>Ga0209573_1003287_pt1 | contig 18163 bp, 12 predicted proteins | sample TNRBio252014_DNA_FD_185870 | JGI IMG/M metagenome (GOLD analysis project Ga0209573, IMG submission 185870) | Wastewater treatment Type I Accumulibacter community from EBPR Bioreactor in Madison, WI, USA - TNR Reactor_6/25/2014_ DNA (SPAdes)... | ecosystem: Engineered > Bioreactor > EBPR >...
TCGATATCGTCGTAATAGCTGTACGTGTAGGGCGCCGTCCCGAGGATATCGTCGATGGTCGTGTCGCCGGTCGGGTAGTAGCCGCCGCCGGCCAGCCCGGTTGTCTGCACGCCGGGGGGCGCGACGCTGTTCAATGGTGCCTGCGGGGCACGGCCTCCCAGGACATTCAGGTTGACTGTGACTTTTTCTCCTGGGTCGAGGTCGCCCAGGCGCTGCGTTGCTCCAGGCGCCAGCAGGACAGCATCACGAATGATCTCGGAGCTGTTGTTGATCACCTCGCCCTTCAGAACGACCCCTGAAGGCGTCGGCTCGGATGTGACGTTGACCAGGATCGCCGGCAGCGTGGCGTTGCCCTGCGCGATCATTGAGCTGACAGCTGCCACGTCGGTCCGCAACGAGCGAACCCGGTATCGATCGCCGATCTCGACCCGGAGGCCGTTGATCGAGCTGTCTTGCGGGGTGCCGCTGTAGCCGGCGGCCGGCCGCGCGAGGATGCCCTCGGGCATCACAAGGTCGTAGTCGCGACGGGTCGGCGAGTAGAGCCCAACGGCCATATCGGCCCGACCGCTGGCCGCACCGGCGTAGCCCTGCACAAGGCTGACCTCATGCACGATCGCGCGCCGCCCCGCCATGGTGAAGCCGATCAGATACGTTGCGCAGCTGAACAGTACGACAGTGGCCGGGATCGTCACCCAGGCCCACTGCCGGCGCTTGAGCAACCGCAGCGCCACGAAATTGACGGGCCCGATCAGTCCAACATAGGCCGCCAGGATGCCGCAGATCAGAAATGGGCTGGCGAGCTGCAGGTCAGGCAAATAGCCGGCGGCCTCAACAGCCGAGGACGTGTTGGTCGTGAACCCGCTCGCCCAGCTCGGGCGATCTTGCGCCAGCGAGAGCATCTTGCGGAAGACATCGGCCGTGCCGACCCAATCGCGCGCCGGGGACGTGCCCGGATCAAAGGCCAGGTACTCGACCTTGCCGACGCCGGCCACCCGTTCGACGAGCAGCGGCACGCCACCTGAAGCAACACGCACGATGGCGCCCTCGCTCAAATCGCCGGTCGCGACGAGCAACCCACCGCCGGCCGTATCCGAACGATTGGCAAAGCTCGCGAGCGGCTGGGTGTTCTCAACCGTGGTCGTCCCCGTGGGAGTCAGCGGCAGCAGCCCGTCAAGGCCGGCAGCCGTGCGTTGCCAGCCGGGCCCGCCAGTCACCCACAGGCGCCCACCCGAGCTGACCCACGCCTCGATCGCGCTCAGCTGCGCGGCACTCAACGTGCCGGTGTCGACATCGGAAAGGACGAGCACGTCCAGCCCACCGTACGCAGCGGCTGTGTCGGGCAGATCCTCGAGCGCGATCTGCGCCAGATACCCTGAGCCGCTGACCGGATCAACTTGAGCCAATGCGCCAAACGCGCTCGGATCCGCGGCGACCACGCCGTAGACGAGGTCCGAGGTCGTGATCGAGGTGCTGGATGCCGTGGCGGTCTCGAGCAGACGGCCGCCCTCGTAGATCTCGACGTCGACGCCGGACGAGTACCCTTCCACAAGGATGTACAGGGTCAGGTCGCGGGTCGTCCCACTCGCCAGCTCGATGTCGCGCACAAACAACAACTGGGAGCCGGCGTAGGTCGACGTGGCGACCCGGATCTGAACCAGTCGATCCGGTCCGGAGTTGACAAGGGTAACGTATAGCGGCGCCCACGCCTGATCGCGGTAGTACCCGTCGAAGCCGAATCGGGCAGACACGCGCAAATCGTTCTGAGGCTGCGCCTCAGCGGCGCGTGGCTGTGCGAGCGCCAGGATCAGGGCCAGGAGGGCCAGGTACGCCCATCGAATCGAGGGTCGAGTTGACGGAAACCGCATCCAAGGTTCCTTATCGTTGAACCACATCCACATCTGCAGTGCGACCCTGAATCCTACGTATAAGGTCGAATTCCGGTTGCAGCAGCATTCCTAAGACTACCGTGGGCCGGCCGAAGTTCCCGGCCTCTCACGGCCGACATCGACCGGAAAGCGCCGATTATAGGCCAGCCCGACGGATCGGCCAGCCCACCGAGTGGCCCCAGTCTCACACGATCAGATGAGCGTAACATAATCGCGACCGCGATTCGTTAGGCCTGAGCAGGAAGTGTAGGCGCCTGCCCTCTGACCTCCAAGCACCTGAGTGGTCAGAAACTCGCGAGAGGGCGACAGGACTACCCTACCGAATGCATGCGACTTCTTCGAGTCGGTCTGTTTGCGGTGCTGGCTGCGGTGTTGGGCGCGTTCCTGGCACGGCATTGGGCATCCTGACCGCCATCGTGGTGTTGCGCTGGCCGATCAGCTGGCAGAGCCTCGGCGGACTTCGCCAAAATGGCCGCCCGCCGGCGAAAACGCCGCCTTTAGTCCAACTACCAGCTTACGCGGACTTCAGCCTCCTGGTCGCACACGATCGGGATGCGGACAAGATCCGGGCCTAGCACCTGAGGCGTAACGGCGTGGTCGTTGATGACCACGTGCGCGGTCGTCGTGGGCAGCGCGAGCGTGATCGCCCCGGCGGCCCGGCGGCCCAGGCTCAAACGAAGCGTCACCCCGGTTGCGCCGGCTTCCCATTCCACAACTTCGACGCCTTGTGAGAAGTGCAGGTCGCTCGCGACCCATTGTGGCGCGTCGGTGACCGGCCGAATGGCCAGCAGGTGCCCACCATGCGCCGCGATCCGATCGAAGCCGAGTAACTGCCCAGGAGCCAGACGGCGCACCTCACGCTCCCACAGGTCGGCGACCCAGTACGCGCCCCGCGACAGGCCAAGCGCCTCGAGGTCCACGATCCGGCTTTGGGCCGAGCCCTCCCAATTGAACACGCCGAGCAGCCACCACGACCCGACCGGGCCGCTGAGCGGCACAGTGACGATCTCGGGCATGGTGCTCTCGAGCCAGCCGTGCACGCGCGGGCGGATGTTGAGCACCGGCAGCAGCGTCGTGATATAGCGCCGCCGCTCGGGGCTAAGCCGGGTCATGTCATCGCTGACCAGGAACATCCCGCCAGAAAGGGCGATCACGCTGGCCAGGCTGCGCACTTCGGCCTCGGTCAGACGGGTGTCGTGTTCGCGCACAAGGAGACAGTCGGGGTCGTTGAGCCACCAGCGGCGATGCAAAGCGGCGCGGTTGAGCGTGTTTTGGATCGCATTGCGCGCGCTGGCCAACGCCATCTCGGGCCGAAAGAACTCGGCCCCCACCCTGCCAAAGAGCTGCGGGTGCCAGTCGGGCGCGACATCCGTGCTGATGCGCATGCCGTCGACGATGCCGATCGCCGGTCCGAGCGGGCAGCCACACCCGAGTAGAAAGACATCATCGCCGGCGACCGCCCGGATCTCTTCGAGCGCACGGCGAAAGGCCTGCGCCCGGGTCAGCGTCGGGTCGTAGCGGCGGCCGGGCAACGCGCCGGCAAAGAGGAAGTCGAGCTTCAGGTACGGGAAGCCCCACTCGCGCACCGCCGTGTCGATCAGGCGGCGGGTGTGTTCACGGACGCCCGGGTGCGTCACATCCAAAGCGTAGCACCAGCGCGCCCAGGCCAGCCCGGCGCTCACCCACTTGCCGCGGTCGTCTTTCAGGAACCAATCCGGCCGCTGACGCACCAACGCCGCGTCGGAGCGCGCGATGAACGGCGCCAGCCACAGGCCCGGCGTGTGGCCATCTGCCCGGATCGCATTCGAGAGCCACGGCAGGCCGTGCGGAAAACTGTCCTTGGTCGAGAACCAATCGCCGACTTGAGCCTGGAACCCGTCATCGAGCTGAACGAAGTTGAGCGGCAGTTCATCGCGCAGCGCATGCAGCGCCTGGAGATTGCTTACGATGTGCCGCTCGGTGACGTTGTGAAAATACTGATACCACGAGCACCAGCCGACCGGCGTGAAGTCGGGCACCCGGGCCCGGCTCTCGCGCGCTGCGGTCTCGACATAGGGGCCCAGCGGGTCGGGATCCGTCGGATGGATGAACCCAAGATAGGCCCAATCGGTCCAGCGCGCCTCGCCGGGGCCAAGGGGCACGTCGTCGCCGTGCGCGCTCAGGCGGATGTAGGGCCCACGCGGGTCGACCAGCGCCGCCTCGACATGGCCGAAGTGCTCGCGCTGCGAGAGAAAGCCGAGCACCAACCCCTGGTCATGCGCAAGGTCGCCGATCACGCCGAACAGGTCGCTTGTGAATTGCCCGATTCCTTCGACGACGGGGCTGAGCAGGTTGCGCATTTTCGGGCCGTCGAAATACCCGATGCGGGTGGCCGGCTCCGACATCGCGCCGCGCAGCCCACCACTGAAGCTCCACGACTGATAGCCATTCGTGAAGAAGGCCAGGCGTCCGGCTTCGGGGTGAAGCGTCAGGTGCGAGGCGAGGGTCTGGCCTGTGAACCGCCGTGCGGCGTCACCGGCCCGACCAAAGCGCGTGCCGATCACGGCCAGGTCGAGGTCGCGCCAGATCCAAATCTGGCCGCTGCGGTTGGTCAGCCGTGCGCGCCAGAGGAGGTGCGGTGCGTCGGCCGGCAGAAGGAACTCGACGTCAAGCGCGAGCGCGCCATCGGCCAGAATCACCCGGGCCGCCACGCCCGGCCCGGCCGGTAGCCTGTCGGGCGAAAGCGCAACAACCTCGGCGGCGCTCGCAGGGTCCTGTCCCTCCCATTTGTATGTCGAGTCGTCGGGGCGCCGTGCCTGGACTGTCAGGTTTGCGCCAAGCACCGACGGCCAGGCCGCGTCGACCGGACGCAAACTCCAGCGAAACGTCTCGGGATCGAAAGAGAACTCAAGCCGTGCGTTCGTCAGGACAAGCACGAGCCGATTATACGGCGCGTCAGCGAACGACCTCGCCGGTTTGCAGGTTCAGGCGCCAGCGGACCCCGTCCTTGTCGCGCAGAACAGCGGTCTCGAGGTCGCGCCAGGAGACGACTGTAAACCCACGGCCTTCGTCCTGGAGCGCCCAGGCGATCTTGGGCTCGGTCAGCGAGACGCGCCAGATCGTCGACTTCGCTGTCTGCCAGTTGAACCGATCATCGAAAGACGAGAACAAGAACTCCGAGCCGTCGCGCGACCAGACGATCCCGCCGGCCGTGCGATCGGGACCCTCGAACGTGTACGGGATGTCGGTCAGCGTCTGCAAACTGAGATCCATCAGCCGCACCCGATCGAGCTCGACGATCACCATCGTACGCGCGTTCGGGGTCAACGAGAAGACGCCGCTCAGGTCAACCGGGCCGACGCGGTCGACAAGCCCGGTGCGCAGGTCGAGGCGCTGCGGGTTCGACCATTGCCCAAACGGAGCACCGTCGGCGATCGAACGATCGGCAAAGTACAGGTGCGTGAACGACCAGCCTAGCACCGTCGTGGTTGGCGTCAGCGAACCGGCTTCAAGCCAGCGCGCCACAGGCACCCAGGCAAGCGTGCCGTCGGCGCGTGTCACCCTGAAGCGCTCGAAAAGAAAAGGCTGTTCTTGATCGTTGAGCAACACCTGCGAGTGTTCGACGCGCGCCGACCACTGGAAGTTGGGCGAGACCTGGCGATCGACCACCTCGAAGAAGAGCGAATCTGCGTTGGGCGTCGCCGCCGGCAGATCGGTTGGGGTCGGCGTGATCGTCGGCGTGACGGTCGGGGTCGCGGTGCGGGTCGCCGTCGGGCGCAGCGTTCCGGTGGGCGTCGGCGTCGATGTGAGCGTCGCCGTCGGGGTCACGGGTGTGGCCGACGGAGTCGGGATCGGCGTGGGCGGCGGCACAAGGCAGCCACTCACGGCGCCGGCCAACGCCAGGGCCAGCATGGCCGAACGTCGCGACAGCGATCCCAAGCGTCGAGGCTTCCGCATCGTCACGCTCACTTTCCATCCTCCGCCACCCAGTAGATTCGATTCTGCGTGGTCGAGACCGTGCTGGCCTCGACCCAGGCCCCCAACCGGACGAGCCGACCTGAATAGGGCAATGCGCCGTGTTGGGCCACCCACCCGCCCAGATCGAACGGGACGACGCCATCCGCCGCGAGCCATTCGCCATTGTAGCGGCGGCCCATATGCACATGGGTGCCCGTCGCGCTGCCGCCCTCACACGAAGGATACCCGAGCGGGTCTCCGGAGCTGACGCGCGTTCCGGCCGGGATGATGCCGTCCTTGGCCAGGTGCAGGTACATCACCACCCAGCCGGTTTGTTCATTGCCATCGCCGTCGAGGTCGAGCATGACGATGTTCTCGCCCGAGCGCGCGATCACGCCATCGGCCACGGCCACGGCCGGGTCATCGGTGCTGCCGCAGCCGGAGACGCCGGCCGGGGCGAAGTCGATGGCGCCCCACGGGAGCAATCGGCCCCAGATCGGGTGCGGCCCGCCGGTCAGGGTCCATACGCGATTGACGGCGAACGGCAACTGCATGGCCGGTTGCGTCAACCCGGCGGTCAGAGTCGGCTGCGCGTCTTCCCATGGGTCACCAAACAAGGCGCGATAGGTGGCGCCATAGCCGCGCGGCCCGGCCGCCAACTCGAAGGCTTCGCGGTCATCGAGCAAGGCGAAGATCGATTGCAGGCCGACCGTGGCGGCGTTCTGATACATGTCGATTCGCGAGGTGTAATCGCCGGCGAGCATGAACGTGGTCAACGTCCCATCGCGCCAGCCGTAATAGCCGGCGCTCATCCGCTCGGCCAGCCACAGGGTCTGCAAATACCACGTATCGGGCGCCTCGGCCGGCAGCCAACCGTAAGGCTGATCGTCGGCGATGACCTGAGTGACGGCGCCTGTGCGCCACTCGGCAAGCGCAAGGAAGACCGTCGGATTGATCGAATACTGTTGCGCGACGTAGGCCAGCGTCTGGGCTGCGGTGCGCTGTTGCCCACCCGCAAAGGCGCTCAAGTTCTTGAACGTCCCAGAGGTCGACGCGAGGAAGTCTGGGACGTCGAAGCCCAGCGCACCCGGGCCGTAGACAAACGCGCTATCGGGCACCATCTGATACGTCGGGCCGGTGAGCGGGAAATAGTAGGACGGGATCTCGATCGTCAGGCCGGGGGTGAGGATGCCTGTCGCCGCAAGTTGCGGATTGGCCGCCAGGATCTCGTCGGCCGAGGTGTTGAAGTGCACGGCCAGCACCGGGACCGTGTCGCCGCTCTGGATCACGTAGGGAAGGTGCTCACCAGGGCCGAAGGGGCCGCGACGGGGCAGCGGCGTGGTATTCGGGTCGATCACCTCGACCGACTCGACACCGGGCGCCAGCGTTGCGGTCGGGCCAAGCGCGAGCCCAAGGCCAAGCCGACCGGCGGCCGGCGAGGCCAGCCAGCTTCCGAGCGCAACGATGGCGAGCACCACGGTGAACACTGTGGCGAGCACCATACCGAACGAGCCGCGCGGCCGGGAGCGCGGCACGTACCGCCGAAAGCTATCCCGGGCTGCTTTGCGATTGAACCGCATCCTATTAAGTTTACCTTGCAGCGGCAAGAGACCGGGCTGCCGAGGCGCTGGGTGGGCACGCGCGAGTTGCCCGCCGCGGATTCGGGCCGCGGATTGCGCGGACTTCGCGGATGCCGGACTCAGGGCTCGCGACTGATGGCCGTGTACGGCGCAGAGCACGTGCAGGCCGTGACGACGGCTTCGCCGCGTGTCAGCGCGCCCTGATACTCCGCATCGCCGATCGACACGACCCAACCGCTGAGGTTAAAGGGGATGATGCCGTTGACGGGCATCCATTCGCCGTTGTACTTGCGCGCCAGGTGGACGTGTGTGCCGGTCGACCGCCCACCCTCGCACGATGGATACCCGAGCGGGTCGCCCAGCTCGACGACCGTCCCGACCTTGACCATGCCCTTGGCGGCGATGTGGAAGTAGAAGACTGTCCAGCCCGTTGTCTCGCGCCCATCGCCGTCGAGGTCGAGCACGACGGCGTTGTGGTCGGCGCGCACGATCACGCCACTGGCCGAGGCGACAACGGGCTCGAACGACTCGGTGCAGCCCGCGCCCGAGCTCGAGGGCGCGAAGTCGATGGCCGCCCACTGGCCGCTGCTGATCCAGGCCGGATGCGGCCCGCCGGTGAACGACCAGACCCGATTTGGCCTGAAGGGCAGCGCCAACGCGGGTTGCTGCAGTTCGCCAGGGATCAGGTTGCGCACCGCCCACGACTCTGGCGCGCCGAAAAGCCGCGTGTAGGTCGCCACAAGCCCATCCGGGCCGAGCGCCGACTCCATCTGGGCCCGGTCGCCCATCTGGGCATACAGATACTGAAGCGCCGCGGTGCCCGCGTTGAGCCCGGGCGACAATCGCAGCGTGCTGCCATCCTTGAATGTCACCTCGGTCAATGCGCCCGAACGCCAGTTGTAGTAGCCGATCGAAAGCTGGTTCGAGACCCAGTTCAGTTGTGGCGCGAGGTTGTCCTTGTAGGTGTGGGCGTAACCCATCGGCCGGGCCAATCCATCAGCCGATGGAGCAGGCTGACTGACCCAGCCACCGTGATAGTCGAGGATCGTCAGCAGCATGCGCGGGTTGATCGAGTGCTGCCGCGCGATACGCAAGAGCAGGTCGCCGCCCTGGAGCGTCAAATCCTCGGTGTAGCCACGATAGCGCGCCAGATATCCGCCGAACTGGGTGGTGGTCGCCTGCGGATCGATGTCCGTGGCCGACGGGCCGAAGACCACCTCCGAATCCGGCAACACATGCGCGCTTGGGCCAAGCGTCGCCGTCTCAAGCACAGCCGGGATCACAAGCAACTGGCCCTCGGGCAGCGTCGTGCTTGTCGCAAAAGAATCGTTGGGTAGCTGGATGTCTGCCGGGTTGACGCCAAAGCGAGCGGCCACGGCCGTCAGTGTGTCGCCGGATTGGGTGACGTAATTGAGCGTGTCGCTGCTGGCGATCGCGGCCGCGCTGAGCGGCGTGGGCGTCGGCGGCGGCAGATACTGCATGATCGGCGGTGGCGGCTCAGGCGTCGACGTGCTGAACCCGCCCAGGATCGCCCAGGGGTCCTGAGTGGCGGCCGCCGGCTCGCCTGGGCCGAACCATTGCGCCACCGAAGCCCCGGCGCCGGTCGACAGCCCATAAGCCACGATGCCGCAGGCCCCGAGCATGACGGCCACCAGGCCAAGCAGACGGCCCCAGCCACCGCCGCCCTCGGGCTTACGTTCGCGTCCGCCGTTGCGGCCGCGAGCATCACGCCGGCGCACGACCTGCGAATACTGCGGGACCCGTTCAGGGGCGCGAGATGGCATTGCTCTCGTCTCGACAGTTGCAGGCTTCGAGCGTCAGCGCGCCCTTGCGCAGCGTGCCGTCGTATTCGGTGTCGTTGAGCCCGGCCGCCTGCCAGCCATCGAGGACGAAGGGGATGCCGACATCGGCCGCGATCCACACGCCGTTGTACTTGCGTCCGAAGTGCAGGTGTGTGCCTGTCGATATCCCGCCCTCGCACGAGGGATGACCGATCCGGTCGCCGGTCTGCAGATAGGTCCCGACCGGCACCCGATCGCGCTGCTCGATATGGAAGTACACAAGCACCCAGCCCGTGCCCTCGGCGCCGTCGCCATCGAGATCGAGCGCTACGGCGCCGTATTCCGAACGCAGGACAAGGCCTGGCGCAGCGGCCGTCGCCCACTCATCCGAGATCAGGCAGCCTTCGGCCTCGGCCGGCGGCGCGAAGTCGAGCGCGGCCCAGGCCGAGCCGAAGTCGAAGGCGGCATGGGGGCCGCCCGTGTAGGCCCAGACCTTGCCTGGCTCGAACGGCAGGATCAGCGGAGGCTGTTGAAGATCGCCGGGCACGACCGGCTCGATCGCGCGCGTAAACGGGTCGCCGAAGAGCGCGCGGTACGTCGCCGGAAAGCCGTCGGCCGACATCGCGCGTTCCCATTCGCTGGCCGGCATGAGCTTCGCGAACATGCTCTGCACACCGACGGTGCCGGGGTTGAGCGTCGGCGCCACGATCCGCGAGACGCCGGCGTCGAAGCCGAACGAGATCAGCGCCCCGCTCTCCCAGGCGTAGAATCCGTTGTTGAGTTGATTGGCCGTCCAGGTCAACTGCCTGTACAGGCCCTCGCGGCCCTGCTCGGCGCGGCGCATCGGGTACTGCAGCGTCGCATCGCGCGGCTCTGCGCCGGTCACCCAGCCCGATTGGAACTCGAGCGCCGCCAACAGGGCCCGCGGGCTGACCGAGTAACGTGTGCTGATGATCCGCACGATCTCGGCGCCGCTGAGCGTCCGGAACTCTGAGAGGCCGTCGAGCGCATACCCGGGCACGTCTTCGGTGTAGGTCGCCAGGTATCCGCCCTGCGATGCGATGAAACCCTCGAGGTCGAACCCGGCGTCGCCAGGGCCGAGTACGAGTTCGCTATCCGGCAGGATCTTGAGCGCCGGGCCGTAGACAGGCCGCTCCGGGAGCGGGATGTTGAGCACCTGGCCGACAAACAGCGTGTCCGTGATCGTGATGCCGTTGGCATCGGCGATATCCTGCGCCGAGAGCCCATAGCGCGAGCCGATCACGTTGAGCGTGTCGCCGCGCTGGATCGTGTAAGCCTCGATCGCGGTCCGATTGAGCGCCGAGTTGCGCGTCGGGTTCGGCGTCGGCGAACCCGCGACTGGCTTAGGCGCAAACGGCGTCGGCGTGCCCAGCAGCCCCGCCGGTGTCGCATCGATCGCAAACGGCGTCAGGGTGGGCACGGGTGATTGCAGCAGCGGCACTTCGGTCGAGCCGTCCGGCGGCGGCAAGAGCTGCGCCAGTGTGGGGATGATCACGGGCGTAACGTCGCGCGTGTCGAAGCCCAACGGGATCGTCGGCACACCCGGGATCTGCGTGATCGCCGAGAAATCCTGTGGCAGGTCGGAGCGCGAACACGCCAGGGCCGAAACGGCCAGCGCCGCACCGGCGAGAATAACGCCCCAACGTCGACCCTCTGCCTTCGACAGCATGTGTTCGTCCTTCACGTCGCGGCGCCCGTCAATGTTCAGGGCGCAGACCGCCAGACGACCCGGTCGTCCACGCGCACGACAGCGACGTTGCCCTCGACCCCGAGCGTGGCCAGCGGCTCGAACTTCGTCGTTGGATCAGCCACGTACGTGACCCGACACAATAGCCCCGGACAGACCAGCACCACATAGCGGCTTTCGGGGGAGCCCGGGGCCGCCGCGCTCACCCCCAGCCGCACCGACGCGCCCGGCACGGCCACTTCGGCGACGTCACGATAGATCACGCGCGTCAGCGGCGCCGCGCTCCACACCGAGAGCCCGAACGCTGCAGCGCTCAACACGATCTGGGCGCCCTGCATGAGCCATCCGGGGCGACGGACCATCGCCAGTGGTAGCCACCAAAACGCCACTGAGATGACGATGACCAGCAGCAGTATCGAAACCGGCAACGCGCCGTAATAGTACGCCAACAGCAAGGGATACGCTACCTGGGCGCCCTCGGCCGGGAGCGCCCCGTAGATCCGCAGCGCCCCCCAGAACAGGCCGATGATCACGCTTGAGACGATGGTGAGAGTGAACCAGTTCCTGAGCACAACAACCACCTTGAAAACGCCGCCACGGTTTGCCCACAAGGTCAACGCGTGCTTCCGCACCTCGGCGCGCCATTGTTCAGCCCGATTCGCGCAACTCGCGAAAGTCGCGACAGAACGACGCTGACGACCCATGCCTGCACACCGCGCAGCGGGCCCGACCGGATCTCAAAACCCCGCGATTATAATGCCGATATGCAAACCCTCGTCGAATGCGTACCCAACTTCTCCGAAGGCCGTCGACCCGACGTGATCGCCGCGATTGTCGCCGCCATACGCTCGGCGGGCGGCGAGCAGGTTCAGGTGCTCGACGTCAGCTCGGATGCCGATCACAACCGCACCGTCGTGACCTTTGTCGGCGACCCCGAGGCCGTGAGCGCTGCGGCCTTCGCCGGCATCGCGCGCGCGGCCGAACTGATCGACCTCGATCGGCACCAGGGTGAGCACCCTCGTCTCGGCGCCACAGATGTCGTGCCCTTTGTGCCGATCCGGGGCATCAGCCTGGCCGATTGCGTCGCGCTGGCGGTCAGGCTCGGCGAGCGCGTCGGCCGCGAGCTTGGCCTGCCCGTCTATCTCTATGAAGCCGCCGCTGCGATCCCCGAGCGCGCGAACCTGGCCGACGTGCGCAAGGGTGAGTACGAGTTGCTCAAGCAGGAGATCGGCGTCAACCCAAAGCGCACGCCCGATTTCGGGCCCGAGCGCGTCGGTCCGGCAGGGGCCGTGATCATCGGGGCGCGCCAGTTTCTCGTGGCCTACAACATCTATCTCGACACCGCGAACGTGGCCGTGGCCGAGAAGATCGCGCGCGCGATCCGACATCTCTCGGGCGGCCTTCGCTTCGTCAAAGCGAAGGGCTTCCTGGTCGAGGGTCGGGCTCAGGTCAGCATGAACCTGACCGACTTCACAAAGACGCCGATCGCCCGGGTGCAGGAGATGGTGAAGCGCGAGGCTGAGCGCTATGGGGCGCGAGTGACACACAGCGAGCTGGTCGGCTTGATCCCGCAACGCGCACTGGTCGACGCTGCCCAGTGGTACCTCCAGCTCGACAACCTCAAACCTGAGATGGTCCTTGAGAGCCGCCTTGACACCGCGCCGGCGACTGAGCCCACATCGTCGACGGCCTTCATCGATCAACTCGCCGCCGGCACGGCGACACCGGGCGGCGGCGCGGCGGCAGCGTTTGCCGGGGGCATGGCCGCGGCTCTTGTGGCCATGGTCGCCCGGCTGACGATCAACAAACGCAAGTACGCCGATGTGAAGACCCGGCTGCTGGCCGTCCTCGAACGCGCCGAGGCCCTGCGCGCCGTGCTCACCGCCGGCGTCGCCGAGGACTCGGCGGCCTTCACCGAGGTGATGGCCGCCTATGCCCTGCCCCGTGACACGCCCGAGCAGGTCGAGGCCTTCACTGCGGCGCTGCTGATGGCGTATCGCGTCGCGACGGAGGCCCCGCTCCGCGCCGCGCGTGCAGCGGCCGAGGTCGCCGGGCTGGCGCGGACCGTCGCCGAGTTGGGCAACGTCAACGCGCTCTCGGATGCCGCCAGTGGCGCACATCTGGCCCGCGCCGCCCTGATCGCTGCGGCCCATAACGTGCGTATCAACGCCCGAGAGCTCGAGGATGCGCCAGAGGCCGAGGGTTGGCTGGCCGAGGTCGACAGCCTGCAAAACGAGACAGAAGCCGTGGTCGCAGCTGTCGAGGCGGCCGTCAAGGCGCGGGGATCCGGCACGGCGTGAGCGCACGTTTTCCAGGTCTCTTGTCGCACCGACTGGCCGCGCTGGTCCTCGCGGTATCGTCCGTCGCTTGCACGCCCACCTTGCCGACGGCGCTGCCCACGGCGGCCGTCGCTGTCGCCCCGGCGCGCACCGCCACCCTGGCGCCTCCAAGCATCGTTACGCCCAGCGCCGCGACGGCGACCGAGACGCCCACAGCCTCGCCGGCCCCGCCGAGCCCGACACCGACGCCGTGCCAGTCGACAACCTGCATGCTGCCCGCACCCCATGCCGTGCTGGCGCGGCCGATCGGGCCGGGCGGCGTGATCTATCCGGATCGCACCTATCCCTACGGCTCGACCCAGGGCGGCCTGCGCGAGCCGCACCATGGGATCGAGTTCGGCAATCCGGCGGGCACGGCGGTTCTGTCCGCGGCCGACGGCGTCGTCGTGTTTGCGGGTGTAGATACGGGCGCCGAGTTCATCAGCCCCCAACCGGGCTTCTACGGCAATGTCGTCGTCCTCGAACACGCGCTCGGCCTCGACCTGCCCGTGTTCACCCTGTACGCGCATCTGCGACGGATCGATGTGGCTGTCGGCCAAACCATCGCCCGTGACACGCAACTCGGAGAGGTCGGCCAGACCGGCATCGCCATCGGTCCGCACCTGCACTTCGAAGTGCGTGTCGGGGCGAACACCTACGCCCACACCCGCAACCCCGAGTTGTGGCTCGCGCCGCTGCGCAGCCGCGGGCAGGATTGGGGCGCTCTGGCCGGGATCGTGGTCGACGCCGACGGCGTTCGCCTGCGTGATGTCGCGATCGTGATCCGGGCGGTCGACGTCGACGACAGCTTCAGCGACAAGTACCTGACGACCTACGGCGGGCTCACCAACAACGGCGACGACCTGTTGCGCGAGAACTTCGCCATCGGTGATCTGCCACCCGGGGTCTACCGGGTTGGCGTCAACGGCGTTCGCACAGTCATCGAGACGGTCACCGTCGCGCCTGGCCTTGTGACGCTCGTGCGGTTCACGATCGAGCCGCTCCCGCCGACGGCCACGCCGGACCCGAACGCCTCATCGACACCCGACCCGAACGCCTCACCGACGCCCGATCTCCTCGCCTCGTCGACAGCCGAACCAAACGCTTCGCCCACGGCCGAACTTTTGCCCACCCACACGCCATAGTCCGCGATGGCCTCAGCCGCTACCGATCTGGAGCACCGCGCACTTGAGATGTCTGCACCTATGCGATGGTGAAGTCGACGCACGCATCGACAGCGTTGCGGTTCACGCGAGCACGATATCTGGCCGGCACAGGCGCCCGGCGTTCTTCCGAACGCCGGGCTGGGGCGTCAGCAGGCGCGGGCCGCCAACTGCACTGCGCTAACCGGGCGATGGCGTCGCTGCAGGCATATCCGCCGCAACACCACCTCAAGGTGACGGATGTATCGCCACTCCACGTTACGAGGTCGAAAGCGTTTCGCAGGCTGAGGCGCCCATCCGTTGAAAGCATCCGTTTCACCGGTTGAAAGCTCCCGCCCGCTCTCCGCCAACCTTCGGTAGAATGACTCGGTGAAACGAATCCACCCGCTCTCACCCGTGGCAGCCGCCGTTCTGTTGCTGACCGCCTGTGCACCGACGCCGGCGCCGACGCCCGCAAGCCTGCCCACGGCGATCGTCGCGGTCAATACGGCGCCGACCGCCACGCCCAGCGTCGTGCCAACGCCGACGCTGGGCGCGACAGATACACCGGCCGCCGCGGCCACCACCACGCTCACGCCGGAGCCGGCCACGCCGACGCTCGACCCAAGCGCAGCGGCTGTGCCTACCTACTGGACTCCGATCTGGCCCACCAACGAGTCTTCGGTCTTTCTGCCGGCGCCCGACACCTTCGGTGGGGACCCGCATCTGTATTTCGGCCGCCCGCTCGGCGCCGGCGCCAACATCTTCGCCGTCGGCGACTATCGCTTCGGCATGACCCGCGATAACACGCTCGTGGCGCATCACGGCCTCGATTACGGCAACCCGATCGGTGCGCCCGTCGTCTCGGTCGGCGACGGCGTCGTGTACTACGCCGGGTCGGACCATGAGCGCGTCTTTGGGCCGCGCGAGGACTTCTACGGCAACGTGATCGTCATCCAGCTCAGCGCCGCGGTCAGCGCCTACGCCGTGTATGGGCACCTCGATACGGTCTCAGTGGTGAGCGGCCAGGCCGTGGCCGAGGGCGAGTTCATCGGCACGGTCGGGGACCGCGGCGTGGCAGCAGGGCCCCACCTCCATCTCGAGATCCGCACCGACAACCCCGATAGCTACTACAACGTGGTCAATCCGGACCTATGGCTGCGCCCAATCCCGGGCCACGGCGTGATCGCCATTCGCGTCACGCGCGGCGAGGGTGACCTGGTGCCGGGCGTGCGCGTCATCGCGGCGTGCAGCGACAAGCGCTATCGCACGGTCGACACGTACTGGTACGGAGGCACTCTGCCCGATCGCTTCTATCTCGAGAACGCGGCTCTTGGTGACATCCCCGCCGGGCCCTGCACGCTCACCGCACAACTCGACGGTCAGACTCTGACAACCACCGTGGACGTTCCGGCCGGGGGGCTGGCGTTTGCCTGGCTCAAGGGCGATTGATGATCGCTGACCGCTGATTACTGACAGCTGATCGCTGATCGCTGACCGCTGACCGCTGCCTCAATCATCCATTCCAAGGTGTTTCTGGCGCAGCGCGGAGAGCGTGCCGTCGGCTTCGAGCTCGGCGAGGATCCGGTTGACCTCGCGCAGAAGCTGCGGGCTGCGCGCACCGGTCGCGATGACGTAGGGCTCGGGGTCGAGCGTGGGGCCGCTCAAACGAACGGCATCCTGGGCTCCGACAATGGCATGCGCGGTCACGGCGTCGACAAGCACAGCTGTGACTTCTCCCGCCAGCAAGGCGTCGAGCGCATCGGCGGCCGTTTCGTAGCGCTCAACCGTCAGGCCTGCCACGCGCCTGGCCCACTGCCGGGAGAGCACATCTCCCATCGAGCCATACTCCACGCCAAGCACCCGCGCTTGCGCCCAGGTCCACGGCGCAAGCGAGTCGAGCTCGCCCGGATCGTCGTGCGGCACCACGGCGCGCAGACCCGCGACGAAATAGGGATCGCTGTAAGCAGCGTCGTCGAGCTGGTTCAGGTCGGCGACGAAGGCCGAGATCACGAGGTCGGCGCGCTCGGAGGCCAGCGCCTGGAGCAGCGCATCGTAGGTGATGTTCTCGATCCGCACCGTCACGCCCAGGCGATCGCCAAGGGCGTTGGCCAGGTCGACGTCAAGCCCATAGAGCGCGCCGTCCGGCCCGACCGCCGAGAACGGCGGGTAGCTCGCATCGGTCGCCACACGCAGGACTCGCTCGCTCTGGATCCGCGCCCAGATGCGATCGTCGGGCGCCAGGATCGTGCCACCCACCCACAGCGCGCCGGCGGCGACGGCGACGACCAGCGCGGCCAGGCCAAGTTGGGCTGGCCAGTTCAGCCGGCGCAGGCGCCCGACAAGACGATCGCACTTCATGGCCAAAGATCCTCGACGGCCCAGGCCCTGACGGCGTCGTAGATCGGCTTGCGCACGAACTCGGGCGTCACGAGCGTGAAGTAGTCGCCGTAGCTGCGTTGCGGCGCGGGATAGCGGAAAGCCCAGATACACACAGCTGGCACGTTTGCCCAGTGCGCCTCGGCATAGGCTAGCGCCGCGATCGTGTAGTCGATGCGCACGCCCGGCCGCACGGCGCGCGTCCAGCGCGGCGAATCGTTCCAGCCCATCTCGGTCACGTAGATCGGCGCTTCACCCTCGCCGTAGCGCGCCATCACTTCACGCACCAGTTCGACCCGCCGAAAGTTGAGCGCATCCGGCGCGGGCGGATCGTCAGGCGGGAAGCTCAAGCCGTACGCATGCACCGCCAGACCGTCAAGCACCTCCGCCGCGCCGGCAGCGTACATGCGCTCGAGGAAGACCAGATCGTTCAGCGCCAGGTCGCTGCCCTCGGGCTCGAGCGTGGGCGCCAAAGCGCCGGCCAACACGATCAAGTCGGGGTCGGCGGCGTGCGCGCGGTCGGCAGCCAGGCGGATCAATCGAGTGTAGGCCTCGGGATCGGGGCGCCGAAAGCCCCATTCGAGCGCGATGTTGGGCTCATTCCACAAGATGATCGCGGCCAGCCGGCCGTCGAAGCGTTCGACAAAGGCCGCCACGAAGTCGGCGAAGTCTGGAAAGTGTTCTTCAGGCAGGAAGGTATCGGGGCCCGGTGTGCCGTCGGCGTTCTGCGGGCGAGCCCACGACGGCACGATGCCGCCCAGCCGGGCGATGACCCCAACCCCCTGGTTCGCCGCGAGATCGATGCGCAGTTCGGCCGCGGCGAAGTCGTAGAGCCCGGCCTCGGGCTCGTAGTACGCCCACGGGAAGTATTCGACGACTGTCGGCGCGCCCATCTCGCGCACCAGCTCGAGCGTGCGCAGGATCTTCCAGGGTTCGACTTCGTCGGTCAGCCGGGTGTGCGTGCAGGTGATCGGGTGTTGGGTCTCTACGGCCTGCTGCGGGCCGACTTCGAGCGGCGGCAGGACGGCGCGCGGCATCGCAAGCAGGACCGTGGCAAGCACGGCGACGCGCGCCAGCACGTTCAAGGGCTTCCTCGAACGCGTGCGCCAGGTGTTTAGTTCATCCATCCAAACGACTATAGCAGATGGCTCACGCCGAGGATCCGACAGGGCTGAGGGGTGTGCTTGGGCGCGTGAATGCTGTTGGTAAACTCATGTGCGTCAGGGGGAACAGCCCCGCAGTCCATCGTCATCCCGGCGACGTGTCAGCCAGTATGCCAACAGCATCAACGCGTGCTGGCACACGGCTCAGGGATACGTGACCGTGAGCGTGTAGACGCCCGTATCGAGCGCGCGTGTGCTGACGACCCGAACGACGTAGGTGTCCACGGTGGTCAGTGTCGCGGTGATCACATACGGCGGCCCACCGGCATA
>Ga0209573_1003288_pt1 | contig 18160 bp, 14 predicted proteins | sample TNRBio252014_DNA_FD_185870 | JGI IMG/M metagenome (GOLD analysis project Ga0209573, IMG submission 185870) | Wastewater treatment Type I Accumulibacter community from EBPR Bioreactor in Madison, WI, USA - TNR Reactor_6/25/2014_ DNA (SPAdes)... | ecosystem: Engineered > Bioreactor > EBPR >...
CTTGCCTGGCGACCTTAGCGCGCGGGAACCACCCGATCCCATCCCGAACTCGACCGTGAAACCGCGCCGCGCCTATGATCGTGTGAGAGTACTCATGCTAAAGTCGGTCATCGCCAGGCACCTATTCTATAAGCCCACCGCAAAGCGGTGGGCTTATTTTTTGCCGAACGAAAGACGACCAATTCAGGTAAGTCGGACGCAATTGCTATTTATTGTGCAAAGCCAGTTCCTCCAGAAGCAACTGAAGTTCTACCGCATACTGATAATGCAAATCCGGATCGCTGGCTAACGCCGGGTTGCGATGACCATTCAGAATTGCCCGTAATTTATCAATGAGCAGCTTGCCCGCAGGAGGCACGTTTGGGCTAGCGGCGATTTGCGTCAGTTTGGTAGCCAGCGCATTGATCGTTTCTGGGTCGCCGTTCCTGAGCGCTTCGCCGATCTGGGCGCATAGACGGATGCCAGGGTTCGTGTTTTCGCCACCGGATCGCCGATAGGCTAGATATTTTTGGATCGCTTGCAACCGGGCTTGATCAGCAATTTCGGTATTTTGCACCGATTGGCTAACATCACGCAGACCCCGGCGAATCGTCCAGTTGCGAGCAGTGGGGCTTTCAGGAAGGTTACATTCACTGGCGCGGTAGAGTTCTTGCCGGGCTTCATCAGGCCGCCGTAATTGAATCAGCATATTGGCTAGCTTGTTGCGGCTGGCTTCCTCGCTGTGCCCATCGCCCAGTTGCGCATACAATTCTGCCATTCGACGATAGGCCAGGCCTGCTTCCTCCAACTGACTCAACACCTGATGCAGTTGACCGATTTCACCTAAAACTTCGGCAGTGTTCCGGCGGTTACGCTGTTGTTCGTAGAGATACAGCGACTTTTGACCGGCGAGCAGCGCAGCTTCCATTTTTCCATCCAGTTTATAGGCCATACTGAGTTGTCGCCAAGCTTGGGCGGTTTTTTCCGGTTCCCCCAACATTTCGAAAGTCTGCCGGGCAGCGCCATACAACGCTGCGGCGTCTGCATACTTGCCTTGATGCTGGTAAACCTGACCTAACTGTAGCTGATTCGCTGCGCTCGTAGCGTTATTAAGATCAGCTCGGGCGAGAGCTGATTCGTAGGCAGTGGCGGCTTCCTGCAAGCGTCGTAAATAAGTCAGACAATCGCCGATTTCGGCATCGGCGACTGTCGCCATGCGAGCTGCGTTGGCATTGCCCGCCTCCGCCAAAATCTGGAATTTCTGGCGTGCCGCCGCCAATTCCCGAATAGCGGGCTCGGCAGCACTGGCCAGTTTCAGCAATTTACCCAGCTCGAAGTGGGCGCGAGCCTGATCATAAGATGCGCCGGAATAAGCATTGGCCTCTGCCTCCTGGCATTGGCGCACCAACTGCCGAGCGGCCTGCACCGCATCTTCCAGCGATCCACTGTCATGCAGCCGTTCAATACGCAGTCGCTCAGTTTCAAACCGGGTTCGACTCCAGCCAGGTAGCGCCTGGCCGACTCGTTCACGAGTGGCGACGGCCTCGGCCAGCGCGTCAGGAACGCCGAGATACGCCAGCAGCTGCTCCATCTGACTGGCCAGTCGAGCAGTGCGCTCGGGCCGGGGTTGCGTGAGGCAGTCCCTGAGCAAAGCGAGCAGGTTGGGGAGTTCCAGTCGCAGCAGGCGAAGCGTGCGGGCATGGTCCTTGAAATACTGCTGGTATAGAAACTCCAGCAATTGCTCCATGGCGGTGCGCCACTGTTCCCGCCATGCCGCCCGCTGGCTGGCGTTCAGCCGGTTATTCAAATAGTTCGCTAGCGCCGGATCAATGCGCAAATGGCTATACCCCCCGTCCTCGACTAGATTGAGAGCGGCCAGCCGTTCACACAACGCATCAGTGGCCAAGGTATCGATCCCCAAGGCATGACCTAGCGCCAAGCGATTGATTCCCCCCTTGGCAAAAGCCAGGATGGCTAATCGTTCCTGATCGTCCGCTGGCAGCCGACGCAAAGCCAGTTCCACCGCCAGATAAAGCGGCCACTGTGGGTCATCACCCTGGCGGCGCAGCAGTTCGGAGCGAATGGCGCGGACCTGTTCCAGGGCAGCGTCGACACCTCGGTCGCTGATTTCATGCGCCAGACGTCGCACTGCATCGGGATGACCACCGGCCAGGGTGACCAGTTCACGTAGAGGCTGGAAACCACGACCGCTATCGGTGGTCGGCGGAATTTCGCCGGTTGCTGTCAGTGTTCGACTGATCAGGGTGATCGCGTCCTGATCGTCGAGGGGACCCAGGACGATCTCCCGCCAAGGGGCGGCGAAGGCAGGCGGTCCCAGCCGGCCCAGTCCCAGCAATCGTAGCTCTGGCCATTCACTGAGCAATTTTTTCCAGAAACGCTCGAATATCTCATCGTGCTCCGATGGCCATTGCTCCAACTGGTCCATGACGATCAGTATCGGCTGACCACGCAGCGTTTGCGCCAGATAATCCACGGCCTGCCACAGATTCGGATAACTGGCGACGGTCCAGTGCTGGCCATTGGGCAGCAGCTGCTGGCCAAGGCTTTCCACCAAGGTGCGTAGTTCGTCGGCGTCGTCACTTTGTAAATAAGCAGTATGTCGACAGTAGCCGCAACGCATGAGCCAAGTTGCCAGCGCTACCGCAGTGACCGTTTTGCCACAACCACCGATGCCTCGGATAAAAATGGTTGTTTGATGAACCAGCAGCCGTTGCAGGATAAGCAAATGACGTCCGCGCCCAATGAAACCGGTCGCCGGTGGTTCAGGCAGGCGGCTCGTTGAACTCATGCCGCCTTGGCTGAGCAACCGCCGCCACAGGTCCAGTGGTGGGCGCAGCGCCAGTCGCGGGTCTTGATGGCCCAGATAAAGTTGAACAACAAACCCGTCATGGAAGTGAATGCCACCGCCGCCCAATCCTTGGCCACGGTAACTATCGCTGACCAATCGTCGTTGACCGGCAAAAGTTGCCTGACCGATCCGGGCGCCTCGCAGCAATTCTTCATAAAAAGCACCCCAGAAACGGTGCAAGGTGTCCGCCGAGGCGTCGGGATGAACAGTGATCACCGCAGCGATGCCCGCTGTCAACAGGGTGGAAGCCAGCGCGGCTGACGGGTGACCGGTGCAGGTCAGGACGACCAGGCGGATACGATAAGTCGCCAGCAGGGACGCCAGCATGGGAAACGGTATAAATTCGACCTCGCGATACTTGATCACCAGCGAATCAGGCGCCGCTTCAAACGCGAATAACCATCGATCTTCCGTGGGAGTGGAGCGCAGATAGCCGTCCAGATGCACAGCGGTGAAAGGACGTCCAGCCACCCAGGCTTCGTTCAATTCCTTTTCTAACTTTGCTTGAGTCGGCGGCGTCAATACCCGCATCTCGACAAATGGACCCAGGCTCTTCACAGCCTCGAACAGGGGCGCTGTGCTGCGTCGAGGGTCGGGATGCCCCGTGGGCTCAGTGTCAGGGCGCGGGCTGATCGCCAAAAGCCGCAGGGGCGCCGGGGCTGGAAGAGTGGGATCGCCGCCGCCTGGCAAGCGGCGCTGAAACTCGACGGGTTGCTTGTGTTGAATCAGAAACCCGTTTGCATCGTGGAGCAACTCCCAAGGCAGCGCCAACAGGTCAGCAGTACTTGGATGAGAGGTGTCCATCTGGATCGTCAGCCGACGTTCACGGGAGCCCAGCCAGTCCGCCATCAGCGTCTGCAATTCCGGCCTATCGAATACCGCTCGATACAGAATGCGGCCCCATTCTACGAGCAGCGTGTCAGTCTGATGGGCCAAGCGCCGCACGGTGTCTGTGGGCCATCGGGGATGATCCTGCCAGTACCAGTGCAGAATCCGATCCGGGATCGGCGCAGGTAGGGGGCCAGAAATCGCCCTGACGCTGGTAGGAGGCGTTAGCTCGGGAATGCGATTCAGGCGGGCGGCGACCGGCCAGTGGCTTACTGGCGCTGTGTTCACCGAACCAAAAGTTAACACCAGCTCCATCGAGGATGATGGATTGCGTTCAGTGTCGAAAAGTGGTGGCGCACCCAATGCGGCTAATAGTGCCGGTAGTACTGCGCCCAGACCTTCAGCGGTCAGACTAACCGGCGCGGTCGGCGGCGGGGGCGTGAACCAGTGGTTGAGAATGGTTCGGTCTACACCGGGCAGCAGCAACGGGATGACTCGGTAAGTGTCGGCCCGCCGTCGCTCTGCTTCCTGGGCGATTTCGATTTCGCGACGCAACCAGGCTTGATCCCCCGTATTCAAACCGAGAACGACGATGACCTGCCGGGCTTGTTCAACGGCCCAGCGCACGTCCGGGGCGGGTCGTTCGTTACCGCGTAGCTGGTGGTTATCGCGCCAAACCGGGAGGTGGCAGGTTTCCAGCGCCAGCACCAAATCCCGAGCAAAGTCGCTTTCGGTAAAAGCGTGACAGATGAAGAGAGCAGCAGCGGCCATCAGGCGATTCCGAGCAACAGGGAAAAGAGAGGGATGTGTAGACATAGCGTAGCGCAAAAATCGGTCCGAGAGGCTTGAAAATCATCGATTCATCCCTATTTCCCTAGTAAGAGCAAAGGGCGTTCAGCAGAACGCCTGTATTTGAAACCTGACGAGAGGAGGCGCGATCATGGCTATCATGCGCTATGAACCCTTGAATCTATTGAATCAGTTGCAACGGGAAATGAACCGGCTGTTCGAAAGCAGTCGGATGGGTGATGAAGAAACTGGCCATCTGCTGGCCGACTGGGCGCCGGCGGTGGACATCAAGGAAGAGCCCAGCCAGTTCGTGATTCATGCGGACCTGCCGGGCGTCGAAGTTAAGGATATTGATATCACGCTGGAGAACGGGGTACTGACCCTGAAAGGCCAGCGGGCGGCTGAGAAGAAGGAAGAAACCGAGAGTTACCGCCGGGTTGAGCGGGTTCGCGGTACATTCCTGCGGCGGTTCTCGCTTCCGGATGCGGTGGACGCCGAAAAGGTAGCCGCCAAGTGCAAGGATGGGGTGCTGGAACTGATCGTGCCGAAGCGCGAAGCAGCCCAGCCGCGCCGAATTGCGATTGAAAACTGATCACAGGGGCAGGGCTAATCCCGATGTCCCTCAGCCCTCCCCACGAAAGGGGAGGGCGTTTGCAGCAAGGGGTAAAGAAGTGTTCAAGCCGATCCCCGCACAATCTCACCTAATCCAGCCTGCTGGAGTGCATCATTGAGCAACCGGCGCACTTGCGCCGGGGTGTCCAGTGTCAGCGCCTGTTGCGCCAGCCGGCGCGCTCCATCCAGGGTAAAACTGCGAATCGCCCATTTGACCCGTGGGACGCTAATTGCGCCCGCGCTCAGGCTGTCGACGCCCATCCCCAACAGCAGTACCGCCGCGCCCGGATCAGCCGCCATTTCTCCGCACAGATGCACCGGGCGTTCGGCCTGATGCCCTTCGGCAACGATATGGGCAATCGTCTTCAACATGGCTGGATGTAGATTGTCGTACAATCCGGCCACTCGGGCGTTATCGCGATCCACCGCCAGCATGTACTGAGTCAGGTCATTGGTACCCACCGACAAGAAATCCACCTGCCGCGCCAGTTGCCCGGCTTGCCATGCGGCGGAGGGAACTTCGATCATCACGCCAACCTCCGGCCGCGCCGTCGGCCAGCCTTCCTCCTGTAATTCCTGGTGGGCGCGTTCCAGCAATCGTAGCGCCTCTTCGACCTCTTCGACGGTGGTGATCATTGGAAACAGGATGCGCAGGTTGTTCAAGCCTGCGTTAGCGCGCAGCATGGCCCGCAACTGGGTCAGAAAAAGATCGGGATGATCCAGCGTGAAGCGCATCCCGCGCCAGCCGAGAAAGGGATTATTTTCCTCGATCTTGAAGTAGGGCAGGGTCTTGTCGCCGCCAATATCCAAGGTCCGCATGACAACCGGTTGTGGGGTAAACGCCGCCAACATCTGCCGGTAGATGTCACTCTGCTCGTCCTCACTGGGAAACGATTCCCGCACCATGAAAGCAAACTCGGTGCGATACAGACCCACGCCATCCGCGCCGCAATCCTGGGCGACGGTGATATCGGTGAGTAGACCGGCCTTGACGTAGAGCGGGATGCGATGGCCATCGCGAGTCGTCGCCGAAAGATCGCGTAACTCCCGCAATTCCACAGTCAATTCCGCTTCAGCGGCGAGCAGTTGTTCATATTCCTTGCGCATTGCCGGATCGGGGTTGAGATAAACCCGACCCTGATAGCCATCCACAATAATATCGCTGCCCTCGAAGCGGCCTAGCGGGCGGTCGCCCAAGCCCATGACCGCCGGGATGCCCATCGCCCGGGCTAACAGTGCGACATGCGAAAGGGCAGAACCGCGCAGACAAACGATGCCCGCTAACCGACCGGGTGGAGCTGCTGCCAGATGCGCGACACTCATTTCCTCAGCGACCAAAATGCAATGTTCAGCCGCTGACTCTGGCAACCGGGTTGGACCTGCGCGCAAGTGATTCAACACCCGCCGACCCAGATCGCGGATATCCTCGGCGCGAGTGCTCAGGTAAGGATCTTCAGCCTGTTCCAGCAGTCGAATCCGGGACTGAATCGCATCACGCCAGGCGGCGGGCGCCCAGCAACCGGCCTCAATGCGGGTGCGTGTCTCGGTCAACAGGCTATCGCTGCTCAGCATCATCCGGTAGACGGTGAACAACGCCTGCTCCGTTGGCGGCAGCAGGGGCGCTAGCCGGTCGCTGGCGTCGTGCAATTCCTGTTCGACGGCGGCAATAGCCGCCTGAAAGGTCGCCACCTCAGCGACGAGGTCGAGCGCTGGGCGGTCAGGTACATCGTCAAGGTCGGCCAGCAGGTGCGGGACAGTGACTGTACCAATGGCGACGCCCGGAGCGCCCGCTACTCCTTGCAAGGCGCGAGCGCCAGGAATGAGCGGGTTGAGCAGTTCCTGGGTCGCGCCGCTGAGAATGGCGTGATTGAGGGTGCTGGCCAATTGCGCGGCGATGGTGACCAAAAAATCCACCTCAGCGGAATGAAACTGGTGAGTGTCGGTATGCTGGACGGTCAACACCCCAAGCACTCGCCGATACTGGATCAGTGGCACCCCCAGGAAGGCGTGGTAGCCCTCCTCACAGACTTCGCAAACCGGATGGAAGCGCGGATGGTGTGGCGCATCAGGCAGATTCAGGGGTTCTTGCCGTTCGGCAACCCAGCCGATCAAGCCTTGCTGGCGACTGAGCCGTACCCGACCGACCGCTTGGGAATTCAGCCCGGCAGTCGCCATCAGTACATATTCACGGTTGTCCTCGTCGGCGAGATAAACGGTGCAGGCGGCGACGTGCATTGCATCGCGAATCCGGTTAACCGTGATCGCCAACGCGCTGGACAGGTCCGGCGCGGCGTTGACATCCTGGACGATACGGCGGAGGGTTTCGAGCATGCGTGGGGAATCCTTAATAACAGGGTTGCATAAGGCGACTATAGTATGGCGATCATTTCAACCAAGAGTTCGCACGGTCGCGCCGACGAAAGCCGGTTAGAATAAAGCAACTTTCACTGATTCTGGCATTGAAACATTGCACGATGAATGATTCCCTTCCGTTGACCCTTGATCCCCGCCAGGCGGGCCGCTGGCTCCGGTGGGCTACCTACGCCTCGGTCACTACCGCCGTGATTCTGATTGCGGGGAAACTGGCGGCGGCGCTGATGACGGGATCGGTCAGCGTCCTGGCATCTCTGGTGGATTCGATGATGGACGCAGCGGCGTCCATCATCAACCTGTTGGCGGTGCATTACGCTCTGCAACCACCTGATCGTGACCATCGCTTTGGTCATGGCAAAGCCGAGCCATTGGCGGGGTTGGCGCAAGCCGCGTTCATCACCGGCTCAGCGGTGTTCCTGATCTTGCACGCAGTGGATCGGCTCGTGCATCCGCAACCCTTACAGGAGGCGCTAGTCGGTATTGGGATGTTGATCTTTTCGATGGTCGCCACCGGGGCTTTGTTGCTATTCCAGCACCATGTCATCCGCCGGACCCAGTCTATGGCGATTCGTGCGGACGCACTGCATTACGCCACTGATTTGCTGACCAATGGCGCGACGATTGTGGCGTTGGGGCTGGTAATGCTGGGTTGGCCCCTCATGGACCCGATTTTCGCCATCGGCATCGCCCTGTACATTCTCTACAGCGCCGGGCAGATCGGCCATGAATCGATTCAGTTGCTAATGGATCGGGAACTGTCGCCGGAAGTGCATAGCCGCATTAAGGCGATTGTGCGCGGTCATCCGCTGGTGTTGGGCGTCCACGATGTGCGCACCCGCAGTTCCGGGCAAACGTATTTCATTCAATTGCATCTGATGCTGGATGATCAGATGCCACTGGTGGAGGCGCATCGAGTGGCTGACGATGTTGAGGCGGCGATTCTGGCGGTCTTTCCCAATGCCGATGTGCTGATTCACGAAGACCCGGCCAGCGAAGCGCCGCCGCCGCTCTTGTCCGGATGAATCCTGATCCTTTTTTGCCCCCTGCGTCGGGGAATCGCATTAAGATGGTTTTATTCCGTTTCCGGTTTTTCTCAGGAGATTGCTTCATGACTTTTGTTGTTACCGAGAACTGCATCAAATGTAAGTACACCGATTGTGTGGAAGTCTGCCCGGTAGACTGCTTCCATGAGGGACCGAATTTCCTGGTGATCGATCCCGATGAGTGCATTGACTGTACGCTATGTGAGCCGGAATGCCCGGCGCAGGCGATTTTTTCCGAAGATGATTTACCGGAGAACCAGCAACACTTCCTCGCGCTTAACACCGAACTGGCCAAGCAATGGCCGGTGATTACCACCCGCAAGGAGCCACCGCTCGATGCGACCGACTGGGATGGCAAGCCCGATAAGCTGCAATATCTCGAACGCTGAACGCTGCATCGGTGCTCTCCCTACCAGTGATTCTGACCCGGCTGCCGTTGGCGCAGCCTTGATGGAAATTTGATATGAGTGAATCGTCCTACGTTTTTGAAGTGAATCAGCAAAACTTTGCCTCAGTGGTGGAAGCCTCGCAGCAAGTTCCGGTGCTGGTCGATTTCTGGGCTGACTGGTGCGAGCCCTGCAAGCAGCTCACCCCCCTGCTGACCAAACTGGCGCGGGAATACCGGGGCGGATTTGTCCTGGCCAAGGTTAACGCCGATGCTGAAAAGGCGCTGGCGGCGCATTTTCGGGTGCGGAGCCTGCCCACGGTGATGGTGATCTGGCAGGGGCAGATTGTGGAGCAGTTGGTGGGCTTACAACCGGAATTGGCGTATCGCACGATCATCGACCGGTTTCATGAAAACCCCGGTGATCAGGTCCGGGAACAGGTCGATGCGCTCTGGCAGCGCGGCCATCAAAAGGAGGCGGTCAAACTGTTACGTGAGGGGCTCCAGCAGGAGCCGGATAGCATTGATCTGAAAGTGGTGCTGGCGGAGAAGCTGTTGCAACTGGACCAGGGTGAAGAGGCGCGCCAGTTATTGCAAAGCCTGCCGGCTGAGGAGCGTGAGCGGCAACCGGTCAGTGGTCTGTTGGCGCGGCTGCAATTTGCCGACTTGGCCCAGGGCGCGCCGGAGCGGGCAGCGCTGGCAGCGCAAGTGCAGGCGGACCCAGCGAATAGCATGGCGCGCCGGCAACTGGCGGCCCGTTGTGTGCTGGCCGGCGATTACGAAGCGGCGCTGGAGCAGTTTATGGAGATGTTGCGGCGCGATCCGCAGTTCGAAGATGGAGCCGGACGCAAGGGTCTGATTGCGATTTTCGAGATTCTCGGCAATGAAGATCCATTGGTGACGACCTATCGGCGGCGCATGTTCTCGCTGCTGCATTGAGACCCCCGTTCCTGCCAGGAAGAGGATTTTTTCCGGCGTTCAAGTGGTTCCTAGTGAACGTTCCTGGTGAACGGATCGACTGACTTCTCGACGGGGTGAAGAACCAGCATGACGATAGAAGCGCACTCCCTGGTGATGGGCGACCTCACCGTGGAGGTGGTGCGCAAGAACATCAAAAATCTGCACTTGGGTGTTTACCCACCGCATGGCCGGATTCGGGTCGCCGCCCCGCTGCTGGCCAATGATGAGGCGGTGCGGCAAGCCGTCATTAGCAAACTGGGCTGGATTCGACGCCAGCAAACCCGCTTCGCGGCGCAACCCCGCCCGTCGCCGCGTGAGATGGTCAGTGGGGAAAGTCATTCTTTCCTGGGGCAACGCTACCGGCTGCGGGTTATGGCGTACACTGGTCCGCCCCGCATCCGTTGCAGTGGCGCTGAGTTTCTCGATCTGTTTGTGCGTTCCGAAACCACGGTCGAACAGCGGCGCCAAGTCTTGCAAGGCTGGTATCGGGAACAACTGCGCGAACGAATTCCCCCGCTGCTGGATCAGTGGCAACCGGTGTTAGGGGTACAGGTCACTGACTGGGGCATTAAGCGGATGAAGACCCGTTGGGGAACCTGCAATATCACCGCCCGGCGCATTTGGCTGAATCTGGAGCTGATCAAAAAGCCGGCGCGTTGCCTGGAATATATCGTCGTTCACGAACTCATGCACTTGCTGGAGCGGAACCATAACGACCGGTTCAATGCGCTGATGGACCGCTATTTGCCCCACTGGCGGTTGATTCGCGAGGAATTGAATCGCCTGCCTTTGGGTTGCGAACCATCGTGACGGCGCCGAAGCGCAAGGCGCACGACCCTGGCCACGGGTGAGTCGAGACCCGTCAGATGCTACAGCCGCCGCATCTTGATATTGAGAATCTGCACTCGATAGGCGATCTGGCGGGGTGTCATACCCAGTAACCGGGCGGCCTTGGCCTGCACCCAGCCGGCCTGTTCCAGAGCGGCGATAACCCGTTCCCGCTCATCGATCTCCGAGGCGTCCAAGTCAGCGGCTGGAACGAGCGGCGTGGGGGCACTGATCCCGCGCGCGCCCACGCCATTCAACTCAATCACATCCTGCGCAATCATCCCGTCGGCGCTCATGATGGCGCTGCGCTCCAGACAGTTTTCTAGCTCGCGGACGTTACCTGGCCAGGGGTGGCGCATCAGCACCCGGATCGCGCTGTCGGTGATCACCAGCTTGCGCCCCTGTTGCTTGGCAATTTTTTCCACCAGAAACCGCGCCAGATCGGGAATATCCTCCTGGCGTTCGCGCAGGGCGGGCATGAAAATCGGCATCACGTTGAGCCGGTAGTAGAGATCCTCTCGGAACTCGCCGGCATCCACCGCCGTTTCCAGATCACGGTTGGTGGCGGCGATAATCCGCACATCCACCCGTAAGGTCTGACTACTGCCGACCCGTTCCAGCTCGCCCTCCTGCAGCACCCGCAACAGCTTGGCCTGAAAAGTGGGGGAAATATCGCCGATCTCATCCAGGAAGAGCGTGCCGCCATGCGCCTGTTCAAAGCGGCCTTTGCGTTGGTTGACCGCGCCGGTAAATGCGCCCTTTTCATGGCCGAACAGTTCCGATTCCAGAAGGTTGTCCGGCAACGCTGCGCAATTCAGCTTCACCAGGGGGCCACCCGCACGCGGTGAATTGTAGTGAATAGCGCAGGCAATCAGTTCCTTACCGGTCCCTGACTCACCGCGCACCAGCACGGTGGTGTTCCATTTCGCCACCTGCCGCACCTGCTCAAACACGCGCTGTATGGCCGGGCTGTGGCCCACCATGCTGTCGAACCCATGCTGGCCGCGCACGGCCCGCCGCAGACTGTCACGCTCAGAGGTCAATACCCAGCGTTCCCGCTCCACATCCTGCGCCGCACGCACACTGCGGGCAATCAGGTTGGCCACCATCTCCAGAAAGCGAGCGCGTTCCGGAAGCCACTGGTCGCGATGCGGTGGCTGCGCGGCCAACACTCCAGAATATTGGCCGGGACCGGCCCGGATTGGGACGCCGATGAGCGGTAACTCTCGATCATAAAGACGTAAGCGGTCGAGAAAGCGAGGCTCATCGGCCAAGCGCGGCAAGACCACCCGCTCACCGCATTCCAACACCATTCCCAGGACGCCTTCACCCGGTAAATAGCGCACCGGCTCCCCATCCGGGAACTGTGATCGGCCATGGACGGCGTTGACCAGCAGCGCACCACTATCGGGATCAACCAGCGAGACCACGCCGCGATGCAATTCGCCATGCTCATGCAGAGCCTGCAGAACTTGATCAAGGGTTTCCCACAAGGGGCTGGGACTGCTCAGAATCTGGCTGACCTGAAACAGCGTCGTCAATTCAATTTCCAGTAAGGCTGACCGATCCACGAGCGCGTTCTCCGCAGTGACCGAGGTTAAGAACCATCGACATGGCGGATCGGCAGTGAGACTCGCCAGCGGCAGCCAGTCACGCAGTCCGGGTCAAGGCGAATCACCCCGCGTTGTTCATTGACGACTTCCTGCACCATGGCCAACCCCAGCCCCACATGCGTGGCGGCCCGCTTGGTGGTGAAAAAGGGTTCGAAGATTCGCCAGTGCAGATGGGATGGCACCCCCGGACCGCTGTCTTCGATCACCACGAACACTGACTGATCCTCAACACCGGTTTCGATGCGCAACTCCCGGGGTTCATGGCGGTTGCCCTCCATGGCGTCCAGGGCATTGTCGAGCAACTGTTTGAACATGCCGCGTAAGCGACTGACCTGCGCAGTAATGGCGGGCAACGTCGGCGCCGGTCGCCAGTCCACAATCATGCCGCCGGCCAGCAGGCGTTGCCGATCCAGTTCCAGCACCTCACGCAACAACTGGTTGATATTGACTGGCGCCGCCGCTTCCAGAGGCACTTCGGGAACCAGCATCCGCAGTTGCTCCAGCGCCTCCCGCCCGGTGGTGGTCGCCTGGCGCAGGGCCTGACGCAGGGCAGGATCGCCCGGCGCGCCGCGCCGCACCAGCAGGTCGTGGGCGGCGGCGATCAGGTTCAACGGTCCCTGCATCTGGAAAATGGCCGCCTGCAAAGCCTCGCGCATACTGCGCACCCGTTCCTGCTCGGCCAGCAAGGCGCGCATAGCGTTCATGCCGACTGCTTCCTGTTGCCGTCTGAGCGCGGTGATGTCGTTGGCCATCAGCAGCAGGCAAGTCGGCTGCGCTGAATTGGCGCAATCTGCGGGAACGTGGTCCCGTTTGCGAAACCAGACCCCAGAGCAGGAAAACCAGCGCGGCTCGCCGCTATTGCCCGGATCGAAACTGATCTCCTGGTCGCGAAAGCCCGGCACGCCGGCGGAACCCTGGAAAAAGGCTTCGCCCACCGCTTCGCGCAGCGCGGGCAGGAATTCATCTCCCGTTATTTCGGTGAAGGCGCGATTGACATAGAGAATGCGGGCGGTGGCGTCAGTAATGCAAACCGCAGTCGTCAATTGATCGACCACCTTGGCGAACACCCAGGACGGCAGCGTCTCGGTATTGGGGGGTCCTGCGTTCTGCAGCCGGAATTCGGTGAAAAAGTCGCCGAATGAGTGGTGATCGTTCTTGGCCATGGGCGTGTTGCTCGGCGTCAGGGGTGGCTGAAATCGACAGCGAAGAGGGAATGCAAGTTAGCGGCCAGTTCATTAGGTGGCCCAAGGGTAGTGAGCAGGGAGCGTCATTGCCAGGGGTCTAGCGATGGTTGGCGGTGCGGGGTTCATCACAATGAAAGCCTGATCTTCCCGAAATTGTCGTAAACCTCACACGATTTCTGCGCTTCGCTCCGTGCGACCAATAAAATTAACTAATTGATTATTTTAAAAAATAGAGATGATCGAATTTTTTGGCGCGATTGTTGCGGAAGGTGGCGTGAACACGGAGAACCGTTATGGGCGATTATCTGTTCATTTTGCTGGGTGCGGCGCTGGTCAATAATGTGGTGCTGGTGCGATTTTTGGGTCTATGCCCGTTTATGGGCGTTTCCAACAAGATCGACGCGGCGCTGGGTATGGGAATAGCCACCACCTTTGTCCTAACCTTGGCGGTCGTCGTCAGCTGGATGTTGGAGTATTACGTCCTGGCTCCGCTGAATATCCAGTTCCTGCGCATTCTGGCGTTTATCTTGGTCATTGCCGCCCTGGTGCAGTTCGCCGAGATGTTTGTCCGTAAAGCCAGCCCGTCGCTTTATCAGGCGCTGGGCATTTATTTGCCACTGATCACCACCAATTGCGCGGTGTTCGGCATCGCATTGCTCAACGTTCAACAGCAGCACGATTTTCTGAGCAGCTTGCTGTACGGCCTGGGGTCAGCGCTGGGTTTCACCCTGGTGATGGCGCTGTTTGCGGGTATCCGGGAGCGGTTGACGCTGGCCAATGTGCCGATGGCCTTCGCTGGCGCGCCGATCGCTTTCATTACTGCGGGTCTGCTGGCGCTGGCGTTTATGGGATTTGTTGGGTTACCCGTGCGTTAGAGGAGACAGAAAAAATGATTGCCGCCATGGCTACGTTGACTAGTCTGGGTCTGCTGCTGGGTTTATTGCTGAGCCTTGCCGCCCGTATCTTTCGGGTGCCCAGCAACGCCTTGCATGAGGACATCATGACGCTGCTGCCCGGTGTAAATTGCGGGCAGTGCGGTTATCCCGGGTGTAGCAGTGCGGCAGATGCGCTGATCGCCGGTCAAGCCTCACCCGCCTTATGTCCCCCAGGCGGCTCGGCGTTGGCGCGAGACTTGGCGACCCGATTGGGACGGACGCTGGAGAGTGCGGAAGATGGCCCGCCGTTACTGGCTGCGATTGATGAACACCTCTGCATCGGGTGCGCTCACTGCGGAAAATACTGTCCCACCGACGCCATTGTCGGCGCGCCTAAACAGATTCATACCGTTTTTCAGGAGGCGTGCATGGGATGTGGGTTGTGCGTCGCAGTCTGCCCGACCGAGTGTCTGCAATTGCGTCCCCAGGCGGCGACTCTGGCAACCTGGTCCTGGCCGAAGCCCGCACTGGAAGGAGCGTGAGTAATGCGCCTGCATGATTTCCGGGGCGGCGTTCATCCGCCCGGCCAAAAGCACCTGAGCGCTGCGCGAGCTATCGAATCGCTGCCTATGCCACCGCGCCTCTACCTTCCATTACAGCAACACGCCGGGGGGCCGGCGTTGCCGATAGTCACCGTTGGTCAACGGGTGGGCAAAGGAGAATTACTGGCCCAGGCGCAAGGCGCAACATCCGCGCCGCTTCATGCGCCCACTTCGGGAACCATTATGGCCATTGGCGAGTTCACCGCGCCCCATCCCTCCGGATTACCGTTGCCAACGATCACGCTCGAAGCCGATGGCGCGGAGCGTTGGATCGAACGTGAGCCACCCTCTGATCCCTTCAGCCTGAGTCCAGTGGAAGTTGCGGTGCGCGTGGGCGCAGCGGGCATTGTCGGCATGGGTGGCGCCAACTTCCCATCGGCGGTCAAGCTCGACAAGGCGCGTCAGGCCGGGGTGCATACTCTCGTGATCAATGGCGCGGAATGCGAACCGTACATGAGCTGCGATGACCGGTTAATGCGCGAGCGGGCAACCGACATCGTCGATGGCATCGCCATCATGCTTCATGCAGTGCAAGCACCGCGTGCGCTGATCGCGATTGAGAATAATAAGCCGGAAGCGATTGAGGCCATGCGCACCGCCTGCCGGTCAGATACGCGCATTGAGGTGCTCAGTTTGCCGAGCCGCTATCCCGCCGGTTCCGCCAAGCAATTGATTCAGTGGCTGACCGGTCTGGAGACACCCGCCGGCGGGCGCGGCACCGACACCGGGTTGCTGGTGCATAACGTGGGCACCGCCTATGCGGTGCATCGAGCGCTGCGTTATGGTCAGCCGTTGATTTCGCGGATTGTCACGGTCAGTGGCGGGGCGGTGGCTGAGCCGCGTAATTTGGAAGTACCCCTCGGCGCTTTGGCGGCGGACTTGTTCGCTTACTGCGGTGGAGTCGGTGAGGACTGCGTCCGATTACTGATGGGCGGTCCCATGATGGGGCAACCGCTGCCCTGCGCCGAAACGCCGGTTATTAAAGGCACGAACGGTGTCCTGGCGTTGACCCTTGCTGAAGTGGGTGAGCATCACTCCTCCCCGTGTATCCGTTGCGGCCACTGTGTCGAAGCCTGTCCGATGGGTCTGTTGCCGGTGGAAATGGCCAACAGCGCCCGCCGGGAGGACTGGTCGGGTATCCAGGCCCTGGGATTGAGCGACTGCATGGCCTGCGGGTCCTGCGCCTATAGCTGTCCGTCGCATATTCCGTTGCTGCAATATTTCGCTTTCGCCCGGGGCCAGTTAGCGGAGCAACGCCGGGAGGAATCCAAAGCGAAAAAAATTCGCATGCTCATGGAGCAGCGCCAGGCGCGCTTTGCACGGCAGGAACAGGCTAAAGCTGAGGCGGCGGCCCAGCGCCAGGCGGCGAAGAAGCAACGCACGGTTGTAGCAGTGGAGGATGACGATTGAATATCAACCCACTCGCCAGCGCCCCCCATGCCCACGACGGCGATAGCGTATCGCGACTGATGGGCTTCGTCCTGCTGGCGCTCTTGCCGGCCACCCTGTATGGCGTGGTGCTGTTCGGTTGGCCGGCGTTGAATTTGCTGGCCGTTACGGTGCTGGCTTGCCTGTTGTGTGAGGCCGGCTGCCTGTGGCTGGCCGGGCGGGCGGTGCGATTGGGCATGTTGGACGGCTCGGCGTTACTGACGGGAGTGTTGCTGGCTTTGTCGCTCCCACCTTGGGCGCCGTGGTGGATCGGGGTGATCGGTGGCGGTTTCGCTATTGTGGTGGGCAAGCAGGTTTTCGGCGGAACGGGTCAGAATGTGTTTAATCCGGCCATGCTGGCGCGGGTGATGTTGCTAGTCTCGTTCCCGGTGGAAATGACGACCTGGCTGGAGCCGCGTCCGTGGTTTTCAGGTTCAGCACCGTCGTTTTTGGAAGGATGGGCGATTACGCTAGGTCACTCCGCGATGACCGATGGCGTCACTGGCGCCACGATTCTTGGCCATGTCCGCACCGAACTGGGCTTGAATCACCCTATTGAACAGATTCTGCCGGGGCATTACCAACCGGCGTTGGCCGCCGTGGGTTGGACCGGCGGCAGTCTTGGGGAAACGTCTGCGGTGCTGATTTTGCTGGGCGGACTGTGGCTGATGTGGCGACGAGCGATCACTTGGCATATTCCGGTAGCGATGCTCAGCACGATGCTGGTTCTGGCGAGTAGCCTCTACTGGGTCCATCCCGAGCGCTTCGCCGATCCTCTGCTGCATCTATTGTCGGGCAGCCTGATGCTGGGGGCGTTTTTCATCGCGACCGATCCGGTAACTTCGCCGATCACGCCTGGGGGGCAAGTGGTGTTCGGCATCGGTTGCGGGGTGTTGGTGTATATCATCCGTACCTGGGGCGGCTACCCCGAAGGCGTCGCTTTCGCCGTGGTGCTGATGAACGCTACGACGCCCTTGATCGACCATTATCTCCGCCCGCGCATCTACGGTCGCACCTGGCGGGGACAGCCGCGCCCGATTCCGCTGCGGGGAAAATCGCATGATGCCTGAATTCCGGCAAACCCTGAGCTATCCCATGGCGCTGCTAGGCGGGGTCGCCCTGATGGCCAGCACGGCCATCAGCGTCGCCGACTGGTTGACCCGTGCTGACATTGCGCAGCGGAAATTGGAGGATTTACAGGCCACCCTGCAACAAGTGGTTCCTGTCGCGTATTACGACAACGATCTGGTGCGGGACGCCGTGACCGTTAATGAGGACGGGAAACCAGTCACAGTCTACCGTGCGCGGCGCAACGGGCAGGTTCAGGCAGTGTGCTACCAAGTCAGCGCTCCAGGTTATGGCAATTCTGCGATGGTGATGGTGATGGGCGTCGATCGCAATGGCGCTCTGTTGGGAGTGCGGGTGATTAGCCACGCCGAGACGCCGGGACTGGGCGACAAGATTGAATTGAGCCGATCTGACTGGATTTTGCGGTTCAACGGCCGCTCGCTGAACGATCCGCCGCCTTCAGGCTGGGCGGTAAAAAAGGATGGCGGCGTCTTCGATCAATTTACCGGCGCTACGATCACCCCACGAGCGTTGGTGAAGGCGGTCAAGGGCGGGCTGGAATTTTTTGCAGCGCATCGAATGTTGCTGTTGGATGACGTCGTTGCGGGAGGAAAATCCTGATGAATGATTATCGCAGCCTCTTCGCAGACGGTCTCTGGCACAACAATGTCGTATTCGCGCAGATGCTGGCGCTGTGTCCACTGATGGCGGTTACGACGACGGC
>Ga0209573_1003289_pt1 | contig 18141 bp, 16 predicted proteins | sample TNRBio252014_DNA_FD_185870 | JGI IMG/M metagenome (GOLD analysis project Ga0209573, IMG submission 185870) | Wastewater treatment Type I Accumulibacter community from EBPR Bioreactor in Madison, WI, USA - TNR Reactor_6/25/2014_ DNA (SPAdes)... | ecosystem: Engineered > Bioreactor > EBPR >...
CGCGATAGATCTGAACCGCCGCCAGCTCGCCGGCGTGGTCGACACGCAGCATCTCTTCCAGGCGGCGACGCATCTGGCCGCGTCCGGGGCGGGGCAGGCGGACATTACGGTTCACGATACAGCCTCGGGACTTGCGCGTCGCGCGGACGCATGGCGGCGACCAGGCTGAGCCCGGCCAGGACGAGCGAGATCAGGGCGTTCCAGGTCGCCATCGACAAGCCGAGCCAGCTCCAGGCGATATCGCCGCAACTGGGCATCGTGGCGGGGGCTTCGAGGCTGGCCAGGATGTCGCCGGCATTGATGGATTCGGTCGAACCCATGCAGGTCGCAGGCAGCGTCCACCAGTCCTGTTCGCCACCGGCGTGGAAGGTGGCGGTGACCACGCCCACGGTGAAAATCGCAAACAGACAGAAGGCCGCCAGCCGGGGCGTGCCCTTGGCTCGGCTGATCAGGGCCCAGGCGACGGCGGGGCCGGCGACGGCCAGGGCCGCCCAATAGACCTCGCGCTGGCGCAGGCACAGCGGACACGGCGGCAGGCCCTGGCTCTCGAACCAGTGCGCGGCCCCAAGCATCAGGGCCGAAACGACGACGGCCGCGACCGCCCACCAGCGCATCAGGATCGGGAACAACTGCATGGCCGCGTTCTAGCCCGCGAAAAGCCGCGCGTCGATTACTGGAAAAATCCTGCGATTCCGGCCGCCCAGGCCGCGCCGTAATAGGCCCCGAGGGTCACCGCGACGAGCGCGCCCGCCCACAGGCTGGCGACCACTGCCCCCAGCAGGACGAACAGGCCGTCGCGCTGAATCAGGCCGACAGCCAACATCGCCAGAGCGACGGACGGCACCGTATTCATCAACGGCAAGACGATGGTGATGGTCGCCAGGATCATGAACAGGGCGGCGAAACGCTCGCCCCAGCCGGTCGCGAACATCGACAGACGCGGGCGGCTGAGACGTTCGAACCAGCCCATCCGCTTCTCGGCGAAGTCGGCCATGCGATCCAGCCAGGCCTGGGGACAGCGTCGCGCCAGCAGCCCCTGCGGCAGCCACGGCTCCTTCATGCCGACCAGAAGCTGACCGGCCAGCAGGATGATCGGAACCCCGATCACCTGCGGCACGCCGTACAGGGCCGGTACCAGGCACGGGATCGACAGAATCAGGATCAGGAGGCCGAAGCCACGTTCATCCAGACGGTCGCGGATTTCGCCCAGGGTCAGGCCCTCGCCGCCGCCGGCATCGGCCAGGTCGCGCGTGAGGCTGATGAAGCCCATGTTGGGGCTGTCGGAATGGGCGTCGGCGGTCGTGGTCATCGGTTCTTGCACAGGGTGATGGTCGCGCGAGCGACCAACGGGCCATCTCTGGCAGATTTCGGTGACGACGGGATTAATCCGTGGTTTGGAGACAAAACCCCGTCGCCCACCCGAGGAGAAGGGACCAGGCACGGCACCCGTGCTGCCCAAAACGCCCGGTACGCCTTGTCTCTGCCCGGGCCTGCGCTATCTGTCACAGACACGCCTTCGGAGCCGTTCCCCATGAAAACCATCGGTTACGCCGCCCAGTCCCAGGATAGCGCCCTGGCCCCGTTCCATTTCGAGCGACGCGATCTCAGGCCCAACGATGTGGCGATGGAGATCCTCTATTGCGGCGTCTGTCACTCCGATCTGCACACGGCGCGCGGCGACTGGGGCGGCACCGTCTATCCGTGCGTTCCGGGTCACGAGATCATCGGTCGCGTGACGGCGGTGGGGCCCCAGGTCAGGCGCTTCAAGGAGGGCGACCTGGCGGCGGTCGGCTGCATGGTCGACAGCTGTCGCACCTGTGACCAGTGCCAGCGCGGCGAGGAACAGTTCTGCCGCGAGGGGCTGTTCGGCACCTATGGCGGCCGTGACCGGGTCACCGGCGACAACAACTACGGCGGCTATGCCAAGCACATCGTGGTGCGCGAGGAATTCGTCCTGACCCTGCCGCAAGGCCTCGATCCGGCCAAGGCCGCGCCCCTTCTGTGCGCGGGGATCACCACCTATTCGCCGCTGAAGACCTGGGGTGTGAAGGCCGGCAGCCGCGTCGGCGTCGTCGGTCTGGGCGGCCTGGGCCACATGGCCGTCAAGCTGGCGGTGGCGATGGGTGCGGACGTCACGGTGATGAGCCGCTCGGCCGACAAGGAGGCCGATGCCCGCGAGCTGGGAGCCCAGCACTTCCTCAACACCTCCGACAGCGCCGAGATGATGGCCCACGCCATGGGCTTTGACCTGATCATCGACACCGTGCCGGTCCAGCACGATCTGATGCCCTATGTGCCGCTGCTGGATGTCGATGGCACCCTGTGCCTGGTCGGCCAGCTCGGCCCGGCCCCGGATCTGAACACCGCTCCGCTGGTGCTGAAGCGCAAACGCATCGCCGGCTCCCTCATCGGCGGCATCCCTGAAACCCAGGAGATGCTGGATTTCTGCGCCGAGAAGGGCGTTCTGCCCGACGTCGAGATGATCCGCATGGACCAGATCAACGACGCCTTCGAGCGCATGGAGAAGTCCGACGTCCGCTATCGCTTCGTCATCGACATGAGCTCGCTGGGCGAGGCCTGAGCGGGCCTCCGCTTGAGGCCACCTGAACCTTCGCCTTGCCGACGACCCGCCGGCGAGGGCATGGGCTGTGCATGAGCCCGTTCCACCAGATCCTCGGCAATAATCTCGTCGCCAATGTCACCAACTACACGGTCTGGTTCGCCCTGACCTTCTGGGTCTTTCTGGAGACGCGCTCGGTCTTTGCGACGGGGATGATTGCGGGCCTCTATCTGGTCTTCATCGCCGCCACCGCCATCTGGTTCGGCAGCGTCGTGGACCACAATCGCAAGAAGACGGTGATGTTGGCCTCCAGCGCCATGTCCTTCGTTTTCTATGCCCTGTCGCTGGGCCTCATCGCCGTGACGCCGGCGGAGCGGTTCGGCGACGTCGCCCGGATCGAGATCTGGCTCCTGATCGGGGTGGTCATGTTCGGGGTGCTGGCGGGCAATCTGCGCGGCATCGCCCTGCCCACCCTGGTCACCCTGATGGTGCCGGAAGATCGCCGTGACCGTGCCAATGGCCTGGTCGGCATGGTCAGCGGCTTCGGCTTTCTGACCACCTCGGTCATCTCCGGCTTTCTGGTCGCCTGGGGCGGCATGACCGCGACTCTTGTCCTGGCCATGGTCTTCACGGCCCTGGCCTTCATCCATTTGCTGTTCGTGCCGTTCAACGAGCCGGTGCCCGAGGCCGAAGCGACCCAAGCTCCCAGGCGCGTCGATCTTGCCGGGACCATCGCTGTCATAGCCGCCGTGCCGGGCCTGTTCGCCCTGATCTTCTTTTCGACCCTGAACAATCTGCTGGGCGGGGTCTTCATGGCCCTGATGGACGCCTATGGCCTGTCGATGATGGAGGTCCAGCAGTGGGGCCTGTTGTGGGGCTGCGTCTCGGTCGCCTTCATCGCCTCGGGCCTGGTGATTTCGCGCACAGGCCTGGGTCGCAATCCGCTTCGCACCCTGATGATCGTCAATCTCCTGGCCTGGGGCGGCGCGGCGGTCTTCACCCTCCAGCCGTGGATCTGGCTCCTGGCCGGAGGCGCGGCCCTGTGGATGTTCCTCGGTCCCTTCGCCGAGGCGGCGGAACACACCACGCTTCAGAAGGTCGTGCCCTATGAACGCCAGGGGCGCGTCTTCGGCTTCGCCCAGTCCGTCGAACAGGCCGCAGCGCCCCTGACCGCCTTTCTGATTGGCCCTGTCGCCCAGTTCTGGGTCATCCCCTTCATGTCGGACGGCGGGGCCGGCGCAGCCGCCATCGGTGACTGGTTCGGAACCGGTCCGGCCCGCGGCATTGCCCTGGTCTTCTGCATCGCCGGCCTGGTTGGGGTGCTGTTGACGCTGCTGGCCTTCAATTCCGGCTATTATCGTCACCTGTCGGCCGTCTATCTCCAGGCCCCTGAACCCGACGCAGGCGACAGGGCGGCAAGCTAGTCTCCCACACGCGACTGGCACACCTTCGCGCCGACGAGAAAGGGGGCGGCCCGTTGCTGGACTGCCCCCCGTCGAGCCTTCAGCCCCCCTGAAGACGTCAGGCTTTCAGGTCGTAGCGGTCAGCATTCATCACCTTGGTCCAGGCCTGGATGAATTCGGCCACGAAGCGGTCGGCCCCGTCGCTGGAAGCATAGACCTCGGCCAGCGCCCGCAGCTGCGAGTTGGAGCCGAACGACAGGTCAACGCGCGAGGCGGTCCAGCGCGGCTTTTCAGTCGCCCGATCGACCCCGACAAAGCTCTCTTCGTGCGAGCCGTCGACCGCCTTCCAGGCCGTACCCATGTCCAGCAGATTGACGAAGAAGTCGTTGGTCAGCTGGCCCGGGCGATCGGTGAACACACCATCTTTGGAGTCCCCGAAATTCGCCCCCAGAACGCGCAGCCCTCCGACCAGGACCGTCATCTCCGGGGCCGTCAGGCCCAACAGCTGCGCCCGGTCGACCAGCAGGTCTTCGGTGCGGACGTTGAACCGCTTGGGCCGGAAGTTGCGGAAACCCTCGATCCGGGGCTCCAGCCACTCGAAGTTCTCGATGTCGGTCTGTTCAGCCGTGGCATCGGTGCGGCCCGGCGTGAACGGAACCTCGACGGTCCGGCCTGCCGCCCTGGCGGCCTGTTCGATACCAACCGAGCCGCCCAGCACGATCAGATCGGCGATGGAGACGTTCTTGCCGGACCTGGCCTTGATGTCCTCATAGACGGCCAGAACCCTGGCCAGCTTGGCCGGCTCATTGACCTCCCAGTCCTTCTGCGGAGCCAGGCGGATGCGACCGCCGTTGGCACCGCCCCGGTGGTCCGAACCGCGCCAGGTCGAGGCCGAGGCCCAGGCCGTACGGACCATGTCCGCCGTCGACAGGCCGGAGGTGGCGATGGCTGCCTTGAGGTCCGCAATGTCCGCCGTCGAAAGGGTCGGTCCCGTGTGGGCCGGGATCGGATCCTGCCAGATCAGGTCTTCGGACGGCACATCCGGCCCGAGATATCGCGCCTTGGGGCCCATGTCGCGATGGCACAGCTTGAACCAGGCGCGGGCGAAGGTGTCGGCGAAATAGGCCGGATCGGCGCGGAATTTCTCCATGATCACCCGGAAGCCCGGATCGACCTTCAGCGCCATGTCGGCGGTGGTCATCATGGTGGGAACGCGCTTGCCCGGTGTATGGGCGGCGGGGGCCAGGGTGTCGGCCGGGTCACCGACCGGATGCCACTGCTTGGCACCGGCGGGGCTGCGGGTCAGCTCGTAGTCGTGATCCAGCAGCATGTCGAAGAACGTCATGTCCCAGGTGATCGGGGTCGGCGTCCACGCGCCCTCGAGGCCCGAGGTGATGCTGTCGTCGCCCTTGCCTGAGCCGTGGGTCGAGATCCAGCCGAAGCCCTGGGCCGCCAGGTCGCCGGCCTCGGGGCTGACGCCGACCTTGGAGGCGTCGCCGCCGCCGTGCGCCTTGCCGAAGGTGTGACCCCCGGCGGTCAAGGCGGCGGTGTCCTCATCATTCATGCCCATCCGGCGAAAGGTCTCGCGGATGTCGCGGGCCGACTGCAGGGCGTCGGGAATGCCGCCGGGGCCTTCCGGGTTCACATAGATCAGGCCCATCTGGATGGCCGCCAGGGGCTCTTCCATGGCCATGTCCTTGTCGGGCTGGATACGGGTTTCGTTGCCGTCCTCACCGACCCACTGGGCTTCGGTGCCCCAATAGACGTCCTTTTCCGGCTCCCAGACGTCAGCCCGACCGCCGCCGAAGCCGAACACCGGCCCGCCCATCGACTCGATGGCGACGTTGCCCGCCAGGATCATCAGATCGGCCCAGGACAGGTTCTGACCGTACTTCTGCTTGATCGGCCACAGGAGGCGGCGAGCCTTGTCCAGATTGCCGTTGTCCGGCCACGAGTTCAGAGGCGCGAAGCGCTGCTGGCCGGCATTGGCCCCGCCACGCCCGTCCGCCGAGCGGTAGGTGCCGGCCGAATGCCAGGCCATGCGGATGAAGAAGGGGCCGTAGTGGCCATAGTCCGCCGGCCACCAGTCCTGGCTGTCGGTCATCAGGGCGGTCAGGTCGCGCTTGACCGCGGCGTAGTCGAGCTTCTTGAAGGCCTCGGCATAGTCGAAGCCGTCGCCCATCGGATTTCCGGTGCGGCCCTGCTGGTGCAGGATGTCCATGGACATCTGGTTGGGCCACCAGTCGGCATTGGTGCGGCCCAGGAGCGCGCGGAGCGAGCCGGGCTCCTTCTTGGGGTCTTTCTCGGGGGCTCCGGCGTTTCCGTCCATGGCGATGTCCTATCTGAAGTAGGGTTGTTCGATGGCAGGACTTGTACGCCCCTCAGGCGAGAAGGCTAAACTGATAATCTCGATGCTCAGAATAGGTTGTACTTATGAATGAGCCGGCGTGCCGTATCGACGTCTGGCTCTGGCGCGCGCGCTTCTTCAAGACGCGAGGCTTGGCGGCGCGGTTCGTCGAGGACGGGCGGGTGCGACGAACCCGGCCAGGTCGCGGTGAGGTCCGGCTGGACAAGGCCTCGCGCACGGCGCGGGCGGGCGACCGGCTGGTCTTCATCCTGGGGGACCGGGTCGTCGAGCTGACGATCCAGGACGTCGGCACCCGGCGCGGCCCGGCTGAAGAGGCGCAAGGGTTGTATCGCCGGGAGACGGAGGCGAGTTGACTTCGGCGTCCGTCCGGCCCAAATCCGGCGCGCCTCCCCGAGCTGCCGAAACCCGTCCCGCCCATGACTTACATCGTCACTGACGCCTGCGTCCGCTGCAAGTTCATGGACTGCGTCGAGGTGTGTCCGGTCGACTGCTTCTATGAGGGCGAGAACTTCCTGGTCATCAGCCCCGACGAATGCATCGACTGCGGCGTCTGTGAGCCGGAATGCCCGGTCGACGCCATCAAGCCCGATACCGAGGACGAGCCGGACGGCAAGTGGCTGCAGATCAACGCCACCTACGCCAAGGAATGGCCGAACATCACCGTCAAGGGCACGCCGCCCGCCGACGCCGAACAGTTCGAGCGCGAAACCGACAAGTTCGAAAAGTACTTCTCGGACAAGCCCGGCAAGGGAAGCTGAGTCGCGGCCGGTCCGGATGAGGGTCGATTCGCGACGTTTTGAAATTGCGTCGTTTTGTGCTATGGTCCTGAGACAGGTGGGGCGGCTGCGCGGAATTCGCGGGGCCGCTTCCCTTTTTGAAGACGCCGTTCCTCACGGACGGCCAGGTCAGAGGTCGGGTGTCTTTTCTCACGATTTGAGAACGGTCTGAAACGGCGGCTTCCACCGTCGTGGCCGGGGGTTCTTCGGAACGCCGGGATGGTCTGCCTCGCAGCGAAAGGTGCGCACGCATGAGCAAGAGTGGTCTGGATTTCAAGGTCGGCGACGCCGTCGTCTATCCGGCGCATGGCGTCGGCAAGGTCATCGCCGTTGAGACCCAGGAAATCGCAGGCATGGCCCTTGAGGTCTATGTCATCACCTTCGATCACGAGAAGATGACCCTGCGCGTCCCGACCAAGAAGGCCGTCTCGGCCGGCCTGCGTTCGCTGGCCGGTGAAACCGTCGTGACCAAGGCCCTGACGACCCTGAAGGGTCGCGCCCGCATCAAGCGCACCATGTGGTCGCGCCGGGCCCAGGAGTACGAAGCCAAGATCAACTCGGGCGACTTGGTGTCGATCGCCGAGGTGGTCCGCGACCTGCACCGCGCCGACAACCAGCCGGAGCAGTCCTACTCCGAGCGTCAGCTCTATGAATCGGCGCTGGACCGTATGGCCCGTGAAGTCGCCGCCATCGAGCGCATTGACCGCGAGGCCGCTGTGGCCCTGCTGAACAAGTCGCTGATCAAGCCGGCCGCCGCCGCCGCCTGATCCGGCACTTCAGCCCGAAACGAGAAACTCCCGGCCGAAAGGCCGGGGGTTTTTCTTTTTTATCTTCGCCCCGCCAGGGGAGAAAACGGCTCCGCGCACCGGTGGGCGAAGCCGAAGGTCGGCGCGAAAGATGAGGGTCATGGCCGGGGCGACCGGGACAGCCCTCTTCTCCCGCGGCGCGGGCGAGGAAACTACCCCCGCTTGGCGATCGGAACGTAATCCCGCTCGGTCGGGCCGGTGTAGAGCTGGCGCGGACGACCGATCTTCTGGGACGGATCGGCCATCATTTCCTGCCACTGGGCGATCCAGCCGACCGTGCGCGCCAGGGCGAACAGGACGGTGAACATGGTGGTCGGGAAGCCCATGGCCGACAGGGTGATGCCTGAATAGAAGTCGACGTTCGGGAACAGCTTGCGCTCGATGAAATAGTCGTCGTTCAGAGCCACGCGCTCCAGCTCCTTGGCGACCTGGAACAGCGGGTCGTTGGGATCCCCGACGGCGGCCAGCACCTCGTGAGCGCTTTCCTGCATGACCTTGGCGCGCGGATCGTAGTTCTTATAGACCCGGTGGCCGAAGCCCATCAGCTTGTACTTCTTGTCCTTCACCCCGGCGATGAACTCGGGGATGCGCTCGGGCGTGCCGATTTCCTTCAGCATATTGAGCGCCTCTTCATTGGCCCCGCCGTGCGACGGGCCCCACAGGCAGGCGATGCCGGCGGCGATACAGGCGAACGGATTAGCCCCCGACGAACCGGCCAGACGCACCGTCGAGGTCGAGGCGTTCTGTTCGTGGTCGGCGTGCAGGATGAAGATGCGGTCCATGGCCTTGGCCAGGACCGGATTGACCTCATAGTCCTCGGCCGGAACCGCGAAGCACATCCGCAGGAAGTTTTCGGCGTAGCTCAGGTCGTTGCGCGGCGACACGAAGGGCTGGCCGATATGGTACTTGTAGGCCCGCGCCGCGATGGTCGGCATCTTGGCGATCAGGCGGATGGCCGAGATGTCGCGCTGGATCGGATCGTGGATGTCCAGGCTGTCGTGATAAAACGCCGACAGGGCCCCGACGGTGCCGACCATGATCGCCATCGGGTGCGCGTCGCGGCGGAACCCTTCGAAGAAGCGATCAAACTGCTGGTGCAGCATGGTGTGGCGCGTGACCAGGTTTTCGAACCGCGCATATTCGCTGGCGGTCGGCAGCTCGCCGTTCAGAAGCAGATAGCAGACCTCGACGAAGTTCGACTTGGAGGCCAGCTGGTCGATCGGATAGCCGCGGTGCAGCAGGATGCCCTTGTCACCGTCAATGAAGGTCAGGCCCGACTCGCAGGCCGCCGTCGAGGTGAAACCCGGGTCAAAGGTGAAGGTGTCAGTGTCGCTGTACAGCTTGCGTATATCGAAGACGTCGGGACCCAGCGTGCCCTTCAGGACGGGGAATTCGACGGTCTTGTCCGCGATGTTCAGCGTGGCTTTGTCGGTCATGTTTATTTCCCATGGCACCGGGGGAGCGGTGCGGTCGAGGTGTCTTATACCGTGTCAGGCCGAAGGGGAAAGAATGTCCGACAATCGGCCCAGGCTTTCGGCCTTGCCCAGCGCCGCCAGGGTCTTGGCAATGTCGGGCGAGGCGACCCCGCCGGTCAAGGCCGCGCGCAACGGCGGGCCGATCTTGCCCATGCCGACGCCCTCGGATTCGGCGAAGGCCTTGAGCTCGGCATCCAGCAGGGCCGCGTCCCAGGCCTCGATGCCGCCCAGGCGTTCCGCCAGGCGTGACAGGCGCGCGCGGGCTTCGTCGGTCAGCTGAGCCGCCGGCTTTTCGGCGATGGCGACGGGGCGGGTCAGCAGGGCGAAGGCGGCCTGATCCGCCAGGCTGATCAGGGTGTCGGCCCGGTCCTTGATCATGGGAATGGCCTGGACCAGGCGCGGCCGATCGGCGTCCGAGACTGCCTCGCCGCGATCGGTGCGAACCCTCTGGACGAGGGCGGCCAGGCGCTCGTCATCGGCGTGGCGGATCCAGTGGGCGTTGACATGGTTCAGCTTGTCGAAGTCGAGCCGGGCCGGCGCGCGGCCGATGTGCTCCAGGTCGAACCAGCTCTCGGCCTGGGCGTCGGAGAACAGCTCGTCGTCGCCATGGCTCCAGCCCAGCCGGGCCAGATAGTTGCGCATGGCCTCGGGCAGATAGCCCTGGTCGGCATATTCGGCGACCGAGGTGGCACCATGGCGCTTGGACAGCTTCTTGCCGTCCGGCCCGTGGATCAGCGGGACATGGGCGAAGACCGGCCGCTCCCAGCCCATGGCGTCATAGATCAGGGCCTGGCGCGGGGTGTTGTTGAGATGGTCGTCGCCGCGGATGACATGGCTGATCCGCATGTCGTGATCATCGACGACAACGGCCAGATTGTAGGTCGGCTCGCCTGAGGAGCGCAGCAGGACGAGGTCGTCGAGGTCCTTGGACGGGAAGGTCACCTCGCCCTGGACGGCATCGGCGATGACGATGGGCTCATCGTCGGGCGTGCGAAAGCGGATGACATGGGGCTGGCTGAGATCGCCGTCGCTCCGGTTTCGCCAGGTCGAGCGCAGGGCGCGGCCTTCGGCACGGGCCTGATCGCGAGCGGCGTCGGTCTCTTCGGGCGTCATCCAGCAGCGGAAGGCGGCTCCGCGCTCGACCAGCTCGCCGACCACCTGGCGGTGCCGGTCGGCGCGCTGGGCCTGATAGACGGGCTCTTCGTCCGAGGCGAGGCCCAGCCAGGCGAAGCCCTGGAACAGGATGTCGACGTTTTCCTGGGTCGAGCGCTCGCGATCGGTGTCCTCAACCCGGATCAGGAACTTGCCGCCATGACGCCTCGCGTACAGGTGGTTGAATAATGCCGTTCGCGCGGTTCCAATGTGCATGGAACCGGTCGGTGAAGGGGCGATACGGGTGATGACGGGGCGGGACATGAGGCTTTCAGGACCGATTGAGGCGCGCCTTATAGCCCGCCCGGCGCGCTGCGCCACGTTCCTCGCCCGACGGGAACGGCCCTCATCTTCCGCATGGACCTCTGCGCTTCGCGCTCCGGTATGCGGAGCCGTCTTTTCCCCTGACGGGGCGAAGAGATGAAGGCATGGCTGCACGATCAGATCTCCGCCCAGTCTGAACGGTGGCGGCTGTGGGCCCCGGTGGCGATGGGGCTGGGGTGTGCGGGCTATTTCGCCTTGAAAACTGAGCCGGGGCTCTGGCCCTTGGTGCTGGCGGCGGTCGTGAGCCTGGCCTGCGCCGCCATGGCCTGGAGCCGAGGCACCTGGCGGATCATCCCGTTTACGCTGGTGGCCTTTGCAGTGACGGGCCTGCTGGTCGCCAAGCTGAGGTCCGATGCGGTGGCTGCGCCCATCGTCGAGGCCTCGCAAGGGCCGATCGGCATCGAAGGCTGGATCGTGGATGTGTCGTCGCCCGGCAGCCGGGGTGCACGGGTGGTGCTGGCCCCAACCTGGATGCAGGGCGTTGCGGCCGAGCGGATCCCGCACCGGCTGAATCTGACCGTGCGGGGTGAGGCCCCCAGGCCGGGAACGCCTGTGGCCGTGCGGGCCATCGTCAATCCGCCGCCCGGACCGGCCAGCCCCGGGGCCTTTGATTTCGGACGAAACGCCTGGTTCCAGTCCATCGGTGGATCGGCCCTGGCGATTACCGAGCCGCGCTCGATCATGCTGAATGTATCGCCCTGGCCGTTGCGCTTGAAGATGGCGGTCAACGGGATGCGGTTCGATCTGGGTCAACGGATCGTGGCGCGGTTGGGTCCCGAAACCGGCGGGATCGCCACCGCCATGGTCACCGGCCATGAGGCCTGGGTCGATCCAGCCGACGAGCAGGCCATGCGGGATTCGGGGCTGGCCCACATCCTTTCGATCTCGGGCCTGCACATGGCGATTGTCGGCGGCTTCGTCTTCTTTGCGGTCAGGCTCGGGGTCGCGGCCTGGCCGTGGCTGGTGCTGAGGGTGCCGGGCAAGAAGGTCGCGGCCTGGGCCGGGATCGCGGCGGTGGCGGTCTATCTGGTGGTGTCCGGCGCGCCACCACCGGCAGAGCGCGCGGCCATTGTCGCCTGGGTGGCGTTTGCGGCCATCCTGCTGGACCGGCGCGCGATCAGCATGAACGCCCTGGCGCTGGCGGCGGTGATCGTTCTGCTGAGGCGACCGGAATCGGTGGTTCAGCCCGGCTTTCAGATGTCGTTTGCGGCCACCGCCGCCCTGGTGGCTCTGGCCGAGGTCTGGCCGACCCGCCTGAAGGAGATCGATGTGCCCTGGCCCATCGCGACCATCCAGAAGGTCGCGTCGTGGGTGTTTGCGGCCCTGGCGGCGTCGTTCGTGGCCGGACTGGCGACCGGGCCGTTCGCCATGCAGCATTTCAACCGGTCCGCCGTCTATGGGTTGTTCGCCAACCTGGCGGTCGCCCCGATCTCGTCGTTTGTGATGATGCCGTCCCTGGCGGTGGGAGCGGTGATGGAGGCCTTCGGCTGGGGCGGGCCAGCGTTGTGGCTGGCGGGCGAAAGCGTCGGTTGGATGATGCAGATCGGGCGCTTCACCGCCGACCTGCCGGGCGCGGTCGCGACCATCCCGAGCGCCCCGGCCATCGCCCTGCCGGTGGCGTTTGTCGGCCTGTTGTTCGTGTGTCTCTGGCAGGGGCGGTTGCGCTGGCTGGGCCTGCCGCTTGCCTGTGCGGTTCTGTTGTGGCCGCGCGCGCCGGCGCCGGACGTCTGGATCAACAGCCAGGGCACCAATCTGGCGATCCGGGTGGGGGACCAGGCCGAACTGGTGCGACCGCGGGTGGGGCTGTTCGCGGCCGACATCTGGTCACGGCGTCGCGGGCTGGTCCTTTCGACGGAAGGTAACGAACGAAGCTGTCGCCGGTCGTGGTGCGTGCTTGGCGTAGGGGATGAGAGGTGGGCCGTCTGGTTCGGACGCCGCGCGCCGAATGCTGAAGAGATGACGGCGCTGTGCGAAGGGGCGATCGGGGTCGTCGTGCGGGCCGAGGTCGCGGTTCTGCCAGAGAGCTGCCGGGCGTCGCTGGTGCTGGACGGACTGGACCTGGCGCGCGGCTCGGCAGAGTTGTGGCGGGAAGGCGTCGGCTGGCGTGGGGTCCGGGCGCGGGATGTGCAAGGGGAGCGACCGTGGACCGCCGGGGGTGATCGTCCGGCTCGCTGATATTGGATGCAGAAGCGGGCCGGGGGCCTCGTCCCTCGGGTTGGAATAGTGCACGGTGAATCGGGTGCACTAGGTGCACTATCTGCGGTGATCCGAGTTTGAGCGACCTGCATCGGGCCAGCCTAGACGGGGCGGCACGGGCGGGGACGCAGGGCGCGCCCGAAAATGGGCTGTCTGCGAAGGGCTGGGCGTTGCCGCGCGATGAGATGCCCGGGAAGCGGGATTGCGGCTTTCAAAGAGGGTGTCATCCCGGGCCACGAGCGAAGCGAGGCCGAGCCCGGACAAGAGCGCCGGAAGCGCGTTCGCACCCGGTAGCCCTGGCCTTGTCCCGGCTCTGCGCCCTGCGGGCGGCGGCCGGGATGAATTTTTGGGGCGGCTGGCCCTAGTGATAGCGGCGGATCAGGCCGACCAGCTTGCCCTGAACCTCGATCTGTTCGGGCGAATAGATGCGGGTCTCATAGGCGGCATTGGCGGGCTCCAGCGCGATGGAGGCCCCCTTCTTGCGGAAGCGTTTGAGGGTGGCTTCCTCGCCCTCGACCAGGGCCACGACGATTTCGCCGGAGGTGGCGGTGTCGCCCTTCTTGATGACGACGAAGTCGCCGTTGTGGATGCCGGCCTCGATCATCGAGTCGCCCTCGATCTCCAGCATATAGTGGTCGCCTGAGCCGAGCATGGCCTCGGGGATCGAGAAGCGATCGCGCTCATGCTCGATGGCCGAGATCGGCGAGCCGGCGGCGATTTTGCCCAGGAGGGGAAGCTCGCGGACATCGTTCGCGCCGGAGGGCGCGTCGGGACGTCCGCCCTCGACCACCTGGGGCCGGAACGGGCCGCGTGGCCGCCCGGCCGAGGCCGATTCGGGCAGCTTCAAAACCTCGAGCGCACGCGCCCGATGAGCCAGCCGGCGAATGAAGCCGCGCTCCTCTAGAGCCGTGATCAGCCGGTGGATGCCCGACTTTGAAGCCAGGTCCAGCGCCTCCTTCATTTCGTCGAAGGAGGGAGACACGCCCGTTTCCTGAATCCGCTCATGGATGAACATCAGGAGTTCGTGTTGCTTCTTGGTGAGCATGGTCAGTCCTCGATCCGAATCTGGTCGCCTGTGGACAATGCCAGAACAAACCGCAAACGTCCATGCTCTGTTCGTGAGGTGTTCCGGTTAAGGACCGGTTAGCGGGGGAGGGACGATACGAACAGACTTCCCTCTCCCCTCGGGAGAAGGGTCTATTGTAGCAACGCCGTCGTCGCGGCCTCGACGTTGTCCTGACGCATCAGGCTCTCGCCAACGAGGATCGCCCGCGCGCCGGCGGCCTGGACGCGGGCGACGTCGTGGGGCGTGAAAATCCCACTCTCCGCCACGAGCAGGGCGTCGGACGGTGCCAGCGGCGCAAGGCGTTCGGTGACGGCCAGATCGACCTCGAAGGTACGCAAGGAGCGGTTGTTGACGCCGATGAGATCGCCACCGAGGCGGGCGGCGCGCGCCATCTCGGCCTCGTCGTGGGTCTCGATCAGGGCGTCCATGCCGAAGCGGCGGGCCTCGGCCAGGAGGTCGGCGGCCAGGGCATCGTCGACCATGGCCAGGATGATGAGGATGCAGTCGGCCCCCAGGGCGCGGCTCTCGGCCACCTGCCACGGGTCGACCAGGAAGTCTTTCCTCAGACAGGGCAGGGCCACGGCATTGCGGGCGGCGGTCAAATAGGCGTCGTCGCCCTGGAAGCTGGGGCCATCGGTCAGGATGGAGAGGCAGGCGGCACCGCCGGCCTCATAGGCGTGGGCGAGGGCCGGCGGGTCGAAGTCGGCGCGGATCAGGCCCTTGGAGGGGCTGGCCTTCTTGATCTCGGCGATCAGGGCCGGGCGGCCGGTCATGGTCCAGGTCAGGTCGAGCATCCGGCGAAAGCCGCGCGGGGGCGAGGCTTCGAGTGCCTGGCGGTCGATGTCGGATTGGGTGGTTGCGGCCTTGCGGGCGGCGACGTCGGCACGCTTGTAGGTCGCGATCCGGTCGAGAATGTCGCTCATGCGTCCGCCGGCGCATTCGTCGCCCGAACCAGCTCGTTCAGGGCGTGGGCGGCGCGGCCCTCGTCGATGACGGCGGCGGCCAGAGCAGCCCCTTGCGCCAGGTCGGCGGCGCGGTCGGCTACCATCAGGGCGGCGGCAGCGTTCAGGAGCACGATGTCACGATAGGCCCCGGACTGGCCGGCGAGCAGGGCGCGCAGGGCCCGGGCATTGTCCTCGGGCTCCCCCCCGCGGATGGCCTCGATCGAGGCGCGGGGCAGGCCGGCGGCCTCGGGCGTGACGGTGAAGCGGCGCACGGTGCCGTCATGGAACTCGGCCACCTCGGTCGCACCCGTGGTGGTCAGTTCATCCAGGCCCTGACCGTGGACGACCCAGGCGCGGGTGGCCCCCAGACGGCCGAGCGCCTCGGCCAGGGGTTCGACCAGGCGCGGATCATAGACGCCCATCAGCTGACGGCGGGCCCGGGCAGGATTGCTGAGCGGCCCGATCAGGTTGAAGACGGTGCGAAAACCAAGCTCGGCCCGGATCGGCGTTACATGGCGCATGGCCGTATGGTGGGCCGGGGCGAACAGGAAGGCGATGTTGGCCTCGTCCAGGGCGCGGCGCTGCTGGGCCGGGGTGGCGGCGAGGTTGACGCCCAGAACGGCCAGGACATCCGAGGTGCCGGATTTCGATGACAGCGCCCGGTTGCCGTGTTTGGCGACCTTGACGCCGGCTCCGGCCAGGACGAGGGCGGCGGCGGTGGAGATATTCCAGGTATGCTGGCCGTCGCCGCCGGTGCCGCAGGTGTCGACGACATCATAGGGGTGATCCAGCGTCGTGGCGGCCTCGCGCATGGCGGTGGCGAAGGCCGAGATTTCCTCAACCGTCTCGCCGCGCATCCGAAGGGCCGTGAGGGCGGCGGCGACCTGGGCCGGAGTCGGTTCTCCCTTGAGGCAGGCCGACAGGAAGGCGCGGGCCTGGTCACCCGACAGGGCCTGGCCGTCGGCCAGGATGGCGAGGAGGGGTTTGAATTCAGCGGACATCAGGCCCGCACCGCCCGCGTCACGCCGGCCAGGTCCAGGAAGTTGGCCAGCATCTCGTGGCCATGTTCGGTGGCGATGGATTCGGGATGGAACTGGACGCCGTGGATGGGGCGGGTCCGGTGGGCCAGGCCCATGATCTCGCCGTCTTCGGTCCAGGCGGTGACCTCCAGTACATCGGGCAGGGTGTCGCGGCGCACGGCCAGCGAGTGATAGCGGGTGGCGGTGAAGGGGCTGGGCAGGCCCTTGAAGACCGAGTGGCCCTGATGGTGGATCGGGCTGGTCTTGCCGTGCATCAGCTGTTTGGCGCGGATCACATCGCCGCCGAAGGCCTGACCCATGGCCTGATGGCCGAGACAGACGCCGAAGATCGGCAGGTCGTCGGGGGCGGTAGTGATCAGATCCAGGCAGATGCCGGCCTCATTGGGCGAACACGGCCCCGGCGACAGCAGGATGGCTTCGGCTCCTAGCGCCAGGGCCTCGGCGGCAGTCATGTCGTCATTGCGGATGACACGGGTCTGCGCGCCCAGCTCCGCGAGGTAGTGGACGAGGTTGTAGGTAAAGCTGTCGTAGTTATCGACGACGAGGATCATGAAGGGCTTCTAGGCGGCGACAGCGACGGCGTCGAGGCGGCAAGGATTGGTTAACCATAAACTGGCCTGATCCCGTCATGTCTCCGATCGATCAAGCGCGCGAACATCTGACCGAGCCCAGATCGGTGCAGAATCCGTGGATGACGCTGTTGGCGGCGGCCTTCTGTGCGCTGTCGGCGGTGCTGCTGGCCGGAGCGATGCTGTTCGGTCAGCTGAATTAGCCAGATCGGCCTCGAGCATTGGTCATTTGGGTCGGCTTGAGCGCAACCCGACGGTGCACGGCCCACCGCAGCCCGAAGCATTTGCCTTTCGCAATTTAACCTCAGAGAGTATATTCAAATTATACAGCCTTGGGAGCATGTTATGCCAGCCGATGATCTCGAACCGATCACCATTTATGGAAAGAGGACGAGTTGGGGCGTCTACATCGGCCCGTCGATACTGCCCCCGACGATTCCGAGTGGCGATACGAATGAGCTCGAAGATGGGCCGCCTGAACCGACTCAAAATGAGCAAGACCGAATGAAAATGAACTGCGCAGCGAAAGAGTTTCGTAATCGCTTGAACGATCCTGGGCGGAACCGCGATGGAAGGGAATGGCTTTCGTTGATCTATCGGCGGGGGGGCGGATCTATGCCAGTCAACTAAGAACTCAGGGCGGTGGCGGGTTCAGCCAAAATTTCCTCGAGGGGCTATTGACGGAATTTGGAATTACTCGTGCCGATGTTCTTGGTTTCATCCACAATCATAATGCAAGTGATTACTGTCTTGGGGCCAGCGACTACCAAGAAGCCAATCAACTAAACCGACAGCCGTCAGGAAATGATTGGAATACGAGAGACTGGTTTATCCGGGGAGGGGCAAGCGCGAGCGAATTCACAATGTATGTCATGAGTTGTAATGGATCTGGTGTCTACGCTTACGGTCCTGGAAGTTTGCCAGGATTTCAGGGCGACCCCGTTGAGGGGGAGACATGCCCGGAGGACGAGGGATGAACCTTCTACTGGTCATCTTTATCCAGTCGGGTTTGTTGGCACAGCCGATGCCTACAGAGAGACCTTTCGCAGGCTATGCAGGCCCTGATCTGGTCATTCAAGAGACGGTCATGATTTGCAATGGCGAACGATTTGTTTTCACTCAAGTCGGGCGTTCAATTACGGCGATAAGGACGCCGTGGGGTTTCTTGCGCGAAGAAGATCTCACCGCGTTGCAGGCAGCAACCGCCGCCGTGATGGCCTATCCTGATCAAATCTCCCTCCTCTGCTCTCCCGACGAATTTCAAATTGAATTCGAAGGTCCTGCGACAGGCGAGGATCTAGAGAGGTCCAATGCACAGATTGATTTCTGGTTTCGGGGCGGCCGCATGGTTTCGGCACCAGACAATGACCGTGGAGGCGCTTCCCCAGTGGCCGGACAACGCTGACGGCGCGTCTTTGCGTGCCGGTCCACGACCTGCGGTGACCTAGCTGGCGGCGAACTC
>Ga0209573_1003290_pt1 | contig 18137 bp, 13 predicted proteins | sample TNRBio252014_DNA_FD_185870 | JGI IMG/M metagenome (GOLD analysis project Ga0209573, IMG submission 185870) | Wastewater treatment Type I Accumulibacter community from EBPR Bioreactor in Madison, WI, USA - TNR Reactor_6/25/2014_ DNA (SPAdes)... | ecosystem: Engineered > Bioreactor > EBPR >...
CTGGCGGTGCTGCCATCGGACGGGCGCCTGGAAGAAGTCCAGTTCAAGCTGGAGTCACGCTACAAGATGTACAAGCTGCGCGAGGCGCTGGAGAAGCTCGAAGGCTACGACGAGGTCTACATCGATACCCCGCCGGCGCTCAACTTTTTCACCCGCTCGGCGCTGATCGCTGCCGACCGCTGCCTGATTCCCTTCGACTGCGACGACTTCTCGCGGCGCGCGCTCTATTCCCTGCTCGACAGCGTGCGCGAGATCCAGAGTGACCACAATCATGCACTACGGATCGAAGGCATCGTCGTCAACCAGTATCAGGCGCGCGCCAATCTGCCGTTGCAGTTGGTCGATGAACTGCGCGCCGAGGGGCTACCGGTCCTTTCCACCTTCCTGTCCGCGTCGGTCAAGATCCGGGAATCGCATCACCTGGCCAGACCAATGATCCATCTCGATCCGCGGCACAAGCTCAGCGCCGAGTTCACCGCACTCTACGACTGCCTGTGCCAATCCGCACCGCAGCCCTGAGCCATCCACAGGGACGTCGGCAGCCATCCGGCCGGATGCCTGTCGACGCCGCTCACCGAAGCCACCGTGGCGCATGGGCCCGCGCGGGCGGTAGCGGCCATCCCGCATCCACAGGGCGACTCCTCTCGTATCACGGGAACATCGCAGCGGCGTGCTGTGATGTTTCAAACACTTCAGAGCAAAGGAGCAGGGCGAGTTGATCGCCATCCTGGCACCGATGAAGGGTGACATCGTCACGGTCAAGTGAGGGCGCGGTACCAGCCGGTGGTCGCCGGGGCAGGGGAACGGCAGGAGCAGCTGATTCCCTGACCCGGAAGTCCACCGGGACGGCGCAGCAGCCACGCCAATGGCCCGGCTACTGGCGGCTCGCACCGTAACTTTGTTGTGCCGCCCGAGGCCAATTCGTCGCAGAATGTCGCCCGCCAGCCCGGCAATCGACGCCGGACGAAGGGACAACGAATTGGACGGATCGACACCACCCATTTGCGCAGCCAGTACGGCGGACGAGGCCGTGATCGACGACCGCGAGTTCTGCGCCCTGGTCCGCCAGCGTGGCGGAACTCTGCTCGAACTGTCCGGCAGACTGGCCGCCATGCGTGCCGGCGAAGCGCCCCTGACGCGGCCTCTTGTGGGGCGCCTGCTGCTGGAGGCCGGGCAGATGGAGACGCTTCTGGACGAGTATGGCGCACGCCAGAATCATTGCTGGAGCAGGTTCCGCGCCCTGGTGGCTTCGCTGAAGAACTTCGCCCGCATCGGCGAGGTTCTCGCCTACATGCAGCGCCGCCTGTCGAGCTACCGGCTCCTGCCGGTAGCGGGCGATTTCCCGGCCGCGACCACCGAGCGACTGCGGCTGCTGACTGAGGTCATCGCCGCAGTCGCTGCCGCTCTGGTCGAGGAAGCGCAGGCAGTCGGCATCGAGCTGCCGGCGACCACTCCGCAGCCCCCCGACAGCGACGACGCCCAGCCGGCCGGCCGCCTTGCCCGCGACCGCGGCGACCGGATCACCTGCGACACGGCCACCACGGTCCCCCGTCTGGCAACGGAATTCCTCAATCTCGCAGTCGATGGTGACCTGCTGCGCACGGCGGCGCTGGTCGCCCCGGAGGACTATGCCGCCTGCTTCCCCGACCCGGTCAGCGAGGAACGTCTGCGCCAGCTGACCTTTCGCTTCCACAACCTGCAGTCCCTCTACGACACGTACGTTGCCGGCACGTCCAGAGAAAGCGGCGACGACGACCTGCCGATCCTGCGCGGCCACGCCAGCGTCATCTATCACCTGCTCGAAATCGCCACCGACCTCGCCCACTACTACGAACGTCACGCCAGTCCGCGCACTGCCGACGCCGTTCTGCGCGAACGGCCGGTGGTGGACACCGATGCCACCATGGCAACCCTTTTCGGCTACGCCATGGTCTTCTCGAGCGACTACCTGGCAGGCGGCCAGCGCCTCTGCCACGGTATCCTCGGCCGCTACGCCGAGCCGGGACGCCTCGACGTGCCGGTGCCCAGCTATCGCGGCTTCCACGTCCGCCCGTCCAACCTGGTGGCGCGCATCGTCGCCTACTACGGCAGTTCGGTGCACATGCGACTGGACGACGCGCTGTTCGATGCCGCCTCGCCCTTCGAACTCTTTCGCGCCAACGAGACGATCAACGCCCGCAAGCGCCGCTGGCTGGCATCGGAGATCGCCCGCGTCCATCCCGATTGCGCCGACTTCTGCGCACCGCAAGCCATCGCGGCCGCCGTTCTGGCGATCGTGCATCGCCTTGCCGGCGAGGGGAAGATCATGCTTTACCGCCAGCCCCTCGAGTTCTCCGACCAGCTCGGCCGCCGTCAGGGCAGCGTTCTCGAGAACAGCGTGGCCGAGATCGCCCAGTTGCAGGCGACGGGCCAGCTCGAAATCCGCACCGACCTGACGGTGACCTTCATCGGCGACAAGCGCGTCCTCGCCGACCTCGACGTCCTTGCCCGCTGCGGTTACGGCGAGGACGCCTTCGGCAACAACGTCGTACTGCCGAAGGCCCTGTCGTACCTGCGGCGATAGCCCGGCTCAGCGTGGACTGGCGGGATGCCGGAAGTGCTGTCGTCAGCCCGTCTGCGAGCTGCCGAGCCGCTCGACAAGCCGCACGATGGCCTCGATGACGGCCTCCGGCTGATCGCGCTGCGGCGAGTGCCCGCAATGCGCGAGCTTGAGCAGCGTGACGTCGGGCGCCGCATCGGCGATGCACTCGATCTGGCGCATCGTCGCGTACTCGTCGTCTTCGCCCTGGATGGCGAGCAGCGGGCAGCGGATCGCCGGCAGGCAACCGGTGATGTCCCAGCCAAGAAATTCGGGTGCCAACCAGGTATCGTGCCAGGAACGAAAGACGGCCTCGGCATCGCGATGGTGACGGGCGAGCAGGTGCCGCCAGTCGCTGCCGGCAAACAGCTCGCCGGCGCGCCGGATCCCTGCCAGCGCTTTCTCCTCGACGAACTCGTGCGGCGCCAGGACGACCACGCCCGCCACGTCCTGCGGCGACGCAGCGGCATGCAGCAAAGCGATCGAGCCGCCGTCGCTGTGGCCGACGAGCAACGGTCGCGCGATGGCGAGCACCGCGAGCAGGGACGGCAGGCGCTGCAGCGCCTCCTCGTGCAGGTAGCGTGGCGTCCGCGGCAACGCTGGCGGCGACGAGTTCCCATGCCCCGCACGCGACCAGACCAGAGCACCGCAACCGGTCGCCTGCGCTACCCGCGCCGGGAAATCCCGCCACGACGACAGGCTGCCGAGTGCCTCGTGAAGAAAGACGAGCGTCGGCCGCTGCGCGCGCGATGCGGCGATGCGCCGGTATTCCAGCGCCTGCCCGGCAACGACGATCTGGCTCACGTCCGGAGCGAGAGAGCCGGCTGACCGAGATCGAGCGCCTCGGCATCGCGCGCAACGTTGCGGCGCCTGGCAGGCGCGCGTGCGGGTAGCAGCGGCTTGAGATCGATCATGATGCATCGATGGTAGCAGACCATTCCAAGTACGGTATCGCCAAGCCAAGGATTTCATGATCACTTGCTCAGCCGGGCGAAGAGCCGGCGCTACCGGCCGGCGCCGCGGTCGACCACGGCGGTCGGTCCACTGAAGACAGGAACCCTGTCGGTTGAACGCAAGCACCGACTCGCTGGCAGGGCAAGGCGCGTCCGCCGTAGCGAAAGTGGCGCACTGGGCGAGCGGTGCAGGTCAGGTGACGCAGCCCAGTGCTCGACCGCCCGTGACCCGTGCTGTAACATGGCCTGCCGGCATGGGCCATTGACCGCCGGAGCCCCGCCGGCATTGGCCCGCTCCCACCCCGGGAAGTGCCGCAGCCACTTGATCGCCTGCTTTCCCCAACCCAGGAGACCTCACCATGCGACAACACCCACTCGTACTCGGCTTGCTGGCACTTTCGCTCGCGGCACCCGGCATCGGCGCCGAACCGGCCCCGCCAGCGACCTCGCAGCTCGCCGGCAATGCGGTTGACCCGGCCTCGATCCAGGCGCTCAGGAAAATGGGCGCTTACCTGCAAACGCTGCAGCGCTTTCAGGTCAGGACCGAACTGTCATCGGAAACGGTGCTCGAGGATGGTCAGAAGCTGCAGCAGAATGCGTCGGCCGAGGTTCAGGTGCAGCGCCCGAACAAACTGCGCGCCCGCATGTGGAGTGCCCGCGCCGAACGTGAACTGATCTATCAGGATCGCTCCGCCACCCTCTACACGCCGGCGCTCAAATACTACGCCACTGCGGAAGTGGCCGACACCATCGGCGGCATGATCGACCAGCTCGAAGCCAGGTACGGCGTGCAGGTTCCGCTGTCGGATCTGTTCCTCTGGGGAACCGATGCGGCGCCGCTTGACCGGATCGAATCGGCGATGAATGCCGGTCAGGACCTCATCGGCCCGGACCTGTGCGATCACTACGCGTTTCGCCAGGGCAAGGTCGATTGGCAGATCTGGATCAGGACCGGCGAGTCGCCACTGCCGCGCAAGCTGGTGATCACCAATCGGACTGACGAGGCCCGACCGCAATCCGTCTCCTACCTCGCCTGGAACCTGAAGCCAGGCTTCAAGGACACGATCTTCAAGTTCACCCCGCCCAGGGATGCTCAGGCCATCGGCATCCGTCCGCTGAACACCAAGTAAAGGAGAGTCATCATGCAGAAGACATCGGGCAGACTGTTCCTGGCTCCCCTGAGCGCACTCCTCCTCGCCAGCTTCGCGCTGGCTCCGCTGGCCGAGGCACGCGGTGGCGGCGGTGGCGGCGGCGGTCACCAGGGGGGACGTGGCGGTGGACGCGACGTGCAGGTCAACAACAGCCAGCGCGACGTGCGCGCCACCAACGTCCGCAACACCAGCGTCAACAACGTCAACGTGAACCGCAACGTCAACGTGGACGTCGATCGTCGTGGTGGTGGATGGAATGACAACTATCATCCCGTCGCCACCGCCGCGGCCGTCACCGCCACCGTCGCCGTCACCGCCGCCGTCGTCGGTTCCGTCGTCCGCACGGTTCCCGCCAACTGCGCGCCCTACAACTACAACGGAGTCGTCTATCAGCAGTGCGGCAGCACTTGGTATCAGCCGCAGTATGTCGGCAGCGACGTCCAGTACGTGGTGGTCAATCCGCCGCGCTGAGGTCGGCGGTGTTGCCTCGCTGGCATAGCCGAGTTCCTGCTTCGCGTCGCGATGCCGTGCCAGCTGCAGGAATCGTCGACGGTAGCGGCAGGGACGTTGCGCGGCGTCGGCCAGGACGGCGAGGCTGATCGCAGGTTCGGACGGCTCACCGTAGCCCGGGCAGCCGAGGTGCCGATGGCGTCGTCATCGCCGCCCGGTGGCCCGGCAGGTTGACCACAGCCGCTGTCCGCTCAGCCGGCGGCCGGCGGCCGGAGACACCGCTGGCTCGCCAGCAGGCGGTCGAGCTGATTGGCGAAGGCCTGCCGGTCGCCTGCCGAGAAGGCCGCCGGTCCGCCGGTGTCCACGCCGCTGCTGCGCAGACCCTCGAGGAAATTGCGCAGTCCCAGCCGCTCATCGATGTTGCCGGCATCGAGCAACTCGCCACGCGGATCGAGCACGCGCGCACCTTTGGCGATCGCCTGCGCCGCCAGCGGCACATCGGCGGTGATGACGAGGTCGCCTGCCGCCACCTCCTCGACGATACGGCGATCAGCGACATCGAATCCTGCCGGCACCTGCAACGCGCGGATCCAGGGTGACGGCGGCGGCCGCAACATCTGGTTGGCGATCAGCGTCAGATGGACCTGCACGCGGTTCGCCGCCCGATACAGGATGTCCTTGATCGCCGCGGGGCAGGCATCGGCATCGACCCAGATTTTCATGACGGGGGCTCTCCAGTGGGAACGCCACAATAGCACCTACGCATCCCCGGGCGGGCGCGACACGGAGCGTAGCGGCTTGTCCGCGAGGCCAGACAGCGCGGCAGCGGGCTTTCCGCAGCAGCCGTTCAACCCGAGCGAGCCGCTGAATCACTGCCCATGCCAGTAGCGCCGATACTCGTCGCGGTATGCCGTCAAAGACAGCCCTGCTGCCGCCAGCCTGACGCGCACGGCGCCATCACGATCGGTCCGCCACAGCCGGCTGCCGGCGTAGCGGTCGACGACGTCGGCCCGCGGATGCTGGAAGCGGTTGCGGTAGCCGACCGGGATGATCGCCTCGCGCGCGCCGACGGCAGCGATGAACGGCGGCGTCGACGAGGTGCCACTGCCGTGGTGCGGCACCAGCAGAACGTCGCTGCGCAGGCGGGCGGCAGCACGTGCGAGCAGCGCCTGTTCGTCGCGCGCCTCGATGTCGGCGGTGAGCAGGACGCTGCCGTGGGCGTTGCTGACGTGCAGCACGCAGCTCATGTTGTTGCTTCGCACGGCCTTGCGCTCGTAGTCGGCAGCGGCCGGATGGAGAATGGTGAACCGCACCCCGTCCCACTCCCAGGATTGGCCGGCGACACAGCGCTCGGGCTGCAGTTCGGGCACTGACGACAGCCGGCGGCCGATCGGCAGCACTTCCTCGACGGCGACGACGCCGCCGGAATGATCCTTGTCACGGTGGGTGACGACGAGCGTATCGATTCGCCGCACGCCGTGCGCGCGCAGGTAGGGAACGATGATGCGCTGACCGGCGTCGGATTCGGCGCTGTACAGCGGACCGGCGTCGTAGAGCAGGCTGTGGTCGGCGGTACGGACGACGACCGCCAGGCCCTGGCCAACATCCAGCACCTCGACCCAGGCCTCGCCCGGGGCTGGCCGCGCCGCTGGCCAGAAGAGTGCCGGCAGCAGCAGGCACAGACCCAGCCAGCGGGCGGGAAAGCCGCGCGGCAGCAACAGCCAGGCGACACCCAGCAGCGCCAGCAGCGTCGCCGCCAGCGGTGGTGCCGGCTGCTCCCACAGTGGCCAGGCTGCCAGCCAGTCGAGGCCCGACATCAGGACGCTCAGCAACTCGTGCGCAACGACGAGCAGGGGCGACCAGGGGACGACGACGAACAGCAGCGCCAGCGGCGTGATCAGGAAGCTCACCAGCGGGATGGCCAGGGCATTGGCCAGCGGCGACACGAGCGAAAACTGCTGAAACAGGAGCAGCAGCAGCGGCAGCGTGCCGATCGTCACCGCCCACTGCGTCGCGCCCCAGGTGGCCAGCGCCGCCCGCCAGCCGCGCCCGCTACCGAGGCGCGCAGTGCCGACGAAGAACAGCAGCGCGACGGCGGCAAACGAGAGCCAGAAACCCGGTGCCAGAACCGCCCACGGGTCGAGCAGCAGCACGAGCAGCAAGGCCAGCAACAGGCTGCGACTGGCGCCGAGGTTGCGCCCCGACCACAGCGCCAGCGCGACCACCGTCAGCATGTAGAGGGTGCGCTGCGCCGGCACGGCGAAGCCGGCGAGCAGCGCATAGGCGAAGGCCGCCAGCCAGCCGGCAGCGATCGCCGCCTTCTGCGCCGGCACGGCGAGCAGCAGCCGCTCGCTGCGCCGCCACAGCCAGCCGACCAGCACGCCGATCAATGCCGCCACCATGGTGACATGCAGCCCGGAAATCGACATCAGGTGGGTCACCCCGGTCTGCCGGAAGAGCCGCCACTGCTCGCCCGGAATCGCCTGCTGGTCGCCGACCGCGAGCGCGACGAGGACGCCGGCGTAGGCGGCGTCACCGAGCACCTCGGAGAAGGAGCGGCGCACGCGGTCGCGCAGCCGCTCGATGACATAGGCGGGGTGCAGCACGAAATCGTCGAGGCGTTGCGCGCTGGCCTGCGGGCGAACGTAACCGGTGGCCCGCAGGCCACGTTCGAACAGCCAGGCCTCGTAGTCGAAAGCCAGGGGATTGGCATTGCCGTGCGGGCGCTTGAGGCGGACGGTGAAGCGCCAGCGCTCGCCAGGACGGATCTTCAAACCTTCGCGCCACTCGTCCTCGAGCCAGCCGTGATACCAGGAAAGCATGATCCGCTGCGGCACGACGGCAGCGGGTGTCTCCACCGCTTCGACAGTGAAGGCGAAGCGCTCACCACGCTCGAAGCCGTGCGGCAGTGCGGCGACGACACCGATCACCTGCACGTCGCGCCCCTCCCAGGCTGCCGGCAGCTGATCGCGCAAGCGCTGCTCGGCGAGCAGCGCTGCCCAGGAGAAACCGAGCAGGGCACTGGCGAGCAGCGCGACGACCCGTCCCCACCTGTTGCGCCGGCAGGCCGGCGAGAGCAGAGGCAGGGCGGCCAGCAGCAGGGCGGCGAGCAGTGGCCAGGACGGCAGGACCTCCTGCAACTGCAGGAGGCCGACGCCGACGGCAAAAGCGAGGATGTTGCTGCGCATGGCGCATTAGAGCAGATTGTTGCGGCCGCCTGCCGACGTCCCTGCGTGGCGACGGCCAGTGCTGCAGGAACGGCGGCAGCCCGAGGCTCAGCCGAGGCGGAAGCGACTCACCTCGCTCTCCAGACTTGCCGACAGCTGTTCGAGCTGCTTTGCCGTACCGGCATTGCCGGCCACCGCCGCATTGTTCGCTTCCGCCATGCGGGCAACGCGGTCGACGTTGCGCGCAATGTCGCTGCTGGCCGCGTTCTGCTCATGCAGGGCCTGCGAGATGCCGGCCACCTTGCTCACCACCTGCGCCGCATTGCCGCCGATCTCGGCGATCGACTGGCCGGCCCGCGTCGCCAGCGTGACCCCTTCGGCAACCCGACTGACGCCGAGCTTCATGCTCGCGACGGCGTCCTGCGTGCCGCTCTGGATGGCGGTGATCATCTCCGAGATTTCCTGCGTCGAGCGAGCCGTCCGCTCGGCGAGTTTGCGCACTTCGTCGGCGACGACGGCGAAGCCGCGCCCCGACTCGCCGGCACGCGCCGCCTCGATGGCCGCATTGAGCGCCAGCAGGTTGGTCTGGTCAGCGATCTCCTTGATCACGCTGACGATTGCCGAGATGCGCTCGGATCGGCTGCCGAGTTCGCCGACGATTGCCGCCGATTGCTTGACGACCTCGGCGATGCGCTCGATCTCGCGCACCACGTCGCCGACCGCCCGGCCCCCTTCAACCGACAGTTCGCCGGCCCGGCTGGCGATGTGGTCGGCGTCGCGGGAATCCGCCGACAGGCGTTCGATGCGCGCGCGCATCTCCTCGATTGCGTTTGCCATGGTCGCGGCGGCTTGGCTCTGCTGCTCGCTGCCGCCCTTGATGTGGGCCGCCGACGCCGCCAGCTTCCGCGTCGCTGCGAGAACCTCCCGCGCTCCACCATGGACGTTCTGCAGCAGCCCGCGGAATGCAGACAACATGTCGTTGAGGCTGTCGCCGACCAGCTTCAGCTCATCCCGCGTGCCGAGTTCGACCCGCACGCCGAGATCGCCGGTGGCGATCGTGCGCGCGTTCGCCGCCAGACCGTCGATGCTGCCGATGATCGCGAGGTAGAGGGCGACCGAGACATAGGCATAGAGGATCAGGATGAGGACCGACACCGTGATGCTGAGTGCAAGCTTGCCTTCGGCACGGTCGATGCGTTCCTGCAGCAGACGCTCGAGTGTCGGCAACACCGTCTCGAATATCTCCTTGTACGCCTTCTCGAGCGAGGCGGTGGTCAACGCGAAGTAGTCGCCCGGCGCGGTCGCGAAGGTGCCGGAGAGGATGTCCTGGTTGACCAGCGCCGTGACCTTGGCCGCCGCGTCGCCGATGTCGGCAACCGAAGCCAGCAGCGACGACTTGAGCGCCGGGTGGTATTGCGCGGTCTTGTCGACGTTGCGCCGCAGTCCGTTGACGGCAACATTGAGTTCCGCCAGCAGGACGGTGAACTCGACCTGTTGCGACAGCGCCAGCGGCTGCTTGCGGGTCAGCACGCCGGTGCCCAGCGCCCGCAGCTGGCCCATGCGCTCGGTCGCCTGTGGCGATCGCTCGACGGCGCTGTCGATCAGGTAGGCGACATCGATTTCGGGGTCGTTGGTCAGCGCGTATTCGTCGGCCACCGTCCGGTGGAAGGTGAGGAGATCGTCGATCAGCCGGTTGTGGGCGAGGAAGTTCTCACGCTGGATCAGGTCGAGGCCGTCCTTCTCGATGCTGGCCCAATCCTCGAGGACCTTTTTCCACGATTCGCTTGCCGCCAGCTTGGGCGAAAGGCTCTCGCCGAGGGCTTTCAGCGCCGCGCTGACCTCGCCCTGCCGCGCCGCCCGCCGCTCCCCCATCTCCTCGTTGCCACTGAGGACTCCGGCGGACAATCCACGGTGCACCTGCAGGTGCTGCACGGCGCGCGTGAGCGGCTTGATGACCTGCACCCCTGCCAGCTCAAGGCGCGAACTGTCGATCACGCGGTGCAGGCTGTGGTACAGGTTCCAGACCAGGACGGCGCTGGCAACCAGGGCGAGCACGCCCATGAGGGCGAACTTGGCGCGATAGCCGAGCCGATTCAGCAGCACGATTGCCGGGGCGAATACGGTCTTCATCTTCGTCTTTTTCTCCTCCTCGTCTCTGTTGACGCTCTCCTGCCCTTCCTGTAACGGCAGCGACAGCCACAAGTTGAGCCGCGCACGACCGCAGTCTAGCCGCCGGCAGGATGCAGGCAACCGTCGCGCAGCGTCAGGATGCGCTCGGCGCGGCCGGCGAGCGCCGGATCGTGGGTGACGATGACGAAGCTCGTCCGGCGCGACCGGTTGAGCGCCAGCATCAGCTCGAAGACGCTGGCTGCGGTCTGCCGGTCGAGGTTGCCGGTCGGCTCGTCGGCCAGAACGCAGGCGGGTTCGGTGACCAGCGCACGGGCGATCGCCGCCCGCTGCCGCTCGCCACCTGAAAGCTCGGCCGGCGTGTGGCGCAGACGGTGGCCGAGGCCGACCTCGTTGAGCACCACCGCCGCCCGCGCCTCGGCTTCGTCCTTCGCCAGGCGCCGGATGTAGAGCGGCATGGCGACGTTTTCGAGCGCCGTGAACTCGGCAAGCAGGTGATGGAACTGGTAGACGAAACCGAGGTGACGGTTGCGCAACTGGCCGCGCTGTGCATCGGCGATCGACTGCAGGTCGCTGCCCATCAGGAACACCTCGCCGCCACTGCTGGCGTCGAGACCACCGAGCAGATGCAGCAGAGTGCTCTTCCCGGAACCGGAAGCACCGACGATCGCCAGCCACTCGCCGACACGCACTTCGAGGTCGACGCCGAGCAGCACCGGTACTTCGCTATTGCCCTGACGGTAAACCTTGCGCAGACCCTTGCAGGCGAGAACGACCTCACTCATAACGCAGGGCCGCCGCCGGGTTGACCCGCGCCGCGCGCCAGCTCGGGTAGATCGTCGCCAGCAGGGCGAGAACGAAGGCGACGCCGGTGATCGTCGTCACGTCGCTCCACTGCAGTTCCGATGGCAGGCTGGAAATGTAGTACACCTCCTTGGCGAGGAACTGCGTGCCGAGCATGCGCTCGATGAACGGAACGACGACATCGACGTTGAGCGCCAGCGCGACGCCACCGGCGATCCCCATGCCGAGGCCGATGAAGCCGATCAGCGCCCCCTGCACGATGAACACCGCCATGATGCTGCCCGGACTGGCGCCGAGTGTGCGCAGAATGGCGATGTCCGCCTGCTTGTCGGTCACCGCCATCACCAGCGTCGACACGATGTTGAAGGCGGCAACGGCGACGATCAGCGACAGGATGATGAACATCATGTTCTTCTCGATCTGCACGGCACGGAAGAAATTGGCGTGGCTGCGTGTCCAGTCGCTGATGAAGGCATTGACGTCCAGCTTGCCGGCCAGCGAACGCGCCACGCGCGGTGCGACGAAGAGGTCGTCGAGCTTCAGGCGCACGCCCGAGACCTTGTCCTCCAGGCGGTACAGCCGTTGCGCGTCGGCGAGATGAACCAGCGCCAGGCCGCTGTCGTACTCGTACATGCCGACCTCGAAGACGCCGGCGACGAGGAAGCTGCGCAGCCGCGGCATGACGCCGGCGGGGGTGACCACCCCTTGCGGCGCGATCAGCGTCACCCGGTCGCCAACGTGGACGCCGAGGGCACGCGCGAGTTCGGAACCGAGGACGATGTGGAAGCTGTCGGGCTGCAGCGCCTCGAGCTGGCCGCCCTTCATGTGCGGGCGGAAGTCGGCCACCCGGTCCTCCTGCTCGGGAAGGATGCCGCGTACCAGAACGCCGCGAACGGTTTCGCCGAAGGCGAGCATCCCCTGCCCCTGCACGAACGGCGCGGCGGCGATCACGTGCGGCTCGCCGGCGACCATCTCCGCCACCCGCTGCCAACCCGCCATCTCGCCACCGGCGCCGGTGATCTGGACATGCGAAACGACGGCGAGGATGCGCGAGCGCAACTCGGTCTGAAAACCGTTCATCACCGACAGGACGACGATCAGCGCGGCGACGCCCAGGGCGATGCCGAACATCGAGATCAGCGAGATGAACGAAATGAAGTGGTTGTGCTTCTTCGCCCGCGTATAGCGCAGGCCGATGAGCAACTCGTAGGGAATCGCCATCAGCGACAGATGTCCATCTCTTGCAGGGTCCTCCGGGCGCCGGAAAGCGCAAAGCCGCTATGCTACACTGTTCGCGCGACAGCGGCGCCAGTCGGCGGACGCACGGCATGCGCCAGCACCGCCGTTCCGACCCCCCCTCAACCCGTTCCCGTTTCGTTTACCGCAGCTTCAGCCCCGGCGCATGCAGATCACCCTCGTCGTTCCCGAAATCGTCTGGCCCGAACCGGATGACCACGAAACACTCGCCGAACTGGCTGTGCCCGGCCTCGCCACCCTGCTTGCGCGCAGCCGCATGCATCGCAGCCCGGCGCAATCACTCGAGGCGGCCGTCGGCGACGCCTTCGGTTACGGCGAGCCTGCGGCCCTTGCCGCCTGTCGGGTGCACGGCGAAGAGAGCGGCCCCGCGGCAGGCTGCGCGCTCTGGCTCTGCGCCGACCCGGTCCATCTGCGCCTGCATCAGGAGCGCCTGATCCTGGCCGATGCGGCGACTCTCGAGATCGACGTGAACGAGGCACAGGCCATCGTCGACGCGCTCAATCGGCATTTCCCCGATGCCGGCCGCTTCCACTTCGCCAGCAGCGACCGCTGGTACCTGGAACTGGCTGCCGGCCGCGAACTCGGGCGCTTCGAGGTGCCCCCGCTGTCGACGGTGGCCGGCCGCAGCGTCGTCCGGCAACTGCCCGAAACTGCCGAGGCGCGCTGGCTTCGCCGCCTGCTCAACGAGGCGCAGATGGTACTGCACGAGCATCCGGTCAACCGACAACGCGACGACGCCGGCCGGGCAACCATCAACAGTCTCTGGCTGTGGGGTGCGGGCCGCCTGCCGACCGCAGGCGCGGGGCCGTTCACCGACGTCTGGAGCGATCTCGCCCTGGCACGCGGCTGCGGGCGCGCCGCGGGCAGCCAGGTCCGTTCGCTGCCCGACGGCGCCACAGCCCTCCTGGCGCAGGCAACCCGGGGCGGCGAGCATCTGGTCGTTCTCGATGGGCTGCAGTCTTGCGTGCAGTACGAGGATGGCGCGGCCTATCGCGCCACCCTGCTCGCGCTCGAGGAACGCTGGTTTGCGCCGTTGCAGCAGGCGCTGGCCAGCGGCCGGATACGCCGGCTGTGCCTGCAGGCGCCAACGGCCTACGGCATGCTGTCGTGGGAAAGCGACGCACGCGCGCAGTGGCGGCTGTGGCGCCGTGGGCAGACGCTGGCGGCGACCGCCCGCGACCTGGCAGCCGCCACACCATGACGCGGCTGCGCCGACGACCGGTCAGCCCGCGCCACCAGTGGCAGCTCGAGCAACAGGGGCTGCATCCGCTGCTGGCGCGCATCTACGCCGGCCGTGGCATCTGCACGAGCAGCGAGCTCGACTACGATTTTGGCTCGCTCCTGCCTCCGGACGGGCTGACCAACGCCGCCGCGGCGGCGGTGCTGCTGGCCGACCACATCGCCAGGCAGCGAAAAATCCTGATCGTTGCCGACTACGATTGCGATGGCGCCACCGCCTGCGCGGTCGGCATCCGCGCCCTGCGTGCCTTCGGCGCGCGCGTGGACTATCTGGTGCCGAACCGCTTCACCTACGGCTACGGCCTGTCGCCGGACATCGTCGAGCTGGCGGCAGGTGCAGCGCCGGACCTGTTGCTCACCGTCGATAACGGCATCGCCAGCGTCGACGGCGTCAACCGCGCCCGCCAGTTGGGCATGGCGACCCTGATCACCGACCACCACCTGCCGGGCGACGAGCTGCCGGCGGCCGATTGCATCGTCAATCCGAGCCTTGCCGGCTGCGACTTTGCCAGCAAGGCGCTGGCAGGCGTTGGCGTCATCTTCTACGTCATGCTGGCGCTGCGCGCGGAACTGCGCCGCCGCGGCTGGTTTGCCGAAGCGGGCGGACGCAGCGAGCCCAACCTGGCCGCGCTGCTCGATCTGGTGGCCCTGGGCACCGTCGCCGACGTCGTCAGCCTCGACCACAACAACCGCGTGCTCGTCAGCCAGGGGCTGCGACGCATCCGCGAGGGCAGGCTGACGGCCGGCGTGCGGGCGCTGTTTCGCGCCGCCGGACGGAATCCGGCACAGGCTTCGAGCGTCGACCTCGGCTTCATGATCGGCCCGCGGCTGAACGCCGCCGGCCGCCTGGCCGACATGTCGCTCGGCATCGAATGCCTGCTCACCGATGATGCAGGGCGAGCGATGAACATTGCGCAACAGCTCGACGCACTCAACCGCGAACGGCGCGAAATCGAGTCGGGAATGCAGGAGCAGGCGGCGCAGCAACTCGCCGAGTGGGGCGCCGAGATGGCCAGCGAGGCGGCAGCGGTGTCCCTGTTCGACGCCGCGTGGCACCAGGGCGTCGTCGGCATTCTCGCCGCCCGCATCAAGGAGAGGCTGCACCGGCCGGCGTTCGCCTTTGCCCGCGCCAGCGACGGCGAGATCCGGGGCTCGGGCCGTTCGATCCCCGGCCTGCATCTGCGTGACGCCCTCGACCTCGTGAGCAAGCGATCGCCCGGCCTGCTGCTGCGTTTTGGCGGCCACGCGATGGCCGCGGGCGTCAGCCTGCGCGAAAGCGACTTCGCGCTCTTCAGCGAGTCCTTTGCCCGGGTCGCCGACGAGTTGCTCGCGCCGGCCGACCGCACGCACACGCTGGAAACCGACGGCGGCCTCGAAGCGGCGCATTTCTCGCTGGCGACGGCGCGCCTGCTGGCCGCAGAGGTCTGGGGGCAGGGCTTTCCGGCACCCTTGTTCGAGGACGAGTTCCTCGTCGAGAGCCAACGCATCCTCAAGGAGAAGCACCTCAAGCTCCGTCTGCGCAAGGGCATGCAGATGGTCGACGCAATCCAGTTCAACTTCGGCCAGGCACCCGGCCGCCACATCCGCGCCGCCTATCGGCTGGCGATCAACGAGTACAACGGCGTCGAGACGCCGCAGTTGATGATCGAGCACATCGAGAACGAACCAGGCTAGATCGGCAACCGCAGCGCAGCGTGCCGCCGGCACCGACGCCCGCACACCCGGGCCCCGCACCTGCTCCCGCGGGCGAAGACCTCTGTGCCCGCTCTCAGCGCACCTTGATCTCGGTCCACATCCGCGACAGCAGGCGGCGGGTCTTCGGGTCGAAGTCGCGCAGCATCTCCAGCCGCGGCAGGTCGCTGGCTGGCGGAAAGATGCCCGGGTTGCCGGCAATCTCGGGGGTGATGTACGGCATTGCGGCAGCATTCGGGTTGCCGGCGCCGACGAGATTCGAGACGTCGGCGGCGTTGGCGCCGACGAGCATGAAATCGATGAACTGGTGCGCCAGGTCGGGGCGGCGACCCGACTTGTGGAGGACGAGGTTGTCGACCGCGAGCACGGCGCCTTCCTTCGGCATGCGAAAGGCGATGGCGAAGGGGCGCCTGGCGTCGAGTGCGTCCTGTTGCGCGCGGTACATGTCGCTCGAGTAGCCATGCGCGACCCAGATGTTGCCCACCGCCAGATCCTTGATGTAGGTGCTGTTGGAGAAGGTCGCCCAGTAAGGCTTGGCGCGCAGGATCAGGTGCTTGGCCTCCTGCCAGCGCGCTGGGTCGGTCTCCTGCACCGAGTGGCCGAGGTACTTCATCGCCGCGCCCATCAGCTCGCGCTGGCTGTTCAGCACCGTCACCTTGCCCTTCAGCTTCTCGAGATGGCGCGGCTCGAAGATCAGCGCCCAGGTGTCGGTCGGCAGGCCGAGTTCGGCCAGCCGTGTGGCATTGTAGCCGAGCAGGGTCACCGTCGTCGCATAGGGCACCGCGTGCCGCAGTCCGGGGTCGTACCAAGGGTCACGAAACTCCGCTTTGAGGTTGCCGAGATGTGGCAGCCGGCTCCTGTCGAGCGGGCGCAGTGCCTGTTGCCGCAGCAGCGCCTCGACGGCGTTGCCGGTGGGAACGAGCAGGTCATAGCCAATGGCACCGGCTTCGAGCTTGGCCAGCATCTCCTCGTTGTCCGAGTAATAGTCCTGTTTCAGGCGGCAGTGGCACTGTGCCTCGAAGCGCGCCACCGTGTCTTCCGAGAGGTAGTTGTTCCAGATGTAAAGGTGGAGCGTATCGGTCGCGACCACGTCCCGGGCGGCGGCGACGAGCAGCAGCACCAGGCAGACGCGATGCCACGCCTTCACCGGCGCCCCTGCATGCTGTCCGGCGCCAGTTTCGCCGCCAGCGCGATGAGGCTCAGCGTCAGCGCCATCAGGAGGGTCGAGACGGCGTTCACTTCCGGCGTCACCGCCACCTTGATCATCGAGTAGATCTGCAGCGGCAAGGTCGTGACGCCGACCCCGGCAACGAAGAAGGTGATGACGAAATCGTCGATCGACAGCGTGAAGCTCATCAGGAAGCCGGCGACGACACCCGGCAGGATCAGCGGCAGCGTCACCCGCCGGAACGTCTGCCACGGACTGGCGCCAAGATCACGCGCCGCCTCGAAGATGCTGTCGTCCATGCCGGCGAGGCGGGCGCGGACGATGATGGCGACGAAGCCGATCGAGAAGGTGATGTGCGCGACGAGGATCGAGATCAGCCCCAGCGTCAGGTCGAGAACCTGGCGGAAGAATAGAAGCAGCGAGACGCCGAGCAGGATCTCGGGCATCGCCACCGGTGTCAGGACGAGGAAAGGCAGCGCGCGCAGCAGACCCACCGGCCAGCGCTGCATGGCGATGCCGGCCATCGTCCCGAGCACGGTGGCAATCAGCGAAGCGACGACGGCGATGAACAGCGAGTTGCCGGCAGCGCGCAGCATCTCCTCGTCCGCCAGCAGGATGGCGTACCAGCGCGTGGTGAAGCCCACCCACTCGGCATTGAGCAGCGAGTCGTTGAAGGAGAAGATGACGACGACCGCCAGCGGCAGGTAGAGAAAGGCATAGACGGCGAGCGCCGCCAGCCACAACCAGAGCGGGCTGCCAGCGGGGCGCATCAGGCAGTCCCTCGCCGGGGCCGGCCAGCCCGGACGGCGATCGCCGCCAGCGTGAGAACGGCAGCTGTGAGCAGCAGCGACAGTGTGGAGCCGAGGGGCCAGTCGCGGTTGTCGAGAAACTGCTCCTTGATCAGGTTGCCGACCAGGATGTCGCGCGTGCCGCCGAGCAGCTCGGGGATGGCGAACATGCCGAGGACGGGGATGAAGACCAGCGCCGATCCCGACCAGATTCCCGGCATCGACAGCGGCAGGGTGATGCGCCGGAAGCGCGTCCAGCTCCCGGCACCGAGGTCCTGAGCCGCTTCCAGCAGCGCCGGATCGTGCTTCTCGAGATTGGTGTACAGCGGCAGGATCATGAATGGCAGATGCACGTAGACCATGCCGGCGATCACCGCGAAAGGGGTGTACAGAAGGTCGAACGGACCGAGGACGATGATCCAGGCGTACACGCGGATCAGGAAGTTGCTGGCAAACGGCAGGATGACCAGCAGGACGAGCAGATCGCGACGGCGGCGTCCGCTGCGGGCGATGAGCAGCGCCAGCGGATAGGCAAGCAGCAGGCAGATCAGCGTCGCCAGTGCGGCGACGAGGAACGAGCGGAGGAAGATCTCGGCGTAGATCCAGTCACCGAAGAAGAAGCGGTAGGTTTCGAGCGACAGATTCAGGCGGCCGTCGACAAGCAGCGGGGCGAGGCCGCCGAAATCGCCTGGCTGCCGGAACGAAGCGCCAACCATGAGCAGCGCCGGTGCCAGGAAGAAGAACAACAGGAAGAGCGTCGGCG
>Ga0209573_1003291_pt1 | contig 18134 bp, 14 predicted proteins | sample TNRBio252014_DNA_FD_185870 | JGI IMG/M metagenome (GOLD analysis project Ga0209573, IMG submission 185870) | Wastewater treatment Type I Accumulibacter community from EBPR Bioreactor in Madison, WI, USA - TNR Reactor_6/25/2014_ DNA (SPAdes)... | ecosystem: Engineered > Bioreactor > EBPR >...
TGATCTACATACGTGCGATAAGTTTGGAAGATGGTTTCTGTTTCGGTAGCGATAACGGCACCGGTCTGTTTCCATTCTTCTTGGATGGTGCGTACTTCTTCAATGGCACTGAAGTCGTCGCGCTGAACGATAACCATCAGCTTGTCCAGGAGGGCGCGTTTTTTGACCGTGTTCTCCTCCCTTGACTTCTGCTCATTGGTTTCAAACTCGTTTTTGAGCTGATTGAACTTAGCTAAGGCGGCGGTAAACCGTTTAGAGGTCGCATCCACCGTTTCTTTCAGTTCTTTGGTTTCGGGATCATCCAAACTTTTGGTTTTGATGTCCTTGTAATGGGCTTCTTTTAAGGTATCGAAGCGGGTTTTCAGCTTACCAACCTTACGGATGTTATCCCGCGATAAGGGGATCACCACCAGTTCTTCCATCAACAACGTTAACTCCTGCACGGAGCATTTTTCGACCAAATCACCGAAATCGGCTAAATCTACTTTCAAGAAGCCTTTAACGGCTTCCTTCAACTGCTCATCGTTTTGACTCAATTCGGGCGCGGTGGCAGTAACAACCTCGGCTACGGATACAGGGGTTTCCGATACAGGGGGAGGTGCTACTGCTTCATTCACGGCAGAAGTTTCGGTTTGTTGTTGCGACACGTCTTCGGTCGGTGGCGTTACGGCGGTGTTTTCAGTGCCGTTCGCTTCCGACGTTTCTACTCCGGACAATTCGATTTCAGACATACTTACTTAATCGGTACTGCAATATTAGTAATCACTCGGGTACAAGACAAAGTTAAAAGAAAAAATCACACTTCCTTCAATTTTTTTGCCTCCGCCACCCAATTTTTTATTTCTTCGACAGAAATTTCTGGTAAATAATCGTAGCCCAAGCGTTTTTTCCAGTCTTCCAACCGCTTATGAAACTTGGGCGGAATCAGCGACGTGATCTGATCCCGATTTTCGATGCCGAGTAGCACCAAAAATTCCAACCAGATACCGTCCGCTCCAATACTTTGCAAATCCGCCTCCGATAGGGTTACGGTTTGCTTTTCGGGACGCATGTGCGGGAAAAACAATACATCCTGTATCGAGGATGATCCCGTCAAGATCATGCATAATCTATCCATGCCGATGCCCAACCCTGCCGTAGGTGGCATCCCGTATTCCAATGCACGCACGAAATCTTCGTCGTACATCATCGCCTCATCATCGCCCATCGAGCGGACTTTGACCTGCTCTAAGAAACGCCGCTTTTGGTCTTCGGGATCGTTTAACTCGGAATAGGCGTTGCAGATTTCTTTGCCGTTACAGACCGCCTCGAAGCGTTCCACCAAGCCCTCCTCCGTGCGGTGGCGTTTGGCAAGGGGACTCATCTCCACCGGATAATCCATGATAAACGTCGGCTGGATCAGGTTCGGTTCTACTTTCGCGCCGAAGATTTCATCTATGAGCTTGGCTTTTTCGACGGGTCCGTCATAGTCAATGCCGAGTTCTTTCACTAAAGCAAAGAGTTCATCGGCGGACATATTTTTAACGTCCTTTCCGGTAAATTCTTGGATAGCCCCGTAGAGGGTCATCCGTTTCCATGGACGCTGAAAGTTAATCGTTTTGCCCTCAAAGGTAACTTCGGTACTGCCGTTAACGTCCATGCAGGCGCGTTCGATCATCTCTTCCACTGTATCCATCATCCAGAGGTAGTCTTTGTAGGCTACGTAGAGTTCGATTTGGGTAAATTCGGGATTGTGGAAGCGGGACATGCCTTCATTGCGGAAGTCCTTAGAAAATTCATACACACCGTCAAATCCGCCGACAATCAGCCGTTTTAGGTACAATTCGTTGGCAATACGCAAATACAGCGTCATATCCAACGTATTATGGTGGGTAACGAAGGGGCGAGCATACGCACCTCCGTATATCGGCTGTAAAATGGGCGTTTCCACTTCGATATAACCTCTTTCGTTCAAGAAGTTACGGAAGGAACTATATAATTTGGTTCGTTTTAAGAAAACCTCTTTGACTTCGGGGTTCACGACCAAATCCACATACCGCATCCGGTAACGCATTTCGGTATCCGAGAAGGCATCGAAGACCTCGCCATCCTTTTCCCGCACGACGGGAAGGGGGCGGAGCGTTTTCGATAAAATCTGATACGATTGCACGCGAAGGGTGATTTCTCCGGCTTCGGTGCGGTAGATGTATCCTGATACGCCGACGAAATCGCCGAGTGAGGTCAGCTTCTTAAAAAGGTCGTTATACAGGAATTTATCGTTTTCGTCGGGGCAGAGTTCGTCGCGTCCCAGAAAGATTTGTATGCGCCCGGTAGCGTCTCGCAGGTCGGCAAAGGATATTTTGCCCTGAATGCGTTTAATCATCACGCGCCCCGCCAGTGACACGCTTTGGAAGGCATCGGGGTTAGCGTCAAATTCGGCATGAATTTGGCGGGCGGTATGGCTTACGGGAAAGGCGGGAGACGGGAAGGGGTTGATCCCTAAGTCTCTCAAGTTTTTAACTTCTTCTCGGCGGATGAGTGCTTGGTCGCTCGACGATACTTCTGACATATGTTCGGACGGCAAGGAATAGCATGGACGGTTTTCCACGCTTCAAGCCTTGCAACAGATTCGGTGTGCAAAAATAAAAGATTCGCCCGAACGGCAAGCAGTTGGAGTGAAAAAATATCGGGATAAAAAGGATTTGGATGTCATTAAATATTTATTTTTACCAAATATTCAAGGGATGTTATTTAATTATGAATAAATTATTTATATTAACATTGTTTTTGGCTTTGCCTTTGTGGCTTTTTAGCCAAGAAATCGAATATTACCCCATAAGTGATACTTCGGGGAATATCGGTTTGATAGACAGTACGGGAAAAATCATTTTATCCCCCCAACTAAGTATGATTCATCCCGTTATTAGTTGGATAGGATATGTTTATGACCCGAATGATTCCCTTGACGATATGTCCGATGGCGGAGTCATCACACGAGACGGGCGTTTTGTGAACCTTGAATTAGAATCCACTATCAGAGATATGGGAGAGTTACTTCCTATTGATCTTTATTTTAGGATATACAATAAAGACTTAAAACTCTATGCTGTCAAGACCCGAAAAGGATATTGGGGTATCATTAACCGAGACGGTGAGTGGGTTTTGAATCCTGATATGCAATGGATTGAGACGGTTTCGGATGGTTACGGTATCATTAGTAAACGAGATACCGGTAGTTCAAAATCAAAATATGGGATCATCAATCCTGACGGTCGGATAGTGATCCCGCCTCGTTTTGGCAGTCTTAAATCTTTTGATGGGATCGAAGAACATGTTTATAGAATTGATTATGGAGGCGGTGGCGTTAGTTATGATTCTTACCATGAGATGATACCCCATCAAGCCGAGTACGGATTATGGATAGCCACACCGTATATACCCTATGATCCTGATAATTATCATCATAAAATAAAATACGGTTTAATAGATCGACAAGGAAATTGGGTAGCAGATACGCAGTTTAGTTACGATATTAAGTTTACTAACGGGTTATTACCTGCCAAATACAAAGGGAAATACGGAGTCTTAAAAAAAGACGGCACATGGCTCATAGCTCCCCAATATGAAGGCATAGATACCCTATCACCTGCTCAAGAATATTTTACATTCAAACAGCAAGGTAAGTGGGGGATCATTAGTGCTGACAGTAAGATTATTGTGGAACCGACCTTAGATACCGTTTATCATGCGTATAACTTTCAGCAATTCTTTTTTGCTAAAAAGGGTGGTAAAATAGGCACCATCTCCCTTAATGGGCAATGGCTGATCGAGCCAACGATTACAACTATTGAAAGGTATTACGACCAATTCGGAGGCGGAGAACCTCTTTCTTGTTTATTGCAGGCTTGCATTTCTGAGGATGTATTTTCATCCTGCTGGGGTATAATCACTTCATCCGGCACTTGGCTTTTTGAGCTTCAATTTAATTACAACCACGCTTGCATTTCCGGGTTAACGAATGGAACTCGATATATTGAGATTGAGCAAGCAGATGGCAAAACGGGAATTATTGACAGTTTGGGACGGTGGGTAATGAAGCCTATTGCTCTGAAAGGGCGCATTGAACTGGTAGCGGACTCGTTTTTGGTTATTAGTCAAGGAGTACCCGATCAAATAAGATATGGTACTTGTGATTATCAGGGCAAATGGCTTTTGCAACCGACGGAAGGGAGTATTTATCGTTTCAGTGACTATGGATTGAGCTTTTTTGATAAAAATATTAATAAATATGGAATTATTGGTTTAAATGGGAAATTTGATCTTAATCCCCAATTTGAAGAGTTCCCTTTCTATGGGGGCGGGATTAATAATTGTGAAATTAACAAATTCGCGCTGGCGTTCAAAGATAAAAAATATGTTATGCTGGCGTTTCGGTATGGTCGTTGGAATATGGACTATTCCATGATTTCGGAAATAGAGCAAATACATTGTTGGGGTGAACCTAATAATTATATTTTTATGGTACACCATAAAGGTAAAAAAGGTATCCTCTCGCCACAAGGAAAATGGTTTATCGCTCCGGAATATCATTCGATCAGCCGTTTTGAATACGAGACGATGGCGGGAAAAGACACCTTATTGATGGTAATCCGTGCGGATTCAATCCTTAGACAAGGACAGTGGGAAGATGCTACCGAATACCTTAATCCCAGATACGGGCTTTTTGATCCGAAAGGGGGATGGCTCTTTGCCCCTGAGTGGGAAAAAATTGCTTTTGAAAACGGCAAGTTTTATCTTACAAAAGGCGGAAAACAATGGGTTGCCGATTCCAAAGGTAATCTGATTATAGAATCATCTTTTCAATTTCAACAGCCTCATCCCAAAATACCTTGCATCAACGGAAGGCGAAAAATATATATAAAAGGAAAATGGGGCTTCAGCGATTGCAACGACTTGGTAGTCATTACGCCTCGATTTCTCTATCTCGCGGACTTTGATGGATCATTAGCGCGTTATTCCCAAAAAAGTAAAGAAGGGTATCGTTGGGGGTATATCAATCGGGATGGAATAATCATTTATCCCGAACCTTAACACGATGGAGTGCTTGGTCGCTCGACGATACTTCTGACATATGTTCGGACGGAAAAGGCAAGCAGTTGGAGTGAAAAAAATAATACAACAAAAGGAAGATTGCTTTTTATTTTGCTGGATATGAAAAATTATTATTATATAGTCATATTTTAAATTGCGCCGTTATTTATCCGATTTTTGTTTAGAACTTGCTTTTTCATCATGAATTTAGGAAATAAAAAATATGTAATCAATTAATGAAAATTGGTATATTTAGAAACGATAACCTGAAAAAAGGCTGGTTACCACTGCATTTTGGTTCAATTTAATAGCTCCTGCGGAATAGATGAGGGCATCTGTAGTCAGGAAAGCACCCATAAAGAAGCGATCCGTATCGTAATGAATGCTAATACGCCCGTTGATTTTTCCACCAATCCCCTTAAATTGCAAAGGACCTTCGGAGTCCTTGCTTTCTTTGATGCGCACCCCTTGAACGGCTAAGCCGACAAACAACATCGGATTTACCAACCAGCGTTTACGCTTCCAAGCGTACCCGTATCCGGGTGCAAAACTGATTCCCGTAAATTTACCGGATGCAATTTGGGATTTGCTTTGCATTTGTTCCAGCATGATGGGCGGTATCAGCCCGGAATCACTCCGCACGACCGAGTAATTCACCGACCACTGCGCCAAGAAACTACCCGCACTGCGTGTTTGCTGTTCTAACTGCTGAAAAGATGCTTTAAGTGAATACTTAGTGTGATTGAAAATATAGATCAGGTTTAGCTTCCCCCCAACCAGCCGGATGTCAGACCGTTGCGGGTAAGGCATGGTTGCCCGCCAAGAAGTATCTAATTGGGCAATATTATCGTTATAAAAACCTTTATAGTTGAAAAAGCCTAATTCGCCAACGATTCTACGGGAATAGAAATTCAAATCCAAGTCGAAGTAATCACTTTTACCGTATCTTCGGCGTTGATGGTCTATCCCGGGGATGGCGATACTTCCCCCAATCCCCGTCCGCTTATAGGCGATAAAAAGTCCGGCTTGTAAGGTGGTGTTGGGGGTATAACTAACGCGTAATCCCTTCTGTGCCGGATTTTCTAATTCTAATTTAATGGTTCGCGCCAATAGAAAGGGGCGAATTGTCCACTTTTGGGGAAAAAGACGAACATAGGTAGAATCGCGTGCATCATATGTTGCCCAAATTTGTGCCTGTATTTCCGAACTAATCAACAGGAATGCAAAGACTAACCCGAGAAAACCATATTTCATCTTGTAAAAGTAAGCAAAATAATGAAAGGGCTAAGCAATAGCACCCTGATTTCGGTAGTGAGCGATAATATCTTTCAGCGTAGCCTCTAAATCATATTGCGGGCTAAAACCTAATAAGTTGCTGATGCGGGAAATGTCAGCCGTCCGCCGGAACATATCTTCAAATCCCGAACCGTAGGCTTCTTCATAATCCATATAGCGAATTTCGGAACGGCTGTCGGTGAGTCGGATGATGGTTTGGGCTAAATCTTTGATGGTGATTTCAAAGGGACTCCCCAAGTTAAAGACCTGCCCGATTGCTCCTTCATGGTTCATCAGTTGGGTAATGGCACGGACTACATCATTAATGTGCATGAAGCTCCGTCTTTGTTTGCCATTACCGTAGATGGTGATGGGGTCATTTTTTAATGCCTTTTGGATGAAGTTAGGGATCACCATACCGTATTGCGACAGCTGACGTGGTCCCACCGTATTGAAAAAGCGAACCACGATGCAGGGCAGTCCACGCTCTTTATGATAAGCGAACGCCAGAAATTCGTTCATCGCTTTGGTGTTGGCGTATGCCCAGCGGTGGTTATGGGTATTACCCTCAATGCGGCAATCGTCTTCGCGGAGTTTGCGGGTGTGGGTGGGGTCTAAGAGGTCTAAATGTTTGCCGTACACTTCGGAGGTGGAGGCGATTAGGATCAGTTTACGGTAGCGGTCGGCTAAAGCTAAGACCGTGTCAATACCCCGCAAGTTATCTAAGATGGTATGCAGGGGGTTATTCATGATGTATTTAACCCCGACGGGCGATGCCAGATGAAAGCACCGGTCGCACGACTCCATGAGGGGGGCTAAGATTTCGGCATCGCTTACCGAACCTTGTATAAAAGTAAAACGGGGATGCGATACCCATGATGCGACGTTTTCCTTTCTTCCCGTAGAAAGGTTGTCAATCACCAGTACCTCCTCCCCGTTTTGGAGTAAATATTCAGCAAGGGTAGAGCCGATGAACCCGGCTCCCCCTGTTATCAGTGTTCTCACCTTCTTCTTCGGTCATCTCGGTCTCTTCGGTCGCCACGATCTCCTCTGTCTCTGTCTCGATCACCATAACCACCGCCGCCACCGCGACGGTCTCCGCCACCACCGCCAAATCCACCGCCACCACCGCGACGGTCTCCGCCACCACCGCCACCACGACGGTCTCCGCCGCCACCACTACGAGGAGGCATGGCACGCGCCGCAGTCTCTTCGGCAGTTTCGTTGACGGCACGGATGCTGAGCCGACATTTACCCGTTTTGGGGTCGGCTTCGATGAGGCGAACGGTAATTTCGTCCCCGATGCTGACCACATCCTCAACGGATTGGACGCGCTGTTCCGAAAGTTCAGAAATGTGTAACCAGCCGTCTTTTCCGGGGAGAAACTCCACGAATGCGCCGGCGGGGATAATACTTTTCACGATACCCGTATAGACCGTGCCTACTTCGGGGATGGCTACGATGGCTTTGATGCGGGCTTGTGCGGCGATGATCGCGTCTCCGTTGGGAGAAGCGATCATCACGATGCCCTGATTACCCACCTCTTCGATAGAGATTTGCGTGCCGGTCGTGCGTTGGATTTCTTGGATGATCTTACCACCCGGACCGATAACCGCCCCGATAAACTCGGATGGTATCTCCATCTTGATGATGCGCGGGGCGTACATCGAGATGTCTTCACGAGGCTCGGCAAGGACTTCCGTCATCTTACTTAAAATATGGGCGCGTCCCGCTTTAGCCTGTTGCAGGGCTTTGGAAAGAATTTCATAGGAAAGTCCGCGAACTTTGATGTCCATCTGGCAGGCGGTTAAGCCGTTTCGCGTTCCCGTAACCTTAAAGTCCATATCGCCTAAGTGATCTTCATCGCCTAAGATGTCGGAAAGAACGGCAAAGCGGTCGCCCTCCACGATTAAGCCCATCGCGATACCCGATACGGGTTCTTTGATCTGCACACCGGCATCCATGAGAGCCAATGCGCCCGCACAAACGGTAGCCATGGAAGACGAACCGTTCGATTCCAAAATATCGGAAACGACGCGGACGGTGTATTCAATGTCGGTAGGCATCATCACTTTCAGAGCGCGTTCGGCTAAGTTACCGTGTCCCACTTCTCGGCGACCGGGCGCACGCATGGGCTTCACTTCTCCCGTTGAAAAGGGTGGGAAGCTGTATTGAAGCATGAAGCGTTTTGCCCCCTGCATGGTAACATAGTCAATCGTCTGCTCATCTAATTTAGAGCCGAGCGTAACGCTGGTTAACGATTGGGTTTCTCCGCGTGTGAAGACTGCCGAGCCGTGCGTGCGGGGTAAGTAACCCACTTCACACCAAATCGGGCGGATTTCATCCGTTTTACGACCGTCAATACGTTTATTTTCATCTAAGATCATGTTACGCACCACCTTTTCCTTGACAGCATCGTAATAGTCGTGCAGGAGCTTGTCTATAACTTTGGGGTCTTCCGCCGTTTCGAGGATGGGAGCTAAAAGTTCTTTGAATATTTCATCCAACTTTTGACTGCGTTCCTGCTTGGCGGTTGGGGTTGCATAGACGGCTTTTACTTTATCTAAAGTCAGGTCAAAGACGCGCTGTTTCAGGGCATCGTCTTTGAGTGGTTTCTCGTATTCCCGGGTGGTTAAGCCCCTTTTAGCGCGCATGTCTGCTTGCACGCCGTTCAGCACGCGAATGGCATCGTGAGCATGGCGGAAGGCTTCCATCATAATCTCCTCAGACACTTCGTTCATCTCACCCTCTACCATCACGATGGAGTCGTTCGTACCGGCGATCATCAGATCAAGCAGTACGTCTTTCATTTCGGAGAAGGTAGGGTTGATTTGGTATTCACCGTCTTTGTAAACAACGCGGACGGCGGAGACGGGTTCGGGGAATGGGATATCGGAAACACAGATAGCCGTAGAAGCCGCAAGGAGGGCTAAGGCATCGGGTTGTGTTTCTTTATCGGAAGAGATGAGGGTTACGAGTACCTGAATTTCGGCGTGGTAGTCGTCGGGGAAAAGGGGGCGCAACGAACGGTCTACCAGACGGGAGGTCAGGATTTCGTATTCATTGAGTCTGCCGTCGCGTTTATAGAATCCTCCGGGGAACTTTCCGGCGGAGGCGTAATTTTCCCGATAATCCACCGAAAGGGGCAGGAAATCAATATCGGGGTTGATTTTTTTATTGGCGACGACTGTAGCTAACAGCATAGTATCGCCCTGCTTGAGAACGACGGAACCATCGGCTTGGCGGGCGAGTCTGCCCGTTTCGATAATGATTTCTTCGCCGTGCGCCCAAGGGATGGTTTGGGTAATGACGTCCATAGAATGGCGTGGATAAAAAGCAGGACGGGTTATTTACGGATGTTAAGTTTTTTGATGATAGCACGATACCGGTTGATGTCGGTGCGGTGCAGGTAGTCGAGTAAGCGGCGTCGCTTACCTACAAGGCGTAAGAGTCCTTGTTTGGTGGATTGATCTTTGCGGTGCTGCTTGAGGTGTTCGTTCAAGTGATTGATCCGAAAGGTAAAGAGCGCGATTTGGGATTCGGCTGAGCCGGTATCTCCCACCGTTTGCGTAAAACCGTTTTGCGCAAAGATGCTCTTTTTGATTTCCGTGTTTAAGTACATCTGGAATAAAACTAAACTGGTCTTTTAATCAATCGGCAAAATTAACAGATTTCGCCGAAACGGCAATCGGTTATCAAAATATTTTAACGTAGGCATACCAAGTTTCAATTTACTCCCCTTTGCTTAACCATCGCAGTAATTGATCTTCTAATTGATTGGTGAAGTTAACGATTTGTTCTTCTTGTTGTTTTAGGGCGTGATAAGCAATATCTTTAGCTAAGGCAGTTTGATCTTTTTGGATTTTATCACAAAGGGCTTGGTATTTGCTTTTGGCAATATTGGTAGGCTTATCAGTGGCATTTGCCATCAGTTGATTAATTTTTTGTATTTCTGATTTTAGGGATTCCGAAGTTAATCCTAAAACTACTGCGATGGCATCGGTATAATCGGCAAGCATCTGCCAAAGCCAGATTTCCGGGACATTACCAGGTAGAAATAAAGGTTTAATTTCTGTTTGGTAATGCGATGCGGTCTGAACTAAATTTTCTTTCAAATCTTGAGCATCACCGTCTAATACGAAAATAAAATCACCTAACAGGCGGAATTTTCCTAAAGCCTCAATATGGCTTCTGAAAGAATCTTTACCGGTATCCCTGCCAATGACGACATCATCGGGAATCAGGTTAAGTTTAATATTTAAGTGCATCATCACCCCCCGAATCACAGCTTCCCCGATATTATCCTCACACAAAATATTAATTTTATCTAAGGATTGTCCATACAAGGCTTTTTGGAGAATCGGGCGATACCCGCGAAGGGTAATTAAATTATCTTCCTTCCGATCTAAAAAGATGCGCCCTTCGAGCGGTACGGCATCTAAAATGACCGGACTATGGGTTGTGATGATAATCTGTAAATGATTACGCAAGGCTAAACGTTGTAATTCCAACATCAGCATTGTTTGGGTGTAAGGATGTAAGCCTACTTCTATTTCATCAATGAGTATTAGTGCATCCCGAACACGCGATATATCATTAAAAAGCCTCAAGATCATTCGCTCACCCGATGACATATGAAATTCGGAATAACTGGCTTCATCTCGAACGGCGAAGAGTAAATCCTTATTATCCTTTTGTAATCGAATGACTTGGGTATAACTCATGGGTAATATAGCATGAGCCAACGTTAAAGTATCTAAGGTAATATCTGATTGGCTGAAATTCGTTTTAGCGATTTGTAAGACACTGCGTACTTCCGAAGGATTCGTCAAATGTGAAAGCAGTCTTAGGACGAGGGAGCGTTCTTTCTCGGTACCACTTTTATTCCAATTCTTAGTTGTTCTACGCCAACGCCGGATGTGTTTTTCTTGTTTATACTTGAAATGGTATTCAAAAGTGCTATGACCCTCGGGGTCTTGTAATTGTAAATCAGATGTTTTTAAGTTAGGGAAAAGCGTGGAAGGCGTGAAATCTTTGGGTCCTGCACCTGGCACTTTATAAGCACAAGCACAGGCAAATAGCAAAGTCGTCTTACCCGATGCGTTAGGTCCGGCAATGACGGATACCGGATAATCAAAGTCTACATTGACCGAGGCAATGCCCCTAAAATTTTCCAACCGCACTTGTTCTAAGTAATGATCCCAACTGCGTTTAGCTCCGCGTAGTTGAGTATGGACGGTCTGAAATTGTCTTGAAAAATAATTCATTTCTTCGATTGCTTATCTTTTTTTGAAACAAAATTAACAGAATTCGGGGAAATGGCAATCGTTAGGGCTAAAAAATGTTGGATTATAGCGCGGAGGCAATATCGTCCGGTGTGCCATGCCTTTGCAAATAGGCTAACCAATAGGTGCGAAAGGTCTCCACAACCTCGTCTTTCTCCCGAAAGGCTTTGATAATCATGGGTTCTGCCGTGTCAATCACATAAACCCAGATCATATCGCCCATTAATTCATATTTCTTGACGAGGTTGAGTGGGACGGTTATCAGCTCTTTACGCTCGCCCTCATAATAGAAGTTAGAAGCGTCAAACCAGAGTTTTTTAATGAATTAATCAGTTTGAACCACTGGAAATAACGATATGAAACGTAGCAAAAGACCAATACAAAGAATATATCCGGTAGTAAAAACGTCATCATTGGATAATTAGGATATGTGATAATATTTTTAATAATTCCAAATAGCGTATAAGCACCCTAAAGAGGAAATGTTATTAAAAATACATATCTATGCGTCATAACCAGTGGTCTTACCTTAAAAGGCGAGCGGCTCAAGGGGATTTTTTCGGTGGTCATTGTATCGGAGCAGTAAATAAGGGGTAAAATAGGCGTTTTCAGCTGATAATTGCCATTCAGTCTATAAACTAAATAAATGCTATCTTTGTCGGATGAAAAAAGTCCTACTCGGGGTCATAGGGCTTGGATTACTATCGGTTCATACAAACTACGCTCAATCGGAGTGGACGGCGAAAGACCGCCAACTATTCATGCATATTTGTAAAAAGGTAGCTAAGCCTCTCGATACTTACACAGATAAAACCATTTTGAACTGCTTTCAACTTAAAATGGAACATAAATATCCCCTACGTAAGGACTTTATCGCTAAGAATCAGAAACATATTGAAAGGGTTATTAAAGACAAAATTACGTTGAATGCCGAAACCTGTTTGAAAGAATTAGCCCAAGATCATAAGGCAAGCCTCGGCTGGAATGATACCGTCTATGCTTTCATTAAGATCGGCTGTATGCGCAATTACTATCAAGAAACACATATTATTCCGTTCAAAAATAGAGAAGCCTATTGCGATTGCATCACTTCCTCCCTAAAAGCTGAATTTCCGAACTTTTACCGATTGACGTATATCATGAAGCATCCTTCCCTGCACCATCAGGTTAAAAAGGATCAGGACTCCTTTGAAAAATACAAGCATCCACCCAAACCTGCAAAACGATAAAACAACTTTTCTTTGCCCTAAAAATTAATGATGCTATCTTTGCTTACTGCATGAACTACCGTTTTCTTTTCCTTTTTTTAGCCTCACTCGCGGGACTGAAACTCCATGCCCAAGACGGCGATCTTTTACTCAATGATGATACCTATCATCTGATAGACCGTTTGGATGTGCGGGGGCAGGTAGGGCAACCGATGCAGACCCTTTCACGCCCCTACGCCCGCGAAAGTGTAGCCGAATGGTTACGGATGGCTCAAAAAAATGATTCCTTCCCCGTCGGGAAACGGATGGCTTGGTGGATGCGTACCGCTCGCCGACTAACCGACGATGCCTATAATGACAGTTTTCGACTGGCTTTGCCCGATTCCCTACGCAAGAGTAAGTTTCCGCTGTATCGTAACGGACGCGACTTTATACATTACCATACAACGGGCTTTCGGCTGTACATCAATCCCGTACTGTATTTGAATGCCGGAACGGATCGTTATCAAACCGCGCTTGGAAACGAATCTCAATTTCTTTATCGGAATGGAAAAGGAGCATCCCTTCGGGGTAGGGTAGGGCAGCGGCTTGGTTTTTATGCTGATTTTATGGACACACAGGTGCAGTATCCCGAGTTCATCCGGCAGGAAATCCAACGTTACGGGGCTGTGCCGAGCGAAAATAACTTCAAAACAACGGGGCTGAAAGGTTATGATTTTCTGAATGCACGGGCATACGTAACTTACACGCCGACGAAATATTTACGCATCAAATTAGGGAGAGACCGCGCCTTCTGGGGTAACGGCTACCAAAGTTTCATTTTATCCGACCACGCGACGGATTATTACCTGCTGAACCTGCATTTGCGGGTGGGGAAATTTGAATACCAATGCCTGTACAATCAAATGGTGGATTTTATCCCGAATAAACCCGACATGTACGGCACGTACCCGAAAAAGTACGGCGCGATGCATCAGCTTTCCTTCTACCCCGACCGAAGGATTGGTATTACGTTCATGGAATCAACCGTTTACGCACCGATGTTGCCCAACGGTCAGCGCGGGATAGAGTTGCAGTATTTTAATCCATTGATCTTTTACCGCTCGGTGGAGGCGGCGTTGGGTAGTCCTGATAATACCTTTATCGGCATGGCGGTAAAGGCAAATATTCTTCGACACTATCAGCTGTACGGGCAACTATTGGTAGATGATTATAACTTTTCCGAAAGAAAAAACGGCTCCGGCTGGTGGGGCAACAAATACGGCTTTCAAGCCGGCATCAAGGCGATAGACCTTTTCAACATCGAAACCTTCGATTTACAGTTGGAATACAATACGGCGCGACCCTATACGTTCGGGCATTATAACGTTTCGGCGAATTACACCCATTACGGGCAACTGTTAGGGCATCCGATGGGGGCTAACTTCCGGGAGGCGACGTTTATACTGCGGTACATGCCTTTGCCGAAGTTTTATACGGTGCTGACGCTTGTTTACTTACAAAAAGGGGAAGACCTCGCCGGCTTGAACAGTGGGGGCAATCCCTTCCGCACCAACCTCACCCATGATAACAGCAGTCCCAACCCCGACTATGACAACAACATCCTACAAGGAAGCCTCCGTACCGACCAACGGGTACAGTTTCGGGTCAGTTATCAGCCCTTTGTTACGCCCCTGATTTTTGAAGCGGAAGCCTACTATCGCCGTACCAAAATTACCGATACCTACACGGATGCGGGTGGTTATTTACAGATTCGCTACTTTTTCTCGGCAAGAAGTGTGCGGTATTAGAGTTGCGCCAAGATGGGTTGTAAGAAGGTCTTGAAGTCATCGAAGACCGTGTTGGTTAAATCCCAGTGGTTTTCAAAATCGGGGTTCTTTATATCACAAAAAGTTGCGCGGTACACATTCAGCTTGGCTTTCGAGGGATTTCTTAATGGTCTTTGCGTAATGGGATCATACTGAAAATGATTTTTACACAATTCCGATAAAGCATCGAATTGATCGAAGAATATGTTTATCAAGGTCTGCTGATCTTCATGGATGGTTTTGAATAGCAAATCTTCAATCATGTGTCCTGATTCCGAACCGGGCATTACATAAATACCTGTTTGAAAGCCATTTACGGAAACGGAAAGCACACCTTCACCGGAAGGTTGCGGCAACGAAACTTGGGCTAAGGCTTGGCAGATGACTTGAAAGTGATTTGGCAGTTGAGGTAAATGTGAATCTCGGTCAACGATAATCAGAAACGTTTTATAGTTCGGAAAACGGATACGTATGTTTTGTACCACTTCCCCGATCCGATGAACGTTTCCTGCAGGTTCAATATGAATGCCGGATGTATCGAGGTTATTCATTTGGAAAAAGTGGTCGAACAATCGTATGTCCGTATTCCCTTCCACGATAATGATCTTATCTTTATGAGTGGGGATTTGAGTATGGCTCATGGTCTTAGCGGTATTCCCAATTACGTTCCAAGAAAAAGCTGTGATTATGCGGGGCTAACCGCAGGGCTTGGTGTTCTTCACCTTCTTTCACCAAACAGAAAATCGCATACTCCTGCTCCATCTCCTCGGCATAGTCGGCTTGCATGACGGCGTGGAGGGCTTCGGCGCATTCGTCGGAGTGGGTGGTGATGAAAAGCTGTACATTAAACCGTTTCGCCCCTTCGATTAACGCCTTCCAGACGGGCATCAGTGCCGAGTGGTGCAGTCCCGTATCCACTTCGTCAATCAGCAGGATGCCGTCTTGACAGTACGACAGGGCGGAAAGCAGGTAAAGGGAGCGTTTCACGCCATCCCCGAAATAGGAGAGGGGCAAAGCGATATTATTATCTTTATCGTCCGATAATACGATTTCTACGGCATTATTGGACTTGAATCGAAATGATTGGATGCGGAGATCAATTTCTCTTAGAACAGAAGTGATTTCTGGTTCGCGGTCTATGCCATAATCTAATATCCAGTTTTTTCCCTTTTGATAAAGGGAGTGATGCCCCCAGTAATAGCTTTTTTTGTACGGAAAATTGTCATCAGGGCGTTGTGTACGTATATAATATTCTGAAGGATCATAGTAGCCGGAAGCTGAACTTAGGACAGTACTAAAATGGTCATTATATCTCTTAATTTCAATCTTAAAAATAAGATGTTGATCCTTTGGCAAGTTATCTATTTTGAGTTTCTCATGCATCGTTTCATTTCCAAAAATTATTTGTGCCGTAATTTCCGGTTTATTTGCTATATTCCTAAAATGAAAAAAAGAGTAGGCATCCCTTTCACCGGAATTATTAAAATTATTGAGAATGTCATTATAATTCCACTGTTCAAAGTCATTTTTAATATCCGGTATCAACAAATATAACGCTTCCAACACACTGCTTTTCCCGCAGTCGTTTTTCCCGACGAGGAGGTTGATGCGCCGGAGGGCGGGCATGTAAAGTTCTTTGATGCCTTTGAAGTATTGGATGCGGAGGTCGTGATACACCATGTCGGTTCGGGATTTGGTTAACAAAGATAGGAATATTTGCTAACTTGCGCGCGTTTCCACCTGCGATATGAAAATCCTATTACTCATAGCGGCTTGCCTCTGTTTTCAGAGCCTTTCGGCACAGATGAACCCCTTGGACAGTCTGATTCGGATCAAATGGGTTACCCGTACCGAGATCGGTTACAACCTATTTATGGGGGATGATGCCTCCCGCCTGAAAAACACCGTTCGGGATTTGGGTTCGATCAAGTTTAACTATGTCATCCAGCGGAGGCTTTATGCAGGACCCGCTTATATCGCTCCGGGTATCGGGTTGGCGATTTCCGAATGGCGGTTTGATAAGAATCTACTCCTCACGCCGGATAGTAGCAACCGCCTGTTGGTTACGGAGGATAGTACGAAGGGACGCACCTACGGGAAATCCAAGTTACAGATCATCTCGTTTCGCATTCCGGTAGAAGTAGGCTTGCAGATACAGAAATTTAATATCGCCGTCGGAGGGTATGCCGATATATTATTGGGTGGAAAGCACAAACGAAAGTATGAAGACGAACTCGTCGGGTTAGACGGCAAGAAATACACGCAGGATGTCCGCGCCATCACCGATAACCGTGCCGACCTCCGTTTACGGGATTTTTATTTCGGAGTGTACGGACGCTTGGCGTATCGGGGTGTAGGAGTGTATGCCCAGTATCAGCTGAATACCGTCTTCCGTTCCGAACCGCAGGTCTATGCCTTCCAAGCAGGGATTTCGTTTTCCAAGACCGTGAAGACCAGCCGTAAAAAAGGCAACTGGATGGACATCCTCAAGCCTCGCTCGAAAAATACGTAGACCGTATTGTTGGTATTTACATTCACCATCCTAAACGAATCGTTTAACGAAAAATCGGTAGTGAATTAGGAGATTTTTTTGTTCTTTGGGCAAAATTAATGCCTTTTCTACCAATGAAAGTCCTTTTCGCATTATTGCTGTGCCTTTTCTGTTCCGTAAGTCTCTTCGCTCAAAATGCCAAGATCGACAGCCTCAAAAAGGTCATCGAAACCACGAAGGTGGATACGGTCAAGGGGCGGAGTTTGTGTAGGTTGTGTTGGGAGTTATCGTTGATTGGCGACTACGAAATCGGACAAAAAAAAGGAGAGGAAGGATTAGCGATTTCCGATAAGAAAGCAGATAAAAAAGGTACCGCCTCGTGTCTGATGAACATAGGGAGTATTTATCGCTCACAAGGCAACTATCCGAAGGCATTGGAATACCAACAAAAAAGCCTAAACTTAAACGAACAGATCGGATATAAAAAAGGCATTGCCGCCTGCTTAGGTAATATTGGGAATATTTACCGGCATCAAGGCAACTACCCGAAGGCATTAGGATATTATCAAAAAAACATGAAAATCATGGAGGAAATCGGGAACAAATCCGGCATTGCTACCAGCTGGAATAATATAGGGATTAATTACCAATCACAAGGCAACTATCCAAAAGCATTGGACTGCTACCAAAAAAGCCTCAAGATAAGGGAGCAGATAACTGATAAATACGGCATCAGCTCCTCCCTAAAGAATATAGGTGTTATTTACGACATTCAGGGTAATTATCCGAAAGCGTTGGAATATCACCAAAAAAGCCTAAATATAGACGAGCAGATCGGCGATCACAAAGGCATCGCTATATGCTGTAGTAATACCAAATTCATTATTTATTAGCCATATTTAATATTGCTAATACCTTATCATAGAAATGATAACCGACAACGGAACGACAAAATTCAGGCGTACATTGATCCAAGAAGCGTTTAGTTTCATTCATT
>Ga0209573_1003292_pt1 | contig 18132 bp, 13 predicted proteins | sample TNRBio252014_DNA_FD_185870 | JGI IMG/M metagenome (GOLD analysis project Ga0209573, IMG submission 185870) | Wastewater treatment Type I Accumulibacter community from EBPR Bioreactor in Madison, WI, USA - TNR Reactor_6/25/2014_ DNA (SPAdes)... | ecosystem: Engineered > Bioreactor > EBPR >...
AATAGTTTCCAATACTTTTCTTTTGTAGCACACAAAACCGGCCGTTGTGTCTTTTACGGGAATTCCGGTAATCAATCGCACGTATTTAGATGCAAAGTAAGACAGAAGGATGCGTTTGATATCCCAATGCACCACATTGATGCCATCGGCGTATCGCGAACCTACTGCTACATCAGCACCAGATACACAAGCTTCGTATAAACGGGGTAAATCTTGAGGATTGTGAGAGAAATCGGCATCCATTTCCAATACATAATCATAACCGGCTTGTAAGGCCCATTTGAACCCATGTATGTAGGCCACACCCAATCCTTGTTTTTCACTTCTGATTTCCAAATGCAATCGGTTGGAAAATTCGGCTTGAAGTTCTTTGACCTTTTGAGCGGTTCCGTCTGGGGAAGAGTCATCTACGATTAAAATGTCAAATGCTTTTTCCAAACTGAAAACAGCACGGATGATGTCTTCAACGTTTTCAATTTCATTATACGTCGGTATAATGACCAACGCATCAGATGCAGTCAGTATAGTAGCTTGATTGATCAAAACGATTTCGTAATATTTAGGTTACAAAAATACGCATAAGTTTGGTATCTGTGCCATAATCACGGTTTAAGATATCAACACTTGTACGAAGGAGATGTTTTAGATCACATATCCCCAACATAGAACAAACGTATTATTTTAAAAAATCTTTTGCACTGCGTTGAATAGTTTGTTCCAAAGACTCAAACTCAAAACCCAATTGAACCTTTATCTTTTGAGAGAGATACGTAAATTTTTGATGTGAAGCCCTAGCCGATTGTTTGGTAATCAATGCCGATTTTCCTGAGAAAAAAGAATAAACTGCAGCCATTCGCCAAGCTACTTCGCTCCAAAAAGGAGTAATTTTTACCTGTGGAACATGAGCACCTATGGCTTGGGCAATACTACTCAATATATATTGGAAACTCTTATTCTCCGACACCAAAATATAGCGTTCATTCACCAGATTGCTTGCCATGAGTTGGATCATGGCTTTGGCAACGTCATTGACGCCGACAAATCCGGTTTCACCCAAAGTATAATATTTAAAACCCTTGGCGGCATTACTAAAAAACTTACCCGTATTGTGTTCCCAAAATCCTGAACCTAGAATAACGCCGGGATTGACAATTACTACCTTCAAACCTTCCTGGGAGCCACGCCACACTTCCATTTCTCCACCGTATTTAGTGATGGCATATCCATAGTTGTTGTGCTCTGGATTCCATTCATTTTGCTCGTCTATAGAGTCAATGTTTGGGTTTTTATCCATGGTGGCAATCGAACTCACATAACAAAATTTTTCTACTTGAAAATCCAATGCCAGATTGACCATGTGAGCTGTTCCCTCTATATTGGTTTTACGCATGGTTTCATAATCACTCTTTTTAAAAGAAACCATGGCTGCGCAATGATATACTTGTTTGATGCCTTCAAAACAAGGAGTCAAAGCCGGAAGATCAGTTATATCGGCTTGAACCCATGTTACGTTTTTGAAAAGATTTTGAAAATCATCCGAATAATAGGAAAAAACTTGCTTGGTAGCCTCTAATGAAGCAACATTTCGGTATAAGGCTCTGACTTGGTTTCCTTGCAGACTCAACTGAGCCAATAAATGAGAACCTACCAATCCGGTTCCGCCGGTAACGAGAATATTGGGTTTGGGATGCAATAGTTGTGTTTTTAAGTTTTTAGGATTTTCAAAAGTACATTATTTTGAGTACAATTCATATATGCTACATGTTGATAGGCTCTGCTGAAAAACATTAAAATATACGTTTACAGAATTTTATATTCATATTTTAAGTGTTTAGAGTAAGTTTTTTTTAACTTATCCTTAAATTTCTCCCGCATTACGGGATTTCGCTTACGCTCAACTTGCACTTATCTAGTTCTTCAAATCAAAGTTTTAATGTTTTTCAACAAACTCTACATAATTTCAAATACAATGGGTAAACTGTATTTAACTCCTACCGGTTTGCCTCTTTGTTTGCCCGGTTCCATTTTGGGAAGTGCTTTGACAACTCTTTCGGCTTCCAATTGAAGGCTTTTGTGTGGAGCCCGACTTTCAATATTTGTAATGTTGCCGTGTTTATCAATGACGAAAAGAACAAATATACGTAGGGTTCCTGGTTCCAAACCCAACTCTTGTGCAATTTCTGATTTAAAATTTTCGTGTACAAATTTTTGAATGTTGTCTTGCATACATTTGCGTAATTCCTCATTATTTCCTTTACATCCGGGAAATTTTGGCACATCTTCAATGACAAAAAAAGGCACATCTTCTTCAATTTCCTCCACTACTTTTTGTTCTTTTACTTCATTGAGTATTACTTTTTGGATGACGATGGCTTCTTTTTCATCGGTTTCGGTTGATACCAAAATCGATTCTGTGATTTTTTTATCATCTGAAACGATTTTGATTTGTTCCAAAATCGGGGCTTGGGGTATGGGTTCAGACTCTTTTGGGGTTTCCAATTCCATTTTGGTTTCAGGAATAATTTCTTCATCGGAAGCTATTGCATGATAATCATAGGCTGAACTTTCTTCAGTTTTAGTATGAGTTTTAAATTCAATAGCAAATTCCGTTAACAACAAGGCAACGACCAATCCCATCATGAGAAATAGGCGCGTGCATTTTTCTAAGTTTGCTTTGGATGATTTACAAGCTAACATGACCGGTTATGTTTAAAGTGAGACGATAACACGTAAAGGTCAATTGCTTTTAAGGAAAAACAACCTTTACGTTAGAGTTCAAGGTTATTGATGCGCTGCATAAAATTCTATGATTTAATTATCAATCATTTATCATGTAAATATACGACATTTTTTATCAAAAAGTGTAATACTTATGTTAATTTAAGTCGTTTTATAAAATGTTTTGAGTAGTATAGATTCTTGAAAAAAAGATTTACATATTTAATATATAATTGACCAAACCTTCATCGTGAATGAGGTTTAATTTTTTTCGCAATCTATAGCGTTTTATTTCCACACTTCTTATAGATATATGGAGCATGGGGGCAATTTCTTTGGATGAAAGGTTTAGTCTTAAATAGGCACACAATTTCAGATCGCTAGGTGTTAAACTTGGGTGAGCCGTTTTCATTTTTTTTAAGAAATCTTTATCCAGACTATCATAAGCTTCTTTGAAGATATCCCACGAGTTTTCTTCTTTAATATTTCTATTGATCATGGTAATAACCGGCATGATGTCTTTATTCTTGTTTTCTGCTGTTTTTTTTAAATCTTCTTTGATGAGTTCTAGGAGTTCGTTTTTCTTAATCAAACTCATGGTTGAGACAGCCAATTCTCTGTTTTTGGTATCGACATCGTGAATCAACTGTTCATTTCTCAGCTTCATCAATTCTTGTTCGTTTTCCAGTTCTTTTATTTCCAATAAACGGTTGTTTTCTTCAATGAGTTTTTCTCTTTGTTTGTGATAATAATTGCGATAGGCCTTGTGGATAAAGTAGGCTAATCCATAGGCAAGGATGAGATAAAATAGGATAGCGTAAATAGTAAGATACCAAGGTTTGGAGATTTTGAAATTATAAATAGCTATATTTTCCGGAGTTTCATTGGCTACTTTTGCTTTTACTTTAAATGTGTATTCTCCTGGAGATAGATTTTTAAAACTAATAGTAGGTTTGGTACTCCATTCGCTCCATTGATTTTGAAATCCTTCCAAAATATATTGATATTCCACATTGATAAACCGGTCGTATTGAGGAACGGTAAAATTTAAAGTGATGTTATTCTCGTCATGATGTAAATATCCTTTTTCAAAAATGGAGAGGTTGACACTGGTTTTATTTAATTTATTGACATTTACACTTGTCAAGGTGATGTTATGAGTTTTGAGTTTGAAATCATTGAGATTAATGATGAAATAACCATCTGTTTTTCCAATCAAATACTCATTATTGGATATTTGAGTAACATTTTCATAGCCCAACATGGGATTGATAATGATAAAAGGTATTGAAATTTTATGACTTTTCAGTTGAGAATTAAAGTTCCCCGAGGTAAAATAATAAATGTAATTTTTGGTGAAAAGCCACATTTTATTGGATGAATCCACATTTAGTTTTCCTGAAATAAATTCATCATCATTTAAAAGACTGCTCAAGTTTTCATCCTTAACAAACACTTTTTTTTGAGGTGCCAATTTATAAATTCCTTGTTTGCCTGCAAAGTAAATTGCATCATTATACTTTGCCAAGCTGATGTGCTTACCTTTCATTGGAGTAGGTAAAATCTCAAACTTTTCTACTGATGTCAATCCTAAATTGGGTTTGACTTTAATGACGCCTTTGTATTCATGTCCGACATAAATGTCCCATTCGTCAGAAATCTCGAAATAACGAGAAGAGATGTCATAACCACTCAATTTATTGCGAAATACCCAAGTACTTCCCTTTTTTTCCAAAACAGACAAACCGTTGTAATTGCCTTGTAGTAAAAGATGGGGTTGGTTGGGAACCGTATTAAATTTCCACGTTCCCGATTCTTTAAAAATCAATTGGATATTTTGGTCATTTATTAAAAAAGTCCCGAGATCATGACCACAAAACAACTGTTGGTCGTGTTCGAAAAGTGTCCAAACCTGACCTTTGGTTCCACTGACAAAATGAAAACCTTCATTTGAAAAAGCGCTTTTATAAAACAGGCCTTGGTTCGTGCCAATATAGATTTTGTCGTGAAATTTGATGGCTGCATAAACAGTTCCTAGGTATCCTTCATCATCCATGTAATTTTTTATAGGCGATTGTAGATTGATGCAATCTATACCATTGTCTAATCCCATCCACAAATTATTATCTGCGTCTTCAAAAAGGGACAAAATGGTGTTGTTGCCCAAACCCGTATTTTGGGTAATGTGATAGATGACTTTACCTTGTTTGTTCAGAATAAAGATACCATTGGAAATAGTCCCCAAGGCAAAGCCTCCATTGGATAATTTTTGAGCACTAAAAATGGAGTTCGGGATAATTTCGGCTTCCGATTCCAAATGAAACGAAGTCAATTTACCTTCTTTCCAATTAAAAATTCCGGCTCGTTCTGTTTGGAACAACAATCCATCATCATGGGTGAAAATTTCAACAATTCTATTGGTTTTAATTCTATCATCGCTGGCAACCAAGATTCCTTTACCGTTGATAATTTCGAATAATCCTTCTCCAATAGCTTGAAAATAAACAGAGTTATTTACTTTGTAAATTCTAAAAATATAGGGATGGTTGTCAATAAATTGAAAAGTGTCGGTTTTGGTATTGTACACATAAATCCGATTGAAAGATTGAAACAAAACCCAATCATCGAGTGAAATGATATTCCAAAAGTGTTCATCTTCAATGAGTTTGCCTGCGACCTTTTGACTTAAAGATACATATTGCAGTAAACCATTGGGTTGTCGTTCCCAATAGCCAAATTCCATATAACAACCGGTATATATTTTTTCTCCCACAATTTTTACAGATCGGATGATGGTTTCATTGGGTGAAGGATATAGTGTCCAATTGGATCCATTAAATTCAAGCAATCCTTCATTGTTGGCAAAGTATAAAAAATGATGAGAATCTTGAGCAATCATCCAATTTTGATTACCTGCATTATAAAACTGCGATTTGTATTTCACTACCGGAGGCAACTCTTGAGCCTCTAATGAAGACAGTAGTGAAACGCCAATACAAATAATATATACTATAAATGTTCGTAACATAAAATTAACCTTGGTCAGGACTGAAGACATGACTTTGCAAATATAACTATTTTCATTTTATCCATTTCCGTAACTAAATTGCATTTGTATATCAATGATTTATGTTTGAAATAATTTGTGATTTATTTGAAATGACATATTATTTATTAACAATTGGTTGAACCATAACATATTTAATATTATTTTTACAAAGTCAAAAAGTGTTTGAAATATTAATAAATCTATTCGGTTGTAATATTTCACGGGTTTTATAAATTTTGGCTTCCGATGCATTGTCGGAATATCAAAATCTGATTAAAGAAACGATTGGGTGTTTTTTTCCCACTTACTTCTAACTTCTAATTTCTAACTTCTAATTTTTTATGCACGTAGCCATTGCCGGAAATATCGGTGCCGGGAAAACCACTCTCACCGGATTATTAGCCAAACATTACAAATGGAGTCCACATTATGAATCTGTCGATGAGAATCCATATTTGGATGATTTTTATGGTTCTATGGAACGTTGGTCCTTCAATCTTCAGGTATATTTCTTAAACAGTCGTTTTAGACAAATATTAGAGATTAGAGACAGTGGTAAAAACATCATTCAGGATCGTACCATTTATGAGGATGCCCATATTTTTGCCCCCAATCTCCACGCCATGGGACTCATGCCACACCGTGATTTTGAAAATTACAAATCGCTTTTCGAGTTGATGGAACGCCTAGTTTCTCCACCCGATTTATTGATTTACCTCAGAGCTACCATTCCTACCTTGGTAGGGCAAATACACAAAAGAGGTCGTGATTATGAACATTCTATCAGTATTGACTATCTCAGCAGATTAAATGAAAGGTATGAAGCTTGGATTTCAAACTATGACAAAGGGAAATTATTAATCATTGATGTCGATCATCTAGACATTATTGACCGTCCCGAAGATTTGGGTTATATCATTGATCAAATTGATGCTCAAATCAACGGATTGTTCTGATAATCAATATTTTTTTACTTCATTTTATTATTCTTATTCACTTGCCGAAAAAAGAAAAACGGTTCGCATTGGGTTGTACAGATTCAATCTATTGTGTTAAAGTCTAACCTATTAGATTGTAAATATTTGAAATTCTGTATTGTAATTATGGGGAATGTTATATATTTGCACTCTTTTTAAAATTTAAGAAACTTAATTAATCTAATTCAAATAATATTTAATTATGACAAAAGCAGAAATCGTTGCAAGTATTTCAGAGAAAACAGGAATTGACAAGGCAGAAGTTTTAGCTACTGTTGAGGCATTTATGAATGAAATCAAAACTTCATTGGAGTCTAAGGACAACGTATATTTAAGAGGATTCGGTAGTTTTATCATCAAAGAAAGAGCCGAAAAAACAGGAAGAAATATTTCAAAAAACACCACCATTAAAATACCGGCTCATTTTATTCCGGCATTCAAACCAGCAAAAATATTTGTTAATGGGGTGAAAACTAAAGTAAAAAAATAATTCTCATTCATTAATTCTTAAAACACCTGATTTATGCCAAGCGGTAAAAAGAAGAAAAGAAAAAAAATAGCCACTCACAAAAGAAAGAAAAGAAGCAGATTAAACAGACATAAAAAGAAAAAATAAACCTTTTCTTCGTTTGTGAAAGGAGTGCCTAACCATTCTAAAAAAATCACTTTGTGTAGCTTAAAATTACTATAACTTTATCTTCCAAGATATAAAAAGTTATAGTTTAAGTTGCACAAAGTAACTTTTTTTAGAATACTTTATTTCATTTAGGCACTTTAATCAGCGGATTTTACAATCCATACGTTCATTGACAAGTAGAATCTCGATAGATTCTCATCGGATTGCAAGTGTAAAGAAACTATTACCTTGCAATAAATACAGTATTTAAATTATTTAATCAAATCAATATGAAGTCAGAATTAATTATTAGAAGTAATTCAACTGATATTGATTTCGCTTTACTAAGAGATGGAAGGTTGATTGAGCTTCACAACGAAGCCGAATCAAACAACATTGCAGTAGGAGATGTTTTTCTTACCAAAGTTGGAAAAGTATTGTCGGGACTCAATGCCGCATTTGTCAATGTAGGATCTGAAAAAGACGGATTTTTACATTACCATGACTTGGGACCACAATTACGTTCCATGCAAAAATTCCTCAAAGAAGCCAGTTCGGGAAAACGTAAAGATTTTTCTTTGAAAAGTTTTCAAAATGAGGAAGATATCAATAAAGATGGCAGTATTATAGACGTACTTACGCCGGGTCATAACATTTTGGTTCAAATCGTTAAAGAACCTATTTCTACCAAAGGCCCTCGACTCAGTGCCGAACTGTCTATAGCCGGGAGATACTTAGTTCTCATTCCTTTTTCGGATAGAGTTTCGGTATCCCAAAAAATATCAAGCACCAAAGAAAAAATCCGACTTAAAAAGTTGGCTAAAAGCATTAAACCTAAAGGATTTGGCATCATTCTAAGAACAGTAGCCGAAGAAAAAAACCTCGAGGAATTACAAAAAGATTTGAATAATTCTCTGAAAAACTGGGAAGCTTTGTGCAAAAAACTTATTCATAACAATAGCAAGCCTGTGAAAGTTCTGAGCGAAGTAAACAGAACTTCATCTTTGCTGAGAGACGTTTTGAATGATACATTTGTAGGCATTCACGTCAACGAGGAAAACTTATACAACGAAATTGTAGAATATCTGGAGCAAATTGCGCCCGAAAAAATTTCGATTGTTAAATTGCATCAATCCAAAGTTCCCATTTTTGATAAATTCGGAATAGAACGCCAAATAAAAACTTCATTCGGGAAAACAGTTTCCATGAGCACGGGTGCCTACTTGGTTATAGAACACACTGAAGCTTTGCACGTTATAGATGTAAACAGTGGAAACCGTTCTAATAAAGCCAAGACACAACAAGGTACCGCTCTAGAAGTAAATCTTATTGCAGCATCTGAAGTAGCCAGACAATTACAGCTCAGGGATATGGGAGGCATTATCGTAGTAGATTTTATCGATATGCATTCTGTGGAAGATCGTAAAAAACTTTTTGAACACCTTCAAGAAGAGATGAAATATGACCGCACGAAACACAAGATCTTACCACCCAGTCGTTTTGGTTTGGTTCAAATTACCCGTCAAAGAGTTCGAGAAGAAAGAAATATAGAAACAAACGAACCCAATCCAAATGCCAATGGAGAAGTAGAAGCTCCAATTCTTTTGATTGATCGTATTGCTAAAGAAATAGATGATCTTGTAGAAAAAGACATTTATAAAAGTATCACTCTTCACGTTCACCCGTTTGTGGCGGCTTATATTCAAAAAGGACTTTTTTCCATTCAGGCAAAATGGTCATGGAAGCATAAAAAATGGATTTCTATCATCCAGCGTGATGGTTTCCAATATCTTCAACACCATATTGAAGTCCAAAAAAAGTAAAGCAAAATTATATTAGTAAAAACCCGTCCCACATAAGTGAGACGGGTTTTTTTTTGTATGAATACAGAGTTCTATTTTAACTCATCTTTTGGGTTGGAAGGTTTTTTATCTTCTGTTTTTTTTGTTTTACTCTCTTCCTTTTCCCCTATCATTTTCATCAATTGCATGCCCAATAAACCACTCAAACTACCATCTGTAGTATTGCTATTGTTGCCACCTGTAATCAACAATTCAGGAATGATTTTGATGCCATTTTTACCAATTTCTTCTGTAACTTTAAATTTGGTAAAGTTGTCGCCTCCCATGGCTTTTACTTGTAATTCATAGGCTTCTGCGGTTGATTTTCCAATTGCCATAATCTTTTCTGCTTCGGCCAAACCGGTTTTTGAAATTCTCTCGGCATCGGCTGAGGCATTTAGTTTTGTAGCTTCGGCGTCAGCAGCAGCTTTCATTTTGGTAGCTTGCGCTTCGGCATCGACTTTTAATTTCAAACTAGTGGCATCTCCCTCGGCTTTTTTAACTACAGCATCGGCAGTGCGTTGTGCAATCTCAACACTTTGTTGGGCTTTTACAATTTCTTTTTGCATGTCTGCAATTGCCGTTTCTTTTTCCATTCCTTGACGTTGTTCCTGAGCCATTTTTTGAGTGATATACGTCTTTTGTTCCTCTTCAGCTATTTTTCTATCTGTCAACGTTTTCATCAATGCTTCTGGTGGCGTAATGTCTCCAATCAAAGTATCTACAGCGTTTACATTGTATTCATCCAAAACCAATCTGATGTGATCCTTGGCGCTTTCTTGACGTTCTTTACGGGTTGATAAGAAAGAAATGACATCGCTGTCTTGCGCCGAGTTTCTAAAGTAATTTCCAATAGTTGGTTCCAATACTTGGGAAACCAAATTGGTCATACTACCAAATCGGGCGATAACTTTTGGTGCTTCATTGGCCGGAATATGGATGATCTGTGATACATCCAAGTTGAAAGGGAAACCATCTTTGGAACGAACTGTAATTGTAGAAAGATTTTTGTCCAAACTGTGTGATTCTGTTCGAGCATTGGCCCAGTTGAGAACCAAATTGGTAGTGGGTACCAATTCCATTTTCATCGTGTACTTATTCAACGGATATTTTCCGGGACCTAATGGTTCTGACCAAACACCTCGGTATCCTTTGGTAACAATATTACCATGTTTAAAAGAATCACCAGTAACATCTTTACCATCTTCTCCAATATAGGAAATCACCACGCCTACATATCCAATCGGCACATCGGTCATGGGAATTTCTTCAATTTGAACCGCCCATGGATTGATGTTGTAAGAACCGGCTAATATAATTTGGGGTTGCAAACCTCTATTACCGCCTTTGATGATGAATTCGTCAAAGTCTTGAAAATTATTGTGTCCTTCTACTTGCTTACCGGCAATTTGACCTTTATCGATAGGTTCACCATCTAATGTAGTTACAATTCCCACCATGTTTTCATGAATGATGATCATATCTGTAATGGTAATATTAAAGGCAAAAGTGTTGATACGGTACGTTCCCGCAGTAATGTAAGACGTTTGACGACCTTTTTGACCATTGTTGTTTAAGAACAATTCAGCATCTTGAAAATTGTCGCTATCTACTCTACGAGCCAGAATGGCACCTGTAGGGATTTGTGCTCCATCATTGGATAAAACAAGTCCAATTTTACCTTCAGGGATAATGGTAAATGGCTCCATTTTAATACTGTACTGCCAGATCCACATACCCCAATACAAACCTGGGGCTAATGTTTTGGCTTGGTAACCGGCTTCTCCTTTGGTAGCAATAATTCTACCATCGGGAAGAGACCTATTGGCACCAAATAATACGAAGGCTTTGGTAACTAAACCAATACGGTCTTCCGGAACGATTACCATTCCGAAGAAAACACGAAGTACAAACTTGTACATAACAATCAAAAAGAGGATAACAACACCTATAATGATTAGGGCTGAATGATTTGAGAATTCTTGTGGCATAATTTTTTTGGGTTTTAAATTAAAAATATATTTAGGATTTATAAAATAGCACCAATATATTCCAACAACAACATAGTATTCCGTTATTTGCTCCTGAATTTATAGCAACTATAAATACGCAACTTCAAGAAAAACAAAAGATTAAACATGAATGGAGGAATTCATTAGCATTATTTTAAACGATGACCAAATGTATAAAAAATATTTATTTGAAATATAATAAAATGAAAATATTTATAAAGTAACTTAAACAAATCTTCATATCCCATCAAAATAGTAACTTTGACCCATGGAAACTAAAATTCTACATCGTATTCATACCCCACGGGATCTCAAAAAGGTTGAACCTTCCCAATTATCCGTTTTGGCATCCGAAATGAGACAATTCATCATAGATGTAGTATCAACCAAAAAAGGGCATTTGGGAGCCGGATTGGGTGTTGTGGAATTAACGATTGCTCTACATTACGTTTTCAATACACCCGATGATATTTTGATTTGGGATGTAGGACACCAAGCCTATCCCCATAAGATTTTAACCGGAAGAAGAGAAAATTTTGAAACTTTACGTCAGAAAAATGGGATATCAGGTTTTCCCAAACGTTCAGAAAGTGCTTATGATGCTTTTGGAACCGGACATTCTTCGACTTCTATTTCAGCACTCTTGGGAATGGCTTTGGCATCTCAATTAAATGGAAATACAGAAAGAAAACACATAGCCGTAATCGGAGATGCCAGTATCGCTGCCGGAATGGCTTTTGAGGCGCTCAACCATACCGGTATTACCGATGCCAATGTCTTGATTGTTCTCAATGACAATGAAATGGGGATTGATCCTCATGTCGGGGCCTTGAAACACTATTTGACACAAATCAAAACCCATCCCGATTCCCAACAAAAGAACTTGTTTGAAGCCCTCAATTTCCAATATTTCGGGCCTATAGACGGACACAATATTGATCTGTTGATACAAACGCTACAAAAGTTAAAAAACATCAAAGGTCCCAAGTTTCTTCACGTCATAACAACCAAAGGGAAAGGATTACCACAAGCCGAAAAAGACCAAATCACCTATCATGCACCCGGACTTTTTGATAAAAATACCGGAGAAATCATAGGGGAATACAAACCCAATCAACCTCCTAAATATCAAGATGTTTTTGGCTTGACTTTGGTGGAATTGGCTCAAAAAAATGAAAAAATCATCGGGATTACCCCAGCCATGCCTACGGGAAGCTCTTTGAAATACCTGTTGGAAGCTTTTCCCAACAGAGCTTTTGATGTGGGTATTGCCGAACAACACGCCGTTACATTTGCCGGCGGCTTTGCCACTCAAGGTTTTATCCCCTATTTAGCCATTTATTCCACTTTTTTACAACGGGGTTACGACCAACTCATTCACGACATTGCTTTACAAAATTTGCCGGTCGTTTTCTGTATAGATCGCGCCGGAATAGTGGGAAGCGATGGTGCCACGCATCATGGGGTTTTTGATATGGCCTATTTGAGAGCCATTCCCAACCTGATTATAGCTGTGCCTACCGACGAAATTATGTTGCGTCAACTGCTGTATACTGCCCAATTTACCACACAACCAATGGCTATTCGCTATCCACGTGGACGAGGTATTCACAAGGTTTGGCAAGTTCCATTTGAAAAAATGTCTATAGGAAAAGGAATCACAAGAAGTAAAGGTAAAAAGGTCGCAGTTTTGACCGTTGGTCCTTTTGGTAATACCATTCAAAATATTTTACGCAGAAATTCCGAATGGGAAGTGGCTCATTATGATATGATTTTTGTAAAACCTTTGGATGAAAATATGTTAACTGAAATTCTCACCCAATTTGATTCGATCATCACCCTTGAAGACGGAACCATTTCGGGCGGTTTTGGAAGTGCCGTGTTGGAATTTGCACAACAAAAGGGATTCGCACATAATAGCATTGAAATACTCGGTATTCCCGACCAATTTATAGAGCACGCTCCTATTGCTGAAATATTTGAAGCTTTGCACTTGGATGAAAATGGAATTGAAGATAGGATTCGTCAAAAAATGAACGAGTAATCCTACACAAAAAAGAAAATACTCACAAAATGACTGGCGCTTCCCAATAATACAAATATGTGGAAAATGGCATGGTTAAACTTAAGCTTGTTTTGAGCATAAAATACAGCTCCAACCGTATAGAAAACCCCACCCATTATCAACCAAAACAATCCTTGTGGAGATAAATTCTCGTATAAGGGTTTCATCGCAAAAACAACCATCCAACCCATCAATACGTACATCACGGTAGAAAGCTTGTCAAATTTCCCAATAAAAAATATTTTGAAAACCACTCCAGCCAATGCTGCTCCCCAGGTTAGCCCAAATAAAACCCATCCGACCGTACCATTTAAAGTTACCAATGTGAAAGGTGTGTAACTTCCTGCAATCAATACATAGATGGCTGCATGATCAAAAATATTGAGTTTGGCTCTTTTAATCGGATTCTTGGCGTTGTGGTACAAGGTCGAGGCGAGATAAAGAACGATCAAACTCAACCCATACACGCTGAAGCTCACGATATGCCATACATTTCCCATCAAGCTGGCTTTTACTACTAAAAGTGCTAGGGCAGCTATACTCAAAAGTAATCCCACAAAATGGGAAATCACATTGATTTTTTCTTCCTTGGTATCGTAGAAAGTGGTTTTGGACATTTGGATTGATTATTAGATTACGAAGCAAAAAACGTCAAACCCATTGATTTAGTCTTTAACTTATGTTTAGATAATTGGTTTAATTAAGTTATTGAGTTAATGAGTTATTGAATTATTAAGTTATTGAGTTATTGAGTTAACTTGTCCCCAACGAAGTGGGTGGATTGAGTTATTGAGTTAATTGGGTCTTTTCTAAACCCATTTGCTTAAAAACCATCTCTGCTTTTACAGGAACCGAATCCCAAATCTAAAATCTAAAATCTAAAATCTAAAATTTCAATAACCTATCTAACACCCATATTCCAAAGTGTAAAAGCAAAAATATCGGCGTATTGTTCGATTGATTTTGAAATGGGTGTTCCGGCTCCGTGTCCTGCATTGGTTTCGATGCGGATCAATACCGGATTTTTACCACCGTCTTTGGCTTGTAATTCAGAGATGAATTTGAATGAATGAGCTGGTACTACTCGGTCGTCATGGTCGGCGGTCGTTACCAATGTCGCCGGGTAATTGACCCCTGCTTTTACATTGTGCACAGGTGAATAGGCTTTGAGGTATTCAAACATTTCTTTGCTTTGTTCGGAAGTTCCATAATCATAAGCCCAACCGGCACCGGCTGTAAAAGTGTGATAACGCAGCATATCCAAAACCCCTACGGCTGGTAGGGCAACCTTCATTAAGTCGGGACGTTGGGTCATGACAGCACCAACTAGAAGTCCGCCATTGGATCCTCCTCGAATGGCCAAATAATCGGAGGATGTATATTTGTTTTGAATGAGGTATTCTCCGGCGGCAATAAAGTCATCAAATACATTTTGTTTTTGCAATTGGGTTCCTGCATCGTGCCATTTTTTACCATATTCTCCACCACCACGAAGATTGGCTACCGCATAAATACCACCTTGTTCCATCCATACGATGTTGGGAACACTGAAACTTGGCGTCAAACTGATGTTGAATCCTCCATAACCGTATAAAATGGTTGGGTTTTTACCATTCATGACCAAGCCTTTTTTGTAGGTAATAATCATGGGTATTTTGGTTCCGTCGGCAGAGGTATAAAACACTTGATGGGTTTCAAAATCATTGGGATTGAAATCAATTTTGGGAGCATTGTAAAGTACCGATTCACCTGTTTTGGGATAGAAAGCATACAAAGTCCCCGGAGTGATGTAATTGGTGAAGCTATAATACAATACCTCATCTTCTCTTTCTCCACCCAAACCATCGATACTACCTATACCGGGCAATTGAATTTCTCTGATCAGTTGGCCTTTGTAATCATATTGTTTGACTTGTGAAATGGCGTCAATCATGTATTCGGCGTAGAAAAAGCCTGAACCCGTTCCAATATTCAACACGTGTTCGGTTTCGGGAATCAAATCTTTCCAGTTTTCGGCTGATGGGTTTTGGACATCAACCCAAACTACTCTTTTGTTGGGTGCATTCATATTGGTTACCAAGAAGAATTTGCCATCTTGATGATCCAAAATACTGGTGTCGGTATCAAAGTCTTTTAATATGGGGACAAAGGTAGCGTCAGATGCGCTCAAGTCTTTGACGTAGAGTTCATTTCCAGAGGTGGAATTGGCCGCACTAACCACTAGATATTTTTCATCTTCAGTGAGATAACCGCCTACGTATCTTCTTTTAAATTGATCTCCAAAGACGACTTGATCCTCTTTTTGAGAAGTTCCCAAACGGTGAAAATATAATTTGTGTTGGTCGGTTTTAGCCGATAATTCACTGCCTTCTGGTTTGTCATAGCTAGAATAGTAAAATCCTTCATTGCCACGCCATGCCATACCACTAAATTTGACATCAACCAAAGTGTCTTCTATAATTTGCTTGGTTTCGGCATTCATAATCAAAACTTTACGCCAATCGCTACCACCTTCAGAAATCGAGTATGCGAGCAAGCTTCCATCTTTGGTAAAACTTACATTCCCTAGCGAAGTCGTACCGTCAGCTGAAAAAGTGTTGGGATTGAGAAATATTTCAGGCGTATGATCTCCCAGTTGTCGGTATAAAACGGATTGATTTTGCAAACCGTCATTTTTATAAAAGTAGGTGTATTTGCCTTTTTTAAAAGGAGCTGAAATTTTCTCATAATTCCACAAGGCTGCTAATCTTTTTTTGAGGGTTTCTCTGTAGGGAATTTGATTTAAATAAGCATAGGTCAATTCATTTTGAGATTTCACCCATTGTTCTGTTTCGGGAGAGCGGTCATCTTCCAACCAACGATAAGGATCGGCTACGGTGACTCCAAAATAGGTATCCGTTTGAGTTCCTTTAACGGTTTGTGGATAGTTTAAAGTATCTACCGGAGTTACTTTTTGAGAACTACAGGCGTGTAATAAAGTTAGGATCATCAAAGCAAAACTGAATTTAAATAATCGGTTCATATAAATTGGGTTAATAGTTTATTGGGTTAACTTGTCCCCAACGAAGTTGGTGGATTGGGTTAATTGGGCCCGCCTTTCGGCGAGGCAGGTTATTAGGTTATTAGTCCTCCCCCGACCCCAACAAAGGTGGGGAGTTTGACAGGGTATTTGAGTTGTTGAACACGCCTTGTTCCGCTTTAAGCGAGATAAACCAGCGAGGCAGGTTAAGTAATTATTCACAAACCTATTCGGCTTTCATTAACCTTCCTGATCAGTATCGGTATAACCCTAATGTGTTTTAGATTTGAAAATATAGTTTTACTACAAAACATATACTTAACCATAATTAGTAACAAAAAAGCCCCGAAAGTTACGCATACTTTCGGGGTGATTTTAATTTTTATTGAATATTTATTATTTAAACAGATATTTTAGATTGCCCCAATAGGCATATATCAATGCAATATTGACAATAAATACCAAAAGAGCCATTGCGATGTTGGCCGGATCCAAAAACAAATGTATGAAGACGATGTTGACGGAAATAGGGGCTAATAAAACCAGCGCAAAAGGCATCCATTTTTTGGTTAGAAATAAAATTCCGACCACCATTTCTACCATACCTACCAAAAACATGAGATATTTACTGGCCATTATCCCTTGGAAAAAAGTAGTTAAATCACTTTCTTCCATATCTGGAGTCGGTATAAAATGTAGAAATTTGTTGGCGCCAAATACCAGCATCATGAGTCCTACCAACCAACGAAGAACGAGTTCGAATGTTTTGTTCATGTCATTAAAATTTAAAGTTAGAAATTGTTTTTAAACCGTGAAAAATAATGAAAATTGGGTTTTGTATCATTAGTTACTTTATATTTGTTTGAAATACCGTCAATTTGTCACCTGAAAATCAAAGGCATACTAATTGCCTAAAGCAGTCCAATAAACAATTTATAAATCAAAAAAATAATCAACATGACAGAAATGTTAACTAAAGAAGCTTTTTTAGAAAAAGTATTCAATTTTGAAAAAAGTCAAGAATGGAAATTTGAAGGCAAGGTCCCTTGTATCATTGATTTCTACGCCGATTGGTGTCAACCTTGTAAAATGGTTGCTCCGATTTTGGAAGAGTTGAGCAACGAATACGAAGGGAAAATCAATATTTACAAAGTAAATACCGAAGTGGAGCAAGAATTGGCCGGAGCATTTGGCATTCGTTCTATTCCTTCCATGTTGTTTTGTCCATCGGATGCTGAGCCTCAAATGGCAGTAGGTGCACTTCCTAAACAACAATTGGAACAAATCATTGCCGATGTATTGAAGGTTACCAAATAATCTGAAATCTTCATCAGGTAACGTCTAAGCCAATCTCTTTCTCGGGATTGGCTTTTTTTGTTACATTTGTGTTGTTCATTGCGGGCTGAAAGGAAAATCGTTTCCGAAAGCGTAACCCTTGGACAACTCATTTTTATACAAAGAATTTCATGAAACTTTTTATGCAAAAAACGACCAAAGTAAGTGTAATAGGTGGCGGCAGTTGGGCTACAGCTATTGTTAAAATGTTGACCGAGAATCTTCCCGAAGTAGGTTGGTATATGCGAAGTGCTTATGCCCGTGAAAATTTGAAACGACATGGCAACAACCCCGATTATCTGAGTCAGGTGCGGTTTAATATGAATCAAATCAAAATGTTTGATCAAATTGATGACGCGATCAACTATGCTCAGCTGATTATATTTGCGGTTCCATCGGCTTTTTTACAAAGCGAATTGGACAAAATGACGGTATCATTGGAAGGAAAAAAAATATTTTCTGCCATTAAGGGTATCGTACCCGAAACAGGACTAATCGTT
>Ga0209573_1003293_pt1 | contig 18117 bp, 9 predicted proteins | sample TNRBio252014_DNA_FD_185870 | JGI IMG/M metagenome (GOLD analysis project Ga0209573, IMG submission 185870) | Wastewater treatment Type I Accumulibacter community from EBPR Bioreactor in Madison, WI, USA - TNR Reactor_6/25/2014_ DNA (SPAdes)... | ecosystem: Engineered > Bioreactor > EBPR >...
CAATGCAGCATTGCTGATGCAGGTCATGATAATGATTTTGAAAAAGCCAGAGATAAAGTATACGAGAAATTACCAGCTTGTTGTCGTTACAGGGAGTTAAGCAACCGTGTAGCAAAGCCGGATGAACAGAATCCGGGTATTAGTTATCCTGGTGTGGTTACAGAGCAGGTTGTAAAAGGAGTTGTTCTGGAAGAAAACAAGCAAGGATCATTTGTTCCCCTCGTAGGTGCATCAGTTGTATGGCTGGGCACCAGTAAAGGAGTAGTTACTGATACAGCCGGTGTGTTTATTATCAAACAAGAAGGTTTGTCTGGCAGGCTTGTAATCAGCTACACTGGTTATGCCGCCGATACATTAACAGTCAATGATGCCAGGGAATTTAAGATTATCCTTGCTTCTGGTAGAAAACTTGATGAAGTGATAGTATCATCAAAACAAAAGGCGAATTATATTTCATCACTTAACCCGATCAGGACACAGGTAATGACAGAAAGGGAATTATTCAAGGCGGCCTGTTGTAACCTGAGTGAAAGCTTTGAAACAAATCCATCTGTTGATGTTTCATACAACGATGCTGTTACCGGTTCCAAACAAATTCAGTTGTTGGGATTAAGTGGTAACTACACCCAACTTACGGTAGAAAGTTTACCCGGACCCAGAGGGCTTGCCACTCCTTTTGGCTTGAATTTTATTCCCGGCCCCTTTGTTGAATCCATTCAATTGAATAAAGGGGTGGGTTCTGTGGTAAATGGGTATGAAAGTATAGCAGGTCAGATCAATATCGAATTGAAGAAACCGCAAACCGCGGAGAAGTTATATCTCAATGCGTATATCAATGATATGACCAAGACCGATCTGAATCTTGTAATGACTGAAAAATTTGGTGATAAGTGGAGTACAGCGTTGTTGTTACATGATAATTTTCAGACAAGGAGTAAAGTGGATTATAATAAAGACGGTTTCAGGGATATGACGACCGGTAACTTATTTACAGCCGTTAATCGCTGGAATTACAATGGAACAAAAGGATTCGAATCACAACTTGGGTTTAAAATTCTTATTGATGATTTCACTGGGGGCCAGACAAGTTTTAATCCTGATGAAGACAAATTTACAACCCGAAGCTATGGCCTGGGAATTAAAACCAACCGATATGAAGTTTATGCTAAAGCAGGGTATGTATTTCCGGAAAAAAAATACAAGAGCATCGGTCTGCAGTTATCTGCATTTGATCATAAACAGGATGCTTATTTCGGTATGACTGCTTATAATGGACGGCAAAAGAACTTTTATGCCAACCTGATATACCAGTCCATCATTGGTACAACGGCACACAAGTTCAGGACCGGGATGAGTTTTTTGTCTGATAATTACAACGAGTCGTTTAATACAACCCGATACGAAAGGCAGGAAACAGTTCCCGGTACATTTTTTGAATATACATTTACTCCGGTAGAGAAATTCAATATGGTGGCAGGTATGCGGGCCGATCATAACAGCCTTATTGGCTGGTTTGCCACACCCAGATTGCATGTTCGTTATGAACCGGTAAAAGGGACTACGATCCGGTTAAGTGCGGGTCGTGGCCAGCGAACCGCTAATATTTTTGCAGAGAACAATAGTGTCTTTGTCAGTGCAAGACAAGTAAATATTATTACCTCTTCTGCAGGTAAAGCATACGGGCTTGACCCCGAAATTGCCTGGAATAAAGGAATAAGTGTAGATCAGAAATTCAAATTATTTAAACGGGGAGCTAACCTTGCATTTGATTTTTACAGGAATGATTTTGAAAAGCAAGTTATTGTTGACCTTGAGGATGCAAGACAAGTAAAATTTTATAATCTGAATGGCAAATCATACTCCAATAGTTTCCAGGCAGAAATGAATATGGAGCCAGCTAAGAAACTGGAAGTGAGACTTGCTTATCGCTTTTTTGATGTAAAGTCAACTTACAGCAGCCAATTGTTGCAAAAACCATTTACAGCAAGGCACAGAGCATTTACTAATATAGCTTATGAAATAGAAGGATGGAAATTCGATTATACTTTTAATATCAATGGTACAAAACGCATCACTAATACATCAGTTAATCCTCCGGCTTATCAAATAAGAACTGAATCACCTTCCTATGTATTGATGAATGCACAGGTAAGTAAAACAGTGGGGAAAAAGCATCCTGTTGATTTCTATCTGGGAGGAGAAAACCTCACAGATTTCTTACAGGGAGATGTAATAGTGAGTGCTGATCAGCCCTTTGGACCTTATTTCGATGCTTCCCTTGTTTGGGGACCAGTTAGTGGGCGGCTAGTATATGCTGGTCTTAGGTACAAGATTAAGTAGTAACTTCTGAAATTCTGTTGAGGATTGAAAACGAAGTAGTTCTGCGCCTCATCGTGCCCGTAAAAAATCTAGTATGAGTAGTGGAACGAACAATAAATTGTTTATATTTGTTTAAACATATTTTTAGATATGTCTAAAAATATGTTTAGATAGATTGAATAATGAAACAAAAACTACTACTTTTCTTTTTTTCTTTGTTCACTGTAGCCAGTGGAATTGCTCAGCAAGACTTGCGTGGGGAAGTGATCAATGAGCATACCGGGGAAACAATTCCTGGTGCGACTATCAGTATCAGCGATTCTTCAAATTCAGTTACTGCCGATAACCAGGGCAAATTTTCAATATTGGTACCTGCCGGGTTATCTCTAAGAATCACTGCAGCCGGATATGAGACAAAAATTATCTATCCCGGAAGTAAGGATCATATTAGTATATCACTGGTACCTGTTCAAAAAGAATTAGACGCTGTAGTGATAACAGGTACTATGAAAGCGGTGAAAAGATCAGAAAGCCCTGTGGCTGTGGAAGTTTATTCTCCCCAGTTCTTTAAAAAGAACCCGACTCCAAGCATTTTTGAATCCCTTCAAAATGTAAATGGAGTTCGTCCCCAGTTAAACTGCAGTGTTTGCAATACAGGTGATATACATATTAATGGTTTAGAAGGACCTTACACCATGATTACGATTGACGGGATGCCGATTGTAAGTAGCCTGGCCTCAGTATATGGATTGTTTGGTATCCCCACACAGCTAATAGACAGAGTAGAAATCGTAAAGGGGCCAGCATCAGGCTTATACGGTTCTGAAGCAATTGGTGGCCTGATAAACATCATTACAAAATCGCCTGACAAAGCACCGTTGTTTAGCGGGAACTTCATGTCAACAAGCTGGCTGGAGCATAATCTTGATGCAGGGTTACGATTTAAAGCAGGTAAAAAAGCGACTTCTTTACTGGGATTGAATTATTTTAATTACCAGCATCATTTAGATAAGAATAATGATTTATTCACTGATGTGACATTACAACATCGTATTTCAATATTTAATAAACTCAGTTTCTTAAGAAAGAATAACAGGGTGGCATCATTAGCAGGCCGGTACTTTTATGAAGACCGCTGGGGTGGCGATATGCGCTGGAATAAAACTTTCAGAGGTACCGATAGTATTTATGGAGAGAGTATTTACACCAGTCGATGGGAACTGATTGGTAATTACCAATTGCCGGTAAACGAAAAGGTCTTTCTCGGATTTTCAGCGACCAGCCATAAGCAGAATTCATTTTACGGCGTTACCCCATATACAGGAAATCAGAAGATTGGTTTCGCTCAGCTGATTTGGGATAAACAGGCTGGTCTCCGGCATTCATTATTAACAGGGCTAACAGGCAGGTATAATTATTATGATGATAATTCAACAGCAACTATTGATACACTGTCAGGCCGTAATAACCCGGATAAATATATTATTCCCGGTTTATTCATACAGGATGAATGGAAACTCAATGCAAAACAATTATTATTAGTGGGTCTTAGGTATGATCACCACCCTGTACATAAGGGAATTATTACACCAAGGATTGCCTGGAAATGGAGCATGAAAGAAAGACAAGTGTTTCGCCTGAATGCGGGGACAGGTTTCAGAGTGGTTAGTTTATTTACAGAAGAACATGCAGCTTTAACAGGTGCCCGTGCAGTGGAAGTAAAAGAATCTTTGAAGCCAGAAAGAAGTTATAATGTGAACCTGAACTATACCTGGTTTAAAAAGTTGAAGCAAATTTCTTTAAATGTGGATGCATCGGCATGGTATTCTTATTTTACCAACCAGATCATTCCTGATTATGATACTGATCCAGATAAGATCATTTATAAGAATTTGGACGGATATGCAGAATCAAAGGGGATGACGCTGAATCTTGAATTAAACAGCGGACACCGGTTTAAAAGCCTTATCGGAGTGACCATACAGAATGTTCAAAAGACAGAAACAAATGCCGCGGGAGAAAAAATTAAACAGCGGCCTGTTTTGACAGAAAAATGGAGTAGTACATGGACTGTCTCGTATATATTTCCTGCTGTCGGATTAACTATTGATTATACAGGTAATATTTATGGCCCCATGCGTCTGCCTTTATTGTCTGCCACAGATCCAAGGCCTGGCCATTCTCCTGTATGGAGTATACAGAACATTCAATTTTCAAAACTACTCAACAGGAAATTCGAGGTTTTTGCAGGTATTAAAAACCTGTTGAACTGGACACCGGCGAAGAATACTCCCTTTATTATTGCCAGGTCTCATGACCCCTTTGATAAGAATGTGGAATATGATGGAAACAGAAATATTAAAGCTACGGCGGAGAATCCGTATGCACTTAGTTTTGATCCGTCTTATGTATATGCGCCTAACCAGGGAATGAGGCTTTTTACCGGGATCAGAGTTAGTTTTAAAAAGTGAATGGTAATATCGGAAAACTATGACTAAGATGGTTTGTTTTTATTGTAACTTGATACAGTTAATTGGAGAAAAAATAATTTATGTCACCCGGTAGTTTATTGCTGATTGGAGTGGTTGTTGTTGTTGTCATGGCCTGGATTTTCTGGCCGGAGAAAGGATTGCTTTCACTTCTGATAAAGATGCGGATGAACACCCTGAAAGTTCAGTTGGAAGATGCATTGAAGTTTCTGTTTGATTGTGAATATAAGAATGTACCCTGCGGTCTGCATACTGTTGCCGGTAACCTGCATATTTCTTCTAATAAAGCGGCCACTATTCTTGACCGTCTGCAGGAAATGGGTCTTATTGAGCCAAGGAATGAAACGTATCAATTAACAGATGCAGGTAAATCTTATGCACTTCGTATCATCAGGGTTCACCGTATCTGGGAGAAATACCTGGCTGATGAAACAAGTATGGATCATAAGGAGTGGCATAATGCTGCTGATTTAAAAGAGCATCAGCTTTCCACAGAAGCAGCAGAAAAAATTGCCGGACAGATTGGTAACCCGGTTTTTGATCCGCATGGGGATCCCATTCCTACAGCCAGTGGAGATCTGCCTATACATTTAGGTGTAAATCTTTCAGCATTGAAAGAAGGAGATGCAGGAAGGATTAGTCATATAGAAGACGAACCCGGCTATATTTATGAACAGTTAATGGCCCTTGGTCTTTACCCGGGTATGCAGGTGTATATAATGGATGTTTCTGCCGGGAAAATAACTTTTGCTGCGCAGGGAGAAGAAATAGTGCTCACCCCTTTGTTTGCATCTGCCATAACGGTAGAAAAACTCCAGGAAGCAGTACATGTTAATAATAAGTATGAGTTATTGTCTTCCTTGGAAATTGGCGAAAAAGCTGAAGTAATAGGCATATCTCCCAATTGCAGGGGGCAGCAGCGAAGAAGATTACTTGACCTGGGTATCGTTCCGGGTACTATTGTTACTGCAGAAATTAAAAGTGCTTCCGGCGATCCGGTTGGTTACAGGATCATGGGTGCCACCATCGGGATACGTAAGAAACAGGCTGGTTTTATTTTTATTAATAAAAAAATTGCACAGGTATGAGCAATCAGCATAATTGTGAGAATTGCCCGGTACATCATAAAGAGAACCTCATCCGTCTTGGTATTGCTATGGATAAGGTGGATTATGTTATTGCGTTAGCCGGTAACCCCAATACAGGAAAAAGCACCGTGTTCAATAATCTTACCGGCTTGCGTCAGCATACAGGCAACTGGCCCGGTAAAACAGTGACAAGGGCTGAAGGTGGTTTTTCTTATAATGACAAACGCTATAAGGTGGTTGACTTGCCGGGTACCTATTCTTTACTTTCTACGAGTACCGATGAAGAAGTGGCGAGGAACTTTATTCTTTTTGGCCGTCCGGATGTAACAGTCATTGTAGCTGATGCCACCCGACTAGAAAGAAACCTGAACCTCGTTTTACAGATCCTTGAAATAACAGACCGGGCTGTATTGTGCTTAAACTTAATGGATGAGGCAAAACGAAATAATATTGAAATAGATGAACGGACCTTATCAAAAGAATTGGGTATTCCTGTTATTCCCGCTGCGGCGAGACAAAAAGAAGGAATGATGGAGTTGCTGGCAGCAATTGAAGAAGTGGCATCCGGCAGATACATCTGTAAGCCACACCGGATTAAAAGCCGCTCTGCCAAACTCAATCATGCGATTGACAGCCTGGTCGGGAAACTAAAGCAACAATTTCCAGGATTACCCAACCTTAATTGGGTTGCTTTGAGGTTGCTTGAAGGTGACCAGGGAATGATTGATGCGGTAAATTCCGGTGAGCTGGGTACACTAAGTCCTTCACTTATACCTTCAGATATATAGATGATAAATTATTGAACATGGAAAACAAAGAAAAGGTTTCAGGTGAAGAAATATTATCACTGGCCAATACATTACGCTGGGATCTTGGCATGAACCTGCATGATACAGTAACCGAATCAATTTATGAAGGAGCATCAAAAATTGCAAAAAAAACTGTTCGGGTAAAGGATGAAAAATCTTCTGTCAACTGGGATTTAAAAATCGATAAAGTCGTAACCAGTAAATGGCTGGGCTTTCCCATCATGTTTTTTTTACTTGCATTGGTTTTCTGGATCACAGTGGCTGCAGCTAATATCCCTTCGGGATGGATTGCTTCCTTGCTGATCGACACTCTTCACCCTATATTAAAAAATGGAGCTGCAGCAATCGGTTTTCCATGGTGGTTGAGTGGTGTGCTCATAGATGGGGCCTACTTATCGGTTGCCTGGGTGGTGTCTGTAATGCTGCCTCCGATGGCTATCTTTTTCCCCATGTTTACCTTACTCGAAGATTTTGGTTACCTGCCGCGGGTAGCATTTAATATGGACAGTCTTTTCAGAAAAGCCGGTGCACATGGCAAGCAGGCACTCACCATGAGCATGGGATTTGGATGCAATGCTGCCGGTGTTGTTGCAACAAGGGTAATTGACAGCCCCAGGGAAAGATTGATTGCTATTATTACCAATAATTTTTCCTTGTGTAATGGACGCTGGCCTACACAGATTTTGATTGCCACGATTTTTATTGGCGGATTAGTGTCATCCAGATGGGCAGGTATTGTTTCTGCCGGTGCTGTAGTGGGAGTAGCGGTATTAGGTATTTTTTTCAGTCTTGTTGTATCCTGGGCGTTGAGCAGGTCGGTACTGAAAGGAGAGGCTTCTGCTTTCAGTCTTGAATTACCACCTTATCGTCCTCCCCGGATTCTGCAAACTTTGTACACTTCACTTATTGACCGGACCATTTTTGTTTTGTGGAGGGCTGTTGTGTTTGCATTACCTGCCGGAATTCTGATATGGCTGGTGGCCAATATCCATATTGGACAATTGAGTTTGGCTGAATGGTTTATTAACTGGTCTGATCCTTTTGCAATGTTATTTGGTCTGAATGGGGTTATCCTGCTGGCCTATATCATTGCCATCCCGGCAAATGAAATTGTTATTCCAACAGTTTTGATGCTTACTGTCATCAGTTCGGGTATTGCAGGTGTGGGTGCCGGCGATGGGGTGATGTTTGAGCTGGATTCCATTGCTGATACAGAAAGAGTATTGAGAGCTGGCGGCTGGACATTGCTTACAGGGATAAATCTGATGTTGTTTAGCCTGTTACATAACCCTTGTTCTACCACCATTTATACTATCTACAAAGAAACAAAAAGTGTAAAATGGACCATGATCTCCACTTTTCTGCCAATTGTAATGGGTTTTGCTATTTGTTTTTTTACCACACAGGTATGGAGATTATTGGTGAAATAAGTATTCTCATTCTTTTTGAATAATACTTTTATCGAATAGAGGCCATTTTGTATCTTTAAACCTTGAAGCGTTTAGGCACTATATTCATTGTTTCTGTTTATATGTTCTCTTTTGCGGAGTTCCACAACCTGTTGAAGATACCCGTATTGATTGAGCATTTTAAAGAGCATCAGCAACTTGATGCTGAAATCAGCTTCTGGTCTTTTATCAAACTTCATTATTTTGACCCGCTGGTCGTGGATGAGGATTATCAAAGAGATCGCCAATTGCCATTCAGGGATACAGATTGTTGCTTGATTGCTGCTGCCAGTGCTTCTGAGTGTTTACCTATTGCAGTGGAAATTTGCCCTCCGGCTGAACAAGCAAGGGAGTTTCATGAGTATGATGACAGTAATAAACCCCAGTTTACTGCATTTGATATTTTTCAACCTCCCCGCATCAGTTGATCATACAAGTTTTATTATCAACCTGATTTACTGAACCAGTAAAAATAATTATGCTTAATCATATTATCCGCTTTTCCATACGGAACAAGCTGATCATTGGGTTATTAATGTTGGGATTAATAGGCTGGGGAGCTTATTCGTTTACCAAATTACCGATTGATGCTGTTCCGGATATTACCAATAACCAGGTACAGGTGATCACCGTATCACCCTCATTAGCTGCCCCTGAAGTAGAACGATTAATTACATTCCCTATAGAACAGGCCACAGCCAATATACCCGGTATCATTGAGATCCGTTCTTTTTCCCGTTTTGGTTTATCACTCGTTACCATTGTATTTGGTGATAACACCGATGTGTACTGGGCAAGGCAACAAGTATCTGAACGGTTGCAACAGGTACGTTCAGAAATTCCTGCTGATGCCGGTAACCCTTCTTTAGGCCCGGTTACAACAGGCCTTGGTGAAATATTTCAATATGCTGTCCGCCCCAAAAAAGGATACGAGAATAAATACACAGCAACTGAGTTAAGAACGATACAGGATTGGATCGTCCGCCGCCAGTTGCTGGGTACGCCGGGTGTGGCAGATGTCAGCAGCTTTGGCGGCAACATGAAGCAATACGAAGTGGCGGTGAACAGTGAACGGCTGAAAAGCATGAATGTGTCTATCAGTGATGTGTTTACGGCGCTTGAACAAAATAACCAGAATACAGGTGGTGCCTATATTGAAAAAGGCCCGACTGTTTTATATATACGCAGCGAAGGCCTTGCAAAAGGTATTGAAGATATCGGGAAGATATTTGTAAAACATACAGCTGCCGGTATACCGGTATATATAAAAGATGTTGCTGAAGTAAGAATTGGTACAGCCGTCCGGTATGGGGCCATGTGTTTTAATGACGAAGGAGAAGTGGCCGGTGCCATTGTGATGATGCTGAAAGGAGGTAACTCTTCTGAAGTGATCAAAAATGTGAAAGAACGAATTAAACAGATCGAAAAGACATTACCGGAAGGAGTGCGGATAGAACCCTTTCTTGACCGGACGAAAATGGTGGATCATGCTATTGGTACGGTGGAGAAGAACCTGATCGAAGGGGCATTGATCGTTATTTTTATCCTGGTCGTTTTTCTCGGTAATCTCCGGGCCGGTTTGATCGTTGCTTCCGTGATCCCTCTCTCCATGCTGTTCGCCGTGATCATGATGAATGCGTTTGGCGTTTCCGGTAACCTGATGAGTTTGGGTGCACTGGATTTCGGGTTGATCGTGGATGGAGCCGTGATCATTGTGGAAGCGGTAATGCACCGATTGTATCACAGCCGGCAGTATGCAGTCAATAACAGTATCACACAAGCCCAGATGGATGAGGAGGTAGAGAATTCTTCCGGTAAAATGATGAACTCTGCCGTGTTTGGCCAGATCATTATTCTTATTGTGTATTTACCCATCCTTGCATTAGTGGGTATTGAAGGAAAAATGTTCAGGCCGATGGCACAGACGGTCTCCTTCGCCTTGATCGGGGCATTCATCTTATCACTCACCTATGTGCCGATGGTTACTTCCTTGTTCCTGAGTAAAAAAATGAAGCATAAGGAGAACTTTTCGGATAAAATGATGAACTGGATACAAAGAATGTATGAACCGGCATTGAAAAAGGCGCTGGCATTTCCCAGGATCATTACTGGAATCGTTATTGCTGTGTTTCTATTTGCAGTATTTATTTTATCAAGGTTAGGCGGAGAGTTCATCCCCAAGCTGGAGGAAGGTGATTTTGCAGTAGATACCAGGTTACTTACCGGGAGTTCATTGTCGCAAACGATTGAATCAACACAGAAGACAGCGGGAATACTCTTAAAGAAATTTCCTGAAGTGGAAAAAGTAGTTACGAAGATCGGTTCCGGTGAGATACCCACTGACCCGATGCCGATCGAAGCATCGGATATGATGGTGATATTAAAAGATAAAAGTGAATGGACCTCTGCAAAAACTTTTGATGAATTAGCGAATAAGATGAGTAAGGCTTTGGAAGATGTGCCTGGCGTAACAGCCGGATTCCAATACCCGGTGCAGATGCGTTTCAATGAACTGATGACAGGAGCCAGGCAGGATGTGGTGTGTAAAATATTTGGCGAAGACCTTGATACTTTGGCCGCTTATTCTAAAAAGCTGGGTGATGTGGTGAATACAGTAGATGGCGCAAGGGATTTGTATGTAGAAACAGTTACGGGGTTGCCCCAGATCGTTATCAATTATAACCGGGACGCTATGTCGCATTATCAATTGCATATTGCTGATGTGAACCGGGTGATCCGTACTGCCTTTGCCGGTGAAACAGCAGGGCTGATCTATGAAAATGAAAGACGCTTTGACCTGGTCGTTCGTTTGAACCAGCAATCAAGAAAAGATCTTACAGATGTACAGAACCTGCTTATTGCCACGCCTACCGGTACACAGATTCCTTTATACCAGGTGGCGACGGTGGAGATCAAAGAAGGCCCTAACCAGATACAACGGGAAGATGCCAAACGAAGAATTGTGGTGGGCTTCAATGTCAGGGGAAAAGATGTGCAGACTGTAGTGACAGAACTGAGCGAAAAAGTGGATGCACAATTAAAGTTGCCGCCCGGCTATTATATTACGTATGGCGGCCAGTTTGAAAACCTGGTGCAGGCAAAGAAAAGACTGAGCATCGCATTGCCACTGGCATTGTTACTCATCTTTATCATGCTCTATTTTGCATTTGGCAAATTAAAATATGGTGTGCTCATCTTCTCTGCTATACCATTATCGGCTATCGGTGGTGTGCTGGCCTTATGGATACTGGGTATGCCCTTCAGTATTTCGGCTGGTGTAGGCTTCATTGCTTTGTTTGGGGTGGCGGTATTGAATGGTATCGTTTTGATCACCGAATTCAACCGCTTGAAAAACCAGGGTATGCATGATCTTAAATTCATTATTATGGAAGGAACCAAAGTCAGGCTGCGTCCTGTATTAATGACGGCATCTGTGGCGTCACTTGGATTTTTACCCATGGCATTAAGCCAGGGTGCCGGGGCTGAAGTGCAACGGCCATTGGCTACTGTTGTGATCGGCGGGTTGATCACGGCGACTTTCCTGACGCTGGTGTTATTACCCATCTTGTATATGTGGATCGAAAGGGAGAAGCCGAAGAAAACAAGAAGGAAGAAACCCGTAGTGCCTGCAGCCATTCTTTTATTACTGCTGGCTTGTTCATTTGCACAGGCACAAGATCAGGCAGGAAAAAAAATGAAACTGGAGGAGATGCTGCAGCTGGCCGGTAAACAAAATTTAGCTATACAGTCATTGCAAAAGGAATCAGCTTACTGGAAACAATTACAGGGAGCTGTATTTGAACCGGCTAAAACACAGTTCGGTGCTGAATACGGGAACATCAATAGTTTGAATAATGATACCCGTTTCACCCTCAGTCAATCGTTTAGTTTACCAGTGGTTTATAAACGGCAGCGGGAATTTTACCAGGCCAGCGAAAAAACACAAATGGCAATGATCAGCTGGAAGCAACAGGAGCTGAACAAAGAAGTAAAACTTGTCTTCTGGCAGTTGGCTGATCTTTTGGCAAGACAGCAACTGTTGGTAAAACTGGATTCAGTATACAGCCGGGTATTACAGGCCGCAGCACTTCGCCTGAAAGCCGGTGAAACCAATATGCTGGAAAAAGTAACCGTGGAAGCACAGGTGCAGCAATTAAAGATCCAACAACAGCAATTACAGGGTGATATCATCATTGCGCAACAGAAACTGCAATGGTTGCTCAATACAGAAGAGAAATTGCTACCTGATTATAATGAAGAAAACACGACCGGAATTGTGATGGCGGATACTACAGCGATCACCAACCATCCTTTGATCAAATTCAGGGAGCAACAGGTGATGCTGGCGGGTTCGCAAACAGCACTGGACCGGAATAAACTGGTACCGGATATTGCTGCAGGCTATAATAATATGTCTATTGTTGGTTACCAGTCACCCGATGGGATTACACAGAAATACTATGGTTCCGGTAGCCGCTTCAACAGTTTTAATGTCACGATGGCAATTCCCTTGTTCAGTAAGGCAGCAAAGAATAAAGTGAAGGCCGGTCAGCTGAATGAAGAAGTGGCCAGGATGAATGTGAAAGTGGCGGATCAGCAACTGAAAAGCCAGCTATTGCAACTTATTGAAGAGTTGCGCAAGAAACAACAGCAATTGAATTATTACCAGCAGCAAGGATTAGCCCAGTCCGAACTGATCATCAGTCATGCGAAACAGAATTTTGAGAAAGGACAGATCAGTTACCTGGAATGGACGATGCTGATGAACAATGCGGTGGGCATACAACTGGCTCACCTCGATGCAGTGCAGCAACTGCATATGATCAATACTGAAATAGAATATTTAACCGGAAAATAAAATGTATGACAAAGATCTTTTTATATATAACAACGATCTTCTTATTCGCTTCCTGCTCATCGAAGAAAGAAGCAGCTGCTGAATCAACAGAGGCAGTGGCAGAGGATGTGGTCCTGATGACGGATGCACAACTTAAAAATGCAGGTATCGAAACAGGAACGGTGCTGCCGCAGGCGATGAACAGTACTTTAAAAGTGAATGGTATGGTGGATGTGCCACCACAGAATATTGTATCCGTCAGTTTCCCGCTGGGAGGTTATCTCCGTTCTACTAAGCTGATGCCCGGTATGCATGTGAGCCGCGGTGAAGTGATCGCCGTGATCGAAGACCAATCATTGATACAGTTGCAGCAGGATTATTTAGTAGCCATAGCCAGGCTTAATTTTCTGCAACAGGAATATGAGCGGCAAAAAATGCTGAATGAAAATAAGGTGAATGCGGATAAAGTGTACCAGCAGGCGCAGGCAGATTTCACTTCCCAAAAAGTATTGGTGAAGGGATACAGCGAAAAATTACAACTGATCGGTATCAATCCTGCAAGACTGACGGAGAATACAATTTCAAGAAGTGTGACCGTGCATTCACCCATCAACGGGTTTGTATCGAAGGTGAATGTGAATATTGGTAAATATGTTACGGCTACGGATGTATTATTTGAGCTGATCAACCCGGATGATATGCATGCTATGCTGACAGTCTTTGAAAAAGATATTACGAAGGTCAATATCGGGCAGAAAGTACAGGTGTCGTTTGTAGATGATCCTGCTTCCGTGCATGAATGTGAAGTGATCCTGGTCACTAAAAACGTGGACGAAAGCCGGAGTGCCCTGGTGCATTGTCATTTTAAGAAACAACCCAAGAGCCTGTTGCCGGGTATGTTCCTGAATGCTACGATCCATATCAGTAATGCGAATGTGCTGACCCTGCCGGAAGAAGCGGTGGTTCGTTTTGAGAACAAACAATATGTATATGAGCTCACGAACAAGAATGAATTTAAAATGCTCGAAGTGCAGACAGGTATGGTGGAAAAGGGGAGGGTAGAAGTGTCCAGTAATATCCAGGGATTCCAGGATAAAAAACTGGTGATCAAAAACGCCTATGCTGTTTTATCAAAAATGAAAAATACCGCCGAGGAAGAATAGAATATAGTATAACAGAATGATCTATTTCCCACAAAGGCAGGCTGCATAAAGCAAAACACCAGGAATGCTTTGTGCTCTCTGTGATCTTTGTGAGATTTTGCTCTGCTTGTCAGAATATGTGTATAAAAACAAATTTTTTTGTTGTCCGGCTACCGTTAGATTTGCTCCCCCAAACAAATAACCTATGGAACTGAAATATTCCCAGCATATAGCCGCTACACTAAATCTGTCTTTAAAACAGGTCAGCAGTATTTATGAACTGCATAGCGAAGGATCGACAATCCCCTTTATTGCCCGGTACAGAAAAGAAGCAACAGGGAATCTTGACGAGGTGGCCATAGCAAATGTGATAGAGCAGATCAAATACTTCAATGAACTCGAAAAGAGAAAAGAAACAGTTGTAAAGACAATTGAAGAGGCTGGCAAGATGACACCGGAACTGAAAAAAAGAATTGAGGATTGTATTAACGCCACTGAACTGGAAGATATTTACCTGCCTTATAAACCTAAGCGGAAAACAAAAGCCTCGGTTGCTATCGAAAAGGGATTGGAGCCATTGGCAAAACTATTGTTTGAACAAGGGGAGGAGAATCCGGAATCAGAAGCAGCCAGATTTATCACTGAGCAGGTAAAAGACACTGCTGAAGCTTTACAGGGTGCAAGAGATATTATGGCGGAATGGATCGCCGAAAATGAACAGGCAAGAAATATTGTCCGTAAACTATTTACAGAAGAAGCCATTGTTTCTTCCAGGGTACTTACTACAAAAAAAGAAGAAGCAGATGCACAGAAGTACCGGGATTACTTTGAATTTAAAGAACCACTGGCGCAAAGTCCGTCACACCGGATACTGGCCATTCGTCGTGGTGAGAAGGAAGGATTCCTTATCATGACCATCAATATTGAAAAGGAGACAGCACATACGGCACTGAAAAGAGTTTTTTTGAAATCAACTGGCCTTGCTGCTAAACAGGTTGAATTAGCTGTTGAAGATTCTTATAACCGTTTATTGCAGCCTTCTATCGAAACAGAATTCCGCATGGCCAGTAAAACAAAAGCTGATGAGGAAGCGATCAGGGTGTTTGCAGAAAACCTTCGTCAATTGCTGCTGGCATCACCTTTGGGACATAAAAGGGTAATGGCGATTGACCCCGGATTCAGAACAGGGTGTAAAGTGGTTTGCCTGGATGAACATGGCACTTTTCTAAAATACAATACGATCTTTCCTCATGCACCGCAGAATGACTGGAACGGCGCCATACAAACGATCAAAGAACTGGTAGCGAAATATGATATCGAAGCGATCGGTTATGGCAACGGAACAGCCAGTAAAGAAACAGAACAATTAGTAAGAGGAATAGATTTTGGTAAACCCGTTTCCGTATTCATGGTGAATGAAAGCGGAGCATCTATCTATTCTGCCAGTGAAGTGGCAAGAGAAGAATTTCCTGATGAAGATGTGACAGTTCGTGGGGCGATCAGTATCGGCAGAAGATTGTTAGATCCGCTGAGTGAATTGGTAAAGATCGATGCAAAAAGCATAGGTGTTGGCCAATACCAGCATGATGTGAATCAGAACCGTTTGAAAGAGGCCCTTGACCAGGTAGTGGAAAGCTGTGTGAACTTTGTAGGGGTGGATGTGAATACAGCCAGCAAACATTTGCTGATGTATGTATCCGGTTTAACTGCGACAGTGGCGAAGAATGTGGTGGAATACAGAACAAAGAATGGAGGTTTTAAAAGCCGTGATGAACTGAAAAAAGTTTCCATGCTGGGACCAAAAGCATTTGAACAATGCGCTGGATTCTTACGTATTATAAATGCCGGCAATCCTTTGGATAATTCAGCCGTGCATCCCGAGAGTTATCATGTGGTGGAAGCTATGGCAGCAAAAGCAAACAGTACGGTTCCTGAGTTGATAAAAAATCCGGAGATACGGAAACAGATCAAAGCAAAAGATTTCATAACTGAAACGATTGGCCAGTTTACCATTGAAGATATTCTGAAAGAACTGGAAAAACCGGGAAGGGATCCCCGTTCACCGATCGAAGAATTTCGTTTTGCCGAAGGAGTAAGTACCATGGAGGACCTGAAGCCCGGCATGAAAGTGCCCGGCATTGTTACCAACATCACCAACTTTGGTGCTTTTGTAGATGTGGGAGTGAAGCAGGATGGCCTGGTGCATATCTCGCATTTAGCCAATCGTTATATCAGCGATCCGAATGAAGCAGTAAAACTCGGGCAAAAAGTGATGGCTACCGTGCTGGAAGTGGATACTGCAAGAAAGAGGATTGCATTGTCGTTAAAAGAAGGGGGAGAGAGAACTGAAGTAAGAAGCCAGAAGCCGGAATTGCGGGGCGCCAAACCTGCAGGTAAGAAACCGGAACCGATGAATGCGTTCCAGGCGAAATTGATGGAACTGAAGAAGAATTTTAAGGACTAATTGTTTTACTTTTAGCAACAACACAGTTTGCTGAAACATGCCTGCGCTGAATTTTACATCCTTTCCGCAATTAATGACTGAGCGTCTTTTACTCAGGCGGCTGAGTGAAGCAGATGCTCATGACATCCTGAAGCTTCGTTCTAACGAACAGGTAAATCAATTCCTTGATCGTCCTGCCTGCATTGACCTGGAAGCTGCCAAAAACTTCATTGCTAAGATTGAAAAGGGAATTGATAATAATGAATCGCTCTATTGGGTCATCACCCTAAAAGGAAACGATAAACTTATCGGCACCATCTGCCTCTGGAATTTCGAAGCAGATAAAATGCAGGCCGAAGTGGGTTTTGAGTTATTTCCCGGATTACAGGGAAAGGGAATCATGGGAGAGGCTTTATCCGAAGTACTTGCTTTTGGTTTTAAGGAGCTAAAATTAAAAACAATTACTGCATTGACGAATCCCGGCAATCTTCCTTCCATTAAACTATTACAAAAGGCAGGCTTTCTGGCTGATAGTAATTACACATTGGTAACTAAGGAAGAGGCAGAAGGGCTATTGGTATTCCATATTGATCAGAATAGATAACGCCATAATTTTCATAATTACTTCCACTTTATCCAATTCCCGTGTCCATTAGTTTCTGCTAATAATTTCACTATTTTTTGTTTATTCTTGTATTTGGTCAGTTCGATTACAGTTTCTTTAGAATTATACTTTTCTAAAAGAATTTTTATGCCTTCCACCGATAAAAAATAAAAATCTCTAAGTTGTCCAACCCTCTCTAGCATGGCATAAAACTCTTCTTTTTGGTCTTGCGAAAATTGATATAGAACATGGGTTGCATAAATAATTAAAGTTTGGGTTATGTCTGCTTTTAGAATTTCTCTTTCAAAATCTAAAACTGTTTCAGCTTTAATAAAATGTATGTTTTTAAGTTCATTTAATTTCAACGCTTCATCTATAGCCACAAAGCGTTCAAGTTGGTCTGTCCAAACCAATGCTTTCAGCCACAAAATTTCGTCTTCGTCGGTAGGGTCAATAATGTTTTGGTCTATGCCTATTTTAATGATTGGTTGCGAAATATTATAAATTATTGGAATTGACGATTCTAGTATTATACTCTTAGTAATCACTTTGCTTTTGCCAAATACTTTTTGATCGTTGTACCAATACTCATATATGTCAAAATTGAGTGTGAGCCCTGCACTTGTTCCGATGTCAATTATTGTTGCAGGCTTATTCTCTTCTGCAATTAATTTTGAAAAAATGGGCATTAAGTATGAACAACGATTAATAACATTGGTTTGAACTATTCTTGTCGATACTAATTTCCTTATTTTATTCTCGTTCTCTATGCAAAAAGCCTTAAATATTCCGAATGGAATTTCTGAAAAATGATTCTTTTGAATTGAAGGATAATATTTTGCTAATTCTGCGTCCTGTTTTTTTAAAAGCAAGTAATGAATTGCGGCAAAAAAGATATTAGGAATTGGTTGCCCCCGTCTTGTATCAGCTGCAATATT
>Ga0209573_1003294_pt1 | contig 18111 bp, 19 predicted proteins | sample TNRBio252014_DNA_FD_185870 | JGI IMG/M metagenome (GOLD analysis project Ga0209573, IMG submission 185870) | Wastewater treatment Type I Accumulibacter community from EBPR Bioreactor in Madison, WI, USA - TNR Reactor_6/25/2014_ DNA (SPAdes)... | ecosystem: Engineered > Bioreactor > EBPR >...
GCGCCGCAGCAGCAGGTGATCGCGGCCGAGGCCGACCTGGCCAACGCCCAAGCCGCGCTCAGCCAGGCCCAGGCAGCCTATGACCGGGTGGCCGGCCAGGCCGACGTGGGCCAGCGCCCCGAATCGCTGCAACTGCAACAGGCCACCAACGCCTACAACGCGGCCAGGGCGCGGCTGGACGACGTCCAACAGGGCGCGACCGCCGCCGAGATCGCCGCAGCTCAAGCCCAGGTGCGTCAGGCGCAGGCCCAACTGGCCAGCATCCAGGCCCCCGCCCGCGCCAGCGAGCTGGCGGCCGCGCAGGCTGAGCTGCGCCGCGCGCAGGCCCAACTCGACCTGCTGCAAGCCGGTGTGCGGCCGGAGACGCTGGCGGCCGCCAGGGCAGACCTGGCCTCGGCCGAAGCCGCGCTACAAGATGCTCAGGCTGTGCTGGCCGAAGCGGAGTTGGTCGCCCCCTTCGCCGGCGTCGTCGCTGAGCTGCTGCCAGCCGTGGGCGAGCAGGTGGGGCCGGGCACGCCCGTGGTGCGTCTGGCCGACTTCTCCCAATGGCAGGTGGAGACCGACGACCTGACCGAGCTGAACGTGGTGCGCGTGCGGGAGGCCGCGCCGGTGCAACTGACCTTCGATGCGCTGCCCGGCGTCACCCTGCCCGGCCGGGTGGTGCAGATCAAGCCCATCGGCGTCAACAAACAGGGCGACATCACCTACACCGTGGTCATTGCACCCGACCGCTGGGATGAGCGGCTGCGCTGGAACATGACGGCGGTGGCGACGATTCAGGCGGAGCGGTGACCGGTAAACGGTGAACCGTGAACGGAAGGGAAGCTGGCGATCCAAGACTGGTAACTGGTTACCGATCACCGTTCACCGACTCCGGCGCGCCGCCGCGATCCACATGCGCTTGAGGCGGCCAAAACGCTGCTCTTCCAACGGCCGCAGCGCCAGCAGATCCCAGCCGCTGGCCAGCAGGCGGCGGCAGTCAGCTTCAGTGAAGAAACGCTTGCGGCGGCCGTCGCAGGCGAACAAGCCCGGCTCGACCTCCACGCCGCGGCCGTAGCCAAACTCAGCATCGCCGCTGGCGTTAACGGAAAACACCAGAAGTCCACCGGGACGCAGCACCCGGTGGACTTCGTGCATGACGGCCAGAGTGTCGTCCCAGGCGAAGTAGTGCAGGCTCAGGCCGGCCGCGACCGCGTCGAAGGAAGCAGCGGGGAAAGGCAGCGGCGCGGGCAGATGGTGATGCACATACTCCGGGCCGGGCAGGGCCGCACCCAACCGCGCCAGCGCCACCGCCGAGCCGTCCAACGCCGTCACCTGGCCGCCGGCCTGCACCAGCCAGCGCGTGTCATGGCCCAGCCCGCACCCCAACTCCAGCACCCGCCCCGCCAGCGCAGCCCGCGCCGCAGCATCCGGCAGCAGCCGCTCGATCCAATGCTCCGCCGCCGCTGCTTCGGCCACAACCAGCCCAGCAAACAGCTCGTCCCAAAACACCCTATCATCGTCAGCTATCGCATCCCTCGCATTAACCATTCACCAATTCACCATTCACCAATTCACCATTTTCCCCTCCGCCCATCAACCGCTCCATCGCCGCCGCCACCGCCTGCAAGCCGCGCAACGGGCGGATCATGACGCGCAGCTCCGTGATCTGGCCGGCCTCGTCCAATTGAAAGATGTCGACGCCCTCGATCTCCAGCCGCTTGTCGGGGCCGGGCACGGTGGTGGCGAACTGCATCACCACCCCGCCGTGCTCGTTGCTCCAGACATTGGTGTAAGTCAGCGGGCCGAAGACCTGCATCACCAGGCCGAGAATGCCCTTGATCGTTGCCCGGCCCTGATAGGGCTTGAAGACGGCGGGTGAGCGGAAGAGAGCGTTTTCCGTGAACATGGCGGCCATGGCGTCCAGATCGTTGGCGGCCACGGCTGCCTCCCAGCGGGCAATGAAGTCTGTGTGGTCCATGGGACACTTCTATCTCCTAACCTTTGCGTTCTTTGCGCCTTGGCGTGCGCTTTTTTGGCCTTTGCGGCGCAATCATGCCATAATGTGCCCGCACCTGCAAGAAAAGCTGCCCGTTTTCGCACCTTCGGAGGTCGCCCCCATGAAACTACCCCGTCGCGCGCTGCTCATCGTTCTGACTGCAATGGCCCTGGTCGCGCTTACTATCGTCACCGCTGCCGCCGAGCCATCCGTTCCCCCCTCGCAGGACCCGCTGGTGCGCATGCCTGGCACGCAGCCCAACCAGGTCACGCTGCTCTCGGCCAACACCTGCCTGAGCTGCCACGCGGGCTACGATCAGACGGTCGAGCCGGGCTTCAACTGGCAGGGATCGATGATGGCCCAAGCGGCGCGCGATCCGATTTACTGGGCCGCCTTCGCCGTGGCCGCCCAGGATTCGATCTTTGCCATTGGCTCGCCCAACGCCACCGACCTGTGCCTGCGCTGCCACATGCCCAAGGGCTGGCTGGAGGGCCGCTCCGACACGGCCAACGCCTCAGCCATGACCGGCGCCGACTACGACGGCGTGCAGTGCGGCTTCTGCCACCACATGTGGGACCCACATTTCGAAGACACCTACGCCGGAACGCGCGAGGGCAACGACTGGCAGGGCTACTGGGACGAGGCCGGCAACACTGGCCCTGGCAGCGGCACCCTGGCTCAGACCTGGGCCGCCACGGCGCGCGACTCGGACATCGACGCCACCGCGGCGATCCGCTTCATGAACGGCCAGCCCTTTTTCGGGCCAACCAATCGTCCGGCCAGCGCCGCCTACAGCGAGGCCAGCGGCGGCCAATATTTCGTCAGCCCCAGCGGCTTCCACCGCGGCCCCTTCAGCGACGCGGCCATGTTCCACGGCATCGAGTACAGCCGCTTCCACAAGAGCAAGTATTTCTGCGCCTCCTGCCACGACGTCTCCAACCCGGTGCTGGCCAACCTGGGGGCGGATCCCAACCAGCCGCTGCCCACTGAGACACAGGCCGCCAGCGCCTACTTCCCGGTGGAGCGCACCTTCTCCGAGTTCATGCTGTCAGCCTACGGCCAGCAGGGCGGCGCGGCCGGCATCGGTCCGTTTGCCCCCACCGTCTTCGAGACCTCCCGGCCTGGCAACAAGATCGCCACCTGCCAGGACTGCCACATGCCAGACCGGCCCGGCCGCGCGGCGGCCTTCCCCGAGGCGCTGCTGCGCACCGGCGACCCGGCCACCAGCGAGAGCACGGAGCATCCGCAAAGCGCCCAGCCGACGCACGACCTGACCGGCGGCAACGTTTGGGTGCCCACCCTGCTGGCCAGCGCCGTCCCCGGCTCGCCCAACTATGACCCGATCAACGCGGGGCTGCTGGGCCAGGGCGCGGCCACGCTGACCCTGGACCTGGGCTACGGCTTGGGGCTGGACCCGCAGGCGCTGCTGGCCGGCGCCCAACGCGCGCGGCATCAACTGGAGATCGCCGCGACCATCGGGGATGTGAGCTTCGATCCGGCCAGCGGCAACTTGAGCTTCCGGGTGCAGAACCAGACCGGCCACAAGTTGATCTCCGGCTACCCCGAAGGCCGGCGCATGTTCCTGGGCATCAAGGTCTACGGCCCCGACATGAGCCTGATCTACGAGATCAACCCCTACGACGCGGCTGTGGGCACGCTGAAGGGGTTGAGCGCGGCCGGCAGCCCGCCGTTGGGATCGGGCGAGGCGCACCTGGACGCGCTGGTCTACGAGGCGTTCATGGGCAGTTCCTTGACGGGCGAGCAGAAAACCCAGCACTTTGTCTTGGGCGACCAGCGCTTCAAGGACAACCGCATCCCACCGCTGGGCTTCGACATCGCCGCTGCGCCCACGCGCCACGCCGAGCCGGTTTGGCAGGGCGTCATCGATCCCGGCTACTTCAGCGCAGCCGAGTACGCCGGCGGCTACGACGCCGTCACCGTGGCCGTCCCCACCAACGCGGCCATCATCGACATCAGCCTGTACTACCAGACCACCAGCCGGGAGTACATGGACTTCCTGCGCCGCGAGATCAACGCCGAACCGCCGCTGACGCTGCCCGACCCCAACCCTGGCACGCCGCAGAACGAAGCCTACATCGCCCAAAGCGATCCCTTCTTCAACCAACTGGCTGCCTGGGGCGACACCATCTGGCAGCTTTGGCTGCACAACAAAGACCTGCCCGGCGCGGCGCCGGTGTTGATGACGCGAGCCGAGGCCGTGGTCGCGCCCTTCTGTCATCCGGCCGACGTCCAGCCTAACGCCAACACTGGCCATCCTGAAGCCTGCGATGGCGACGTGGACGTGGCCGACGTGCAGCGGGTGGCAGGCTGCTGGCAGCGGGCCATCAGCCCGGCTTGCCCGGCCCGCCTCGACCTGGACGCCTCCGGAGCCATCGATCTGTTGGACGTGGTTTTCGTGGCCGAGACCTGGGGCTGGCGGCGCTGAGCCAGCCTGCGCCGGCGCCACAACCCGCCGGGCCAACAAAAAGAGACCTGAGCAAATGCTCAGGTCTCTTCATTGCGCCCAATTGTGCCAGGGTTGTTTAGGCCCTGGTGGTGTCATTCAAATGCGTGACGGCTTGGTCGGGAAGCGTCTTCTGCGATCTGAACTTCGCCCATCATCGCCTGAGGCCGGGCTGCTTCAGGCGGGCTGGGGGTCTGGGGTTACCAGTCGTTGCGACGGCCGCCGCGATCGCGGTCGCGACCGTAGCCGCCACCGCCGCCGCCGCTGCGACCACCACCGCCGTAACCGCCGCCACCGCTGCGCGGGGGACGCTCTTCGCGCGGCCGCGCTTCGTTGACGCGCAGGTTGCGGCCGCCGTACTCCAGGCCGTCCAGGGCCTGGATGGCAGCGTTCGCGCCCTGGCTGTCCATCTCGACAAAGCCAAAGCCACGCGGCCGGCCGGTCTCACGATCACTCACCAGGCTGACATCCTCGACGCTACCGTATTCGGTAAACAGGCTGCGGACGTCATCCTCACTGGCACTGAAGGGCAGATTACCAACGTAAATCCTAGTCACTTTTTACTCCCGCGCCCGAATTCTGTCGGGCGCCATTGCAGCATAGGCCCGCCTCTGCGGGCACGATCAAACGAACCACCCTTGGCCGCCCCGACCAGGCGGCACAAGGTGTCTGTACTGCTGTGACAACCGCCCATCAGAAGCCTACCGGAACTCACACGAGACCTGGGGACCCTTGGCGCTTGCGTCAGACAGTGTCCACGCGTGTGGACGAAGGCTATTATCAGCCATAACACGAAAAGATGCAAACTTCGCACAGCAGGCGATTGTCTCGGCGCTGCCCGTGTCAGGGTCTTTCCGGCCGCCGCGCCAGAGATACCAGCGCCAGAACGGTAGCGCTCACTCCATTTGGAAGCTGACTTCCTGTTCTACAGCCGCGCAGCAGCTATAATCAAATTAGTTTGATATCAAAGTACCAAGCGAAAGCCACAAAGGAACCGCCATGCTCCAACTTACCGGATTGCACCATTTGACCGCTGTGACCGCCCAGGCACGCGCCAACCTGCGTTTTTACACCGACACCCTGGGTCTGCGCCTGGTCAAGCGCACCGTCAACCAGGACGACGTCAGCGCCTATCACCTGTTCTACGCCGACGGGCTGGCCAGCCCGGGCAGCGATCTGACCTTTTTCGACTGGGCGCACACGCCGCGTGAGCAGCGCGGCCGGCAAAGCATCACCCGCACCGGCCTGCGCGTGGACAGCGTGGCCAGCCTGGAATGGTGGGCCGACCGGCTGGCCGCGCACGAGGTAGCCCACTCCGGCGTGAGCGAACGCAACGGCCGCGCGACGCTGGATTTGGAAGACTTCGAGGGCCAGCGGCTGAGCCTGACGGCCGACGGCAGCGGCCCGGTCCATCCCTGGCAGCGCAGCCCCGTGCCGGCCGAGCACCAGATTCGCGGCCTTGGGCCGGTGGTGATGACCATCGCCCGGCTGGAGCCGACCGAGCGGGTGTTGACCCAGGTAATGGGTATGCGGCACGCAGGCAGCTATCCTGACCCCGCCAGCCCGCAGCACACCGTCCACGTCTACGCCATGGCCGGCGAGGGCGCGGCCGCTGAATTGCATGTGGCGGTGCGGCCCGATCTGCCCTTTGCGCAGCCGGGCGCGGGCGGCGTACATCACGTCGCCTTCCGCGTGCCGACCTTCGAGCAGCACGCCGCCTGGGAGCAGCACCTGAGCAGCATGGGCGTGCGCCACAGCGGCGCCATCGACCGCTACTACTTCCGCAGCATCTACTTCCGCGAGCCCAACGGCGTGTTGTTCGAGCTGGCCAGCGACGGCCCAGGCTTCGACGTGGACGAGCCGCTGGAGACGCTGGGCGAGCGGCTGGCATTGCCGCCCTTCCTGGAGCCGCATCGCAGCCAGATCGAGGCGGGCTTGAAGCCGCTGAATTGAAGCCTACGTTTCGTGAGTAAGAATGCTTCCCAAGTGAGCCGGCGTCTGTACAAAAGACGCCGGCTCTTGCGTTGAACATGATTGGCCTAGCGCATCCTATTTTCTTTGGAGGCATTTCATGCAACGCACACTCAGCCTGTTGTTCGTGGTCTTTGCCCTGTTCAGCCTGGCCGCCCTGCCGGTCGCCGCAGCGCCTTGTGCATTTGGAGCCAGCTACGATCCGACCTGCGATGTCGATCAAGATGGCGACATCGACATCTACGACATCCAGCTCACGGCCAGCAAGTGGTCGCAGACTGGCACATGGACCGGCGGCGGCGACGGCTGGCTGCTGACGGGCAACGCCGGCACCGACCCAACAGTGAACTACCTGGGCACGACCGACGGCCAGCCGCTGGTCATCCAGCCGGCCGGCGGCAACGTCGGCGTCGGCACTACTGCCCCCCAATCGGTTTTTAACGTCAACGGCACCTCCTGGTTCCAGGGCGACAGCACGCCGCTGTCAACGTCGGCCGGGCAGGGCGTGGCCGTTGGGTTTAGCGGCAACCAGGGCTACATCTTCGGCTTCGACTATGGCACATTCACGCCGAGGAACCTGCTGCTGCAAAACCCTGGCGGCAATGTGGGCATCGGCACGCTCTTTCCCACCAGCGCCAAGCTGCACGTCGACGGCGGCAACAGCACGGCGTTGTATAGCACGTCGACCGGCGGGGTCGGCGCGTATGTGGTGACCGGCAGCAACGCTGCGGTCTATGGCTACAGCAACGGCGACTACGGCGTCGACGGCCGTAGCTTCAACTCGATCGGCGTCTATGGTCAGTCCTACAGCAGCGGCGGCATGTGGGGCGTCGGTCCATACATCGGCGTGCAGGGCAACGCCAGCGGCAGCGACGCCAACCGTCAAGCTGTGCGCGGCGACAACAACGGCAGCGCCACGGGCTACGCCGGGCTGTTCTATGGCAACACGTGGGTGGCCGGCACCTTCTACAAGAACGCCGGCGCGTTCCGCATCGACCACCCGCTGGACCCGGCCAACCAATACCTGAACCACTCCTTCGTCGAGTCGCCCGACATGAAGAACATCTACGACGGCGTGGCGACGTTGGACGTTTCGGGCGCAGCGGTCGTCGAGCTGCCGGATTGGTTCGAGGCGCTGAACCAGGACTTCCGCTATCAACTGACGGCCATCGGCGCGCCCGGCCCCAGTCTCTACATCGCCCAGGAGATCAAGGACAACCGCTTCACCATCGCCGGCGGCGCGCCCGGCATGAGGGTCTCCTGGCAGGTCACCGGCATCCGCCACGACCCCTACGCCGAGGCCAACCGCATCCCGGTGGAGCAGGCCAAGACAGCCGACGAGCAGGGCAAGTACATCTACCCGGCCGGCTACGGCGAGGCGCCGGACAACGTGGTGCCCGCGCTGCGCGGGATCGAAATGAGCGCGCCCGAGCGTGCGACCGAGGACTGACAGTCCTGCGCCCGTCCCTGGAGCCAGCCTCGACGCGTTGGCCCTGCGCGCGTGACCAAGGACTGACAGTCCTGCGCAGTCCCTGGAGCCACCCTCGACGCGTCGGCCCTGCCCGCGTACAAATCCAGGACTGTCAGTCCTGCGCGCGTGACCAAGGACTGACAGTCCTGCCCCGTCCCTGGAGCCACCCTCGACGCGTCGGCCCTGCTTGCGTACAGGTCCAGGACTGTCAGTCCTGCGCGCCTGACCAACGACTGACAGTCCTGCCCCGTCCCTGGAGCCAGCCTCGACGCGTTGGCCCTGCCTGCGTACAGATCCAGGACTGTCAGTCCTGCGCGCCTAACGCCAAGGACTGACAGTCCTGCCCCGTCCCTGGAGCCAGCCTCGACGCGTTGGCCTGGCCTGCGTGCAGATCCAGGACTTTCAGTCCTATGCACGTGACCAAGGACTGACAGTCCTGCCCCGCCCCTGGAGCCACCCTCGACGCGTTGGCCTGGCCCGCGTACAGGTCCAGGACTGTCAGTCCTGCCCGCGCTGACTTGACGAAATCGCTTGTCCGCGTGCATACTCAGAACAGTCGATCTTACCATACCTATCCACAGAGGCGAGAGATGTCCAAACCTGAACCGCTGGTTCCTGGCGAGTACTATCACATCTACAATCGCGGCAACAACCGCGAGAACCTGTTTCGCGTCGACCGCAATTATGACTACTTCATGCGGCTCTACGCGCAGTACATCTCACCGGTCGCCGTCATGTTCGCTTTTTGCTTGCTGCGCAACCACTTTCATCTGCTGGTGCGTATCCTCGAAATGGACGCGCTGCAGGCTATCCGGCCCTTCGTTTCCATCGAGGAAGCCCAGGATTATGTCAGCTTGCAGTTTGCCAATTGGTTCGGCACCTACACCAAGGCCTTCAACAAGGCTTACGGACGCAGCGGCAACCTCTTCATGCGTCCGTTCAAGCGTAAGCGGGTGGACAGTGACCGCTACTTCCAGCAACTGATCATCTACATCCATCGCAACCCACAAACTCATGGTCTGGTGACCGACTTCCGCGCCTGGCCTTACTCCTCCTACGGCATCATGACCAGCGATCGCAAGACCGTCGTCCGTCGCGCTGAAGTCTTGGCCTGGTTCGATGGTCCCCAACAGTTCGCCGCCGCGCATCACGTTGCGGCCAATGAACGGTTGATCGACGGCCTGCTGTTCGACGAGATTGAGGACTGACAGTGCTGACCCGTCCCTCGGCCACCCCCTGCGCGTGACCAGCACTGTCAGTCCTGGCCGCGCGGCGAGATCGAGGACTGACAGTGCTGACCCGTCCCTCGGCCACCCCCTGCGCGTGACCAGCACTGTCAGTTCTGCCCGCGCGGCGAGATCGAGGACTGACAGTGCTGACCCGTCCCTCGGCCACCCCCTGCGCGTGACCAGCACTGTCAGTCCTGCCCGCGCGGCGAGATCGAGGACTGACAGTGCTGATCCGTCCCTCGGCCACCCCCTCCGCGTGACCAGCACTGTCAGTCCTGGCCGCGCGGCGAGATCGAGGACTGACAGTGCTGACCCGTCCGTCAACCAGCCCCTACGCGTCGCGTCTATCCCTCCGCGTGACCAGCACTGTCAGTCCTGCACCACCTGTGGTATAATCCAGGAACCTTTTCTCCATTAGCGGCGGTTACTTGCAGCTAGCGAGGTTGTCATGCCCCACTCCTACGCCGAAACCCTCACCCTGACCTGCGCCGCGTGCGGCCGCGACTTCGACGCCGAGTTCTGGCTGGTCGTGGATGTGGCCGAGCGGCCCGACCTGCTGGAGCGCCTCCGCGCCGGCGAGCTGCACGAGCTGGCCTGCCCCCACTGCGGCGACGCCGGCCACATGGACGCGCCGCTGCTGCTGTTCCATGCTGATGGAGCGCTTCTATTGCCTGTGGCGCGAGGATGGGCTGGCCCCGGCCGAGGCGCTGCGCCGTGCGCAGCACTGGCTGAGGGACAGCAGCAACTACGAAAAGGCCGAGTACTTCCAGCGCGACGTGCCAGCGCCGGCCGGCTACAAAATGCCCGAACTGGTGGCGGCCGAGCTCTCCGTGGAGCGCATGTTGCAGCGCGACGGCGACGCGCGCCAGTTCGAGCACCCCTTCTACTGGGCTGCGTTCACCATGACCGGCGCGTAGCCGTCTGGCAGCCAGACTTCGCAAATCGCCGGCCCAGGGACAAAGCCAGCTATCCTGCGGCGACTTGCGAAGCCTTCTCCCTATTACCCCATTGGAGACACCGATGAACACCAACGAAGCCATGATACAGGCGATCGAAGCGCTCTGGCCCGAGCTGCCAGCGCTGGTGGGCAGCGACTGGCCCCGATTCGAGGCGCAAGTAGAGCCGCTGCTGGCTCAGGCCAAGGCCGATCCAGCCAACGCGGCCGTGCCCCTGGCGCAGATCATGGCGCTGTTCGTTCAGCATCGGGACGCCCATATGCGCCTGATCTTCGCCATGGACAACCTGATCACAGCCGCCGAGCAGGCCAGCATCAAGGGCGTGACCTATGGCGGAGCAAACTTCAGCGCCAGCGCGGGCCAGCCCGCGGCCGCCGTCACCCGCTACACCGACATCGCCTGCCCGCGCCGCGTCTGGATCGGGACGCCGCGCGTCGCGGTGGTGGTGCGGCTGACGGTGGCGCTGCCGGCCGCCAGCGCGGCTGTGCAGGCGTTGACGCTGGACCCGGCCCAGCCGCTGCGGGTCAGCATCCAGGCACCCGGCTTCACGATATTGAGCCAGCCGGTGCAGCTTATCGAGCTCCCGTCCGACGCCGACAGCGCGCCGCTGGTCTTCGACCTGCGGCCAGAGCGCACCGGCCACACCACGCTGACCTTCGACTTCTACCAGGGCAGCCAGCCGGTGGGCGTCGTCACGGTCCCGGTGGAGATCACGGCCTTCGAGGTGATCGAGGGCGCGGAGCCACGGCCAGCGCGCGCCGTCGCCTTCCAGCCGGGGCTGGCCGACCCCGACATGGTGCTGCGCATCGAGGTCGAGGATGGGGCGCTAGTCTTCTCGCTGATCCGCAACGGCGGCGCCTGGTGGCGCACCTTTGCGCCCGTGCCCTTGCAGCAGTCGCCGGAAGCCTACGCGGCCGAGCTGTATCGCTCCATCTCCAGCCTGGTGGACGCCGAGGACCCGACCGTGCAAGCCGTGCTGGGCAGGCGGCTGCGCATCCCGGCTGACGACGCAGACCGCAGCGTCAAGAAGCTGGGGCAGAGCCTGTGGAAGTATCTGATCCCCGACGAGCTGAAGGCGCTGTATGCCGCCGAGCGGACCGCCTGGAGCGACAAGACGCTGCTGATCCAGTCCGACGAGCCGCACCTGCCCTGGGAGCTGGTCTGGCCCTACGACGCGGCCGATCGGTGGCGGGACGACGCGCCCTGGTGCTGCACCCTGGACATGACGCGCTGGCTGCGCAAGGACGACCGGCTGCGCAGCGGCAACATGACGCCGCCCGGCGAGCTGTCGTTGGGCCGCCTGGCTGTGCTGGCCCCCACCTACGCCCTGCTGCCCAACCTCAAGGGCGCGCAGCAGGAGCAGGAGGTTCTGCTGGGTCTGGCCGGTCAATACGGCCTGCGCGATGTCAGCCCCGCCGCGCCGACCTGGAGCGCGGTGATGGACCTGCTGGAGGGCCGCGGCTACGACTGGGTGCACGCGGCCGCGCACGGCAACTTCTACGCCGCTGCGCCCGACGGCGACTCGGCGCTGTGGCTGACCAAAGACCGGGCGCTGACCCCTGACCAGATGGTGGGTGGAGAGATCGAGGCGCACCTGGGCGAGGCGCGGCCGGGCTTCTTCTTCAATGCCTGCCAGGTGGGCCGCCAGGGCTGGACGCTGACGCGCATCGGCGGCTGGGCCAATGTGTTGATCAGCGCCGGCGCCGGCATCTTCGTCGGGCCGTTGTGGGAGGTCAAGGACGACAGCGCGCTGGCCTTCGCGCGCGAGTTCTACACGGCGCTGTTGAGCAACGAGACCGTGGCGCGCGCCGCGCGCCAGGCCCGGCTGGCTGCGCGCGCGGCCGGCGACCCCACCTGGCTGGCCTACAGCGTCTATGCCCACCCCAACGCGCGGCTGGCGTGGGATGGGTCGCGGGGCTGATGGCGCTGCCAGGTGTGGGGATGATTAAAAAGCGGCTAGCTGACAATCAATCAGTTAGCCGCTTTTTTTGGCGCCGGTGCGAAGCTGTGATTAAAACACGGACTGGCTGGCCACTGCTGCGCCAGATCGCGACCGGCTCCGCCACAAGCGGTACATCTGCTGCACCGCCTCGACCGCGTTGGCTACCAGCACAATGGCCACCACGATGCGGAAAGCCGGGTCGAATGCTTCCGACGCGGCCAGGCTGGGGCCGGTCAGCATCAGAGTGGCCAGCGCGATTCCGGCCAGGTTGAGGGCGATGTTCAGCAGCCGCAGCAGTGTGGTCCAGCGCCCACGGATCAACGCAGCCACGGCCAGCACCATCTCGGCCGCCAGCAGCGCAGTCAGCCAGGGGATGTAGCGTAGAAACTCGGCCGAGAAGATCTCCATCGACGTCCAGTCGCCCCCCTCGACGGCAATACGCCCCTGCGCGTCGAGGATGACGTTGAGGAAAACCAGGAAGGCCGTGGTGAAGATCACGGTAACGATCGTCTCGAAGGCGCTGACGCGGTCGTGATTCTCGGCCGGGGGCAAGCTGCGCGGGTCCCACGTCGTGTCGATCTTTTCCAGCTCGCGCAGGTTCAGCCGTTCTACCAGCGCAAAGACCAGCACGACCCAGGCGGCCGCCTGCACGATGCTGCTCACAATGCCGCCCACCATCGCCCAGGCATCCTCCAGCCGGGGCGGCGATTGGGCGATAGAAAGCACCACGCCGAACAGGCTGACGGCCAACACGATACCCACCACCAAGCGTAGTATCGTCATGAAGGTCGGATAGAGCAGCGGGCCGATCAGGTATTGGCTGGCGCCGTAGCGCATGGCCATCTCGCGCGGCGAGCCGAACTGGCGCAGAATCGCCACCACCTGCTCGTCGGTCGGCTCGGCGCCGGCCGTTTGTGCGTCCAACGCATCGTGCAGCAGCGAGCCTATCTCCTTTTCCACGTCAGCCCGGTTGCGCTCCGGCAGCATCCGGCCGACCTCGGCCACATAGCGATCGATCCATTGTTGCGACAACATCTCTCATTCCTCCAGGGTCAACAGCTCGTCCAGCGCGCGGCTCAGGCGGCGCCATTCGACGGATAGGTGTTCCAGGGCCGCCTGGCCCTGGGGGCTGATCAGATAATAGCGGCGCGGGCGGCTCTCGTCGGCCAACTGCCACTGGCTGGTGAGCAGGCCCTGCTCTTCCAGCCGGCGCAGCAGCGGGTAGAGCGTGCCCTCGTTGATCTCCAGGCCGCGCTGGCTGAGGCCCTGCTTGAGCGAGTAGCCATACTGGGCCACGCCGCACTCGGCCAGCACCGCCAGGGTCAGCAAGCCGCGCCGCATCTCCGAAGCAAGGCCATCATAAAGCGCTACAGGTTGATCATCTTGTAACATGTCAGCTATAATACTATATGTCATACAGTATTGTCAAATTCGTAATAACAGGAATCGCATACGCAGATAGCTGCAACCTCCTGGGCGCCGCGCGCAAAAAGAGACGGCTGGCCGATTTTCATCGGCCAGCCGTCTCTTGTGCTGCTGCGGGCGCTATGGTGACCCACCTCCGGATCGAACGGAGAACCTACTGATTAAGAGTCAGTTGCTCTGCCAGTTGAGCTAGTGGGCCGCAACGTTTCCCACCGGCAGCAAGGAGATTATATGCGTTCCAGGGGGCATTGTCAAATAAACGACCTGAAACGTTTTTTGCAAGCTCTTGACAAAACGCGCCGCGTGTGTTATTATGTTGACAGCACTACGCGAAAGCCGGCGCGCTAGTGCCCCTGGTCATCCAACCCGTCCCGCGGAGGTTTCCTTCCATGAGCATCGACCAACCACCGCTCTTTCCGCCGCCTGGCCGCCCTGGTTCGATGTCTGCACCCGTTGCAACGCTGGGCCCGCTCAGCGCCCGCTCGTCGTTGGCCTCAGCCGCCAGCGCGTTTCATAACCACATGATGCGCCAGGGCTTCTCCGAAAACACGGTCAAAGCCTTCATGGGCGACCTGCGGCTGCTGATGAAGTACGTCTCCCCCAACACCAACATCAGCCGCATTGCGACCCATGACCTGGAGAACTACCTGACGTGGATACTCACCGAGCGCGGCACGCCGTGCAGCCCCAAGAGCTATGCCCGCCGGCTGACCACGCTCAAGGTGTTCTTCAAATGGCTACACGACACCGACGTGATCGCCAGCGACCCGGCGGCGCCGATTGCCCACCAGCCAGTCAGCACCCCCTTGCCGATCATCCTGTACGACAACGAGGTGGAGCGGCTGCTGCGCTACAGCCGCGATCTGCTCTGGGCCCGCAAACCGGACACCCGCCCCTACGTCCTGGTGAGCCTGATCTTGCAGACGGCTATCAAGAAGAGCGAGTGCATGGGCATCCAACTGGAGCACATCGACGGCTCTGACCCGCGCGCGCCGGTGCTGTATGTGCGCTACCCCACGGCCCGCATGCGCCACAAGGAGCGCAAGCTGGTGCTGGCGCCGCAGTTCGTGCAGGTGGTGCGCCAATATATCGCCCAATACAAGCCGGAGACCCACCTCTTCGAATGCACGGCGCGCAACCTGGAATACGTGCTGGGCGACTTGGGCCAGTTGGCCGGCATCCAGCACAAGTCGGTCTCCTTCGAGGCGCTGCGCTGGACGGCGGCAGTGCGCGATTATCGCACCGGCATGCCCCCGGAGCAACTGCGCAAAAAGCTGGGCCTGTCCCAGATCAGTTGGCGCGAGACCGGCATGAAGATTCGGCAACTCGCCAGCCCGGGGCTTTAACGCTATGTGTCCCGCAGAATCGCAAAGGCCGCCCCGACGGGGCGGCCTTTGCGATTTCCAAGCCAACGCATCCGATCGAACACTCAGGGTTTGCGGGCTAGCTTGCCCTCGATGTTGCTGCGGATGTCGTCCATCGACTCCTGAATGTAGGGATAGACCAGCCACACCACGCCCACGCCGAACAACGCGCCGGTCAGGGTGCGCAGCCACCAGTTGCTGGTGCGCAGGCCAACCAACTGGCTCAGCCCATCGACGGCGATAGGAATGACGAAGAGCGCGAAGAGCGGCAGCGGCAGCCGGCGCACCCGGCCGCGCAGCAGGGCAAAGACGATGCCAGCCAGCACCATCGAACCGTAGATTGCCACGTCGCGCTCGCACAGCGCCACCTTCCAGCCCAACGTCTCGTCGCCAATGAAGCGGCGGCGCTCCAACAATCCGCTGCCTGGGAGCACGTTGGCGCTTTCCAGCTCCTCCAGCGTGTAGACCGGCTGCTCGCCAAACAGGAAATAGGAGCGATCGGGCAACTGATGGCAGGCCGGCGAGTAGATCAGGTAGAGAACGCGGGCCGGGCCGGGCAGTCCCACCTGCATCAGCACGGGCGCCAGGAAGGGCAAGCCAACGTACAACGCCAGCGCCAGGCCAAAAAAGGCCACCCAGTGGCGGGCGATGCCCAGCACCATGCGATCGCCGATGGCCGCGGCGCGGTCGGAGCCGGACGGCGGGGGCGCAGGGGGCGATGGAACGCCAGGCGATGGCTGTACGGGGCGATTGGGTGTCGTCATCAAGTGAGATCCTGCACGGCTGCCAGCGCGCTGCGCAACTGACCGATGGAGATGGGCGGCTGCAACGTAGGACCGCCGGCGATTTCGACCACCGGCGTCAGCAGCAGGTAGCGCTCAGCCAGGGCGGGATCACGCGTCACATCGACGGTCCGGACGTCCAAGGGCTGCTCGGCGGCCAGCAGGTCCAGATCCTCCAGCACATGGCGGCACAACGTGCAGGACGGCGCGCTATAAACGGTTACGTGACGCGCCACGGGCTAGCGGATCTCCGCCAGCAGTTCTTCTAACGCCGACGCCCGCAACAAACCGGGCCAGCGCTCCACGATCCGCCCCTCGCGGTCGATGAACACGCTGGTGGGCAGGCCACGCACGTTGTAGAGCTGCTGCACGTCGCCGCGCGTGTCCAGCGCCACGGGGAAGGTCATGTTGAACTGCTTCATGAAGTCGGCAGCCTGGCTGGCCGTCTCCTGGGCGTTGACGCCGACAATCACCACCCCGTCGTCCTGATAGCGCTGATGGGCGGCCACAAACTCGGGCATCTCCTCACGACAGGGCGCGCACCAGGTGGCCCAAAAATTGAGCACCACCGGCTGCCCCTGCCAATCGCTGAGCCGGGTCTTGGTCCCATCAGAGAACTGGAGGATGAAGTCAGGGGCAAGCTGGCCAACCTCCAGGCCGCGCTGCGCGTTGTTCACGCCGCGCGTGGTGGCCTCAGCCAGGTTGGGCAAGCCGGCGGCGATCACCTCGTCGCTGGCTGCGCTGCCGCCGCAGCCGGCGGCCAGCAATGCGGCTGCCAGCAGGATCGTCAAGGCCAGCAGCGTTTGGGGCATTCTCAGTGGGTTCACCATGCTACCGCTCCATGCCCAGCACGCCCAGCAGCCAGCTTTCCAGCTCGACCTGCGGCACCACAGTCGCCATAAGTTGCAGGCCGCCGGTGTAGATCACCACGCCGACCACAGCCAACAGCAGGCCGCTGACCAGGCTGATGGTGGGCAGGTAGCGATAGATCTTGGGCAACACCCGCCCCAGCTCGTTAAAGAGCAAGCCGGCGATCAAGAAGGGCACGGCCAGGCCCAGCGAATAAAAGAAGAGCAGCAGCGCGCCGCGGCCGATGCTCTGCTCGGTGGCGGCCATAGCCAGAATACTGGCCAAAATCGGCCCCACGCAGGGCGTCCAGCCGGCCGCAAAGACGATGCCTGTCAGGAAGGAGGTGACATAGCCGCGCCGGCGATTCTGGCCCAGGTCGAAGCGCTTTTCCATGTAGAAGAGGTTGGTGCGACTGGCCCAGCCCACCAGCAGGCCGATCAACACACTCTCGGCCAGCGCCATGATCGTGGGGGTGAAGCCACCCAGATCGGCCACGCCGAACAGCGCCGCACTGCCAGCCCAAATGGTGACGAAGTTCAGCACTGCGGCCGCTGCGCCCAGCGCGACGTGGCCGGCCATCGGCCAGCCAAAGCCTGCCAGGGTGATCAGGCCAAACATCAGCGCCTGCAGCACGCGGTTGACAGACGTCTCGCGCACGTTGACCAGGTAGGCGATCAACGCCACAAACACGGCCAGGATCAGCCAGCCCTGCTTGCGCCATTCGATGTGGGCGATGCGCAGACCGAAAACCACCAGCATGACGCCGCCGACGCGGATGATCACCGGCACGGCGCGGTTGAGGGTCTGGCCCAGCGCGCCGCCCAATGCGCCCAGCGCCACGAAGACCAGGGTGAAGCCGGCCACCAAAGCCACGGCGTGGGAGAGAGTGAACCAGCGGCTGACCTTGCCCTGCGCGTCGGCTCCTGCCACGGTGGCCCCGGTCAGGTAGCCCAGGTAGACGGGCACCAGCGGCAGCACGCAGGGCGAGAAGAACGACACCAGACCAAACAGCGTGGCCAGCAGGAGGTTGATGTTGTATGACTCCAAGAGAACACCTGTCAACTCTCAGACGACGCAAGAGCCGCCCAGATTACACTCGAGTCGCAGTCCCTTCGACCACAACCTCGCGCAGCACGCTCAATTCCTCCTCCAGCTTGCGCTGGCGGCGGGAAATGCTCCAGACAAAGAAGAACGTGGCGAGCCAGAAAATGATCATACCAGCAGCGAGATAAATCATCAGAAATGCTCCTTTGACAAAGACTACAGTTCTGCCAGGGCCTGCATCTTCAGGTCTTCCACCTGCTCACGCATGTCCTCCAGCTTGAGCCGGTAGTGCAGCAGCACTGCGTAAAGCAGGCTGAAGGTGAAGATCGAGAACAGCAAGACCACCACCATGTTGCCACTCATATCGAAGCCGCCCTGGGAAGTCTCGCTGGCGGTGCCGATGACGGCCGGGTGGATCGTGCGCCAGATGCGCACCGAGATGAAGGACAGCGGCACGCTCAAGAAGCCGACGATGCCGTAGATCGACGACAATCGGGCGCGCCGTTCCGGGTCGTCGATCGCGTTGCGCAGCATCAGGTAGGCGATGTAGACCAACAACACGATGGCGGCCAGCGTCAGCCGCGGGTCATCCCACGACCACCAGGTGCCCCAGGTTGGCCGCGCCCAGAATGAGCC
>Ga0209573_1003295_pt1 | contig 18098 bp, 13 predicted proteins | sample TNRBio252014_DNA_FD_185870 | JGI IMG/M metagenome (GOLD analysis project Ga0209573, IMG submission 185870) | Wastewater treatment Type I Accumulibacter community from EBPR Bioreactor in Madison, WI, USA - TNR Reactor_6/25/2014_ DNA (SPAdes)... | ecosystem: Engineered > Bioreactor > EBPR >...
AAATAAATGCGCTTTTAGGCTACAAAGGAGTAAATACAATAATAGATTTAATTAATTCAAAACGCGAAAAACAGCCCAAATGCCCAAAAAGAACCAAAATAGCATGTTAAAACTTTGGACTCTCGAGCAGGATATTAATAGGTTTGATTACTCAAAAAAAAAGAAAAATGACTGTCCTGTTTTTGAAAAAGGTCATGGAAATTTTTACTTTATTATAGAAAAACGGAATGACCAAATAATGGTACTACTTCCAGATTTATATATTCACTATGGCGTATATTGGGAGAAAATGCCAAATCAAAAAATTCAAAATTTACTAAAAAAAATAAATATTAATGAAAGACTATGGGTTAGGATCAATTGTACACCCACTACATTTAATTTTCCTTTTAATTTGGGAAATGAACCTGAGCTCATGACCTATTTGACTGAGGATAGCAACTATGATTTTGAAAACCAAACAATCATAATTAAAAATATATTAAGCTATGAATTTTTGATTGGGCCTAGATTGAAAATTGTACCTAAACCATTCGATTATGGAATAGAAGTTGACCGATTGTAGAGTAAATAATTATCTTCGTATAGGAAATAATAACAACAAAAGTTATGGATAGAAAATCTGAAATAAAATCCTACTAGAAAAAATATTTTTTTGATGTAAAAGGTGTTAGCAATGATTGGCGACTTACAAAACCGAAAAGCAAAAAATAATGTTATCTTTATGAATTTTGTTAAAAATTCCGATTTTCACAGAAAAAATTTTGCTTTTTGATAATGTTTTCGTATAATATTGTAGTGTCCATATTTCTTGCTTATACAAATCACCATCGATGAAGTCAATGAAAATTTTATAACATCTATATTTGAAACATTTTGTATTCTGATTTAAATCGAAAATATGGTGTTAGTTTCGAGTAAATTAAATCTTTTATAGGGGTTTTGTATGTTTAAAAAATATCCACTTCTTTTAACTTTTATCCTATTATTTTCAATTGTAAAAGCTGATGGTGTTAAAATAGAAAAATGGAAAAACGGGAAGAAAAAATCTGAAAGTCATATAAAAGGTGGTAAGGCAAACGGAAAAGTTTCAGAGTGGTATGAAAATGGGGCTAAAAAATCAGTTTGTGAATACAAAGATGGTTTAAAAGAAGGCCAGTTAATTACTTGGTATGAAAACGGAAATAAAAAAGAAGAATGTGAATTTAAATCCGGCAATCCAAATGGTAAAATATGCTTTTGGCATGAGAATGGGGTTAAAGGTATTGATGGCGAATACATAGACGGTAGGTTAAAGGATGGTGCAAAATTTTGGTCTGAAAATGGTGAGGAAATATTGAATAAAGTGAGTAAAGATGAAAAAGACATATTTATCGAAAGGTATAAAAGTGGTGCAAAAAAAACTGAATATGTAATGATAAATGGTGAGCAAAATGGGACTTCACTTAAATGGTACGAAAGTGGAGCAAAAATGGGTGAAGCACAGTATAAAGATGGCAAACTACATGGGACATCGATTAATTTTTATGAAAATGGTGTAAAAGAGAGTGAAGTGCAATTTAAAGATGGTAAGTTACATGGCAAAGCTATGGCGTGGTATAGTAGTGGTTCAAAACAAAGTGAATTAGAGTTTAAAGAGGGTGATCGTATTGGCAAATATTCTTATTGGAATGAAAAGGGCATATTAGTTTTTACCGAGGAGTATAAAGACGACAAACTACACGGAAAGAGAATGAGTTGGTATGAAAATGGTGTAAAAAAGAATGAATGCGAATTTCAAGATGGTGTTTTAACAGGTAGGTATATTCGATGGGACTCTGTTGGTGAAATCATGGTTGATCTTGAATATAAAGAGGGCGAAAGAATTAAAGATTTTATCGGTGCTGGGCGAGAAGATGGGCCATATATTGTGTATTGGCCAAATAAAAGCAAAAGATTAGAATTTGAATATAAAAATGGCATGCAAAATGGTAAAGCAATTGAATGGTTTGAAAATAGCTCTAAAGAATATGAGACGGATTATATTGAAGGCAAGATAAATGGAAAATTTATTGAGTGGTACAATAATGGCACTAAAAAAATGGAATGTGAATATATTGATGACAAAAAAAATGGTAAAAAAATCACTTGGTATCAAAATGGGGTCAAGGAAAGTGAATGTGAATATAAAAATGATTTACTCAATGGCAAAGAAATAAAATGGAGTGAAAATGGAAAGACAAAAATTGAAAAATTGTTTAAAGATGGTGTATTGATGAATTTTTTTTTGAAAGAGTGAGAAAAAAAATAAATTAAAGCTGCTTCGCATATATAAGACAGAACTATTTTAAAAGTGTCAACGGAAGATTTAACATTGGAATTAAAATTAATTAACCTATTAGAGGGTGGAAGGGAGAGTAAAGCCTATTGTGCTCAATAATCATTTTTTTTAAAGCCAGAGTTGATTTTTCTATACTTGGCAGGGCTGAGGCCTTCATTAAATTTTTCGTATATATAATAAAAGCTACTATTAGATTGAAAACCAGAGGCAAAACAAATATCAATCATTTTTTCATTTGTGGTAATTAAAAGGCGTTGTGCATGTGAAACGCGTAAATGCAAAATATAATCCCATAAGTTCATATTCGTATGTTTTTTAAACATTTGCATTAGGTATTTATGGTTGAGATTCATTAGCTTGCCAAGTTCTTCCGAATTTTCTATCGTCAAATAATTTGAATTGATGACCGATAGCAATTGATTTAATGGTTTATGAAATTTTTGTAAACTAGAATCAATAGCCTTTTTCGTTACTTCAAATGACTGACAAATTCTTCTAAATTTACTCTCAAGTTCTAAAAGTATGTTTTTATAATAATCAGCCTGATTTAAATTAAATTCCTTTAGCCATAATTCTAATTGCATCGATGAAAAAATAGCCTCTTGAGAATTAGAAGATTGTCGAATCATTTGACCTGATAAAATTTTTTCAGTTAACAATCCTGGTATATTCCATTTGATTAACCATTCTAACGGCAAAGTGATCCAAAAAGCATTAATATTTTCATCTACATCAATTACATTATGTGGAATACCTCCCCAAAAAACTGTAAATTCATTTGCTTGTATCTCAAATAACTGGCCACCGTGAATGTATTTTACACTGCCATTTAAGAGAAAATTAATTTCAATATCATTATGATTATGGGCTGAAGGCATTCGATTAAAATTGCCTTTCCATATTTTAAAACCAATTGCTTCTTCTTCCATAAGTTTTCTGCTAGAAAATTATATGTGACTATATTGGATATTTTTATCAATTATCAAGAAGAAATCCAATAAAACAAGATAACATTCATTCATAATTTAAAAATAACCATACTTAGGAGGTTTAAATATGCCAACAGCCATGCAAGAATATTTATTTGATTTGAATGGTTTTATCAAAATTGAAAAAGCTTTAGATGCCAAAGAGGTTTCTGATTTAAATCAAGGTTTAGATGAAATACCACACATTGAGCCAAATGAATGGTATGGCTACATTCATCGAGAAATATGCCAAGATTCTACGCGAGGTCGTATTTATCAACAAATATATGAGGCTGGTAAGCCATTTGAAAATTTAATTGATCATCCTTCTTGGTTATCTAAAGTAAAACACTTTGTTGGTGGCGAAGGAACATTTGATTATCATTTGGGTGATCTTTTCATTGACGAAAATTTTGCAACGATTCGAAAGTATGGCGAAGCCATTGGCGTACATTCTGGTGGTCATGAAGGCACAAAAAGAACACAATTTCGTTACTACAATGGTAGGTTTCAATGCGGTCAAATTAATATTTTAATTGCGTTAACTGACTCAGGCCCTGGTGATGGTGGTACTATGCTGATTCCTGGAAGCCACAAAGCCAATATTAAACACCCAGGTTTTGCGAATAATACAATCAAAACAAATTCCTCTTGCGATGGAGTCATAGGTGCGGTTGAAGTATATATGAAAGCTGGCGATGCTCTATTATTTGTGGATGCCATAAGCCATGGTTCTGCAAAAAGAATAAACGATGGAGAAAGAAGATTTATCGTATTGCGATATGGGCCAGCTTGGGGTAACTTTAGATACGGCTACAGACCTTCGCCAGAATTATTAGCAAGGTTAAGACCAAGACAACGAAAAATTGTTATGCCATTTCAAGAATGGGAACGAAAACCAAATCGCTTAATAAAGGAAAATGAGGCAGCACAGTAATTTTACCTGATTTTTATTTTAAACCTGTAGGGCTTCCCCTTACAGGTTTAATGAAATATTGAGCAACAATTTTGAATTGAATAAATTCTAAATAATCTTATTGGGTAAACAGATTAGCTGGTCGTGGCACCTTCTCGATTTGATAGCAAAATAAAAAATGCAGATGCACCAGATCGAGGACGATCTGGTTACCCAAAATATGCACTGAGGTATTACAAAATTTAAAATTTTAGTTCAATCCCCAAAGGGCAGTGGTCAGAACCATGCACCTCTTGTAATATAAAGGCATCTTTTAGATTTTTTCTTAAATTCTCTGAGACAAAAAAATAATCAATCCTCCAGCCTACATTTTTTTCACGGGCATTTTGGCGATAGGTCCACCAGGTATATTGTTCCGGATTTTGATTAAGTTCTCTAAAAGTATCGATATAACCGTGGTTAATATATTTGTCGAGCCATTCTCTTTCCATAGGTAAAAAGCCCGAATATTTTTCATTTGCCTTCGGGTGAGTAAGGTCAATTTCTTTGTGGGCCGTATTATAATCACCACAGGTAATTACTTTTTTACCCGCTTTTCTAAATTTTTCTGAAACTTTTAAAAATTGCTCGTAAAAATCCATTTTATATTGCAATCGTTCCTCATCTTTTTGTCCATTTGGGAAATATATATTAAATAAAACAAATTCCTTAAACTCCGTAAGAATGATGCGGCCTTCTGAATCAAATCTCTCTTCGCCAATACCATAATCAATTTTATCAGGAGTCTTTTTGGTAAAAGTAGCTACGCCACTATACCCTTTTTTGGTAGCGCTAGACCAAAATACTTCGTAACCTTCAGGTGCAAGCAAATCTTCTGTCAATTGGTCTGGGTGTGCCTTCGTTTCCTGTAAGCATAAAATATCAGGGGAATATTGGTCTAGAAATTCTGAAAAACCTTTTTTAGCAACGGCACGAATCCCATTAACATTCCACGATATGATTTTCATAACTCTTCTCTCAAAAATTTTAAAATTTTATCATTAATTTTTAAGGGTAATAGAAAAAACATGTATCTACTCAGTGTATTATTAATTTTTTTACAATTGGCGCAGTAGAGACGGGTTTCAAACCCAATGGTTGTACAAATAAGAAGCTTAATGCTTGTTTGCTTGCTGTGATTTTTTACTTTTATTTTTCGTCTCCTCTGCCAGACCACGGAGGGTCTGGCTACGCACCATTAAACTGCGTAGCCAGACCCTCCGTGGTCTGGCAGAGAAGACGAAAGAGAGAAAAAAGTAGGCTAACAACCGCCTTAGTACTTTTTCTACTAACTTCGCTAGCACTTGCGGTGTTTCGGTTAAATAAAATAACGAGCTTGAAATTCACTGGAACGTTTTTCTGTCTAGCTGACTAGGTTAGACGCTTTTACCTTCATTTCTATTGAAAAGAAATTCTTATTTGAACAACCATGGGGTTTCAAACCCGTATCTACTTGGTGAATCTAAAATTTGCGAGTTACAAAAACATTATATTTATTAAAGTTGAAATCAATTCTCGATAGCATCAAGAGGTGCACCATAGCGCATTGTATTAATGGCGATTGTTCGAGGTTCACAAAGCAATTTGCCTAGCTCCATAATTGGCAAAGATTCAATCATACAACTAGCATCAATTATTTTAAGCAATTTTGTTTTATAAAAGATTTCATTTGCAAAAATTTGATAAATATGTTTGGTGAAACTAGGGTGATTATCATGTATAACAAGGTCAATTTTATCTGAAAATTCAAACTTGGAAAATTCATTAAGACTAAGATGAATTGCCGCATTATCTAATGGGCTAGCCTTTAAGAAATTTGAACTCTCTTTTGATAGGCAGAAAATGGAATATTTAATTTGGTAGGAAGCACAAAGAATAATTAACTGAATAATGGAAAATGGGGTTTTAGGGTCTTGTAAAACAAAAACTACTTCTTCTTTTTTAATTTTGAAATCAAGATAAGTCGTTTGCCCGGGTATTGGGTAAAGAGGTTCTTTTGCTGGGTCTAATGAGATATTAAGATTTATTTCGTGTTTGGTTGTTTGGGTAAACCATTGTTCTATTTTTTTCTTCGAAAATACATTCTTTTGCCCAAATTCGATTCCTGTATTTTCAGAAATGGGAAGGGGAGCCATATTTTTAATATTTTTTGGCTTTTGAAAAGCGTCTAGATATTTTTTACCACCTGCTTTTGGGCCGGTACCAGATAATTTGAAACCACCAAAGGGTTCTATCGCAACACGCGCCCCAGTAATATTTCGATTAAAATAAAGATTCCCAGCTTTTAGTTTAGCGCTCAATCTATCAATGGTGTTATCTGATTGAGTAAAAGCACCACCCGTTAAACCATAATTTGTGTTATTAAAAATCTCAACCGCCTCTACTTCGGTTTCAAATGGAACAATATAAATTAAAGGAGCGAACATTTCTTGAAAAATCGGATGTTCTGAGTCTAAAAGAGAGTTTTTGTTGGCTTGAATAATTAAGGGGCCTATTAAATTTTCATTCTCTTGATCGGTTTTATAAAGGTGAATTATTTCCATGTGTTTTTTGCTAAATGCAACCATTCGTTTTGCCTTTATATGGCAACTATTAATTTCGGCTTTCGAAATGAGTGGGTTAATATAGGTGTGTGAAATATCCGGGAAACCAACATGAATTTCATTCGCTCTTGCCACAAATCTTTTAGTAAATATTTCTAAAATAGTAGAATGTACAATAATTCTTGAACAGGCCGAGCATTTTTGCCCAGCATGGGCGAAAGCACTGTAAATACTGGATGTAATGGCGTGGTCAAGCTCAGCATCTTTATCAATTATAATGGCGTTTTTACCGCCTAATTCAGCAATAACTCTACGCAAAGGTGAATTAGTTTCGTATGCAACTTGAAGTGATTTTCGATAAATATGAACCCCAACTTTTTTTGAACCTGTAAAAGCAATACCATGAACATCTTTGTTTTTTACCAATGCTTCACCGACAATTTCACCTGTACCAATTAAAATTTGTATGACATCAGCAGGCACACTTGCTTCTAAGAAAATATGATGCAAAGCTAAAGCGATTAATGGGGTTTGCTCAGCAGGTTTCATAATCACTACATTGCCACTAGCAAGGGCCGCGGCGGTCATACCGCATAGAATAGCAAGAGGAAAATTCCAAGGGGCAATCACAGCAAAAACACCTAGTGGTTCGGTTTCATTTGTGTTGTAATGATGGGTCTCTGCTGCGTAAAAATTTAAAAAATCAATGGCTTCATCCACATCGCCTAATGCTTCCTGAATGGTTTTGCCAGCTTCTGCCATAATTAATTTAGTTAAGGCAAATTTTTGTAGTCGCATTAGCTGTGCCGTTTTTCTTAAAAATTTGGCGCGTTCGATTGAGCTGGTGTTTTGCCAAGAAATCTTAGCAATATTGCCTTTATCTATGGCACGCAAAGCATCCTGTTCATTTTGTAAAAAAACTTTACCTAATAATTTGCTCGTGCTAAGTTTTGAAATAATTTCTACCCCATTATTATTTTCAAGGTTTGGGTAAATTAATGATTCGAAACTTGCTTTTGAAAAAGGAATCTGTTCATCTAATAAAAAAAGCCTAGAGTTACTATTACCAATATATAAGCAGCCTATTTCTCTCAGAGCAGGGTCAGAAATATATTTGTTTTTTTGAACTTTTTCTTGCAAAATATGCAGTAGTGGTTGATCTTCAACGCTAATATTGTGGTGCCTAACGGCGGTTAATACACCTGTTTGCGATGCGTTTTCCATTATGCGTCTAACTAAATACCCCATGCCTACTAGTAATGAACCTGTTGGCAAATAATTTCTCATTGGCCAACCATTTAATACACATGCCATACTTAATGGCTCGTAAGTCATGTGTAAAGTTTGATGCTCGATAATAGGTGCAAGCGGATAAACCGTATCACGCACAGCCTCTGCATAACAATGATCGTCTACATTATGACTTGCAACACAAAGTTGAAATGTTTTGTTATTTTCTAAAAGCAAATGAATCAAATGCCTATATTGAATATCTGTTTCGACTTTATTTAAAAATTGTGGGCTACTATAATTTTTGACTTTTGCCTCAATCGTTTCGGCATCCCAATAGGCACCTTTGACAAGACGAATGGGTATTGAATGCTTTCTTGGGCTTGCTAATGATTTTATTTTTTCAAAGTGATTTATGCTATCCTTTAAATAGGCTTGCAAGACAAAACCAAAGTATTTGAAATCTTTAAATTGAATATTTTGCTCTAAAAAGTAAAAAATAAGTTTTACGGTAACATCTCGGTAATGATAGTGTTCAGCATCAAAATTTAAAAATACATTGTTTTTTTGGGCAGCAGAAAAAATGAGCTGAAGCCTTGGGCAAATATCATTGTAGGTAAAAAGAAAAGCTTCTGGGTCTTCTAAAAAATGAGGCGTAAGAGCTGAAGTTTTTATAGAAACATGATGATAGGGTATACCCGCCTGATTCAGTGGTTGAGAGCCTGGGAACATTGTAGATGAATTAATTAAATCCAATATTTTTTTACAATAATCATCGGCTTCTGAGGTGCAAATGACAAGTTCGCCTAATTGATCAAGAGTGCAATTGCGCCCTGTTTTATGCAACTGACTAATAATAACGCTGGCACCATTTTTATCTTCCGTACAAATAAATCGGCGCGCTATAAAGGATATATTAAACTCGACAAGTTTTTTTAAAATGGGGCTTGGCAAAAAATAGCAAAGTCGTGAAAAATTAAAAAATAAAGCTATAAAAAATGGTAATTTGGATTGAAAATCGATTTTTTTATGATTTGTAATGTTGTTAGCAGTTTCAAGAAATGCATTCTTTAAAAATATACCACTTTTGTCAAAGGTTAATGCTGGTACAACAGCAATAAATTTTAATAATTGAGATCGCAAGATTTGATGATCACATATTAAGCCTAAAATTTGATTGTTGAGTCTTTCAAAAAAACTGAATTTGTAATTTTTAAGGTGATGAATAATATTTTTTTTGTATTCTAAAAATTTACTTTTACCTGACGCATTAAGCTCAAAAAATTGCCATGGTCTATCTTTTAGACAAGCTAAATAGATCTCTGGGATCTCATGAAAGTTGCGAAGATCAAAGCTTCTTTCAAATTCACAAAATTGATTGGCAGATTCATAAACTAAATTTTGAGACAATAAATAGATTTTTTTTTCAGTCTGATGAATGGCTAATAAAAAATAGTTTCCGTTTATTTTCACATTTGTTTTGCCTCGTTCAAAACCTAAATCAACTGTCATCGCTTGCAATACTGAAAGGCACTGTTGCCTAAACTCATCTTCTAAAATCAATTGACTAAAAATTTTTGAAGTAAAAACTTGGTAATTTACACCTAGAAGTTGCAAAGTTTCTAGGTTTCTCAACGGTAAATTCTGGGTCATTTTTGCCTATAATTTCGGTGTTTTCTGCGAAGGGTAGTGTATCCTTAAAATTAGATTTTGCATTCCATACCTAAACACTAAATCCGTCTTAAGTAAGTTGTATCTTTTTAAATATGATCGTAAAAAACCAATATAATAAACAGAGCCAGATAAGAAAACTGTACTCAAATTTTGCAAAGGGGGTTTAACATTCAGGTTTTTAACATTGAAATATGACCTAAAAGGGTTGGAAGAATGGCATTAATCGTTCTCTGATTCGTAAAATTTGACGAAAAAAGTTGATTTATACGAGTGGGGGTCTAAAATCTTTGGGCAAATAGTTATAAAAATGACTCTAAAATTCAATGAACAAAATCTCTGTTTTTAAATACACGAATTATCGCCATTTCTTAAGAGATTTGCTCGAATATACACGGCAAAAAGATCCTGAATTTTCCTTTCGCAAGTTCTGCAAGAAATCTGGTATTGTTTCCCCAAGCTTTTTAAAGCATGTAATTGATGATACTAGAAATCTGAGTAAAGAGGGTGCACAAAAATTTATGTTGGGTTTTGGAATTGAAGGCCCAGAGGCGGTTTTTTTTGAAATTTTAGTGCAAATGAATCAGGCTAAAAATATTGAAGAACGCAATAAACATTTTCAACATTTAAAGAAATTTGTAGGTTTTCGTCAAGTTTGTCAGATTGAAAGAGATGGGTTTGATTATTATCGAAAATGGTATCACCCTGCGGTTCGTGAATTAGTTGGTATGTGTAAAGGGGTCGTTACTGCAAAATGGGTTGCAAGTAAAGTGAACCCGCGTATCACTGTAAAAGCGGCGCAAGAAAGTTTAGATCTACTATTGCGATTAGGTCTAATTGAAAAAACAGAAAATAGCTATCGCAAAAAACATGCTCTGGTAAAAGGTTTTTCTGATTTAAAAAATATGATGCTGCAAAATTATCATCGAGAAATGATTGATCTCGGTAAAGAATCTATGGAAAGATTTTCAAGTGAAAACAGAAATGTTACATCCGTCACAATTAGCATACCAGCAGAAAAAATTACAGAAATTAAAGACAAAATTAGTAAATTAAGAGAAGATTTGTTGCAAATGGCTTTACAATCAAAAGATCCCAATATGGTCGTTCAAGTCAATTTTCAAGAATTTCCGCTAACGGATAAATTAGAATTAGACGAAAGAGGCCAAGAATGAATCCAAAATTTATACTGATTTTCATTCTTGTTATTTTACTTGGAACTTCCTGTACATCTGATACGACTAAAGGTGGCGGAACGGAAACTGGTGACCCCGGCGCAATTGAAACAAATAATGGCGGGTTGATTGGTGGTAAAGCCGTGTTAGATACGCAAGGGATTATTTCCCTAGAAAATGCAGTTGTCTGGTCAGATGATAAAATTGAAAAGCAAAGCCGCACCAACAACTCAGGTGATTATACACTTACGAATTTATCAGAAGGTAAATATGTTGTTTACGCTAAATGGAAACATAATGGCATATTATTGATTGGGCGGTCGGAAGAAATAGATATTGGTAACCCAAAAAGCAGTCAAAAACCATACATCTACTTAGGGCAAAGTATTTTAATGTCAGAACCGGCACAATTGCAAGGGATGATAATTAACCATTTACCTAGTGCTTCGACCAAAAAAATGCAAGTCCGCTTAAAAAAAACTGTTTTTAATTCAGATGTTCAAAATAATGGTGTTATAGAATTAAAAGATTTGCCAGCGGGTAAGTATACTTTGGAAATCCTTCTTGGTTTTAGTGTCGTTTATGTTAAAGAAATAGAGCTTAAATCGGGTGAAACTTTAGATTTAGGTTTATTAAATGTTCCGTAAACAAAAAATACCGCATCTGAATTAAATCATAGTGCGAAAGGTTGAGGCATGCCAAGTGAATTATCAAGTTTAATTGCTGGAATTTTTGCAGCAGGCATGATTTTAGCTATTTTGTTTATTTTAATTTTTTCCTGCATTTTTATTTTTTTTAATGTTTTAACTTTAATGATAGGTGCAAAAGTTGCAGGGGTTGAAAGTCGAAATTTTGGAAAAGCATTTATAGCAGGCATTATCATAAATTTCATTTGGGGTGTTTTTGGTCTTTTTCTATTTAATGTTCTTCTTATGCTTCTTGGAAACCCAATTGCTGTATTAATAACATTATTAACGATACCTTTGATTGTTATAAAATTAGTATACAGTTGTGGGCTTTTTAAAGCTTTCGTAACTTATATTGTTTCTTTGTTAGCTTATTTGACCTTTGTTTCTGTTATATTTTTTGTTTGTTTTTTTACGATAAAAAACTCCATAGATCAGAATAATAAATCGAGTGTAAAAGTAACAAATGTCGAAAAAGAGGAAATTAAGAAAACGGAATCAACAAAAGTGACAACCGTTGCCGCTAAAAAACCTACAGTAGAATCTACAAAAACAGCATCGGTGGCACTATCTGAAAAACCAAAGACAATGGTTCCAGCGCCAAAACAAAAAATGGCCATCAATAAAGCTAGCACCACAAAACCAACAAACACACAAAACAACAAGAAGGCTGGCAAACCAAAAAATACCCCTGTAGATACTAAAAAGAAAAAACCTAAAAATTTATAGCAAAAAAGCAAAACCTCATACTCGATTAACCGTACTACCTGTGCCTTTTAATTAAAAAAAATGTCTCGCAAGATATTATTCATGGCCTATGGCAATTATTTTTAATTCTTTGTGATCTTGGTGCCTTTGTGAGAAAAGTTCTTTAAAATGATGCCTATAAGTTAAAGGTATCAGGTGAGCACCCGTTCTGGGTAGCAGATAAAGGCTGGGTAGCTGCCAGACAGCTGGCGATTGATGACAAGCTTGTCAATACATTTGAAAATGATGACGCAGCTGATTGGTTATATGATTTGGAAGAATCAGATGACTTATCCGTAATTGAAGAGACATTAGCTCATGCAAAAACCGATTATCTTGAAGCACCTGAAGGTTGTGAAATTCTTGCGGCATCTGAAATAATCTTGGCGCTATTAGGCAATAAGAGAAAAAAATTACCCGAAATTGCCAAGGAATGGCTTTCCAATAATAAAAAATTAGACCCAACAAAACTGAAAAAGAAAGCAATTAAAGCCCTCGATAAAGTGGTATCTGAAGACTCGGAACTAAATGAGCTTTGGCAAGATTCGGATAAATACAAGGCTTAGCGAAAAAATGTAGAGCAAATGAAAACTGATTTATTAAAATAAGTTCATTTAGTCAAAAACTCGTCTGGTGTAAAATAGTGGAAAGAATGATTTTGATCAATAGTATAGATAAAAGCCCAAAAATACCCCAGCAAATCAGTCAAATTGATAGACGATGCCAAATAAAAGGGGGGGTACATTGTAAACATTAGGTTTTACACGAAGTGACAGGGGTTACCCTGTCACTTCTTTAATTCGCATTAATAAATGATTGTTATTTAGAATTTTTAGATTAAATGTCATTTCAATTTAATTGAAATTTATTAATATTTGCCTTTGCTAATTTTGGGGAAAATTTAAATAATGAAAACTAGTAAAAATTTTCAAGTTAATCTTTCTGGCATGATTGACTTGCTTTCTAATCACCTATACAGTGGTCCACATGTTTTCTTAAGGGAACTTTTGCAAAATAGTGTTGACGCTATTGCTGCCAATAAAAAATATTCAAAAAATAAAGGTGAAATTAAAATTGAAATAATCCACCCCAAAGGTGCAAACTCCACATTAATGTTTGAAGACAATGGTATTGGGTTAACCATTGAAGAGGTGCATGAGTTTTTATCAACTATTGGACAAAGCTCAAAGAGAGGTGATCTAGAAAAAAGTACTAATACTTTTATTGGTCAATTTGGTATAGGTTTGCTTAGTTGTTTTATGGTTAGTGAAGAAATTGTAGTTATCACAAAAAGTGCAAAAAGTAACTCTAATTGTGTTGAATGGCGTGGTAAATCCGATGGCACTTATACAACGAAAGCAATTGAAAATGAAGCAAAGCCTGGCACAAAAGTTTTTTTGACAGCGACTAATCAATCTTTGGAATATTTTAAATTAGAGTTTATAGAAGAACAATTAAATTATTTTGGCGTTGCTTTACCAATAGATATTACCATAAGTGAAAATAACAAGTCGAAAAAGCTTAAGCAAAAGTGTGCGCCTTGGCAAATTAAATCAAACTCGCTTTCTGAAGAAAAATTAGCTTACAAAGAATTTGGTGAATTAATTTACGAAGATGTTTTTTTTGATGTAATACCAATTTCTTTTCATAATGGTAAAACACAAGGTGCTTTATATATTAATGGCCAACCTTCCGTAATTAGTGCTAAAACTTCCGCAAGAGTTTATATTAAAAACATGTTAATTAATGAAAGTGTTGAAGATTTACTTCCTGAATGGGCATTTTTTATTAAAGCTATCATCAATTCAGAAATGCTTAAACCTTTAGCCTCGCGTGAAGGGTTGTATTTTGATAATAATTTAAAGAAATTAAAAGAAGAATTAAGTCTTTCTATTCAAAATTATATATTAGATTTAGGGAAAAATGATAAAGGCAAATTAGAACAATTGATACGATTGCATTATCGAGCGATTAAAGCTATTTCTGCTGAAAATGAAGGCTTATGTAAATCCTTGTATCGCTATTTGCCTTTTCAGACTAACTTTGGAATATTGAGTTTTCAAGAGATAAAAGAAATAAAAAATAATCAAATTCAATACATACCTAGCGTTGATGAATTTAGACAAATATCAAGAGTTGCGTTACATAATTCCTCAACGATCATTAATGCAGGTTATTCGTTTGATCTAGATTTGTTAAAAATGATTGAAATCATTGACCAAGAGATTATTTTAATTGAAGTAAATCCAATGGATTTCAGCAATGAATTAGAAGAATTAAGTTTAGATGATAGAGACGCTTCAATGGCATTTTATCAATTAGCATGTGAAATATTAGACCCTTTCGGAATTAGTGTTGATATAAAAACTTTTAATCCTAATGATATTCCTGCCATTTTTATTCAAAATGAAATATCATCATTTATTAGAGATGTTGAATTGACTAAAGAAGGTTCTGATGGGCTTTTTGATTCGGCCTTAAACGCCCATGTATCCGAAAAAAGTGAATTTGCCCAAGCTTGCTTATATTTCAATTTTAAAAATGAATTGATATCAAAAATGATTGCAATGGCCAAAAATAAAACTAAAGATAAATTGATAAAAGAAACAATATCTATTATATATGTTCAATCTTTAATGATGGGCTTTTATCCATTAGGCGCTAAAGAATTAAAGATCTTTAATCACGGAATTCTTAATTTAATTCAAAAGGTTTTTCAAAAATAAGGGGGGGGGCGTATGTCGATCGAAGAGGAAATTGAAGATTTATTAGATTGTGCACAAAGCGAAGAGCGAGGGGCACGCCAATATGAGTTGACAAAAAAAGCGCTGCAATTAGCCAATAAAACTAAAGACGAAAATATCATTTTTGAAGTTAAAATAGCGCATATTGAAAGCACTACCTTTTATGGAAAGCATGACGAAGCTTTATTAAACTTTGTTTGGTGTCGGAATATTTTCTTAAAGAATATGGAGGAATATTCTGAGTTTAAGCATTCTTTGCTTTGGGATTATAAATGGATTATAAATAATTTGATAGAAAATCCTCAGGTTTCATTAGAAAAATTAAATGAAGTTTTGGAAGATTTTGCTGATTTATCAAATAAACTGAACTATTCTAAGCGAACGGCGCGTTATTTAAAATTTAATTTTTTAAAAAATGTTCTCAATATATCTGAAGCAGCTAAGTTCATTGATTGGCAAAAAATAAAAAGAGACTCTTTAAGCGACTGTAATGCATGTGAATTAGATTCCCTAATTGATTTTTATATAGATACAAACAAGTATTCACTAGCAAAGAAAAAATTTAATGGTTTGATTAAAAGTCAAATGTCTTGCATTTCAGTTCCTTTAACTTCTTATGCTTATTTTTTAAGTTATTTGATTGAAGAAAAAGATTTTGAAACGGCTGAAAAATATTATGAAAAATGCCATAAAGATATAATGAAAAACCCTGATTTTTTAAATTCTCAAGGTTTGATTTTGATTTACCTGGTTGCCATTAACGATTTATCTAAAGCATTAAAGTGGTTTGAAAAACAATTTACGATGACTACCATTGTCAGCTCGATAAAAGATAAAATGTATTTTTATATTGCGTCAGAATTGCTTTTTAAAAAAATAAAAAAAGAAAAAGCCAAAAAAACGATTACTTTAAAGCTAAAAAAGAATGATGTGTTATCTAATAATGATAATACTTGGGATATAAATGAATTAATTAGTTTTTTTGAATCAAAAAATATAAAAACAGTTGCCAGCTTCAATGCAAGAAATTGCAATACAGGTTATACTGTGATTTATGAGCGCTTTAAAAAACTAACGGGTGTTTAATTTTTATCAATTAAAATGGTAATGGGTTTAGCTTAAAAGGGGTGGTTTTATTGGTTTCAGCTTCTTTAATGATCTCGTCAAAAGGGATATCATTTTTTTGATTCTTCAGTTGTAGGGGTGGTGGCAGAGCTGCGGTAGAACCATTTGTCGTAATTGATGATGGCTTCTAATCGCTATAAAACTTTCTCACTTTCAAACCAATTTATTATTAAATGATGCCTGTCCTCGTTTATTTCTCGTTTATTAAGGTTATATTTCTTGCCTGCTGTCTAAATTACTCATAAATCTTTATTGTATTGTTTCAATATTTTTAGACCACTAGCAGGGCTTCTTTTTTTGGGTGCCCGTGAATCTTCATTCGATTCTAGTTCCCAAGCACAATGCAACCCGTAAACTTCAACAGGCGATAAATCTTGTGTTGCTTCTCCAAATAAGGCAAAAGTAATTGAACCTACCATGCTAATACCTGTTTCTAATTTATCGCCCTTTTCAAGAGGTTTGAAGTTATATTTAAAAAGCCATACTTTTCTTTCATCATCGGTAGGCGGCCAATAAAGCGTGCGAGAATCATATTGTTCAATTTTATCTGGCGGTCGTCCAAATTCATTGGGGTGGCTTAGCCAATCACACATTTCAGCCATGGCAACAAAATTTTCCTCTAAGGCTAGTGATGGTATTTCTTTTTCATAACCAAGTTCTTTTAAATAGGCACATGCAACACTACTATAATTCGGGTCTAATGCCCAATTTTTTAATGAGTTAACACCTGCTTTATCCCCTAATTTAGCTAACACCCAATCACTTTCAATTCTCACACTAATATCTGGATGTTTCTGTGCTAATTTCGAAAGCTCAGTGCGTGATTTTTCATGAAGAAATGGCAGTGCTACCGTCGCACTATGTGCATAGCTATAGCTATCTCTATCCGTATCACTTAAGTACGATTTTAAAATTTCAACACCCTGATCGGAATCAAATGGATGCCTAATCTTCTTTTTACCCATCAAAAGCTTATTTGCAAAATCAAGATAGGAAACGCGAATGAAATCCTTGGGGAGTGGGTTTCTTAATGCTTCTAGCAAAACTTTCCAATATTCATGTTCTTCATCAAATATTCCGAATATTACAGTCCACATATAAGAATCAGATTGAAAACCTGAAAGCGCAACTTCAGCAATTAAACTAGCATCTTGCTTTTGTTGGTAAATGCCGAGAATTTTCATAATGAACATTAAATCATCTTCGCGATTTTTGGGAAACTTTAAACCTTCTTTTAGCAACCTACGAAGTTCTGGTATACCATTTTCTTTAAAAACTTCATAGGCTTCTTTTGACCTAGCATCTTGAAAAAATGCAGTTAAACAATGAACAGGGGAAGAAAATTGATGTTCTTTTACCTTAACATCATATGAGATGGATTTAAGCGCTTCAACAATTGAAATTGCATCTTTTTTTTTATTTATCTCTATATCTCCTATGGCATCAAGTGCTTCAGACAAATCACCTTTGTTAACAACCCACTTCTCTAAAACTTTTTGTAGCTTTGATTTTAAAAACATTTTTTCTCCATAAAATATAAATTTTAAAATATATTAATGCATGACGAGCAATGATAAATTCACTTGTTCGCTATTTTAAGCTAGTCAGGCGAAAAAGCCTATTTAGGCAAAGATTATACCGCAAAAGTTTCAATTTGGGAAGTAATAAAAAGTACTGAAAAAAAAAATGTAGTGAATTGCAAAATACGGAGAACCATGCGACATATATTTTCATGAGCAGTGTTTTTTGGTGAATTTCGCGACGCGAAGCATCGCGTCTCTAGTGCAGCTATCAGGACGCGTTATATAGGGGATGTCCAAATTGATGTTGAAAGAGGTGATGACTTAAAAAGAGTTTAATAGATTTAATTTTGTAGTCAATACCTTTTTAAAATTAATTTAGTTTTTTAGTGAGAGCTTATTTAAACTTAGATA
>Ga0209573_1003296_pt1 | contig 18093 bp, 10 predicted proteins | sample TNRBio252014_DNA_FD_185870 | JGI IMG/M metagenome (GOLD analysis project Ga0209573, IMG submission 185870) | Wastewater treatment Type I Accumulibacter community from EBPR Bioreactor in Madison, WI, USA - TNR Reactor_6/25/2014_ DNA (SPAdes)... | ecosystem: Engineered > Bioreactor > EBPR >...
CCTCAGCCGGCTTCTGGATGGTAGCCACCTCGTACTCAGGCAGGCGGTCGCTGCTGCCCTGGCCGGGAAAGTGCTTGGCAATCGTGGCCACCCGGCCCTGCGATCCCTCATGAACGCCGCCGATATAGGCGCGGCCCAACCGGCCCACCCAGAAGGAATTGCCGCCCAGCGAGCGCACGCCCAAAGTCGTCTGTGGGTCGGGCCGCGGCATGTCCAGCACGTCCAGCGACGGGCCCAGCAGCAGATTGACGCCTACCGCGGCCAGCTCGCTGCCGACAATCGCGCCGGCGGCCGCCGCATCCTCGGTGTTCCACGTCGCCCCCAGCGCCATGCTGCTGGGCAGCGGCGTAAAGCCGCTGCGCAGGCTGCTGTAGGGAGAGCCGTTGCCGTCCTGGTTGACGCCGACGAACAGCGGCAGGGTAACGCCGCGCCCATCGGGGGGGGCCAGCTGCTGCACATCGGTGGTGCCTGGCGCCAAGGCTTCCTCCGCAGGCAGGATGCCGTCGAAGGCCAGCGTTTGTAGCTTATTGGTGAGCCGGGCCACCTGCTGCGGCGTGTCGGCGGCCGCACCGTCGGGGTTGAGGTTACGAAAATTGCCGTTGGCTGGGCTGAGCAGCACGCCCCCCACGCGGTAATCCAGGATCAGCTCGGCGATGGTCGAGTCGGGGCCGACGTCGTCGCCCTGCAGAGTGACCACGAAGAGCTGGCCGATGCGGTCGGCTACAGTCATCGCCTCGAGGATCGTCTGCACGTCGACCGGCGCAGGTTGCGCCCGCGCGGCCGGCGCGGGCGCCAAGCTGAACAGCAGAGCCAGCAAGAGGTACAGGCTGGCAAGGCGGGCCAGGCTCTGGCGCGCCTTGCCTTGGTGCAATCTTCTGTGTTTCATCGTTTGGTAGTATACTTGGGGCCGTGGCTGGCGTCAAGCCCTCTGGTAACTATTCAGCCCTAGGTGCCGGGCACTTGATCGCGCTTGTAGCGCTGCCTGCAGCACCGATTTGTGCTGCAAATTGGTCGCAAGTGCCCGGCACTGGCTAGTCATGCGGTCTGGACAAACGGCGTTGCCCACGTTATAATGCGGCCTGCGAACCGATGTTCTGTATTCTGTGAGGAAAAACGTGCCAGAGTTCAAGCTAGTTTCCGAGTTTCAACCGATGGGCGATCAGCCTGAGGCCATCCGCCGGCTGGTGGAGGGCCTGTCCAGCGGCCACAAGCATCAGACGCTGCTTGGCGCAACGGGGACCGGCAAAAGTCTCAGCGGCGACGAGTCAGTATTCTTGCTGCGGCAAGGGCCGGGCGGCAGGGTTCCGCAACTGGTGCAGATTGGCTCACTTGTTGACAGCGAGCTGGGCAACGCCGCATCACGTGTGGAGCACATCGATGGCACTGAGATCCTGACCAACAGTGCTGAAGATGCCCTTTATCTTGCGCCAAGCATCGATCCCAGGACAGGCCAACTTGGTCTGAAACCAGTCGTGGCCTTCGTTCGTCATCAAGCTCCAACTAAGATGTACCTGGTAGAGACAGCATGTGGACGCCATGCGCGCGTGACAGGAGATCACAATCTTTGGGCGTTGCGTGATGGCCAGATGACTCTGTTAGCGACCAATGACCTCCGGACTGGGGACTTCCTACCCGTACCAACCAGCATTCCAGGCCCTGATCGCCCATTGGTTTATCTGGACCTGCTGCAACTGCTGGGTTCGGAACATCTTTTTGTTAGCGCCAACCAACCCATTGCGCAGGCTGTAGCGATTCATGGGCGAGCAGCGTTGGCGGAGCATTTCAGCGAGCACTATCGCCAACCTGGCGCGAAGATTGGCGTAATTGTCAATAACGGCGACTCCGCGCGGGTTCCAGTTGGTGTTTTTAACCATCTCTTGGCGGAGAGCCACAACTTGTACGGTTGCTGGAACCCCGAACAGGCTCGAGTCGTGGGCAAGTTGGATCGATGCTCGCTACCAGCCAGGATGGAAGTAACTGACGGCTTACTGAGTCTCTTGGGTTACTACATCGCAGAAGGCAATTCGCAGTCGAAGAGTGGCTATTTTGTTTGGTCGACTCGATCTATGGAGATGCAGCACGGGTTTGAGAGTGCTTTGGCCGAGTGGAACATCTCGTTTACGGTCCGTCCCAATGGGGATTATCAGGTTTCGAGCACTCCGTTGGCGCATCTACTCAAGCACCTTGGCGGTTCAGTGGCCCGCGATAAGCATCTGCCTCCATTTTGGCCTGAGTTGTCTGACGGGCAACTTGGCGTGTTGCTCCAGGCGTACTTCGACGGAGATGGTTCAGTCGAGAATTGGAGCGCTGTTTGTTGTGTCACTGCCAGTAAACAGCTTGCCAGCGAACTACTCTATGCGTTGATGCGCTTTGGAATCTGGGCACGACTCCGTGCGGTATGGAAGATTGCAACCAACTCTCAGCACAGCGGCGCGTGGTACTGGCAAGTGAGCATCTCTGGCCAGGAGAATCTACACGCATTTGCGCAACACATCGGGTTCGCTGTCCCGCACAAGCGTGAGGCATTGGAGCGTCAGCTCCATCGTCGTTCGCATTCAAATCTGGACGTGGTGCCTGGCTGTGGTCAACACTTCCGGTTGCTCCGTGAGGGTCTTGGCTTGAGTAACAAAGCAACGGCGCGACTCACAGGGCTTAGCCGTGGCGCTATCCTGTTCATCGAGCAGGGCAAGCGAAACCCCACCCGGTTCACAGCAGCGCGTTTGTTGCGCAGCTTGCGAGCAGCGGCCGAAGCGCACCACTGCGCAGACGAAAAATGGTGGCAGACCTGGAGCTATCTCGATGGCTTGTTGAACGTCCACTGGACCGAGGTGAAATCGGTTACTGCGCAGCAATACGACCAACCCTACGTCTACGATTTCAGTGTACAGGACAATGAGACGTTTTTGGCCGGCGCTGGTGGGATGTTCGTCCACAACACCTATGTCATGGCGCAGATCATCGAGCGCGTGCAGCGTCCGACGTTGATTTTGGCCCACAACAAGACGCTGGCCGCCCAGCTCTACGCCGAGTTCCGCGAGTTCTTTCCCCACAACGCGGTCGAGTACTTTGTCAGCTACTACGACTACTACCAGCCGGAAGCCTACATCCCACGCACCGACACGTACATTGAAAAGGACTCCAGCATCAACGACGAGATCGACCGGCTGCGGCTGGCTGCTACGGCGTCGCTCTTCAGCCGGCGCGATGTGGTGATCGTCGCTTCGGTGTCGGCCATCTACGGCCTGGGCAGCCCGCAGGACTACGGCCAGGAGGTGGTGCATCTGCGGGTGGGCGACCAGGTGCGACGCAACCACGTGCTGCGCCGGCTGGTGGACATCTATTACGAGCGCAACGACCAGGTCTTACAGCGCGGCCGCTTCCGGGTGCGCGGCGACACGCTGGAGGTGCAGCCGGCCTACGGCGAGACGGCCTACCGCGTCGAGCTGTGGGGCGACGAGGTGGAGCGCATCAGCGAGATCGACACGCTGACCGGCGAGGTGCTGGACCAGCCCAGCCAGGTCAACATCTTCCCGGCCAAGCACTTCGTCACGCCAGCCGACAAGCTGGCCGAGGCCATCGATGAAATCGAGGCCGAGCTGGAGGAGCGCATCGCCTGGTTCAAGGCCAACGACAAGCTGCTGGAGGCGCAGCGCATCGAGCAGCGCACCCGCTACGACCTGGAAATGCTGCGTGAAGTCGGCCACTGTTCTGGCATCGAGAACTACAGCCGGCCGCTGGGCCGCCGCGCCCCCGGCTCCCAGCCCTGGACGCTGTTGGACTACTTCCCGCCCGACTGGCTGTGCATCATCGACGAGAGCCATATCACCGTGCCGCAGATTCGCGGCATGTACAACGGCGACCGGGCGCGCAAGCAGGTGCTGGTCGATTTCGGCTTTCGCCTGCCGCTGGCCATGGATAACCGGCCGCTGCGCTTCGAGGAGTTCGAGGCCATGATGACCCAGGCGATCTACACCAGTGCTACCCCCGGCCCCTACGAGCGCGATGTGTCGGCGCAGATCGTCGATCAGGTGATCCGCCCCACCGGCCTGCTGGACCCGGTGGTCGAGGTGCGACCGGTCAAGGGCCAGGTGGACGATCTGGTCAAGGAGATTCGCGTGCGGTTGCGCAATGGCCAGCGGGTGCTGGTGACCACGCTGACCAAGCGCATGGCCGAGGACCTGGCCGACTACCTGGCTGAGCTGGGCATCAAGGTTCACTACCTGCACAGCGAGGTCCATACCCTGGAGCGGGTCGAGATCCTGCGTGACCTGCGGCTGGGCGTCTACGATGTGGTGGTGGGCATCAACCTGCTGCGCGAGGGGCTGGACCTGCCCGAGGTCAGCCTGGTGGCCATCCTGGACGCGGACAAGGAGGGCTTCTTGCGCTCTGGTTCTTCGCTGATCCAGTCCATCGGCCGGGCGGCCCGCCATGTGGAAGGCAAGGCTATTCTGTACGCCGACCACATCACCGACAGCATGCGTTTCGCCATCGACGAGACCAACCGGCGGCGTGAGAAGCAGAGCCTTCACAACGAGCAGCACGGCATCGTGCCGCAAAGCATCGTCAAGAGCGTGCGCGACCTGACCCAGCGCTTGCAGGTGTCGGTGGCCGAGGACAAGGTGGCCTACAGTGTGGGCGGCGACGATGGAGGGCGGCCCGCGCCGCCGCTGAGCGCGCTGCCGCGCGCCGAGCGCCTGCGCATCATCCGCGACCTGGAGAAGGAGATGCACAAGGCGGCCGAGGACCTGCGCTTCGAGGAGGCCGCGATCCTGCGCGATCAGATCGTCGAGATCCGCCGTAGCCTGCAAGAGGAGTCCGATCTGCCGGCCTGGAAGAAGGATGTGCTGGACGAGGATGCGCTTGTGTACGAGATCGCGCGTGAGGCGGCGTAGAAGATCGCAAGGAGACAAGCATTGAACACTTGGCCCAAAAACCCCACCCTCTATGAAATCAACGCCTGGGTCTGGCTGGAGCAGCTCAGCCGGCAGGCCGGCCAGGCCGTTACCCTGGGCAGCGTGCCCCAGGCTGAGCTGGAGCGCATCGCCGCTTACGGCTTCGACGGCGTCTGGCTGATGGGCGTCTGGCAGCGCAGCGTCGATGGCCGCCGCGTCGCGCGCGAGCACCCTGGCCTGCAAGGCGAATACCGCAAGGCCCTGTCCGACTTCAGCGAGGACGACGTGGTCGGCTCGCCCTACAGCATCCCGGAGTACCGCGTCGATGCCACGCTGGGCGGCGACGCCGGGCTGGCCGCGCTGCGCCAACGGCTGGCTGACCTGGGCATGCGCCTGATGCTGGACTTCGTGCCCAACCACTTTGCCTGCGACCATCCGTGGATCAGCCAGCATCCGGAGCGGTTGGTGCAGGGTGGGCCAGACAGCCTGGCGCGCGAGCCAGTCAACTATTTTGACATAACAGTCAACGGCCAGTGGCGGGTTTTTGCCCACGGCCGCGACCCTTACCTGGACGGCTGGACCGACACGGTGCAGATCGACTATCGCAAGGCGGCCACCCGGCGCGCCATGGCAGACATTCTGCTGTCGATTGCCGAGCGCTGCGACGGCGCGCGCTGCGATATGGCCATGCTGGTGACGCGCGACATCTTCCTGCGCACCTGGGGCGGCGTGTTCGAGCCGCCGCTGGCCGAGTTCTGGCCGGCCGTGGTCACCGACCTGCACGCGCGCCATCCTGGCTTCCTGCTGCTGGCCGAGGTCTACTGGGATCTGGAGTGGGAGCTGCAACAGCAGGGTTTCGACTATACCTACGACAAGCGGCTCTACGACCGGCTGCTGGAGCACGATGCGATGGATGCGCGGCTACATCTGACGGCTGCGCTGGACTACCAGCGCCACCTGGCCCGCTTCACCGAGAACCACGACGAGCGGCGTGCGGCAGCGGCCTTTGGCGTGCAGCATAGCCTGGCCGCGGCGGTCCTGACCTACACGCTGCCCGGACTGCGGCTGTTTCACGAGGGCCAGCTCGACGGTTGGCGCGTCAAGCTGCCGGTACAATTAGGACGGCGACCGGTCGAGGGAACTGTGCCCCAGGTCGATCTGTTCTACCGGCGCCTGCTTCCGGCGCTGCGCCACCCCATTTTTCACGACGGCGAATGGCAGCCGCTCAAGCCGGTTGAGGAGTGGGCGGGCAACCCCACGTACCGCAACATCGTGGCCCATCGGTGGTCGTTGAACGGCGAACATCGCCTGGTGCTGGTTAATCTCTCGCCCGATCGGTCGCAGGCGCTGACGCCGGTGGACATCAGAACGCTGGCGGGCAAGACCTGGCGGCTGTACGATGTGCTGAACGACGTGTCATACGTACGGCGCGGCGACGAGATGGTCAGCACTGGCCTGTACATTGACCTGCCTGGCTACGGCTATCATTTGTTTGAGGTGCATGGCGAATAGCCACATCCTGTGCTCGGGCCGGTCTGCTGACCGAGCCCACTGCGCTGCGCGGCACGGTGGCTGCGCTCAGACCGGCCACAGAGTAGCGAGAAAGCTATGTTCAACTTCCCCGTGGATGGCGCGGCCCGCTGGTTGCTGGTTGCGCTGCTCGCCGTGTGGGCAGGGCTGCTGATCGGCGGATTGCTGCTGGGCAAGCCGGACGCTGGACGGCGCAATCGACTGCCCCGGCCGCTGCGCATGGCGCTGTCGGTGACGCTGCTGGTCGCGGCTCTGATCTGGTGGCAGGCCGGCACGGCCGGCACGCCGCTGGACCGCTTTGGCCTGTGGATCGTCGTGGGTATGGCCTTCGGGCTGCTGGGCGACATCTTCATGGCTGGCCTGATCGTGCCTAAGCCCAAGAACGTGATCTTCGGCATCCTGGCCTTCGGCGCGGGTCACATTTTGTACCTCCTGGCCTTTCGTCAGGCGGCTACGGTGCTGGGACTGAACTCTGGGCCGGTTTGGCTGTGGAGCTGGGTGATCTACCTGGCCGCCGCCGCGCTGCTCTGGCTGCTGCTGGTGCGCGAGCCAAGCCGCGGGCCGGTCTTGAACTACAGCACGCTGGGCTATTCGCTGGTGCTGGCAGTTATGGCCGGCGCGGCTATGGCGCTGGCGCTGCAAGACGCGGCGTTCGTCCTGCTGGCTGTGGGCGGCCTGCTTTTTATGGTGTCCGACCTGGTCCTGGGCAGCGAGTTGATGCGCCGCACTCACTTCCCTTCCATCGGCGATGTGATCTGGACAACCTATACCGTTGCCCAGATGTTGATTGTCTATTCGTCGGCCGCAGCGCTGGCGGGGTTGCTGCTACCAAGGTAGATTCCAAGAGGCTACGTATGTCTGAGTTGCGCCAGAACATGGCCACCAAACAATGGGTCATCATTGCCACGGAGCGCGCCCGGCGGCCCGAGGAGTTCATCGATTGGTCGCAGCGGCCCGTCAACCAGGCCTTGCCGCCCTACGATCCCGACTGCCCGTTCTGCAGAGGCAACGAGGAAGGGCCGGAGATGGAGACTCTGCGCCTGCCCCAGGGCAGCGAGCAGTGGCAGGTGCGGGTGGTCAAAAACAGGTTTCCCGCCCTCAGTCAAGAGGGCGACCGCTTGCGCAATTTCGATGGCGTGCACCGCTCCATCTCCGGCGTTGGCTACCATGAGGTGGTGATCGAAGCGCCCCAGCACAACACCACGCCAGCCTTGATCAACGCCGACGAGATGAGCCAGGTGCTGATGGCTTTTCAGATGCGCGGCGTGGCCATGTCGTTGGACGACCGCGTCGAGCATGTGATCTACTTCAAGAACCACGGCGTACGCGCCGGCACCTCGTTGATGCACCCGCACAGCCAGATTATCGCGTTGCCGGTGGTGCCCTATGACGTGCGGGCCAGGGACGAAGAGGCGCGGCGCTATTTCGACGACACCGGTAGCTGCGTCTACTGCGCCATGTTGGAGGATGAGCTGCGCGACCAGCGGCGTGTTATCATCGAGAACGAGGACTATGTGGCTTTCCTGCCCTACGCCGCGCTGTCTCCTTTTCACGTCTGGATCGTGCCGCGCGAGCATCACTCCAGCTTCCTGATGGTGTCGCCCATCTCATTGCACCGGCTGGCTGCCCTGATAGGCGACGTGCTGCGCCGCATGTACTACGGACTGAACGACCCAGACTACAATGTCGTCGTCCGCACCGCGCCAGTCAAGGCCTGGTACGCGGATTATCTGCATTGGTATGTGTCGCTGATCCCGCGCGTGAGCCAGACGGCCGGCTTCGAGTTGGGCAGCGGCATGTACATCAACACGGCGCTGCCCGAAGACAGCGCTGAGTTCCTTCGCTCCGTATCACTCTGAGGGATGCTTCGGCGGCCCTCAGCATGACCATGTCACTCTGAGGGATGCTTCGGCGGCCCTCAGCATGACCATGTCACCCTGAGGCTCGGCGAAGGGTCTCGGCTAAGTCGAGGTGTAACTGGTGGAAATCGGTAAGGTCAATCAAGTCGATATTCAACGCGAGATGCAGGTGGCGTACCTGGACTACGCCATGAGCGTCATCGTGGCGCGGGCCCTGCCTGACGTGCGCGACGGCCTCAAGCCGGTGCATCGCCGCATCCTCTACGCCATGCACGACATGGGGCTGACGCACGACAAGCCCTACAAGAAGTCGGCCCGCATCGTCGGCGAGGTGCTGGGCAAGTACCATCCCCACGGCGACACAGCCGTCTACGACGCGATGGTGCGCATGGCCCAGGATTTCAGCCTGCGCTACATGCTGGTGGACGGCCAGGGCAACTTCGGCTCGGTAGACGGCGACAACGCGGCCGCGATGCGCTACACCGAGGCTCGTCTGGCTCGCATTGCCCAGGAGATGCTGGCCGACATCGACAAAGAAACGGTCGACTGGACGGCCAACTTCGACGAGTCGCTGCAAGAGCCAGCCGTGCTGCCGGCCGCGCTGCCCAACCTGCTGGTCAACGGCGCCAGCGGCATCGCCGTGGGCATGACCACCAACATCCCGCCCCACAACCTGGGCGAGGTCTGCGACGCGCTGGTCTACCTGATCGACCGCTACCACCAGGTGGACGATGTGACGGTCGAAGAGCTGATGCGCTTCATCAAGGGGCCGGACTTTCCCACCGGCGGCATCCTTTACCGTTTCAGCGGCGACGAGGACGTGATTGCGCCGGCCTACGCCTCCGGCCGCGGCCATTTTCGCGTCCAGGCGCGCGCCCACATCGAGGAGATGAGCCGCAGCCGCAGCCGCATCGTCGTCACCGAGCTGCCCTACCAGGTCAACAAGACCAATCTGCTGGAGCGCATCGCCGAGCTGGCGAGGGACGGCAAGCTGGAGGGACTAAGCGATCTGCGCGACGAGTCCGACCGCACCGGCATGCGCATCGTGATCGAGGTCTCGCGCACCGGCGACGCGCGCAACGTGCTGGCCGACCTGTACAAGTACACTCCCATGCAGCAGACCTTCGCCATGACCATGCTGGCGTTGGTAGACGGCGAGCCGCGCATGTTGAGTCTGCGCCGCGCCTTGCAGCACTACATCGAGCACCGCCGCGAGATCATCCGCCGCCGCAGCGAGTACGATCTGCGTCGAGCCAGGGAGCGCGCCCACATTCTCGAGGGCCTGCTCAAGGCGCTGGACATGCTGGACGAGGTGATCCAGACCATCCGCCGCTCGCAGACCACCGACACCGCCCGCGCCAATCTGATCAAGAACTTCAAGTTCAGCGAGCTTCAGGCCCAGGCGATCCTGGACATGCCGCTCAAGCGGCTGGCGGCGCTGGAGCGCAAAAAGCTGCAAGACGAGTATGCCGAGCTGTTGCAGCGCATTGCCTACCTGGAGGACCTGCTGACCCATCCCGACAAGGTGTTGGGCGTGATCAAGGAGGAGTTGCTGGCGCTCAAGCAGCAGTACAGCGATGCGCGCCGTACCCAGATTGCTGAACTGGGAGTGTCGCGCGCCAGCCTGACCGTGCAGGACATGATGGCCGACGAGCCGGTGCTGATCAGCCTGGCGGGCAACGGCGTACTGCTGCGGGAGAGCGCGGTCGAGCGGCGGCGCGGCAAGCTGCCCAGCAAGCTGGACGACGCCGCGCCGTTCCGCCTCGCGGCCGGCCGCACCCATGACGAGGTGCTGCTCTTCTCGGCCGACGGGCGCATGGCGCGTCTTCCCGTGCATCGCCTGCCCGACGGCGTCCCGATCCACCCGGTCGATCTGGGCGCGTTTGGGCGCAACGACCGTCTGGTCAGCCTGCTGCTGCTGGGCAAACCCGATGAGGAGGAGGAGCAGGAGCAATTCCTGGTGCTGGCCACGCGTCAGGGTCGCGTCAAGCGGGTGACGCTGGCCGAAGCGCGCGGCGCGGTGGGCGTCGTCACCGCCATGAACGTGGACGACGGCGACGAGCTGGTGGGCGCCGCGCTGAGCGATGGCAACAGCGAGATCGTGCTGGTCAGCAAGCTGGCCCAGGCCATTCGCTTTGTCGAGGCTGACGTGCGGGCCATGGGGCTGCCGGCCGCGGGCGTGTGGGGTATGAAGCTGAGCAGCGGCGACGAGGTAGCGGCGCTGGCCCTCGCGCGGCCCAACGCCGAGCTGGTGCTGGCCACTTCGGCCGGCGTCTTCAAGCGCACCCCCATGAGCGAGTTCCCCGTGCAGGGGCGGCACGGCGGCGGTGTGGCCGCGACGCGTCTGGGCCAGAAAAGCGGCGCCATCGTCGATGCGGTGGTGGCCGAGCCGGCCGACGAGTTCTTCAGCGCCAGCCGCAAGGGCACGCTGCGCAAGCTGGACTACGGCGAGATCCCCGGCGGCAAGCGCAGCGCGCAGGGTAAGCTGTTGATCCAGCCGGCCCAGGGCGACACCATCGCCAGCCTGCTGCACCTGCCCACGGCGCGCGGCCGGCGCAACGGCCCGCGTCGCAGTCCGGCCGGCCCCTCAGCCCCTGGCCGTCCCGCCGACAGCGCGCCGGAGCCAGCGGAGGCTGAGGCCACGCAGCTTACGCTGGGCGGCTGGGTCGAGCCAGAGCCGGCCGCGAAGCCCGCACCCAAGCCCAAGCGCGCCGCCCCGCCTGCGCCGGCCGCCAAAAGCCAGCCCGTCGCGCGCGGCTTTAAGCTGGACGAGGTTACCAAGACGCCGGCCAAGCCGGCAGGCCGTGCAACGAAGGCCGTGTCGCCCAAGCCGGCGGCCAAGTCCTCCGCCGCTGCGGCCAGCAAGCCCGCGCCCAAGTCCTCGGCCCCAGCGGCTAGCAAGCCGGCTGCCAAGCGCATCGCTGCCCCCAAACCGGTCGCCAAATCCCCTGCTCCAGCGGCTGGCAAGCCGGCCGCCAAGCCTGGCGCTGCATCCATACCGGCCGCCAAGCCGGCTGCCAAGGGCGCGGCGACGCCCAAGCAGGCGTCGAAGCCAGCAGCCACTGCCACGAGCAGCACGGCCAAGAAACCACCGACCGGCAGTTCGAAAGGCCGCCAATAGGCGCGCTTCGCATCCTTTCATTCTGAACCAAAGGGACACAGAGTTCACTGAGGAGACACAGAGTCCACAGAGATCCCGAAATCTTCTCTGCGCTCTCTGTGCCTCCTCTGCGTCCTCTGTGTCCCCCTCCGAAAAAGCACAAGTCCGGAGCATGGGCATTGGCTCCGGGCCTGTTCTAGTAGGGCGGGTGGGATTCGAACCCACACGGGTTGCCCCTTCGGTTTTTAAGACCGATGCGTCTGCCATTCCGCCACCGCCCCATGGTCTCGACACTTGCGCCTGCGCTCAGTGCAGGTGTACGGCGGGTTTCGATACGCCGCAGACGGGTTTCGATACGGCGCAGACGCCTACTCAACCCACGGCTACTCAACCCACGGAGAGTGCGCCTGGTAAACAGATGGCCTATAGCGGCTGGCGGGCCATGCGCTATAGGCCATGCTGAGAGGCGACGGCCGGATTTGAACCGGCGATCAGGGTTTTGCAGGCCCTTGCCTTAACCACTTGGCCACGTCGCCGTCACTGGCCGCATTGTACCCGGCAAGGGCTTTCTTGTCAAGGCTGATAGTTTGAGCGAGGTTGCCGTGAGACAGGACCGATTCCTCTATTGCGCCAGTTGCAGCACCCAGTTTCTCTGGACAGGGATCGAGCAGCAGCAGGATGATCAGCCGCCGGCGCACTGCCCAGCCTGCCGCTATCTGCTGCCAGCCGCAGGCCGCCGCCGCGGCCTGGTCAAGTTCTACAGCCTGCGCAAGCACTGGGGCTTCGTCACCCAGCCCGACGGCGTGGAGCTGTTCTTTCACCGCAGCGCACTGGCGCCGGGCGAGGGACTGCCCCTGAGCGAGGGCGAACTGGTCGAGTATGCAATCGAGCAGTCACCGCGCGGCGCGCAGGCGGTCGATCTGCGCCGCTTGGCTCAGCCCGGTGAATGGAATTCACCGGCTGACAGCACGAAGCCGCGTTAGCGGCTGGGGACGGGTGCCCAGCGCCTGAGGGCGCTTGGTGGTGTCAGCCGGGGATTTCCAATCCCTGGGCTGCTACGGCGCAGCGCAGTCAGCGACGCTCTCCGCGACATTGACGACCGGCCGGCCGCCGCGCGGGTTCGGATTGACCATCGTGCGTTGGATGCAGGACGGCACCTGGGAGGACGCCAGGCCGCTGCTGAGCAGCAGCGCCGCCTGGCCGCTGACCAGCGGCGCGGCGAAGGATGTGCCCACCCAGAAGCGGTAGCCGGTGGTGGACTGCGTGGCCAGGCTAATCACCCCCAGCGCACAGTCGGGATCGCCCTTCTCGCACTCCTGGGCGCGCGGCTGGCAGGGATCGCTGGAGGCCAACTGCCCGTCGCCGCCCGGCGCCAGCACGTCGCCCTGGTTAGAGTAGCAGGCAAAATCGGGGGTTGGGTTGCTGGCTGCCACGCCGATCACGTAGCCCCAGTCGGCGGGAAGCTGCATGGGCCGCGGGCTGGCGCTCCGGTACGAGTCGTTGCCCGACGCGGCCACCAGGACGGCTCCACGGCCATGCGCGTTGCGCAGCGCCTCGTTCAGCGAGACGATCTGCGCCGGCCAGCCGGCTCGGGCTAAATCGCGCGGCTGATGCACGCCCAGGCTGAAGTTGAGCACCACGTTTTCCAGCCCGCCCTCCTGGCTGCGCTGGGCCGTGAACTCGTTGATCGCGTTGTTCAGCGTCCACAGGTCGCCGCAGCCGTACTCGTTCAGCACTCGCACCAGGTGGATCGTGCTGGCCGGCGCGACAGCGTAGACCAGACCGGCCGCGAATAGCCCATGGTCGGCCACCGTGACCGGCATGGTGATCGCTCCGCTGGCGGTGGGGACAGGCGCCGGGGGCAGGATGTTCAGCATCGGCGGAAAGGCCAGCGTCAGGTTGATCGGTTCGGCCAGCGGCGTGGGCTGTGCGCCTGGCGCAAAGGGCGACGTGTCGAACACCGCCACCGTCACGCCGTCGCCCGTCCATTGGCCCCGGCCGCTGCCGTCAGCTTCCAGGTCAATCTGCTCGAAGGCCCATTGTTTCCAGAACGTCCCGATGGCGGCGTCGGCCCCCTCGCCGCCGGAACTGCCGCCGACCTCGAACGGGCTGCCGCCAACCTCGAACGGGCTGCCGCCGACCTCGAACGGGTCCTTTTCGACTGCGCACGGGCTGGCGGGGTTAGCGTCGTCCAGCGGGCCGGTCAGGTAGTTGGGGTCGGCAAACACCAGGTACTCGCGCCCAATTTGGTTGATGTCCACCACGAGCTTCTCTACGGAGCTCCCACGCGGCAGGCTGTAGAGGCCAGTGGTCAGTTCAGCGCGCGCGGCCGGGGGGAAGTCCACCATCTCCGACTGGCCGCGGCTGTTGCTGGATTCGCTCCACACCTCGGCGGCCGGCTGCTCGGGCAGCAGGTGGTTCAAGCGGCAGGTTTGGATCGGCGCCAGCCCCGCGTCCCTGGCGTTCAGCTCCTTGACCACCTGCTCCACGCCGCTGGCCGGGCCGGTGATTATCACCTGGTTCAGGATGTAATGACCGCCGACCAGAGCGACGGCTGGCTGGTACTCTGGATCGACGGGATCGCAGACGTACCCGTCGCGCGCGGCCGGCTTGGTTGGCTCGACGGGAGGTTGGGGCGGCACTGGGGTGGCTGGCGCCACACAGCCGAGCAACAGCGCCAGTGTCGCCACGATGGCCAGCCCGGTGGTTGATAGCTTCTTTAGCCAATGAGAGTTCATAATTCAGCCTCCTTTGAGTGATGCTGAGAAAACGATACGTTATTGCGCCGCGGCGTCGCCGCCGATTGAAATCGGCGTCTGACACACCCGAAGCATGCTAAAGCAAGCTCAGGCATGCACACCAGCTTGCTTCAGCATGCATTGCAGGTATCAGCCTGCGGTTTCAAACGCAGGCGGGGCTGCGGCGAGATTACCGGGATAAAATCTTAACCTTGATAAATCGGCGTCTGACACACCCGAAGCATGCTAAAGCAAGCTCAGGCATGCACACCAGCTTGCTTCAGCATGCATTGCAGGTATCAGCCTGCGGTTTCAAACGCAGGCGGCGCTGCGGCGAGTTTACCGGGATAAAATCTTACCCTTCATCAACCGCAGGCGGCGCTACAACGATCCGGCGTCGCCCACCAGGAAAAAGGGCGCCCAGAAGTAGGGATGGGCATAGGCGCGGTTCTGAGCCTCTGACCCCGCCCGACCGGCCTGGATGAATGCCAACTGGGCCTGCCGCAAGGCGCTGCCCTTGCGTTGACCCTGGGCCAGGCCTTGGTAGAAGCGCTGCATCAGGCTGGCCGTAGAGCGGTCCTCGACTGTCCACAGGGTTAGCACCAGGCTGGCGGCGCCGGCATAGAGCAGCGCGCGCATCAACCCCAGCAGCTCGTCGCCCCCGCCCAGCGTGCTGCGGCCGGTCTGGCAGGCGCTGAGCGTCACCAGCGACGCGTTGAGGCGCAGGTTGAAGATATCCAGCGTGGTCAACCAGCCGTCGGCCAGCGCCAGCCCTGAGAAGAGCGGGTTGTCGGGCCGGAAGTTGCCGTGCGTGGCCAGGTGCAGCACCTGGCGCTGGCTGGCTAGCTCGCGAAACCGGGCCGGGGTCGCCGCTTCCTCCACGTAAAGCTCGCCGCCGAAAATGGCATGGATCGCCGCCGCCTCGTCAATCGTATTGGGCAGTTGGCCGCCGAAGGAATGGCCGAAGGTAGCGGCGCCCGCAGCGGCCCGGCGCGGCTCCAGACAGTAGCGCAGCAGGCTGGCGCCGGGCAAATAGCTGATTTCGTGGCGCTCGACTACGTAGTGCGCACCGTCGAACAGCGCATGGAAGGGCAGATAGTGCAGCGGGCCGAAGGGCGCCACCATCCAGCGGCTATAGGCTCGCAGCGTGGCATCCAATGGCGCAACCAGACCCTGGTAGAGGCGCTGCAGCAGCGCCTGCGCGTTGGCCGTGAGCGCCGGCAGGCGCTCGGCCGTGCTGCGCGGCGCCGCGTCCAGGTTGAGCCGCAGGAGCCGGTACAGGCTGTGTATGGTCTTGAGGTCGATGGGCAGAACAACCGCCTCGATGGACTGGCTGGTGACGACGAACGCCAGCACTACATCGCGGGCGATGAAATACTCGATCAACGCGGTCTGGTCGTCCAGATAGGGCTGGATCGGCTCGATCTGCACTCGCCACAGCGCCGCGTCGCGCGCGTAGTCGGCGTTGCGCACCAACAGTTTGTGCCACAGGTCGGTGATGCGGTTTTCGATCTCCAACACATCCTGTTCGATCAGCTCCCGGGTTTCAGCCGGTACGGCCGCGCCGCGCACGGCTAACTCCCGGTTGCCCTGCCAGCGTCGAACCATCTGGTCGCGTTGGGCGCGCAGGCGCAGCAACTCGTCTACGCGGCCTTGGTCTTCGGCGGAACGGGCTTCGATGCCCACGTCCAGGCGAAAGGCCAGCATGTCGACCAAGGTCCTGGACCTGGCCCGCTCGGCGTACTCCAGGCCGCTAAGCGGCCGGTCCAGGTCTACACACAGCAGCACCATGTCCTCGTAGACCGCAGTCTTGTCCTCCAGGAAATCGGCGCGGAACTCGACCATCAGGCGGCTGCGCAGGCGCTCCAGATGCTCGATGGCCATGCCATAGGACTCCAATGCATCGGCCTGACGGCCTTCCTTGTCGGCGGCGCGCCCCAACAGGTGGTGGGCTTGAAAGATGAGCGAGGCGATAGCCAGGGCTTGGCCGCTGGCCAGGGCGCGTGCGGCCAGGTCGTTGGCGGCGGCGAAGCGACCGAGGCGCAGCGCCGCACGCGCCGCCACCAGATGCGCCTGCGCCTCTTCGACAGGCAACTGGAGTTGTCGAAACATCTCGCCGCAGCGTAGCGCCGTGGCGAGACTCTGCTCCAATTGACCGCAGAAGCGCTGCACCGCGGCGACCTCTAGCTCTGTGGCAGCGATCCATGCCTGGTTGCCGATCTCGGCGAAGATGGCGCGCGCCTCTTCCAGTGAGCGAATGGCCCGCTCGTACTGCCCCAGACTGGCGTGAGCCATGCCCTCGATGAAGATGGCGCGGGCCGCCACGTCGTGCGCGCCCACTTCGCTGAACGCGCTGCGCACCTGACGGCAGGTGTCCAACACGCCGTGGTATTGGTGCAGTTGCAACAGGCAATGGCTGACGTCCAGATCGACCAGCAGGGCATCGCGCTGGCGGCCGTCCCCGGCAAAGACCTCGCGCACCTGGTAGAAGCCTTGCAGCGCGTCGTTGTATTGGCCGAGGATGACGTAAGTCAGGGCCAGGTTCCACCGGGCGCGCGCCGCGGCCACGGTCTGGCCCAGATCCATCAATCCGTCAATGGCGGTGCTGCACGCGGCGATGGATGCATCGAACCGGCCCAGGTTGCGCAGCACCAAAGCGCGGTTGAGCTGCACCCACAGCCAGCCGGCCCGACCCGTGTTGCCAAGCTGGGCGTAAAGCTCGTCGGCCCGGTCGAACAGCGCCAGGGCCAGCGCATCCTCGCCCATGTTGGCGTGCATGATGGCCAGGTTCATGGTCAGTGTGGCCAGTGGCTGCCACTGCTGGTGATCGGCCAGAATCTGGCCGGCCCACTGGCCAGCCTGGTCGGCTTCACCGTAGCGTCCCAAGAACGAAAGGGCGCCCACCTTGCCTACCTGCGCGCGGGCTTGCTCGACGGGCAGGTGGGCCGCTGCGTAGATGGCGCTGGCCTCGTCGTAGAGCGCCAACGCCTGCTGGTATTCGTGCAAACCGATCGCGTGTGCATTGGCCTCGGCCAGCAGCCCCAGAGCGCGATCTGTGGCGGTGCCAGTCAGAGTCGCCAGTCGCTGAATCAACTGCGCAACCTCTAGCGACCGCATGACGTCGGCGCGCAACAAGCGATCCGCTTCAGCTTTGAGCATTGCCGCGGCTGCGCCGTAATCTTGGTCAGCGCAAACCCGCAGAAGCTTCTCCTGACGGACGGGATCGCATTCGGCCAGCAGGCGCTCGATGATCTCTTGGGGGGGCATACCGGGCATCAGGGGATCGCCGGTCAGATGGCGAGGTCCTGAATGTAGACCTCGACCGGCTCATGGGTAACGAACATCTCGTATTGGCCGGGCGCCAGGTCGTCGATGGCGAAGTTGCCGAACATGTCCAGCGGAACGGTGCTGACCAGGTGTTCATCGCGCCAGAGGCGGACCACGGTCTCCTCGGTCTCCCATCCCAGCACCAGGCCGATGAGCGATCGGCGGCCCGGCTGTGGTTCCTCGTCCTGAACTTCGAGAACAATCTGCACGTCGCCGGCCTCATAGGTCAGCGGGCTGCGCTCCTCGCCGCGCAAGCCAGCCAGGCCAGGCGCCCACGCCGGCTGGCCGAACAGGCTGCCCGGTTGCGGCCCGTTGGTCAAACGGGCTACGATGACCTGGACGTTGCGTTTGATCATCTGCCAGGGCGCTGGGTGCAGGTAGGGGTCGGCCGTGCTCAGGAAGGCGTCGAGCTGCGCTAACTCCTGCGCACAATGGGGGCAGCTAGCCGCATGTTGCTGCACAGCCGCGCTCCGGGCAGCGGGCAGCAGGCTCATATGGTGTTCGCCCAGTTCAAGGCTGGAAGGACAGGCAACCCGATAGAGGCGGGCGATAGCAGCCTGCTGAACACTAGCCAGGAGGGCTGCGCGCTGTTGGCAGTGCGGACACTGGGAGACATGCATTGCTACCTCCGGGTCAGCCTCGCCGTC
>Ga0209573_1003297_pt1 | contig 18084 bp, 17 predicted proteins | sample TNRBio252014_DNA_FD_185870 | JGI IMG/M metagenome (GOLD analysis project Ga0209573, IMG submission 185870) | Wastewater treatment Type I Accumulibacter community from EBPR Bioreactor in Madison, WI, USA - TNR Reactor_6/25/2014_ DNA (SPAdes)... | ecosystem: Engineered > Bioreactor > EBPR >...
GGCAATCACGAGGGCGAGACGGCGCCGGTCCAGCCGGCACGCGCGAGCGTGTCGATGAGCGTGCTTCGGGCGATGCCGAAGGTCCGGCAGACCGCCGCCTTGCTCGCGCCGCCTTCGAGAGCGGCAATGACCGCTTCCAGCTTCTCGGTCGTGACGGTGGTCGGACGACCACCACGTCGGCCGCGTCTTCGCGCGGCGGCAAGTCCCGCCTGCACCCGTTCACGCGTCAAGGCTCGCTCGTATTGGGCCAACGCCCCGAAGATATGGAACAAAAGCTCCCCATGCGGCGTGTTCGTGTCCATCCCCTCCGTCAGCGATCGGAACGCGACCCCGCCGTCGCGCAAGCTGGCGACAATGTCGAGCAGGTGGGGAAGCGAGCGTCCGAGACGGTCGAGCTTCCAGACGACCAGCGTGTCGCCGGCTTTCAGAAAGTCGAGGCATCGCTTGAGCCCGGGACGATCGTCGCGTGCACCCGACGCCTTGTCCTCGAACAGGTGACGGGCATCGACGCCGGCGGAGATCAGGGCGTCGTGCTGCAAGGCCGTGGTCTGACGGTCATTCTCGGACGAGACGCGCATGTAGCCGATCAGCATGTGCGGAAAACCTCGAAGGGGCGATTTCCGCACATACTATCATTCCGACCCGGTTTACCGTACAGAAAAGCGCCGCCGATGCACCGATCGATCCCAAGGCGACAGGACCCGTCGGAAAACAGGTGTTTTCCGGTCCGAACCGAATCGGAGTTTCCGCTCCGTTGCTACTCAGACCGCACCGTCCCCGGAACACGCCTATCCGCCGACGCCGTTCGGGCCGGCGTCGATCGGCTGGCTGCACTGGCTGGGGGCCTCCCCTCGGCCGCCGCCGCCGCGGACGTCACCGAAACTGGGACGCAGGCTGCGCCTATCCGGCGCAGCTGAAGCGGCTCGACCGGCACGCCAACTGGCCGACGCTGGCCGCCTTAAATCAAGGACGGCGCCCTCTTCGAGGAGGACGCGCTGCAATGGGTGCTGTGGGTGAAGGCGCTCGCCATGTTCACGCCCCCTGCCCGTCTCCTCAACGTCGCCTCCTGGCCGGACAGGGCAACGCCGTACCAGGCAGCCGATGACGATGCGGGAGTTCACACTTTTTCGCCAAGTCGGGGCATCGACACGAACTCAAGTTCGTCGCGGTCCCACGCGAAGGCGAGCAACACGGCGAAAAGGGTGGTTGCTCGCCGTTCTTGCTCGCCTGCTCGAAGACCAGGGGCATCTCAAATACAAGAAGGACGGTAGCTGCGCGTTTTATATGTCCGTCAAGGGCTGATGGCCTTGGGTGTCACCAGAATGCAGAAGTCAAACCAGCCCATGCACCGCTCTCGACACGGCGAGCTTCGAGCGCCTACGCGGGCCGGTCACGGGCGGCATTAGGCGTCCAACGAATGCCCGTCGACGGCTGTGGAACTTAGCACCTACTCTATTCTCGGTGCGCCAGACCCGTTGGCAACGGCACTTGTCTTGGTTTCGATCAGCCTTACTTTGGCCCCATGGCTTTGTGGGACGGAACTTGGTCCGCTCAAGGTGCCAAAGCTACCCAGCCCCACAGGCCGCTGGTTGCGGATTGGCGCTCCAATCTGGCTCATAGTGTTCACAATTGCCTTTGTTAAGGTTTGGCCAGAAAAGAATCAGGATTCCCAGCCCTTGTCTTATAAGCAGTACTTGGATGGATTCTTCGATACATCAAAGAATCAAGCGATTCGTGGGACATCGTATCCCATGAACGAACTGGAGTCTCGGGAACTGCAACAGGCGCTCGGCTCTACGAAATGGGACGGAGGGGCAAACCGGGGTGAGATCACATTCAATGAATTCGGTCGCCAAGCGGCTTTCACAAATCAAGCAGGACGGTCGCCGGGTACGCTTCTGCTCCAAGGAGTGCCCATGGGAAGCGTCCCGCTCATCGTCGGAGAATGGCAGCAACAAGACGGGCAATCGGGTCGCATCATGCTGAGTTTCTCTCTCGGTAGTAACTGGGAGCAGCTCGAAGTTAACTGGGGCTCAGCCTTCGTTGCAAGGAGCACTTGGAAGAGAGTGAGGTAGCGGAGAACTGGACGCCTAAACCCTCGCTCAAGCGGAGCGGCAACGGCGTGGCGCCCGCTTAGCTCAAACGTCGGGGACTGCCCGGATTCCGTTGATGCGCCGTGTGCTGCTGGGTTCCGCTTTTCCCCCGGCCCCGACGCTTGCGGCTGCCGCTTTCGGGCACCCGCCATGTCTCGTCATGGGATGACGCGAAGGCCCGGAGCCGGAAGACGAATGAGGCTTCGGGCGGTCTGACGCGCTATCATGGCAAGCGGGTTGTCCCGAGGAGAGCAAATCGCAATGGATTCCGGAGGACTGGACAGGGTCACCTTCGAGCCGGGGAAGATGGGAGGCCGGGCCTGCATCCGCGGTCTCAGGATCACCGTCGCCCACCTCGTGTCTCGCGTGGCGGAGGGGGCGACCGCGGAACAGCTGCTCGCCGAGTATCCGGACCTGGAAGCCGAGGACATCCGCCAGGCGCTCACGTACGCGGCCTGGCTGACCAACGATCGTGTGATCGTGGGATAGCCCGATCCGGTGCGCTTCCTCGTCGACATGAACCTTTCGCCGGCGATCGCCGATGGGCTCCGATCGCTGCGCTTCGACGCTGTTCACGTCCGCGACGCCGGTCTCGGCAGAGCGAGCGACGAGGAGATTTTCCGTTTCGCTGCCACTGAGCGGCGCATCATCGTCACCGCCGACCTGGACTTCGCCGACATCGTCGCCGCATCCCGCACCGCGATCGTCAGTGTCATCCTTCTCCGCCTTCGCAACGCGGTCCCGTCGCGGAGTCTCGCCCGCTTGCAGGAGGTTCTGTCGCTTGCGGCCGAACCGTTGTCCGCAGGCGCGATCGTCATCGTGTCCGAGGATCGAATTCGAATACGCCCGCTGCCGATCGCACCCTGACCGAACGACAACCGGCGCACAGCGAGGCGAAGCGGACGCGACCGTGACCGACCACCAAACGGTCGAGAGTGGGATAAGCCCGCGTAGCAACCATCAAGCGGAGGTCGGCCTTTCGGTCCACGGGATGCCGCGGGCGGGAAAGGCCTCCTCGGCAACCTGCTGCAAGCGCTTCCTCGAACACGTGATATGAAAACTCCAACGCGACGGTCTACCGGGATCGACCCGGCGCCGCCGGGGATCGCGTCTCCACAATGGCGCAATCTGACAAGACCCCGGCCGACCGCATCGGTATGGTCGAGCCGCACGGAAGGGAGAGAGCGAGATGCGCAGGCGGGTGACACTCCTGGCGTTGGTTGTCTTGTTGTCGGCGGTACTGTCCGGGGCGGTCGCGCAGGCACAGCAGCGGACTGGCGTCCCAGGGGCGCCGGGGACTGGCGTCCCAGGGGCGCCGGATGCGACCACGACCATCGACGGGCGCTATCTGCCCCCGCCGCCCGCGCCGTTCGGCGGCCGGATCAACCTCAACGCCGCGCAATCGACGCCCTCCTGGCCGGCACGGGTGGTGCCGCCGAAGGACGCGCCGAACATCCTGCTGATCATGACCGACGACACCGGCTTCGGTGCGGCCTCGACCTTCGGCGGGGTGATCCCGACGCCGAGCCTCGAGCGGATCGCCCAGCAGGGGCTGCGGTATACCAACTTCCACTCGACCTCGCTGTGCTCGCCCACCCGTGCGGCCCTGATCACCGGGCGCAACCACCATTCCGTCGGCTTCGGCGTGATCTCCGAAGCGGCCACCGGTTTTCCCGGCTACAACAGCATCATCGGCCGCGACAGCGCCACGATCGGCCGCATCCTGCTCGACAACGGCTATCGCACATCCTGGTTCGGCAAGAACCACAACACGCCGGGCTGGGACGCCAGCCAGGCCGGCCCCTTCGACCAGTGGCCGACCGGCATGGGCTTCGAGTACTTCTATGGCTTCGTCGGCGGCGACGCGAGCCAGTGGCAGCCGAACCTGTTCCGCAACACCACCGCCATCTACCCCTACGTCGGCAATCCCGGCTGGAACCTGACGACCGGCATGGCCGACGACGCCATCCACTGGCTGAACCAGCTGAACGACATCAATCCCGCGATGCCGTTTTTTCTCCACTACGTTCCGGGCGCGACGCACGCGCCGCACCACCCGACGCCGGAGTGGATCGCAAAGATCAGCGACATGCACCTGTTCGATCAGGGCTGGAACGCGCTGCGCGAGCAGATCTTCGCCAACCAGAAGACGCTGGGGGTGATTCCGGCCGACGCGAAGCTGACCCCCTGGCCGGACGACCTGCTGAAGCGCTGGGATTCGCTCTCGGCGGAGGAAAAGAAGCTGTTCATCCGCCAGGCGAACGTCTACGCCGCCTACCTCGCCTACGCCGACCATGAGATCGGCCGGGTGATCGCCGCGGTCGAGAAGCTGGGCAAGCTCGACGACACGCTGATCATCTACATCGTCGGCGACAACGGCTCGTCGGCGGAAGGCTCGCCGAACGGCACGCCCAGCGAGGTGATGCAGTTCAACGGCGTCGAGCTGCCGGCGGCCGCGCAGATGCCGTGGTACGACGCGTGGGGCTCCGACCGCACCTACAATCACATGGCGGTCGGCTGGACCTGGGCGTTCGACACCCCGTTCAAATGGACGAAGCAGGTCCCGTCGTTCTTCGGCGGCACCCGGCAGGGAATGGCGATCGCCTGGCCCGGGCGGATCGCCGACAAGGGCGGCATCCGCACCCAGTTCCACCACGTCATCGACATCGTGCCCACCCTGCTCGAGGTCACCGGCATTCCCGCCCCGGTGATGGTCGACGGCATCGCCCAGAAGCCGATCGAAGGGGTGAGCATGGCCTACACCTTCGATGCGGCGAACGCGGCGGCCCCCTCCACCCGCCGCACCCAGTATTTCGAGATGATGGGCGTGCAGGGCATGTACAACGACGGCTGGATGCTGAGCGCGGTGCCACTGCGCGCGCCCTGGGAGCTGCTCGGCCAGGCTGTCCAGGACCCCGCCACCGCCTTCAAGTTCGAGCTCTACGAGGTGAGCAAGGACTGGACGCAGAACGACGACGTCGCCGCCGCCCATCCCGGCAAGGTGCAGGAGATGCGCGACCTGATGTTCGCCGAGTTCGCCAAGCACCAGGTGCTGCCGCTGGACGCCTCGGTAGCGACCCGGCTGGTGACGCCGCGCCCGTCGGTCGCGGGCGGCCGCGACGTGTTCGCCTTCTCCGGCGTGCCGGTGACCGGCCTGCCGCGCGGCACGTCCCCCGAAATTCTCAACACGTCGTATACGATCACCGCGGAGATCGACGTGCCGCAGGGCGGCGGCGACGGCATGATCGTCACCGACGGCGGCCGGTTCGGCGGCTACGCGCTGTATCTGCGCGAGGGCAAGCCGGTGTTCGTCTGGAACCTGCTCGACCTGAAGCGGGTGCGCTGGGAAGGCTCCGAGGCGCTGTCGCCCGGCAAACATACGCTGGAATACGACTTCCGCTACGACGGCCTCGGCTTCGCGACGCTCGCCTTCAACAACATCAGCGGGCTCGGTCGCTCCGGTACCGGCACCCTCGAGGCGGACGGCAAGGTGGTGGCGACGCAGACGCTGGAGCGCACCGTACCGCTGACCCTGCCGTGGGACGAGACCTTCGACATCGGCTCGGATACCGGCACGCCGGTCGACGACCGCGACTATCAGGTTCCGTTCCGCTTCAACGGCGGCATCGGCAAGCTGACGATGGCGCTCGACCGCCCGAAGCTCACCCCCGAGGACATCAAAAAGTTGCAACAGGCGCAGGCGGGTGCCGGAGACGCGCGTTGAGACGATCCCCGGCGGCGGGCGGCTCCCCGCCGCCCTCGCCCCGCCGCCCCTCGTCCCGCCGCCCTCGCCTCGACCCACGCCGCTGGTGTCAGCCGGGGTTGCGGCGGAAGGCGCGCGGCGGCATTCCCGCCCAACGCCGGAAGGCGCGGGTGAAGTTCGCCGGATCCGCGTAGCCCAGCTCGCTGGCGATATCGATCAGCTTGCTGTCGCCTTCGCGCAGGTGCCGCACGCTGGCCTCGAAGCGGGCCCTGTCGACCAGACTGGAATAGGTCTCGCCGACTTCGGCGAGGCGGCGCTGCAAGGTCCGCGCGCTGAGGCCGACCGCCGTCGCCGTCCGGTGGATGTCCGGGTGGCCTGCGCTCAGCAGCGCGCGGATGGTCTGCCGGACCGAGCCGGCGAAATCGGCGGCGGGCACGGCTTCGTGCGATATGGCGTCGTCGGCATCCTCGCCGCCGGGACGGAGCCCCCGGTTCGGCGCGGCCAGCAGCAGGCGGGGGAACGCCACGGCAGTCGTATCGCCGGCGCAGACGACCGGCGCCTGCAGCGTCGCCTCGACCCGCTTCTGCAAGGCCGCTGCGTCCGCGGGCAGCCGCACGTGCTCCGGCGCCCAGCCAGGCCCGACCGTCGCGCGCACCGCCTGGATCATCATCGTCACCGTGAACATCTCGCCCTGCAGCCACCCCGCGGACAATGGCGGCGCAAACCGGTGGCAGAGCGCGACGCGCTCGCCGCAGCGGGACAGCCACAGCCGGTCGCCCGAGTTGTGCAGCGCGACTGCCCCGATCAGCGCGTTCAGCGTCTGCTCCACGGTCTCGCCGCGCCGGATCAGCCGCGCGTAGGCGCCGAGGTGCTCGAACGGCGTCTGCTGCCCGACGACCAGGCCGAGTTCGGGCAGCTTTTCCGACTTGGCAGCCCGCGCCAGGAACGACAGGCAGGCGTACAGCGGCAGCAACCGCTCGCCGTCGGCGGTCGCGTCGGGCGTGAGGCCGACGTCGTCGAGCAGACGCTCGACCGGGGCACCATTGCCCTCCAGAAATCCCACGAACGGCAGAAGCGCGTTCGCCCGAACCATGGCGACAGGCAGCATTCCACTACGTCCTCCCCTCGAGTGCCCGCCTGCCGGTCAGCCGCCGATGCCGGCATGTTTTGCGCAATCAATGGCGCACGATGACAAGAAATGCGAGCGCGGATCAACTACCGCTCTGGCATGGCCACTGCGGGCTCGTTCGAAGAACGACCCGCCGTCGGCATAGTCACGAGCGAGACCAGGGAGTGTAGGGGATGCGATCGATCATGTTTGCGCGAGTGCGGAAGGCTGCAGTTGTCGGTGTGTGCGGGCTGGCTGTGATGGCTGCCACCTCGCCGCTCTCTCCGCCGGCCTGGGCGCAGGCGGCGGGGATGTTCGGCGCGGGCGAGACCGACACGGTGACCGTCCGGGCGACGGTCAAGTCGGTGGACCTGAAGACCCGCACCGTCGTCCTCGTCGGGCAGAACGGCGAGACGAAGTCGGTGAAGGTCGGCCCCGACGTGCAGAACCTGCCCCAGGTGAAGCCGGGCGACATCGTCATCGCCCGCTACCGCGAATCGGTCGCCTATGTCGTCGCCGCTCCGGGAACGAAGACCCCGGAAGACCTGCTGGCACTGGCGGCCGTCCGTGCGGCGCCGGGCGAGAAGCCGGCCGGCGGCGTCGAGACCAAGCTCGTCGTCACGGGGCTGGTCGTCGGGGTCAACCCGGTGGCGAATACCCTTTCGCTGGTCAATCCGGAAGGCGGCGAGGTGGTGACGCTCGCCGTCAAGGATCCCGAGTACCAGCGCCTGCTGCCGCAGGTCAAGGTCGGCGACGACATCAACGTGGTGATGAGCGAAGCGCTCGTCGCGGTCGTCGAACCGGCGAAGTAGCGGGTGCGTCCGGGTTCCGGCGTGGCTCGCCGGCCACGCCGGAACTCGGGAACGCGACCGCGCCCCCCTCTCACCGCTTCAGGTGCCGCGCCTCGACCAGACAGGTGACGACGCCGCGCAGCGTGCGCACTTCCTGCTGCGTCAGGGCGGCGCGGGCGAAGACGTTGCGCAGGTTGCGGACCATGCTGGGGCGGGCCTGGGCGTTGCGCAGGAAGCCGCAGGTGTCGAGTTCGCCTTCGAGGTGATCGTAGAGACCCTGCAGTTCGGCCTGCGTCGCCGGCCGGGTCTGCTCCGGGATCACCAGTTCCGGAACTGTTGGCGGCGCGGCCTCGGCCGCCGAATACCATTCCCAGCCGATCAGCAGCACCGCCATCCCGAGGTTGAGCGAGCTGAAGCCGGGATTCAGCGGCACGGTGACGACCGCCTGGGCGAGCGCCACGTCGTCGTTGTCCAGACCGCACGCCTCCCGGCCGAACAGGATGCCGGTGGCTTCGCCGGTGGCTGCGCGCGCACGCAGGTCGGCCGCGGCGGCGCGGGGGCTCGCCAGCCGCTTGGTCATGTCGCGCGGGCGGGCGGTGGTCGCGTAGACGTGGACGAGGTCGGCGATCGCGTCCGCCGTCCGGCCGTAGAGACGGGCCCCGTCCAGCACCCGGTCGGCGCCCGAAGCGGCGGCGACCGCCTTGTCGTTCGGCCAGATCTCGCGCGGGCGGACCAGCCGCAGGTCGGTCAGCCCGCAGTTCAGCATGGCGCGCGCCACCATGCCGATGTTCTCGCCCAGCTGCGGCTCGACCAGGACGACGGCCGGGCCGGCCGCGTCCGGGCAGCGCTCGCGGCTTCGATCGGTGCCGGACACCGGCTCAGGCGCGGCTGGCGGCCGCCCCTTCGCGGAAGAGCTTGTAGACGATGCCGTCGTAGAGCGCCCGATACGACGCGTCGATGATGTTGGTGGAGACGCCCACGGTCGACCAGTGGTCGGCACCGTCGGCGCTCTCGATCATCACCCGCGTCACCGCCCGCGTGCCATCGCCCGGCGTCAGGATGCGCACCTTGTAGTCGAGCAGGCGCACGCCCTCGAGCTGCGGGTAGACCGGGGTCAACACTTTACGCATCGCCGCGTCCAGCGCGTTGACCGGGCCGTTCCCCTCCTCCACCGTCATGAACTGGCGGCCTGCCACCTCCATCTTCACCGTCGCTTCCGACAGGGTGACGATGTCGCCGCGGGCGTTCCAGCGGCGCTCGTCGATCACCCGGAAGCTGGAACAGCGGAAGTATTCCGGCAGTCCGTCGATCGCGTCCCGGGCCAGCAGTTCGAAGCTGGCTTCGGCGCCGTCGTAGGCGTAGCCGTCGAACTCGCGCGCCTTCACCGTCTCCAGCAGGCGCGTCAGCTTCGGATCGTTGGCGTCGATGTCGAGGCCGATGTCGCGGAAGCGCGCCAGGATGTTCGAGCGCCCCGCCTGATCGGAGACGACGATGCGGCGGTGGTTGCCGACCAGTTCGGGGACGACGTGCTCGTAGCAGCGCGGGTCCTTCTCCACAGCCGAGACGTGCAGGCCGCCCTTGTGCGCGAACGCGCTCTCGCCGACGTAGGGCGCGTTGCGGATCGGCGCCCGGTTCAGCCGCTCGTCGAGCAGGCGGGAGACGTGGGTAAGACGCGTCAGGTCGGTGGGCGTGAGCCCGGTGTCGAAGCCCATCTTCAGCGCCAGCGTCGGCGCGATGGCGATCAGGTCGGCGTTGCCGCAGCGCTCGCCCAGCCCGTTCAGCGTGCCTTGCACCTGCCGGGCGCCGGCCTTCACCGCCATCAAGCTATTGGCGATCGCGTTGCCGGTGTCGTTGTGGCAGTGGATGCCGAGGTGATCACCCGGGACATGCTCTCCGACCCGGCCGACGATCTCCTCGACCTCGTGCGGCAGCGTACCGCCGTTGGTGTCGCACAGCACGATCCAGCGCGCGCCGGCCTCGTAGGCCGCCCGGGCGCAGCGGAGCGCGTACTCCGGATTGGCCTTGAAGCCGTCGAAGAAATGCTCGGCGTCGAACATCACCTCGTCGACCTTGGTCAGGGCGTGGCGGATGCTGTCCCCGATCATCGCCACGTTCTCGTCGAGGTCGATGCCGAGCGCGTCGGTGACCTGATAGTCCCAGCTTTTGCCGACCATGCAGACGACGCGGGCACCCGATCCCACCAGTGCCGCCACGCCCGGATCGTTCTCGGCGCTGCGACCGGACCGGCGCGTCATGCCGAAGGCGCTGAGGCGCGCCCGGTGCAGCGCCGGCGCGTCGGCGAAGAACGCCGTGTCCGTGGGGTTGGCGCCCGGCCAGCCGCCCTCGACGTAATCGATGCCGATCCCGTCCAGCGCGCGGGCAATGGCGGACTTGTCCGCCACGCTGAAGTCGACGCCCTGGGTCTGCGCACCGTCGCGCAGGGTGGAATCGTACAAGTAGACGCGATCGCCGGACATTTGCTGTTCCTCGAGAAGACGGGGCGGGAGGATGCCCGAAAACGCCTCGCAGACACAAGACGATGTCGTGGACTCACGACCGTTCTGCCACCCCGCGCAGCCGGGCGGTGATGCGCGCGTGCTCCGCCGGGCTCAGGCGCGGGCGGGTGCGGCTGTCGATCTGCGCGTCCTCGCTGGCGATCAGTGCCGGGTACCAGTCGCCGGGGTCCGGCAGGTCGCCCCCGTGCCGGGGGATGACGTGCAGGTGCAGGTGCGGCACGGTCTGCCCGGCGGCGGCGCCGTCCTGGATCGTCCAGTCGAAGCCGTCGGCGGCGAACGCGCGGCCGAGCACACGGGCGGCGCCGCGGGCGAACAGCATCATCGCCGCGAATTCGGCGTCGGGCAGATCGAAGAGGCGGGCGACGTGCCGGCGCGGGATCACCAGCGAATGCCCCGGCAGGATGGGGGCGATGTTGTGCAGCGCTAGGAACTGCGCGTCGGCATGGAACGCCGCATCGGCGATGCCGTCGCTACAGAACGGGCAGGCGGATGAGGCCGGGTCAGCTGACGACACGACTGAAATCTCGCCTCTTGCTAGGAAATTTATCTTGCGTCACGGAACGTGGTCCTGTAGGAATCGTTTCAGCGAGCGCCGGTGGTGCGTTCAGTCGCTCCCCTCATCCAAGCCTTCGGGTGAGGGCTACAGCGTCAGCATCGCGCCGCCCGACGAAGCGTCGGCGAGGAAGGTGACGACGCCCGCGACTTCGAGCGGCACGTCGCGGCGCAGCGCCGCGACGTCGAGCCCGATCGCCCGCAGGCCCATCTCGCAGACGATGAAGCGCACCCCAAGCTCGGCGCACGCGCTCAGCAGTTCCTCGAAGCCGGCGACGCCGCGCCGGCGGCGATCGTCGTCGGTGGCGCCGCCGGTGTCCGCTTCGCCCGGGAGGCTCCGCCAACCGGGGCCGCTCCCCTCGTCGGCGGAGAGAGCCAGCAGCGCCCGGTCGGTGAAGAACAGCGTGGCCGGCGTGCCGATGGCGGCGGCGGCGCTGGCCAAGACCAACGCATAGTGCACGCGCTCGAAGGTGCCGGAGATCACCAGCAGCGACAGCTTGTCCGGCGGCGCAGCGGCGGGGTCAGACGCGGCAGGCGACATCGGCGGCGGCTTGGCTGGACACGGCATGAATCGACAGGTCGCCGATGGAAGGCGCGTCGCCGCAGAGCGGGCAGCCGGGGTCCCGACGGACGCGAATGCGGCGCCAGGTGACGGCGAGTGCGTCCACCACCAGCAGCCAGCCCGCCATGCTCTCGCCTATGCCGAGCAGTTCCTTGATCACCTCGGTCGCCTGCAGGCTGCCCATCACACCGCAGAAGGCACCCAGCACGCCGGCCTCGGCACAGCTCGGCACCTCGCCCGGAGGAGGCGGCTCACGGTAGAGGCAGCGGTAGCATGGGCCGGGCTCGCTGCCGGCGGGGTCGCGTCGGCGCGGCGCGAACGTGGCGAGTTGGCCATCGAAGCGCAGCACCGCCGCCGAAACCAGTGGCTTGCCGGCGAAGAAGCAGGCGTCGTTGACGAGGAAACGCGTAGAAAAATTGTCGCTGCCGTCGGCGACGATATCGTAGCGGGAGATCAGGTCCAGCGCGTTGTCGGCGTCGAGACGAACCCGGTGCGGCTCGATCGTCACGTCGGGATTGATCGCGGCCACGGCCGCGCGTGCGCTCTCGACCTTCGCCATGCCGATGCGCTGATCGGTATGCGCGATCTGCCGCTGCAGGTTGGACAGATCGACTACGTCGTCGTCGACAATGCCGATCGCACCCACGCCGGCGGCGGCGAGGTACAGCAATAGCGGTGAGCCGAGGCCACCGGCGCCGATCACCAACACACGGGACGCCAGCAGCTTCGCCTGCCCGACGCCGCCGATTTCGTCGAGCAGGATGTGCCGAGCGTAACGCCGGACCTGCGGGTCGGTGAACTCCATCCGTGTCCTCGGCCTCGACTACTCCCTCTCCCCTCGCGGGAGAGGGCCGGATGAGGGGGCACCGGCGCCGGGCCCTCACCCGCTCGCTTCGCTCGCACCCTCTCCCGCGGGGAGAGGGTTGGAAAGCGTTACTCGCCCAGGCCGTCGAACAGCGCGGTCGACAGGTAGCGTTCGGCGAACGATGCCAGGATGACAACGATGTTCTTGCCCGCCATCTCTGGCCGCTTGCCGACCTCGATCGCCGCCGCCAGCGCGGCGCCGGAGGAGATGCCCACGGGCAGTCCTTCCAGAGCGGCGACGCGGCGCGCCATCGCAAATGCCGTCGCGTTGCCGATCTTGATCACCTCGTCGATGGCACGGACGTTGAGGACGGCCGGAATAAATCCGGCGCCGATCCCCTGAATTTTGTGCGGTCCAGGCACGCCGCCGGACAGGACCGGGCTGTCCTCCGGCTCGACCGCCACCATCCGCAGCCCCGGCTGGCGCGGTTTTAGCACCTCGGCGCAGCCGGTCAGCGTGCCGCCGGTGCCGACGCCGCTCACGATCACATCCACGTGGCCGCCGGTGTCGCGCCAGATCTCCTCGGCGGTGGTGCGCCGGTGAACCTCCGGGTTCGCGGGGTTGGAGAATTGCTGCAGCATGATCGCGCCCGGCCTCTCCGCCACCACCTGCTCGGCGCGGGCGACGGCGCCCGGCATGCCGCGGGCGGCCGGTGTCAGCACGATCTCCGCACCCAGGAGCGCCAGCATCTTGCGACGCTCGATCGACATGCTCTCCGGCATGGTCAGGATCAGCCGGTAGCCCCGTGCGGCGCAGACGAAGGCGAGCGCGATCCCGGTATTGCCGGAGGTCGGCTCAACCAGGGTCGCACCGGGTGTGATGCGGCCTTCCTTCTCGGCGGCGAGCACCATGGCGAGGCCGATCCGGTCCTTGACCGACGAAAGTGGATTGAAGAACTCGCACTTCGCCAGCAATTCCGCGCCGCAGCCGGCCTCGACCGCCAGCTTGCGCATACGGACAAGCGGTGTGTCGCCGATCGTCTCGAGAATGCTGTCGTAGATGCGGCCGCGACCGCGTGTCGCGCCGGCGTCGGAGGTGGATTGCTCGTTCATCGTCTCGGCCCGCCTTTGTCTACCTAACGAGTAGGGATGAGTGTACGCCCGATCCAGCCGAATGCAACCGGCGCCGGAAGCGGGCTCTCCTCGTCATATGGAGAAGTCCAGCCGGTTCCGCCCCTCGCTGGCGATGCCGGCGACATCGGCGCGGTGACAAAGATCGTCCAGCGTCACCCCGTCGAGCCGCGACAGCAGCTCACCCTGCAGCTCCATCCACAGCGGCCGGACGACCTTGAGGCCGAGCGGCGAGCCGGTGTCCTCCTGCAGCGGGTCATCCTCGCCGTCGCCGTTGCGGACGACGCGGATGATCTCGCCGATGGTGATGCGGCGGCGTTCGCGCGCCAGCCTGTAGCCGCCGCGCGGACCGCGGACGCCGACGAGGACGCCGTTGCGGACGAGGTTTTGCAGCGCCTGCTCCAGATAGCGGCGTGGGATGCCCTGGCGCCGTGTGATCTCGCGGCTCTGCACCGGCTCGGCACCGGCGTGATACGCGATGTCCAGCACCGCCTCGATGGCAAAAAGGGTCTTGCGCGACAGTTTCAACACTGGCCCGGCTCCCCCGTCGTAGATGTGCCAGTCGAGCCGAAGCCGCCGTCGGCGCGCACCGTCGCCGGCAGGTCCTCCATCTCGCACCAGCGGACGGTGGTGACCGGGGCTATGACCAGTTGGGCGATGCGCATGCCGCGTTCGATGTCGAACGGTGCCGCGCCGTGGTTGACGAGCACGACGATAATCTCCCCCCGATAGTCGGCGTCGACAGTACCGGGGCTGTTCAGCACCGTCACCCCGTGCCGGGCCGCGAGGCCGGAGCGCGGCCGAACCTGCGCCTCGAAGCCTTCCGGCAGGGCGATGGCGATGCCGGTCGGCACCTGGGCGCGGCCGCCGGGCGGCAGGCTCATCGGCCCCGTCACCGCCGCCGACAGATCGAGCCCGGCCGCCTGTGCGGTCGCGTAGGCCGGTAGCGGCAGGTCCGCACCATGCGGCAGGCGTCGAACGGACAGGCCGATCGGGCCGCTCATGTCGCAGCCGCCAGCACATCGGCGATCCGTGCCGCCAGCCGCTCGGCTACGGCCTGCTTACTCATCGCCGGCCAGTCTTCGACCCCGTCGGCGGAGATCAAGTGCACGGTATTCGTCTCGCCGCCGAAGGTGCCGGTTCCTGGCGAGACGTCGTTGGCGAGAATCCAGTCGCAGCCCTTGCGCGCGCGCTTGGCGATGGCGTTCTCGACGATGCGCACCGTCTCGGCGGCGAAGCCCACCACCAGCCGCGGCCTGCGCCCGGCTACGTCCGCGGCGAGCGTCGCCAGGATGTCCGGGTTCTCGGCAAATCGAAGTTCCGGCGGCGGGTCGCCCTTCGCCTTCTTGATCTTCTGCACCGACGGCTGCACCACCCGCCAGTCGGAGACGGCGGCGGCGCACACGGCCACGTCCACCGGCAGCGCCGCCTCGCACGCCGCCAGCATCTCGGCCGCGGTCTCGACCGGCACCACCGCCACACCCGGCGGGTCGGCGAGTTCGGTCGGCCCCGTAACCAGCGTCGTCGCCGCACCGAGGCCGGCCAGTGCCGCGGCGATGGCGTGCCCCTGCCGGCCCGAAGAACGGTTGGAGATGTAGCGCACCGGATCGATCGGCTCACGGGTCGGGCCGCTGGTGACGAGCGCGCTCCGCCCCTCGAGCCGCCGGTCGCGGGCGAAATGCGCCTCGATCGCAGCGACGATCGCCTCCGGCTCGGCCATGCGGCCCGGCCCATACTCGCCGCAGGCCATGTCGCCGTCGTCGGGTCCCACGGTCGTGAGCCCGCGCCGGCGCAGCGTCGCCAGATTGGCCTGCGTCGCCGGATGCAGCCACATGCGGACGTTCATCGCAGGTGCCGCCAGAACCGGCTTGTCGGTCGCGAGCAGCGCCGTCGTCGCCAGGTCGTCGGCGATCCCGGCCGCCATGCGCGCCAGGATGTTCGCCGTGGCGGGTGCGACGACCACCAGGTCGGCGTCGCGCGACAGCCGGATGTGGCCCATCTCGCTCTCGTCGCCGAGCGCGAACAGCTCGGTGTAGACCTTGTCCTCGGTGAGTGCTTCGAGCGAGAGCGGCGTGACGAACTCCCGGCCCGCCGCGGTCAGCAGGCAGCGCACGGATGCGCCGCGCTCGCGCAGCCGGCGGATCAGGATCAGGCACTTGTACGCGGCGATCCCGCCGGCGATCACCAGCAGGATTCGCTTGTCCCGAAGCACACTCATTGTACTGATCTACTAGTTTCTGGTGTGTTGTTCAATCTCGGCTTTGCGACGGCCGACGTCGAGTTCGACTCTCTACCCCGCGAGCAGGCCGATGACGACGCCCGCCAGTACCGCGGCCAGCAGCCAGCCGGCGACGGCGCCGGGGTCTCGGCCGCGAAGTTGCCGGAGGCTCTCGGGATCGAGCCGGAGCTGCCCATCCGCCAGGACCGCGAAGCCGCGTTCGGCGCGGCGCACCAGTGCGGGCAACCGGGTGAAGGCCGAGGCGGCGTCGTTCGCCGCGTCGCGCACCCGCGCCTGAGGCCCGAGGGTCTCGGCGCACCACGCCTCGACCAGGGGCCGGATCAGGACCCACATATTCGCGTCCGGCGCCAACATCCGGCCGGTTCCCTCGGCCAGCAGCATCGTCTTCTGCAACAACAAAAGCTGCGGCTGCGCCTGCATGTCGAAGGTTTCGGTCACCTGGAAGAGCTGGCCGAGCAGGCGGCCGATGGAGATTTCGTTCTGCGGCTTGTCCAGGATCGGCTCGGCGATCGACCGGCAGGCCTGGGCGAACGTATCCAGCGATTGCTCCGCCGGCACCCAGCCTGCTTCGAAGTGGACCTCGGCGGCGCGGCGCCAGTTGCGGGTGAGGAAGGCCAGCAGCATCTCGCCCAGGTGCCGCCGCGACGTCCGGTCGAGCCGCCCGGTGATGCCGAAGTCGACGACGGCGACGCTGCCGTCGGCGCGGACGAACATGTTGCCGGCGTGCAGGTCGGCGTGGAAGAAGCCGTCGCGGAACACCTGCTGGAAGAACGCCTCGGCGGCGTGCGTCAGGACGGTGCGCGGATCGTGGCCGGCGGCGATGATCTTGTCCCGCTCGTCGATCTTGATGCCGATCACGCGCTCGATGGTCATCACCCGACGGCCGGTGCGCGTCCAGTCGACGGCCGGGACATAGAAGCGGTCGTTGCCGGCGAAATTCTCGGCGAGTTCGGCCGCGGCCGACGCCTCGAAGCGCAGGTCCATTTCCACGGTGACGGAATCCGCCAGCGTCTGCAGCGATTCCATCAGGCGCAGCCGCCGCAGGGTCGGCATGTTGGCGTCGAGGAGTTCACCGATCCAGAAGAACAGCTCCAGATCGCGGGCGAACGCCTTCTCGATCCCGGGGCGGAGCACCTTGACCGCCACGTCGCGGCCGTCGGCGTCGACGGCGAAGTGCACCTGCGCGATCGAGGCGGCGGCGACGGGCTGCTCGTCGAAGCTCCGGTAGAGGGATTCCAGCGGCCGGTCGAACTCAGTCTCAATGGTGGCGCGCACATGCTCGAACGGGAACGGCGGCAGGCGATCCTGCAAAGCTGCAAGGTCGGTTGAGATTTCCTCGCCCAGGAGATCCGATCGGCTGGCCAGCGTTTGGCCGAACTTGACGAACGACGGTCCGGCGTCGTGCAGCGCGCGCGCCAGCCGCTCGCCCGGCCGATCGGTGTGCCGGCGAACCAGGGGCCGCGCCAGCCACACCAGAGGTCGCGCCGCGGCGATGCCGTCGAAGACGAACAGCGCGTCGTTCCGCGCCAGCACGCCCGCGAGGCTCAGCAGGCGGGCGGCGTTTCGCAGGCTGCGGATCATCCGTCCGCTCTTCCCGAGCGGCGGATGGCGGCGGACTGGTGGTGCATCGTCAGGTGCGCCAGGCGGAATGCAGGGCGGCGATGCCGCCCGAGAGGTTGCGCCAGCGGACGAGATCGAGGCCGGCGGCGCGGATCATCTCGGCGAACACCTCTTGCGGCGGAAAGCGACGGATGCTCTCGGCGAGATACCGGTAGGAGTCGGCGTCGCGGGCGACGACGCGGCCCAGCGCCGGCAACATGCGGAACGAGTACGCATCATAGAGGCGGTCGAGCACCGGAAGGGAGACGCGGCTGAACTCCAGGCACAGGAACCGGCCGCCCGGCTTGAGCACCCGGCGCGCCTCCGCCAGGGCTGCGCCGATGTGGGTGACGTTGCGGATGGCGAACGCGATGGTAAACGCATCCACCGACGCGTCGGCCACCGGCAACCGCTCGGCGTCGCCGCACACCCAGTCCAGGGCCGCGACGCGGCCGCGATCGATCGCCCGGTCGCGGCCGACCGCCAGCATCTCGCGATTGATGTCGACGACGACGACGCTGCCGCCGCCGCGCTCGAGGAACCGCAGGGCGATGTCGCCGGTGCCGCCGCCCACGTCCAGCAGGCTCATGTCGGGCTGCGGGTTGAGCCAATCCAGCATCGCCGACTTCCACAGCCGGTGAATGCCGCCGCTCATCAGGTCGTTCATCAAATCGTAGCGCGGCGCCACGGACGCGAAGACAGCGCCCACCATCGAGCGCTTCGCGGATACGGGGACGGTGCGGAAGCCGAAGTGCGTCGTCGCTTCGGCGGTGCCGTCGCCAGCGTTGGGGTCGTCGTCTCTCGTCTCGGCCATGGAACGGGACCATAGCGGAAGCTCTCGGGGCGCGCTAGCGTGCCGCCATGCCCGAGTTGCCTGAAGTCGAGACAGTGCGGCGCGGCCTGCTGCCGGTCCTGGAGGGCCGCCGGTTGACCGAGGTCGTGCAGCGTCGAGCTGATCTTCGCTTCCCGCTCCCCGCGGCGTTCGC
>Ga0209573_1003298_pt1 | contig 18078 bp, 14 predicted proteins | sample TNRBio252014_DNA_FD_185870 | JGI IMG/M metagenome (GOLD analysis project Ga0209573, IMG submission 185870) | Wastewater treatment Type I Accumulibacter community from EBPR Bioreactor in Madison, WI, USA - TNR Reactor_6/25/2014_ DNA (SPAdes)... | ecosystem: Engineered > Bioreactor > EBPR >...
CGGTGGATGTATCACCGCAGTCATTGGCAGGTGATCAACAGAACAGAAGGGTTGGGAATCACTCACCGGAGAAAATTCTTTGTTTTTACGATATTAATTCTTTGTTTCCTGATTTATGGTTCCTTTTCCTGGCCGCCACTGAGCCGGTCTGACAGTTTCAGGTTCAATAATAGTTTTAAGTCTTACCTCGCCATCAACCCCCTTCAAAATTTTGTTGCCACATTACGATTGCGAAAACCAGATTACAATGAAAAAAAAGCCAAAGAAGTTTTTCCGGTAATGGCAGAATGGATGGATCTGCCTGACAAGAACAATTTTTCATACCGCAGGGAGATCGGCCCGCGCAGTTCCTCATTTGAAAGCCGGCCCAATATTGTATTGGTACAATGCGAGTCATTCAGCATGTACAAGAGCAGCATGAGTGGCAATCCTCTGAATGCTACTCCTTTCTTTGATTCATTATGCAGGCAGGGAGTTTTTTTTGACCGGTGCTTCACCCCGCATTTCTCTACGGCGAGGGCTTTGTTTGCTATCTTATCCGGCATACCTGATGCACAATTGTTCAAGTTCTCCAGCCGTAATCCACAAGCGGTGAAGCAACATACCATTGTTGATAACCTCGAGGATTATGAAAAACATTATTTTCTTGGAGGCAGCCCCGAATTCAACAATTTTGAAGGACTGCTGAAGAATATTGATGGATTACAGATGCATACCGGCGATGATTTTAAAGCACCAAAGGTGAACGTATGGGGTGTGAGTGATAAAGATCTTTTTTTGGAGGCCAACGAACTTTTCAAGAAAAAGGATAAACCTTTTTTTGCGTATATACAGACTTCAGGTAACCATCGGCCTTACAAACTGACAATACCAAAAAATGATACAGATTTTGTAAGGGTGTTGGTGCCGGATGAAGAATTAAAGAAGTATGGTTTTGAATCGCTGGATGAGTTCAACTGTTTCCGCTATTCAGATTATTGTTTCAGGAAATTCATAGAGGCAGCACAAAAAGAGAGCTACTTTCATAATACCATTTTTGTTTTTGTAGGAGATCATGGTCTGGCAGGAAATGCAGAAGCAATGTATCCGCCGGTATGGACAGAGCAACGGCTTACCGATGAACATGTACCACTGTTATTCTATGCACCTGATCTGCTGGTTCCCCAAAAAAGGACTGAAGTGGTATCGCAGATAGATGTGCTGCCAACTATTGCGGGGATGCTGCACCAGTCATATGTGAATACTGCATTGGGAAGAGATCTGCTTGATCCGGGAAAGAAAAATAATTTTGCTTTCATCACCAATACAGCTGATGGTATCGGGATGGTAACGGATGAATTTTATTTTACCCGCAATATCAATTCCGGTGAAGAGCTGTTAAGTCCGCTGCAGCCTTCTTTGTCAGCATACACTAAACAACAGAAAGATTCTATCCGTAAGCGGCTTTCCACTTTTACAATAGCCTATTATGAGACGGCTAAATACCTGCTGATGAATAACCAGAAAGATTAATACTGTTTTTTTGCTATGATGATCAGCCTCGGTGTTGCTCTTACATCATACGGACTGAACTGGTAATCTCCAAATACCTCCTGTACCTGCAGGCCCTGGTAGCTTAGCATATCGGTAAAGTCGCCTAACGAAAATTTTGCGACTTTCTCAGTATACTCCAGCGGGGAATTCAATGAATTATCTCTTACGGTAATTTTTTTGTAGAAATGGGTTTCGTCATCCCAGCGATGTATATCATATTGAGTGCCGCTGATCTCACGGGATTCATTATAGACAAGATGTTCTTCTGCAAAATGTGTATTCAGGTAATCAATTACAAATACCGCATCCCGCTTCAGGCTTTTGGCAATTGTGCGGATCGCATCATCATGTTCCCTTCTTGTCTTAAAATAGCCAAAGCTGGTAAAGAAATTAAAGGCATATTGAAAATAGTTGCCCCAAAATGGTAATCGCATGTCATGCACATAAAAATCCAGGTTATCTTTCTCGAACTGTTTGGCATAAGCGATACTATCAGCAGAAATATCAATACCCGTGACTGCAAAACCAAGCGAAGCCAGTGTTTTGCTGTGACGTCCCTTTCCGCAGGCAACATCCAGCATCCGGCTGCCGGGTACCGGTTGTAAATAACTGATCAGCCTTTTTATAAAGGCTTCAGCTTCTTTCTCATCTCTTTCAAAGTATAGTTTGTGATAAAAAGGGGAATTGAACCAGTTTTTATACCAGGAGGTCTCTGCCATATAACAAATGTAAGGATGCCGTTTAAAAACGTATTGAAAATGAAAAACGTATTTTTGCCTCCCTAAAAGAAATAATAGTGGCTTTAATAAAAAGTATATCCGGGATCAGAGGTACGATTGGTGGTAAACCTGGTGAAAATCTTACACCGGTTGATGTGGTAAAATTTGCCGCCGCATTTGGTACTATCATAGCAGAAGGGAAGCAAACAACGAAGATTGTTATTGGCCGTGATGGCCGGATCAGCGGAGCCATGGTACAACAACTGGTGGTCAATACGCTGATCGGTTTGGGTATTGATGTGATTGACCTTGGTTTGTCAACCACACCCACAGTAGAAGTAGCGGTGAAAATGGAAAATGCAGACGGTGGTATCATTCTTACTGCCAGTCATAATCCCAGGGAATGGAATGCACTGAAATTACTTAATGCGGAAGGAGAGTTTATTTCAGCTGAAACAGGAGCAAAAGTACTTGAGCTGGCAGCTAAAGAAGATTTCTCCTTTGCTGCTGTAGATAAATTAGGAACAGTGACAACTGATGATAGCTATCTGCAAAAGCATATTGATGCCATTCTAAAGTACCCATTGGTAAATGCAAAAGCTATAGCCAAACAGCATTTTAAAGTGGTGGTGGATGCTATTAACTCAACAGGTGCTATTTATGTACCTGCTTTATTAAAAGCACTGGGTGTGACTGAGGTGATTGTATTGAATGGTGAAGTGAATGGAAAATTTGCCCATAACCCGGAGCCTTTGCCGGAACATCTCTCACAGTTGTGTAATGAAGTGGTGCAGCAGAAAGCTCACCTGGGTATTGCCGTTGATCCTGATGTTGACAGGCTTTGCTTTGTTAACGAAGACGGCACCTTGTTTGGCGAAGAATATACGCTGGTGGCAGTGGCTGATTATGTATTGAGTAAGCGAAAAGGCAATACAGTAAGTAATATGAGCAGCACTAAGGCGCTGAAGGAAGTAACCTTGAAACATGGAGGAGCGTATTCGCCATCGGCAGTAGGAGAGGTAAATGTGGTTAAGAAGATGAAAGAAGTAAATGCAGTAATTGGCGGGGAAGGCAATGGCGGTATTATCGTCCCCGATTTTCATTATGGCCGTGATGCATTGATTGGCATTGGTTTATTTTTAAGCCATCTCGCCAATCATAAAAAAGGAATTAAATCGTTGCGCAGTACATACCCGGATTATTTTATTTCAAAGAATAAGATTGAGCTGCACAATGGAGTGGATGTAAAAGGGATTTTTGAAAAGATCAGGATGAAATACAAGAGTAATCCCATCAATACTGAAGACGGGCTGAAGATTGAGTTTGATAATGACTGGGTTCACCTGCGTACATCCAATACGGAGCCAATCATCCGCATTTATGCGGAGAGTGATTTTGAAACCAAAGCCAATAATATCGCCATGCAGCTGATGCGGGATATTAAAGAATTTAGTTAACGGCTTCCTTGTGTTAACTCATAAGGTCTTCCGGTTTTATCGGTAGTTTATTTATTCTTTTACCCGTTGCATTAAACACTGCATTGGCTACGGCTGCTGCAAATCCTACTAACGCAATTTCACCAACACCTTTTGCGCCTGTTGCGTTGATCACAGGGTCAGGTTTATTGGGAAACCAGGTGTCAATATACGGTACATCCGTATGTAGCGGCATATGGTAACTTCCTAAATTGTCATTGACATATTTTCCTGTTGTGTGGTCAATGAGTACCTCTTCGGTCAATGCCATTCCTATGCCGCCAACCGCACCGCCAATCATCTGGCTGCGGGCTGTTTTCTCACTGATGATCTTTCCGCCGTCACCGGTTGCAACAATTTGTTTTAGTTTGACAGCGCCGGTTGCGGGGTCAACATGCACTTTTACAAAATGAGCAGAAAATGAGTTCATGGCATATTTCTGCGCTTCGGCAGCTGCACGGCCTGACTCCTGGATAATTTCAACCTGTTCTTTACCAGTAACCTTCACCAGTTCGCTCATTGATATCCTGGCAGAACCATCTTTCTTTGAAATAAGTTGTTCGTTTTTTATTTCAATATCATCTGCTGATAAAGTTTTAAATGATGCCACATTTGCGATTGCAAGCTCTTTCAGGTTTTTTTTCAGGGCATCACAAACAAGACTTACACCATTTCCTAAAGTGGAAGTGGTGGTTGAGCCTCCCTGCGTAGGTCCCGGTGGAAAATCGGTATCACCCAGCATGAAACGGATCTTTGATGCCGGCATATCCATTACTCCTTCTGCAATTTTTACCATGGCGGTAGCCGTACCCGGTCCCATATCGCTTACAGCACTCTGTAGTGTAAGTGTGCCATCCTTTTTCAGTATAGCTTTCACCGCTGCATTACCTCTTCCTGCACCAAATACACCACCACCCATGCCATAACCCACCAGCATACCGTCTTCTTTTAATAAACCGGGTGTAGTTGGTCTCTTGTTCCAACCTATTTTTTCTCTTCCTGCATCATAACACTCTTTCAGGAATTTGCTTGACCATGGCAGTTTACTAACGGGATGCAGTTCTGCATAATTCTTAACTCTCAACTCAACGGGATCCATATTCAGCTTGTAAGCCAGTTCATCCAATGCACTTTCCAGTGCGAATGCGCCGGTGGCTTCTCCGGGGCCACGCATCCAGGTAGGCGTATTCAAATCAAGAGGCAGGATTTTATAGCTGGTGTTTACATTCGGGCAGTCATATAAAAACTGGGAGGCATTTACAATGCCCTCCCGGTAATCTTCATACCGGGATGTATTGCTGACAGCGTGATGCGTAATTCCAACCAGTTTGCCTTCTTTGGTGGCGCCAATAGCAATCTTTTGCCATGATTGCGGACGATAGCCCACCATAGAGAACATTTGACGGCGGTTGAGTAATACTTTGACGGGCCTCTTAACTTTTTTAGCAGCAATAACGGCCGCAGGCACATTGGGCCAGCTTCTCAATGATGCTCCAAAAGCGCCACCGACATATTCTGTTATCACACGGACATTTTTTTCCTCTAAACCAAAGCACCTGGCCAGTTGTGACTGTGTGCCTTTGGGGCCCTGCGATTTATCATACACTGTCAGTTTATCATCTCCTTCCCAGATGGCGATGGTGGCATGCATCTCCATGGGATTATGTGTTTCTATCGGTGTAAAAAATTCTGCTTCTACAAATACATCCGCCTTTTTATAGGCATCCGGCTCACCTCTTTTGTATTCGCCGATCTTTTTCAATTTAGTTTCATCGGTTCTCAATTTTTCAAAATCAGTTTCAAATGCTTCTGTGATATATTCTGCTTTTACCAGTTTAGCAGCTTTTACTGCTTTCTCCCAGGTATCAGCTACTACAAGGGCAATCGGCTGGCCATAATGATAAACAAGGTTATTATTAAAAACTTTTAGTCCCTGCCATTCAAAGCCTCTTTTATTCAGCTCTTTATCGTGGGGCCTGTAACCTGGAACCGGCGGGCAATTTTGGTAAAATATAATGTCAAGCACACCGGGACTGTTTTTTGCTTCGGTAATCAACAAGTTTTTTATAGCTCCTCTTGCAATAATGCTGGTCACAAAAACGCCATAGGCAATATTATCTATACGCTGATCAGCTGTGTATTTGGCACGACCTGTAACCTTTTCAATTCCGTCTACCCGGTCGTCGTTTAAAAAAATATTCTTATCCATAACAAGTATGTTGGGATTGATAAATTCAATTCTGTTTAAATTTTCTGTCCGCTTTTTTTAACCTCCATAATGGCGTCAACAATGTTGGGATAGGCTCCGCAACGGCAGATATTGCCACTCATATATTCCCGTATCTCGTCTGGTGTATTTGCTTTTCCGTCTTTGACACAGGCAACAGCGGACATGATCTGCCCGGGTGTGCAATAGCCACATTGAAAAGCATCGTGTTTGATGAATGCTTCCTGCATGGGGTGCAATTTATCGCCCTGCCCTAATCCTTCAATCGTAGTGATCTTTTTGCCATTATTATCAACGGCTATAGACAAACAGGAGTTCACCCTTTGTCCATCTACATGAACAATGCAAGCACCACAATGTCCCTGGTCGCATCCCTTTTTTGTTCCTGTAAGTCCCAATTGTTCCCTCAGCATATCCAGTAAACTCATAGATGGATCAACTGCCAGGGAATAATCCTTGCCATTGATCTGCAATTTAATGGGGGCTTTTTCAAAGAAGGAAGCTATAGCCTCGTTTTGTTCGCCGGCATTGAGCAGTGCTTTTGGCGCAATACTTAAAACGGTGATGGCTGTTGTTTTTTTTAGAAAGCTGCGGCGGCCTTCACCATCACAATTGTGTTCTGGATGTTTCATGTGTTTATCTTTTATATCACCGCCTTTGGCGGTTTTTGAATTTGTCACATGTTATGCCCCCAATATTTATTGCCGGTTGGTATGCAGCTTTTGTTTACGGGCATTTCATGAGAAAAAATTGTACAACAAATTACTTTTTTTCGGGCAGGCTGTAAAATAAAATTATCGCTTGACGATTCGTTAACTGCCCTCCCTGATACTTCTATTTGATATGTAGCCACGACACTGGGATGCCTTATATTTGCAGCCTTATTAATTCGTTTTCTTACTGCGATATGGATCGTATTTACCTGGATAATGCCGCTACTACGGCACTTGATAAAGAAGTGCTGGATGCCATGATGCCTTATATGACATCACATTTTGGCAATCCTTCTTCTATTTATTCTTATGGAAGGGAAAGCCGGCTGGCTATTGAAACGGCCCGTAAGACAGTAGCGAAGATCCTTAATGCGAATCCCGGCGAAATATTTTTCACCAGTGGAGGAACAGAAAGTGATAATATGGCCATTGCATCGGCTATTCATGACCTGGGCTGCCGCCATATCATCACTTCGCCCATTGAGCATCATGCCGTATTACATGCTGTGGAGCATTTTGATCATGATGATGTAGTGACCAGCAGTTTTGTTAAGATATACCCGGACGGGCATGTGGATTTAAATGATCTCGAAGATCAGCTGGCAAATCATGAGGAACGTTGCCTCGTATCATTGATGCATGCCAATAATGAAATTGGAAACCTGCTCGATATTAACGCTGCCGGCGAGATATGTAAAAAATATAATGCCATCTTTCATTCAGATACAGTACAAACGGTAGGTCATTACAAGATAGATCTCCGCAGCAAGCCGCTTCATTTTGCCACGGGGGCCGGTCATAAGTTTCACGGGCCAAAAGGAATTGGTATATTATATATCAATGATAATATAAAAGTAAAACCGATGATCTTTGGGGGGGGCCAGGAACGAAATATGCGAGCCGGTACAGAGAATCTCTACGGAATAGTTGGTTTTGCAAAAGCACTTGAACTGGCAGACGCCAATATGGAAAAAGACAGTGCTTATATTCAATCGTTGAAGACATACATGATTGAACAACTGCAGAAACATATCAAAGGGGTGCAGTTTAACGGAGACTATAATGGTAAGAGCCTGTATACTGTTCTGAATGTATCATTCCCTAAAACAGAAAAGTCAGAAATGATCCTCTTTAACATGGATATGCAGGGTATCTGTGTCTCAGGTGGCAGCGCCTGCAGCAGCGGGGCCGATGTGGGAAGTCATGTAATCAGGGCACTCAATAATAACCCCAACCTGGTGCCGGTCCGTTTTTCTTTCTCCAGGCATAATACAAAGGATGAGATCGATACGGTGGTTAGGAAACTCAGTGAGTTGATTTAACCCGGGAAAAAAAATAAATTTGGGTAATTACGAAATTCTCGTAGCTTTACGAAAATTTCGTAGAAATGGAAAAGCTCACCCATGCTGAAGAAGAAACCATGCAGGCTGTATGGCGAACCGGCGAAGGTAATGTGAAAGCCTTTATGGATCATCTTGATGAATCTCTCCCTTATACCACCGTTGCTTCAACCATTAAGAATCTTGAAAGGAAAGGATACCTGCTCAGCAGGCTTGTCGGGAATGCCTATTTGTATAAACCAGCCGTGAGTGAAGATGAGTATAAGAAAAAATTCATGGGGAAAGTGGTGAAAGAGTATTTCGATAATTCTTACAAAGAACTGGTGAATTTTTTTGTGGAGCAGAAGAAATTGTCTGCTAAGGAGCTGAAAGAAATAATCAGTATGATAGAGAAGGGAGACAATTAATCATTCAACTTATCACAATGCCTTTTTTCATTTTATACCTGCTAAAATTATCTGTCAGCCTTGCTGTAGTGTTCTTGTTTTACCAGTTTGTTTTACGTAAGCTGACATTTTATAACTGGAACCGCTGGTACCTCCTGGGTTATACTCTGTTATCCTTCCTGGTTTCATTTATTGATATATCGCCGGTATTAAAAAAAAATGAATTGGTCTCTAATACCATGATAACATGGATACCTGTTTTTGCTGCTGGTACCGGAAATGACCATGCAGGCAACAATTTTTTTACTGGCTGGGTAATTGCCGGATTGATCATGGCGGCCGGATCGGTTTTTATGCTGATAAGATTACTGTTTCAATTGCTGTCTTTCCGAAAAATGAGGATGAAGGCCGGATTCGTTTCGAACAATGGCGTCAATCTTTACCAGGTAGAGGAAAATATCATTCCTTTTTCCTTTGGCAATTCCATATTTATTAATCGCAACCTGCACACAGAAGCTGAATTACAAGAGATCATCCGTCATGAATTTGTGCATGTAAAACAGCGGCATAGTGTGGATATCATCTGGGGTGAGCTGGTTTGCCTGCTCAACTGGTACAATCCGTTTGCCTGGTTATTAAAAGGGGCTATCCGTCAAAATCTTGAATTCATTGCAGATGATAAGGTAATCGAAACCGGAGTAAGTAAAAAAGAATACCAGTACCTGTTGCTTAAAGTAATAGGGAATAATCAATATAGTATAGCTAACCAATTTAATTTTTCTTCATTAAAAAAACGTATAGCCATGATGAACAAACTCAAATCCGCTAAAGTGAATTTGTTGCGGTTTCTTTTCATTTTACCACTACTGGCAGTGATCCTGCTATCATTCCGGAAACAGATCGGTGATACTTTATCAGGTAAAAAAGAAGTAGCAATGGTTTTTAAGTCTGTCATTACCGATACCGTACCATCTGTGCAGGTACCAAATGAAAAAGGATATTACATAGACATTGTTGATTCGAAAGGCAATTGCACCCTAGTAGTAAAGGATAAGAACAAAAAAGAAGTAAAAAGAATCTTACTCACCAAATGGAATGAAAACAAGGAGTATTTTGAGAATCTCTATGGAGAGTTACCACCACCGCCTCCGCCACCTGCACCGCCAGTAATGACTGTAGATGCCGTTGATCAGGCCCCACCAGCGCCACCTGCCCCAACGGCACCGGTAAAGCTTCCGGCACATGTAAGTACGGTAAATATCAATAATGAGATTGCCACCGTGATTTTGAAAGACGGGACTAAAGAAAAGTATGATTTATCCATACCGGCACAGAAAAAAAATTTTGAAACAAAATATGGCAAACTACCCGTGCCACCGCCACCTCCTGCACCTCCTCATAAAGAAACTATGATCGAAGTCATGGGAGTAAAAATGGTTCCTGACAATATAATTTATATCCTTGACGGCAAAGAGGTAAAAGCGTACGAGGTAACCATGTTACAACCGGAGGAAATACTCACCATTGATGTGCTTAAAGGAGAGTCTGCCACATCAGCCTATGGCGAAAAAGCAAAGAACGGGGCCATTATAGTGACAACAAAGCAAACTAATGTAAAGGGAGCAGTCAATCCTATATATGTTATTGATGATGCGATTTCAACAAAAGAAGCCTCAGATAAATTAAAACCGGATGAGATTCAATCTGTAAATGTATTAGGTGCAGAAAATGCAAAAGTGTTGTATGGCGAAAAAGGAAAGAACGGAGCTGTTATTATAAAAACAAAAAAGATAAGCCCCGCGAAACCAGTCAGTTTACTCCCGCAAATATTTCCGGGAAATGCAGTGAAAGCTGAAAAAGACAATTGCTGATTACTATGTATTCTGATACTAAAGTGCCGGTTATCCGGCATTTTTTATTTTGAACAGGCAGGAGTAATAGTACAGGATATTATAAATAGTACCAGGGATTCCTTTTAGCCGCAATCACATATTTCTTCACATTTCTGAAGAAGGCCAGTACCATGTAGATTATAATGGGAGAACCCATAGTAAGGATAGACGCATACATAAAGTATTGCCTGATCTTGCTGGTGGCAATACCCAGCCGGTTGCCGATAGCAGAACAAACGCCAAAGGCATTCCATTCAACAAAGTCTTTGAATCTGTTCATAGCTCTAAATTAGAAAATTTAAACAATTGCGGCAACCCGGAGTTATTCAGACAGGTGATTTTCGTACTTTTGCCACTCATTTTACTCACCTCTAAAGAAGACTCCACATGGTATTTGATTTAGATCTTATTAAGAAACTTTACGCTGAGATGCCTGCTAAAGTAGATGCTGCCCGTAAAGCATTGGGCCGTCCGCTAACACTGGCTGAGAAAATTCTGTATTCCCACCTTTGGGAAGGAGTGGAGATCAAAGATTTTCCCCGTGGCAAATCCTATGTGGACTTTGCACCGGACAGGGTAGCCATGCAGGATGCTACGGCGCAAATGGCTTTACTGCAGTTTGATACCACAGGCCGTAAAAAAGTGGCTGTGCCTTCAACAGTTCACTGCGATCACCTGATCGTAGCCAAAAATGAAGGTAAAAGTGACCTTACAAAAGCAGTTTCTGATAACGAAGAAGTATACAATTTTCTTTCTTCTATCTCCAATAAATATGGAATTGGCTTCTGGAAACCCGGCGCCGGGATCATTCACCAGGTAGTACTTGAAAATTATGCATTCCCCGGCGGAATGATGATCGGTACAGACAGTCATACAGTAAATGCCGGTGGTTTGGGTATGATCGCAATTGGTGTGGGTGGTGCAGATGCCTGTGATGTTATGGCGGGTCTAAGCTGGGAGCTGCTGATGCCAAAATTAATCGGTGTAAAACTTACTGGTAAACTGAATGGATGGACGGCCCCCAAGGATGTGATTTTGAAAGTAGCTGGTATCCTTACTGTAAAAGGCGGCACCAATGCTATTGTTGAATATTTTGGTGAGGGGGCGCAAAGTATGAGTTGTACCGGTAAAGGCACTATTTGTAATATGGGCGCAGAGATTGGCGCCACTACTTCCACATTCGGATACGACGAAAGTATGAGCCGGTACCTGAAAGCTACAGGCCGTGCAGAAGTGGCTGAAGCGGCAGATAAAATAAAGGAATATTTAACCGGTGATGCAGAAGCATATGCCAACCCGGAAAAATATTTTGACCAGGTAATTGAAATAAACCTGAGCGAACTGGAGCCACATCTCAATGGGCCATTCACACCAGACCTGGCAACTCCTATTTCTCAAATGAAAGAAGCCGCTGCTAAGAATGGCTGGCCTACTAAAATTGAAGTGGGATTGATCGGAAGTTGCACCAACTCTTCTTATGAAGATATCAGCCGTGCTGTAAGCCTGGCAAAACAGGTAAAAGCAAAAGGATTGAAATTGAAATCAGAGTTCACTATCACTCCGGGTAGTGAGCAGGTCCGCTATACAATTGAAAGAGACGGGTTCCTGGATGTGTTTGGTGAAATAGGTGCCACCGTTTTTGCCAATGCATGTGGCCCTTGTATCGGTATGTGGGACAGGATGGGAGCAGAGAAGCAGGAAAAAAATACTATCGTTCATTCTTTCAACAGAAATTTTGCCAAGAGAGCTGATGGAAATCCAAACACAATGGCCTTTGTGGCTTCGCCAGAATTAGTTACGGCATTAGCTATTGCCGGTGATTTAAATTTCAATCCGTTGACGGATACACTGACAAATGACAAAGGAGAGCAGGTAAAATTGGATCCTCCAAGTGGTGATGAATTGCCTGTTAAAGGATTTGCAGTGGAAGATGCGGGTTACCAGGCACCGGCAGAAGATGGAAGCCATGTAGTGCTGGATGTAAAAGCAGACAGCAAACGCCTTCAATTATTGTACCCCTTTGCCGCATGGGAAGGGACTGACCTGAAGGGGTTGAAACTTCTTATCAAGGCTAAAGGAAAATGTACCACTGACCATATCTCCATGGCCGGACCCTGGTTAAAATTCCGTGGTCACCTGGATAATATCAGTAATAACCTGTTGATCGGTGCTACCAATTCTTTCAATGATAAAACAGACACTGTTAAGAACCAGCTGACAGGAGAATACGGAACTGTTCCCAATACACAACGGGCATATAAAGCCGCAGGTATCGGTACCATTGTCGTCGGGGATGAAAACTATGGTGAAGGTTCTTCAAGAGAGCATGCTGCCATGGAACCAAGACACCTTGGTGTAAGGGTAGTAATGGTAAAATCATTTGCAAGGATACATGAGACCAACCTGAAAAAGCAGGGAATGCTGGCACTTACTTTTGCAAACAAGGAAGATTACGAAAAGATACAGGAAGATGATACTATAGATGTGGTGGGGTTGACCAGCTTTACGCCGGGTAAGCCATTACAGGTGGTGCTGCATCATAAAGATGGCAGCAGTGACAGCATCATGGCAAATCACTCCTACAATGCTCAGCAAATTGAGTGGTTTAAAGCGGGCGGGGCATTAAATGTTATCCGCAGCCAGTTTGCCAAGTAATAATTACTTTCAAGACAAATAGTGACCTCCGGTTGAAGCCGGAGGTTTTATTTAAAGAAATTTTATCAATGTTTAAACATTGAAATATATAAATATCCTTACCTTTATTGTATAAATGAAAAGAAAGAATTTTTTATATTCCATCACAGGAGGATTATTAGGTATGAGCGGTTTAGCAACATTTAAGAAATTTACCGATGACCTTTCTGAACAGGATGTATTGATGCCAGTGCTTTTTATTGGTCATGGTTCGCCGATGAACGGTATCGAAAACAATGAGTTCAGCCTGCAATGGGAGAAAACAGCGAAAGAGTTACCTATTCCTAAAGCAGTATTGGTAGTATCTGCTCATTGGCTTACTAAAGGAACTTATATAACAGCGATGGATCAGCCAAAAACTATCCATGATTTTGGTGGTTTCCCACAGGAGCTTTTTGATGTGCAATACCCGGCGCCGGGTAATAGTCAGCTGGCACTCGAAACAAAAGAACTGATCATCTCAACCAATGTTGGACTTAATCATGACTGGGGCCTTGATCATGGTGCATGGACAGTGGTAAGAAGAATGTATCCTGATGCAACTATACCGGTGCTGCAGTTAAGTATTGATTACAGCAAGCCGGCATCCTATCACTATAATTTGGCTAAGGAACTTGTGGCATTGCGTAAGAAAGGGGTATTGATCATTGGCAGTGGCAATATGGTACATAACCTGCGAATGGTGGCCTGGGATAAGATTGATAAACCGGGATTTGGATACGATTGGGCTATTGAGATGCATGAATTATTTAAAAAGAAAATTGCTGCTGGTGATCACCAGGCATTGATCAATTATGAAACATTGAGTAAATCAGTAAAGCTGGCGATACCTACCCCTGACCATTATTATCCATTGATGTATACACTGGGTCTACAGAATAAAAATGAGCAACCTTTTTTCTTCAACGATAAACTGGTAGCCGGATCACTGAATATGACCTCGGTAAAATTTGGATGAGTGATTAACTCAATCCTGTTATTACTCCGTTCGCATCTATATCAATTCCCTCCGCTGCAGGAATAACAGGTAACCCGGGCATTCTCATCATTTCACCTAAAATCGGGATAACAAATCCTGCACCGGCAGCAAATTCAAATTCACGGACTGTTACAATAAAGTTTTCAGGTCTGCCTGTTTTTCTTTCATCATCTGATAAGCTCTTTGGCGTTTTGGCCATACATACCGGCATTTGCTCGAAGCCCAGTTCTTTGATATTTTTTAATTGGGTCTTTGCTTTTACTGAATACTCCACCGCATCAGCGCCATAAATTTTTGTAGCGATACGATGAATTTTTTCTTCGATTGATAATTCCCGGTCATATAAAGGTTTGAAATTGCTTTCATCACTTTTGATCAGGTCAGTCACTGCGTGGGCTAATTCAGTCATGCCCTTTCCGCCTTCAGCAAAACCCTTACACACTATTGCTTCCACCTGGTATTTGTTACAGAATGATTTAATTCTTGCAATTTCTTCTTCAGTATCACCGGGGAAATAGTTAATGGCCACCACCGACCTCATATCAAAAAGCTGCATATTTTCGAGGTGTTTCCCAAGATTGGCTAATCCTTTTTCTACTTTGGTGATTGATGGGATTGTCAGTTCATCTTTCTTCGCTCCCCCATGATGCCGTAATGCTCTTACGGTTGCAACTATCACTACCGCCTTTGGCTTTAGCCCGGCATTCACACATTTAATATCAAAGAATTTTTCTGCACCCAGGTCGGCAGCAAAGCCAGCTTCTGTAACTACATAGTCACTGAGTGAAAGCCCCATTTTTGTGGCAAGAATTGAATTTGTTCCCTGGGCAATACTTGCAAATGGCCCTCCATGGAGAATGGCCGGGTTTCCTTCCAGGGTCTGTACCAGGTTTGGCTTAATCGCATCTTTTAAAAGGATCGCCATCGCTCCAACTGCATTCAGATCTCGGGCAAAAACTGGCTGACCACTAAACGTAGTTCCCACATAAATATTTCCCAACCGTCTTTTCAGGTCGTCCATACCGGTACTCATACAAAGTATGGCCATGATCTCTGAGGCAGGAGTGATGTTGAAACCATCTTCCCGGGTAATGCCATTGGCTGTGCCACCTAAACCAATAACGATATGCCGCAATGCCCGGTCGTTCATATCCATTACTCTTTTCCATACTATCGTTCTGGGATCTATTTGTAAACTTCTTTTTTTATTCTGCAGATTGTGATCGATCAATGCAGCTAAAAGATTATTTGCTTTCTCGATAGCCGCAAAATCGCCGGTAAAGTGCAGGTTAATATCCTCCATTGGTATGATCTGGGAATATCCGCCACCAGTAGCGCCTCCTTTTAAACCGAATACGGGGCCTAATGATGGTTCTCTCAAAACAGCCATTGCCTTATTACCAATATGATTCAATCCATCTGTAAGGCCAACTGATATGGTTGTTTTTCCTTCACCGGCGGGGGTGGGAGTAATAGCTGTTACCAGAATGAGATGGTGTTGTTTGATTTTTTCTTCATCAATCAGCTTTAATGGTAATTTGGCTTTGTGTTTTCCGTAGTATTCAAGATCATTATTACTGATGTTTATGGAAGCAGCAATTTCCTTGATATGGCGGATTGGCGCCGACTGGGAGATAGCAATATCTGTTAGCATGACAGTAGTATAAAAGTTGATGCAACATAATGCCTCCCCTTTTTTTGGTGTATGATAAAGCTCAAGCAGAATATTGATACTTGTGGGCACTGGTGGAAAGGGCTACAGAATTTCTCCATTCTCAGGAAAAAATGAGTTTGTTTCCCCGGCACCTGATCCCCGCCATGCAGACAACTAATTAAAATCATGTCATTAACCTTTTAAAGTATGTACCTTTTATCCGAACTAAAATCATCAGTTATGAAGCACTACCATATCATTTCGAGGATAGCCATTTATATACTGGCTGTCGTTTTATTTGTGTTCGGTGTTTTTCATTTCATGTATCCAAGAGATCTGTTGGTATATGTTCCCGATTTTCTACCGCTGGGAATTAAATGGGCTTATATTGTTGGCGGCGCATTTATACTGGTTGCACTCTCTTACCTGACCAACCAGTATGTAAAATTTTCAAGCTATCTCTTATTTGTCCTCCTCGTTATTTTCATTCTTACGATTCACCTTCCTAATTATAATAATGCGGGTGACAAGGAGATGAGACAGTTAGCATTGATTAATATACTGAAGGATACTGCGATTGCTGCATTTGCCCTTCATATCGCAGCAGGAGCTTATCACCAGCATTTTCATTTGGAAAACAGCGATTAGGTCACAATATTGACGATATTTTTATGCGGCATTCAGTTGCTGAATTACTTCAGTAGTTTTTTTACTTCTGCAAGTACATAGCCGTTTTCAAAATAATGATACAAGTTCTTGCCGGGACAGGTGGTTTGTGCAGAGTTATCCCGGTGAGTAGATAATGTTTCAACTGGAATCGAATATTTTATTGAGCAATAGGCTATCAGCCTGATCAGCGAGGATAGTTGTTCCGGAAACACCTCTTGTTTTTCAAAGTTACCAAGACAGGTAATTAGTAAATGCCCTGAAGGATCATATTCAGTTGCTGTTTCTCCTACTGTATGCACATCTCTTCCTTCATAAATAGTGCCGTCAGGCGCAATCAGAAAATGATACGGGATATCTGTCCAGTTCCTGTCTTTTCCCATTCCCCATGTTTGTATCCGCTTTATCTTTTTTGCTGCATCGTCAGACAAAAGCAGCTGAGTGCCTTCATGATGGACCGTTATTTTTACGGGTACATGACTTTTATAAGGCCTGGGATTGTCAGCATTCCATGCGCTGCGGGACACAATGGGTACTTCCAGATTTTTTTTCTGTATTTTTTTTGATGAAGAGCAATTCATCTGAAAAGAAATGATGATAAGAATTGCCAGCCCAGGAGATAGTTGCCTTATACGCATAGTTAAAACATTGCAGTGCTCTGTTAAATGGAAATATACCTGCATTCAAAAGTATAACTTATCTAACTGCCATTCATGATCAACCAGGTTCATTTGCATAAAAAAACCCGCATAATTTAAATGCGGGTTTTAAAAGAAGTGATATTCTTAGGGCATAGTGTTGCCAGTAGCCCCAAAACTGATAGAGGCAAGTAAACGACCTGCCGGTAATTCAGAGGAAGTGTAATACAATTTCAGGTTTGTAGTATTTCCTTTTTTCAGATTTATTATTTCTTTTACACTGCAACTCATTGCAGAAACAGGTTTATTCGAATCATTATAGCGAAATTCTTTCAATGTTTTATTTTGTCCATCCTTAATGGTTATTACCCTGTTCTTGCCGATCCTTCCGCAATGGTGATATTTTATGATCAGCTGGTCTTCTGCAGTTGCATCAGCAAGTTGAAGGTTTTGAACAGTGTTCATCTCCGGGCCAAACTTCTGTAGTACCAGTTTGTTATTCAGGTATACTTCAAATCCTTCACCTCCCCAATTGGGAGTAAAGGAGAAGAAAATTGAGCTTATTGCTGCCAGGAATAAGGACAATGCCAGGTTCTTTTTGCTTTTCATGATTGTACTATTTAGAGGTTAAAAAATTGGAAAATGCTTTTCAGCTATTGACTGTACAAAAGAACTATATCCGGCTGCCTGGTAAAAATACCTTTGACGAAAGTATCGGTATGCTTGATGTATGACATAGAAACAGGGGGTACCATTTTCTTCAGTATTTTTATGTTATGCAACGGATTAAGCCGGATGTTGATATTATCAAAGATTTGCTGGAAGCGGTGCTGGCAGCGCAGCCTGGTTCTTCATTCACCAGCAGCCTCCTGTATCAGTACCAGGAAAGGGGAGGGCTGAGTAAGAAGCAATTGCAGGGCCTGTATAGTAAGGCATCAAAAATTAAGAGTATTGCACCGGGTAAGCTGGCAACATTGGAAGCCATAATATTAAAGAAACCTAATCGCTATAAGTCGGCCTTACCTGAGGCGACACCCCTATACAGTAAGGATGAAACAACGGGTAAGCAACTGGAGGCAATTCTCCTGAAATACCCGCAACATAAGAGAGTGCTTTACTTTAAGTCAAAGTATGATAATAATGAAGTGCTAACTTCGGCAGA
>Ga0209573_1003299_pt1 | contig 18076 bp, 11 predicted proteins | sample TNRBio252014_DNA_FD_185870 | JGI IMG/M metagenome (GOLD analysis project Ga0209573, IMG submission 185870) | Wastewater treatment Type I Accumulibacter community from EBPR Bioreactor in Madison, WI, USA - TNR Reactor_6/25/2014_ DNA (SPAdes)... | ecosystem: Engineered > Bioreactor > EBPR >...
GGAGTTGCGGACGCTGCAGGATTACGTCGTCAAATACGAGCTGCAGTCCGTGCAGGGCGTCAGCGAGGTCGCCAGCGTTGGCGGCTACGTGCGGCAGTACCAAATTGAGGTGAATCCAGACGCGCTGCGATTCCACGACATTCCGCTCGACCGCCTGATTGCGGCCGTCAAGGACTCTAATATCGACGTGGGAGCTAAGACGGTCGAATCGGGGGGCATGGAGTACATCATTCGCGGGCGGGGCTTCATCGGACAGAACAAGGACACCGTGCAGGCGTTGGCGGACATCGAGAAAACGGTGGTTGTTTCGCGCGATGGCGTTCCGGTACGGATTCGTGACCTGGCTCAAGTCCAGCTTGGTCCGGATCTTCGTAGTGGTGCAATTGACCTCAACGGCTCTGAGGCAGTCGGTGGTGTCGTGGTGATGCGGTTTGGCGAGAATCCGCGAGAAGTCATCGATCGCGTGCGGGAAAAGATTGAGCAGATCGAGCCGAGCTTAAAGGGCGTTAAGGTTACCGCAGTTTACGATCGGACCGGCCTGATCAATGAAACGGTGGAAACGCTCACTGAATCGTTGCGCGAGGAACTGGTGATCACCGCCGTCGTCATCGTGTTGTTCTTGCTGCACTTTCGGGCGAGCTTCATTGTTGCTGTCACGATGCCGATGGCGGTGTTGATGGCGTTTATCGGCATGCAGTGGTTTCACATCGACGCCAACATTATGTCGCTGGCCGGGATCGCCATTGCCATTGGAGAAGTGGCGGACCTCGGGATCATCATTTCGGAGAATATCTACCAGCACCTCGTCGAATGGGAGGCGAGTCAAACCTCACGCGGTCAGACGCCCGATGGAATTCTCCGTCAGCCGGACACGCGAAGTCGCACGGAGGTAATCATCGACGCTACGCATGAGGTGGCCCCGGCTGTGATAACCGGCGTCTCCACGACCATCGTGAGCTTTCTACCGGTATTCTTCTTAACGGGCCGAGACTTCAAACTTTTCGCGCCACTGGCCTGGACCAAGACATTCGCAATGGTTGCGGCTCTTCTGGTGGCGATCTTCCTGGTGCCGGCACTCTGCCGATTACTCCTGCACAGCTCACGGTGGCCTTTGTGGCGCAGCTTAGTGGCGGCCACCGTCGCCGGAAGCGCTGGAATCATGGCCAGTATTGTCTTTTGGCATCCCTGGGTGGACGACGTTTCTCCTTTTTCGCTGTGGGCGACGGCCCCTGCTTTCGGACTGTTCGCGGGAGTGTTGGCCTACTTTATGTCGCGCGAGCGTCTGCGGCCGATTGAAGAAAATCCAACGAGTCGCTTGATCCTTTGGATTTATGAACCGACGTTGCAGTTCCTGTTGGCGCATAAGTTTACCTTTATGGCGATACCGCTGCTCATCATTCTGCTTGGGGCTGGGGCGTGGCTCGGATTGCCCAGGCTCCTCTATCCGGGAGAGCAATTTGCCCGCGGTTTGGGTGCGGAGCCCAATGCGCTCCCTGGGTACGTTGACCTGAAACATCGCTTTCCGGGGCTGCGTACCGACGACTGGATTGCCCTTGATGAGGGGACATGGTTCTACATGCCGACCCTTTATCCGGCAGCCAGCTTTTCGCAGGGCTTTGCAGTGCTGCAAACGCAAGACGCCCTAATTGGGGAGATCCCGGAGGTTGAAAATGTTCTGGGGAAAATTGGGCGCGTGGAATCGGCACTCGATCCTGCCCCCGGCGTGATGATTGAAACCTACGTGATGCTCAAGCCGGAGGCAGAGTGGCGCGAAGGGGTCACCATCGATAGTATCTGGAGCCAGATTAATGCGGTGGCCACGCTGCCTGGCGTGACGCCCGCTTCCCCGCTCCAGCCGATCGAGGGGCGCGTGGTCATGTTGCAAAGCGGGATTAAGGCTCCTATGGCGATCCGTGTCTATGGCGACAGCCTTGATGGTTTGGCTGTGGCCGCTCGCGATGTGGCCGAGCGCCTGCGACAGATTCCGCAAATCAACGCGGCAACGGTCAATCCCGATATCGTGCTGGGCATGCCTTACGTGGAATTCGACGTGGATCGTGAATCTGCCGCCCGTTTTGGGATGACCACGATGGCCGTGAACCAAGTCATTGAAACAGCGGTCGGCGGGATGAATCTAACCCAGACGGTCGAAGGTCGCGAACGCTATCCCATTCGCATCCGATACCAGCGCGACCTGCGCGAGCGCATCGACGACCTGTCACGCCTCCCCGTTGTGACGGAGTCGGGCGAAGTGGTGCCGCTAGGAGTTCTCGCCAAAATGAAAACCACGTGGGGGCCGGGAATGATCAGCAGCGAAGATGCGAGGCTAGTCGCCCACATTGCATTTGCCCCGTCGGGAATGGCCGGCGACCTGGAAACCATCGAAGCAGTAGAAAGTCAGCTTCGGCAGGCTCAGGCGAATGGCACGCTAGCATTACCTGCTGGCTATGCGCTGCTTCCTGTCGGTTCGTTCGAGAATCAGATCGAGGCAAACAATCGCCTGTTAGTACTGATCCCAATCGTCATCCTGGTCGACCTGCTGATCATCTATCTGAATTTTCGCAATCTGCCCCTGACGCTGATCATCTTTTCACAAATCCCCATTGCGATCTTCGGGGGCATGATTGGCCTGGGAATCTATGGAATCGAAATGAATACCGCGATCTGGATTGGACTGATCGCGCTCATCGGCATCGCGGAAGACGACGGCGTGGTCATTGCGACATACATGGAGCAGCTATTTGCCAAGCGGCCAATGCGGACGGTTGCGGATATTCGAAACGCCACAGTCGAAGCCGGCCGTCGCCGCATCCGCCCTTGTTTGATGACAGCATTCACAACCTTCGCCGCACTGCTTCCTGTCATGCTCGCAACAGGGCGAGGCTCCGACGTGGCGCGCGCGATGGCCCTGCCGGTCTTCTTCGGCATGTTCGTGGAATTGGTGTCGCTGTTCGTGGTGCCGGTCCTGTACTGCGGCTACATGGAAATGAAACTGAACCTCGCTCCGCCCGACGATCGAGCTGATGAAGTTTCTAATCTCATCTCTTTGGAGACGGCGCATGCGTAACTTTCGACGCTATTGTTTCTCGGATCAGTCGATCTGCGTCCGTGTTATTGGAGGGAAACAAGGCAAGGGGCGGGACGGGGACTTGATGGCCCTGCGATCGGTTGATGATGGAAAGATTCTGACCGCCCCTTTGCAGTTGTTCGCCACGCTGGAGGGATTCCGATACGACGTCCCGGCCTCGAGGTAGGAAACGATGTGGCGCAATTCAATGGTCGCAATACAACCGGCTGATGCGCAGGCAAAGCTAAGTATGAGGGCTGAATAATGGCCAAAGATCCGATTTGCGGAATGACGGTAGACGAATCGTCGCCGCTTCGAGCGGACCGTGACGGACAAACGTACTACTTTTGCAGCGAACATTGCCGCAAGAAGTTTGTGGGGCAAACGCGGCACGCGGAGTCCCTCGCGCCGGAACCGGCCACCGCGAGCGGTGGGCACAGTCACGAGCATGGCAAGTCTGAGGTCAGTTCAGCGGTACATGCACGGCACGAACATTCGCATCACCCTCACGGTGCGGCAAATGTAAAGCCCTCAGCCGCGGCCAAATATTTCTGCCCGATGTGTCCGGGTGTCGAGTCTGAAACGCCGGGCGACTGTCCGAAGTGCGGCATGGCGCTGGAGCGCAATCCGGCTTGGGTTGCCCCCGCCTCGCGCAAAGTGATCTACACCTGCCCAATGCATCCCGAGGTGCAGCAGGATCATCCTGGTGATTGCCCCAAGTGTGGCATGCCGCTGGAACCGATGACCGCGACACCAGCGACGGATGAAGAGGAGAACGCCGAACTACGCGACATGACTTGGCGTTTCCGGATTGGTACCGCGCTCACTCTACCCGTGTTTGTTCTCGCGATGGCTCACATGGTTCCGGCACTGGCCGCGCAATCGTGGGCCGACAGTCACGCTTCGCGCTGGTTTCAATTCGCGCTCACGACACCCGTCGTGGCTTGGGCCGGCTGGCCCTTTTTCCGCCGCGGCTGGCGCTCGCTGCTGACAGGGCACTTGAACATGTTCACACTGATCGCCATCGGCGTGGGGGCGGCATTCCTCTATAGCGCGGTGGCGATGCTCGCCCCAGGCATCTTCCCTCATGCCATGCAACATGGCGGAAAGGTAGGAATCTACTTTGAAGCGGCGGCCGTGATCATTGTTCTCGTGCTCCTCGGCCAGGTGCTCGAACTCCGCGCCCGCAGTCGAACGGGCAGCGCCATCAAGGCGCTACTCAATTTGGCACCGCCGACGGCGCGCAAAGTGATGCCGGGGGGTGATCACGAAGTTCCACTTGATCAAGTGAAAGTCGGCGACGAGTTGCGTGTCGTGCCAGGCGACAAGGTGCCGGTAGACGGCGTGCTCCTGGAAGGCCGCTCCAACGTCGAGGAGTCGATGATCACTGGCGAGCCGCTCCCGGTGGAAAAGAATGTCGGCGACAAGGTGACCGCCGGAACCGTTAATGGTACCGGTGGTTTTGTCATGCGGGCCGAACGCATCGGCAGCGACACCTTGCTGGGGCAGATTGTAAACATGGTTGCCGAAGCGCAGCGCAGTCGTGCGCCCATTCAAGGGTTAGCCGACAAGGTCGCCGGTATCTTTGTGCCCGCCGTGCTGGCGATTTCCGTACTGACCTTTGTCCTCTGGCTATGGCTCGGGCCCGGGCCGCAGTTGGCGTATGCCATCGTCAACGCCGTCGCCGTGCTCATCATTGCTTGCCCTTGCGCTTTGGGTCTCGCCACTCCGATGTCGATCATGGTGGGGGTGGGTCGCGGTGCGCAAGTAGGCGTGTTGGTGAAGAACGCTGAAGCACTGGAACGCCTGGAGACGGTCACGACGCTGGTCGTTGACAAGACGGGCACGCTCACCGAAGGCAAGCCCAAGCTCATGGATGTGCTGCCGGGCGCTGGTTTCGAGACGCGGGAGTTCCTGCGGCTAGTGGCGTCGCTGGAACAGAGCAGCGAGCACCCGCTCGCCGCCGCGATTGTAAGGGGCGCAAAAGATCAAGGCATCGCCATCGAGGCGGTTAAAGACTTTCGATCGGTAACGGCGGGCGGTGTCATTGGCACAGTTTCTGGCCGCGTGGTCATGATCGGCAAGCCAGCGTTTCTGCGAAACGAAAAAGTATCAGGACTGGAACCACTAGAAGCAACGGCCGCCAAGCTGCAGGAAGAAGGGAAAACGGCGATGTTCGCCGCCATTGACGGGAAACCTGCCGGGATTGTCGCCGTTGCCGACCCGATCAAGTCCACAACGGCCGAGGCCATCCGCGACCTCCACTCGCTCGGTCTAAGCATCGTGATGCTGACAGGGGATAATCGTCGCACCGCCGCCGCGGTCGCCAAAACGCTCGGAATCGACGCTGTCGAAGCGGAAGTTGAACCTGCCCAGAAAGTTGCCCATGTCAAGAAACTGCGGAGCCAGGGCCAGCACGTCGCGATGGCCGGAGACGGCATTAATGACGCCCCCGCCTTGAGCGAAGCCGAAGTCGGAATTGCGATGGGCACCGGCACCGACGTAGCCATGCAGAGCGCGGGCATTACGCTGGTCAAAGGCGATCTACGCGGGATTGCCAAGGCGATCCGCCTCAGCCGCGCCACCATGTGGAATATCCGGCAGAATCTGTTCTTCGCTTTTATTTACAATGCCCTGGGCGTTCCCGTGGCAGCGGGCGTGCTCTATCCGTTTTTTGGAGTGCTCCTCAGTCCGATCATTGCCGGGGCTGCCATGAGCCTGAGTTCCGTCTCTGTCATCATGAACGCCTTACGGCTGCGAAATGTAAAGCTGTGAGTCAGGAACCTACAGCAATCGCAAATATCAGCCAGACGGAACCCTCAAGGAATTGTTCTCGTTCTCAATGCCGGTTCGTTTAGCTTGAAGTTTGCGATGTTTGCTGGCGAGGTGCCTGTTCGCGTGCTGTCCGGAGCCATTGACCGCACTTAGTCGCCAGACGCCACGTTCACTCTGAAACAAATCAACGACCGGCAAGCTGAACGCATAGTAGTTTCCGCGCCGAATCATGCGGTTTGTGGAGTCATCGCAAACTGCATTGACGAATGAAATCAGGTCGTCGAAGCTGCAAACAGAGCTGGCATCAGGAGTTTACTGTGAAACGATCCTCATCGGGTACCTTTACGACTGCTCGGCCAAACTTAAGGAATAGGGCCGGTGTCACTATCTGATCCAGAAGCGTAGAAGTGAGCATGCCGCCAAACACCACAAGAGCCAGCGGGTAGAGAATCTCCTTTCCGGTTTGCCCAGCTCCAAACAGTAGCGGTAGCAGCCCGATAAAGCTGGTGGCCGCCGTCATCATCACGGGCGACAAACGCTCCAAACTGCCGCGGATAATCATCTCCTCGCCAAATACTTCGCCTTCGTGTTCCATGAGGTGAATATAGTGCGAAATCATCATGATGCCGTTGCGGCTGACGATCCCTATCAGAGTAATGAACCCCACCCAATGAGCAACAGACAAACTCGTGGCACTGATCCAGACTTGTGGCCATTGCCACCATTGGGCTGCCCGCAGAGCCTCAGCAGTGGGTTGATTCACGATCAGCAGAGTAACCACGGACCCCAAGGCTGCCAGTGGAATGTTGGCGAGAACCTGTAACGCGGCTCGCCAGGATCCAAGGCACTTCGTCAGCAACAGAAACACACCAATCACGGAGACGCTTCCCAGCACCAGTAGCCTCAAATTGGCCTGTTGTTGTGCCTCAAACTGGCCACCGTATTCAATGTGATAGTTTCCCGGCAGTGTCCGCAGGCGCTCTTCAATCGGTTTCGCGAGGTTTTTGATCTGCCCGACTACACTGGCCAGATCCCGTCCCTCGACGTTACAGAAGACCACGATGCGCCGCTGAACGTGTTCTCGATTCAGCGTGTTCGGACCAGTGGTATCCAGCACATCCGCAACTTCGCCTAAAGAGACTTTGCGGCCGGATGGGGTGTCCAGCATCGTCTGCTGAATCACATCCGGATCATTGCGAGAGGCTTCGTCGTACCATACCACCAGGCCAAAATATCGGTCATCATCCAGAACTTGTGAAACGACTCGACCCTTATACGCTGTCTCCAGCAGTGCCGAAACATCCCCCGGAGCCAACCCGTAGCGAGCCGCGTCTTCGCGGCGAACCTGCAACCGGACCTGAGATACTTCCACCTGAGGTTCCAACTGCAGGTCAACGACGCCGGGCACCTGGCTCATTGCCCCATACACATCCTGACTGGCATTTCGAAGTTCTCGCAGATCGCTGCCGAACACCTTGACAGCTATCTGAGCCCGCACGCCCGACATGATGTGGTCGAGGCGATGTGAAATCGGCTGTCCAATATTGGCCTTGATGCTGGGAATCGACGTAATCCGATCACGAATTTCAGCCAGAACCTGCTCTCGTGGTCGCCCGGTAGTCTCGAACCCCCATAAATGTGCGATCGGCACCAAACGCAGGGCCGCTGCGCCCCAGCCGGATTTTTGGCGACGATACTCCCGAACCCGGACATCGATTTCGGATGAGTTCACTCCTTCCGCATGTTCATCCAGTTCCGCTCGGCCAGTGCGACGCGAAATGGCAATGACTTCGGGAATTTCCATCAGCATCATTTCGGCTCGTTCGGCCAGTCGTTGACTTTCATCTAGACTGGTGCCGGGCTCCGTCTGAAAGCTGATCGTGAAAGTGCCCTCGTTGAAAGGCGGAAGAAACTCGCCTCCCATCCAGAACAGGGCAAGCATCGCGACGCCAACCATAACGACGGTCCCGCCGAGCACGAGATTGGCATGCCGCAGTGTCCACCGCAGCATGACGGACGTGGCAGACTTCAAAACGCGGAGGACAAATGGGTCGCCTTTCTCTTCCAGAAATCTGGCCTTCGGCAATAGATAAGAGGCCAGCACAGGTGTGATCGTCAGCGACACCACCAGCGATGCAAGCAACGACGTCATGTACGCCACGCCGAGAGGCGCAAACATGCGGCCTTCAAGGCCAGCCATCGAGAACAGCGGAAACACAACCAACACGACGATCAGCGTGGCATAAACGATCGAGTTGCGAACTTCACACGACGCATCGTAAATGACTTTAATTGCGTCTTCGGGAAATGCCTTCTGTCGGTTTTCCTTTAGTCGCCGGTAGATGTTTTCGATGTCCACAATCGAGTCATCAACCAGATCACCAATGGCAACTGCGATGCCTCCGAGGGTCATTGTGTTGATCGAGATACCAAACCAGCGAAAAATCAGCACGGTCAACAGGATTGAGATCGGCATGGCGGTCAGCGAACTGATGCTGGTACGGAAATTCCACATGAAGATGAACAGCACAACAACCACCCAGATTGCACCGTCACGAATGGCTTCCACCACATTTTCAACTGCGGCTTCGATGAAGTCTGCCTGTTTGAAGATACGTTCTTCAATGACGATGCCGTCCGGCAAATCGTGTTGAAGTTCGTCCAGCACAACACCGATTTTCCGATCAAGTTTCAGCGTGTCCGCATTCGGCTGCTTCTGGACAGCCAGAATGACGGCCGATCCGCCTTCGATTTTATCGCCTTCACGCACAAGCACACTGCCGTCGCCGCGCTTGACCGGTCCCCCGAACCGCACGTCGGCCACTTCTTTCACCAGCACGGCTCGCTGATTGCGCCAGACAACAGGCGTATTCTCGATTTCTTCCAGAGTCAGACTTTGTCCGCTAATCCGGATCAAGGATTCTTTCGGCGATCGCACCATGATGCCGCCCCCTGCCAGCACGTTGGCCTTTTCAGCGGCGTCAGTCAGTTGGTCCAGCGTGATGTTTTGAGCAGCCAGTCGCGCAGGCGAAGTAATAATCTGATACTGCTTCAGAGTTCCACCCATGACCGTCACCTGCGACACGCCTTCCACAGCGAGCAGTCGGTTGCGGACCGTGAATTCACCGAGTGTTCGCAGTTCCATATTCAGTTCGGCAGTGGCGGCTTCGTCAGCAGGCGGTTTCGTGGATCGTAATCCCAGAAGCATAATCTCACCCATGATGGACGAGATCGGGGCCATGACCGGATTTACGTCCCCGGGAAGTCGCTCTCGGGCAATCTGCATCTTCTCCGCGACTATCTGACGGTCGCGATAAATGTCTGTGCCCCAGTCGAACTCAACCCAGACAATCGACAGACCGATTCCTGATGCTGAACGGACTCGTTGAACTCCCGTTGCGCCATTCAACAGATATTCAATCGGTCGAGTCACCAACACTTCGACTTCTTCCGGTGCGAGACCGGGCGCCTCGGTCATTACGGTGACGGTAGGTCGATTCAGGTCCGGAAACACGTCGACCGGCATTTCGCTGAGTGTGTAGCCGCCGTAGACCAGCACTGCGATCGCAGCGATCAGCACGAAGCCGCGATTCTTCAGGGAGAAAGCGATGATGGCATTCAACATGAATTAATCTGTCAACCTGTATGAGCCACGATGGTTCAATACCTAACGCAACGCGGCATAGCCCGTCTGCAGGGCCATGGCCCCGCGGACAGCCACCGAGTCATCTGGCACGAGGCCTTCCAGAATCTGAACAGCCACATCGTCGGATCGACCGAGCACCACAAATCGCCGTTCAAAGGTGTCATCGGCTTTGTGAACGAACACGTACGATCGAGTCCCTTCGTGAACAATGGCCTCACGTGGCACTGCCAGTTGCGGCGGAATGGTTCCCGTCTCAATCGTCAGTCGAGCCAGCATGTTGTGCTGAACTGGTACGCTCGGCATCTGCTTGAGTTCGATCCAGACGGAAAGGGTTCGATCATCCTGCCCGACTGAGCGGCCGCTTCGGACAAGAGTCCCCGTTACAACTTCTGTCGCATCTGCAACAAAACGAACGCGGACCGTTTGTCCCACTTTGACTCGCGAAAGATCGCGTTCTGAAACAAAGCCCTGAACCCATACCTGAGACAGATCATGGATTTCAAACACCGACTCATCCGGCTGCACAACATGGCCGAGAACCTTGTCGAAATCCATCACGACTCCATCGATCGGAGAACGGACGGGTAGCGTTGGCAACAGCGTTCGGTTGGTCACTAGCTGAGTCAATTGTTCTTCCGAGATTCCAGCGGTCGTCAACCGCTGCCTGACATTCTCACGCAGACCGTTTGCGAGATTGAGTCGACTTTCCGCTTCCCACAGTCGTCGCTGGGAGACGGCATCGCCAGCCTCACTAAGGTTGCTCATGATTTCCTGCTGCAGTTCCGAATCCAGATGGGCTCGCAGCAAATCAAGCTGCAGGTTCTGGAAGTCCTGACTGACGATTTCCGCCAGCACCTCGCCAGCACGAACTTTCTGACCGCGATCCACGAGAATGCCTGCAATGGCCCCACTGAGCTGTGCGGAAGCCACCGTACGTCGCGTGGGTGGTACATCGACCAGACCATCCACTGTGATGGTTTCAGCCAAAGTCAACCGTGATGTCGACTGGAGGGTGAGCCCAATATCGCGGGCTGTTTCATCGCTGACCTTCAACACGCCTTTTGTAAAGAAGCTGCCAAGCTCATGACTTCCGCGAGTGACAACGCGATCTCCGGGGAACAAATTGCCGCCACGCACTTCGATCAGGTTTCCCATGCGCTGGCCGAAAACAACGGTCTGTTTCTGGTACGTCGATGCCACCTGTGTTTGTTCTTCCTCCACAAGCACGAAGCGTTCGGCTCCATCACGAATGACGGCAGACATCGGTACCACAACCTTCTCGCTTGTGTCGCCAATCTCCAGTTGCACCTGCCCCGACATGCCCGGCAGAAGCAGCAAGTCTTCGGAAGAAGAATTTGACAGTGACGCCCAGACAGTTCCAAGATGTGTCTGTGGATCGAGAAACTGACCCAGGACATCGACCTGTGCAGTGAACTTCTCTTCAGGATAAGCCGTCAGAGTCAACTCGAGCGATTGCCCAATCGCCACACGGGCAAGGTCCTTCTCAAGTACGCCGATCTTCAGCCACACAGATGACAGGTCGAGTACTTCGAACAGATGTTCTTTGGAGTTGATCACCTTTCCGACAGACAGGTCTGTGTGTGTCACAGTTCCGCCAATCGGACTGTTCAGGGCCAGACGCTGCTGAAGTGGTTCGTTCGGAGCCGCCAGCATCCCCTCCAACGCCTCGGGTGGCAGCTGGAGACTTAGCCATTTGGCGCGAGCTATTTCTACTGCAGCCCGATCTTTCTGGACCTGGTTCTTCGCTTCGATGAATCGGATCTCGGGAATTGCACCCGATTTACCAGCGGCTTCCGCCGAGGACTGCAGCTTGAGGGACAGATTCAGTGCCGTTTGCGCGCTGCGAATCTCCAGTTGAAGCGATTCCAGCTCCGGGCTGTCGAGTTCGGCCAGCAGCTGCCCGGCTTTGACGGATTCTCCCGGCCGTACCAGGAGTTCAACAATTCGGCCAGAGAGAGGTGAACTCACCATCGCATGACGGTTCCACGGCGAGACCAGCGTACCATAGGCCAGAATTGACTGGGTCACCTTTTGAGGTCCGACTTCTGCCGTTTGCACATCTAGCGTTGTCCGCGCGGACTTCGTCAGCACCATCTTCCCGGTGTCCGCGTTGACTTCCATCCCACGCGTCGGAAGCGGCTTGTGCCCTTCATGCGCCGACACGATCGCCGCGGTAAGGCCGGCAGTAATCAGCCAGCACCAGTGTTTCTTCATCGTCTTTTCCGTCTTCGTCTTTACAAATGGAATTTAACTGACGCAAGACCCCGGAAGTACTGCCGGTTTGATATGTTCACGGTCGTCATTGATCGCTTCGCCCGTCATGGGCATGGAGGGCTACCAAAGATTCAATCAATCAAGTTTGACGCATCACTTGGGTGTGTTGGCTTTCGATTCCCTGTCGGCGGAACCTACTTCGTGTTTCAATACGTATGGCACGGTAAAGACGGTCCCACCTCGTTGGAATTGGCCCCACGCCTTATAGATTCCAGGCTTCGAAAAATGTGCTGCGAACTCGACGGTTCCATTGAGAGCCGTTTTGGCTTCGCTGACTGGGTGCGCGTGAACGTACTCGCTGCCGTCCGCGCTGATTATGACGAGATGCCCCATCGCTCCGAGATACGGCTGTAAGTTACTGACTGGCTTGCCGTCGCCATCGACAAAACGGAATTGAACGGTCGTTTCCTGATCGCTTTGGTGAATAGCAACGTGAGCCTTTATCTCACCGATTGTGACTTCCGGCAAAGCGGTTGGCACCGGCGCCGCCGCCTGGTCATCGCTGCCTGAGACATTCACTTCGCCCGTTGCCAGTCCTGCGGGTTTGCCCTGTGGCTGATGATCAGCGAAAAGTCGGTATTTTCCGGACTTCGGAAACCTGAACTGAGTCGTGATCATGCCAGAGCTGTCCACGTCCGGATGCAGGTGTGCAAATTCATCGAGTCCGTCGCGGACGACAATCAAATGCACAAGCTTTTCATGCAAGATGTCAAACGTCTTAATGGGCGTACCATCGGCCTCCTGAATCTTCATTATGAGCTTTGTCGTCGCGGCAGCGGCGGGCTGCGAAGGATCGGTCATCACGACGAGGGCGCGCGGGGGTGCCATCTTCATTGGCATATCCTCATGGCCGCCGTGCGAGCCGTGATCCGCTTTCGAGGCCGCACCGTTCTTACTGTGTCCTTCATGTGAGTCCGGCAGAGTCGCCTGTTCGCCGGTCTGGACGTGGCCTGCGGATGGAGCAGATGGTGCGGCCGTTCGATGCTCGCAACCGAAAGGGCAAATGAGCAGGAGAAGCATCACCCCATCAAACGATTTCAACATGGACTGACCTTTGATCTGGCGGTGAAGTGGACTTAGGGCCGACAAGCCCGGCGGACTCACAAGACATTTATTTGACCACATCAATTCGGGCGGCCAACACAACAGGATCACCGTTGAGTTTGGACTCCCAGCAAGCGATGACGGGCCCTGTACCATTCGAAGCTGCAGCAATCATCGGATCGCGCGCCGCTTCCGCCAGCTTTTGTGGTTGCCCTGAGACAGAGTTCTGTACGAGAAGATCACCCTCGCGGCCGGCCGTCCAAACGATGACAGATCCCTTTGAAGATGCGGCTATCCACGGTTGCTGGCCTTTACCGAGTAGAACTTCCGGCGATCCATCGCCAGCTGCCTTATAGACATTCCCATCGCGCCGCCAGACTGTTTCCAGAAAGCCCTTTGGACTGGCGGCCAGCATCCCACCATCCATCGGACAGGCGTCCAGCGTCCATGTTCCTAACCCCAGCTTCTTGCCAGGTGAGAACGACTTGCCGTCGTCCTTCGACGAAGTGACGTACATGTCTCGATCACCACCAATTGAGTTGCGAAACATGACATGCACACTGTTGCCATTGACAGTCACCGATGGATGACAGCATTCACAGACACTTCCATCCGGTGAACGATAGACGCACTGGTTGGCTTCCCATGTTGCACCATCATTTTTCGAAACAGTTGCGTAGATCTCTGACTTTTTGTCTCGTAGGTCGAGCCAGACGCACCAGACAGAACCATCTGCACCCGACGCCATCGCGTGGAGTCCTTCACGCGCTGAATCAGCCGTGTCATTCACTCGAACGGGACCTTGCCAAGTCTTGCCATCGTCCGTCGATCGCCAGGCAAGGACGTCGCCGTCGCGGCCTTTGCCGATCTGACCACCAATCACGGTTATGACAACCGCGTTCTTCGTCTTCACAATTCGAGGACCACGACGCATTCCGAGCGACATGTTGGGAACGTGGAATGCTTGGACTGACTTTTCAAAAGTCGCACCTCCGTCGAGAGACTGGCAGTACTGCACCGCGTCGCCTATCCCGTAGACAAGATGGACCGAGCCATCATCGCCGACAGCGGTCTGCGGCTGTTTTGGCGCGTGTGCGCCGTGTCCGGAGGCAATCACCACGGGATCGCTGGCCGAACAATCCAGCGCAGACGCTGTGGCAACACAGACAATGGCAACGATACTTGTAATCAGGCACTTCATAGCGATGTTCCAATCCTAAAAACAATGAACCATGAAACGCCTAGTTCTTACTGCCCATGTTTTGGGCCTTCAGCCTCGCGACCGTCGCCAGGGTTTCATCGGCGTTTTTCATCGCTTTGGATTTACATCCGGCACAACAGACGAAGACTGGCTGTCCCTTCACATCAAGCTTTAGCGGAGCGCCCATTGATCCGAGCAGGCTTGTGTTCATGACGGCACAGAACTTCTGAGCCTCGGCCTCCTTGCGATCTTCTGGGCTCAGCTTTCCCATCGCCAAAGTCACATCAGATTCGCCGTCATCCCCCGGCTCATGCCCGGCAGGATCATGACCGTCCGCTTCAACGTGAGCCAATGCGGGAGCCGATGGTGGCGAAGTTTGCGACTGGCAGCCGGACGTAAAGGTCGCGAGAGCCGCAAAGCAAGACAACGACTTCCAGAAAACGTTCATCTCTATTCTCCATTCAAAGGTTAACTCAAACAGACGTATGCCCTGTCAGAACACGAACAAACGTGCGTGGATGTCCGCCAAAATCCAATGGGAAGACAGTCTCTGCCAGAAGTCGGCGCGCCAGCGTCAACGGCATTGATGGAGACGTGGCGTTGCCACGCCGGGAGGTCCATGTTCCGTTGACCTGGCGGTCCAAACTCAGTTTGACTTGATGTAATCATCGGGAGCTTTCATTTCTTCGGGCCGTTCTTTGGCCATAGTCACGAACTCATCCACGCACGGCGGACAGCAGAACTGGTAAGGCTTCCCATCCACGATCCAGGTAAATTTTGGGTTGGCTTTCGTCTTCGTCACGGGGCAAATTCGATCGCCTTCCTTTGGGAACATATCGTGCGATGACGGAACCCCCCGAAATTTTTGAGCGGCAGTCACACCGCCGTTCGCTTTGATATCGGACTCCGTGTACTTGCCGCCCGCTGTCAAATACAGCTTCCGCTCCTCCTCTGCCGGCAGGCTCTCAGGCATTTCTTCAGTGTGGCTTTCCGTCACCGTCGTGAAACCCACACGAAATCGTTCTCCAGCAATTCGCAGATTGGGAATCGTGACATCCAGTTGTTTGCCCCGAAATTCCTCCGGCAACTGCCCGACGAACTGTGACGTTTTATCGGCCGAATCACCGTCCTGAGGAACAGCCGAGAGCTCCATTGGCGTTGCGTTTGGATCACCGATCGCCTTGACAAAAGCTCTGACCGGCTGCACATCGACTTCCAGAATGCGGGTCTCATCTTTACCAAGCATTAACAAGCGAAACTCTCCCGTCGTTTCAATCACGGCCTCCGCGTGATAACTGTCCGAACCAATGGGAATGATAATTCCGCCATGACTTCCGGGCTTATGCGGATGCACCTCCTCATCGACCGTTTTGTTTTGGCTGTCAGCGGTGACGGCAGCGGTCGTCGATGTCACCGGGGAATTGTTTGTCGATGCAGGGATTCCGGGCGGGGTGGCGTCCATCGGCGAAGATTGTGAGCCACAGCCAGCCGCGAACGCGAAAAGAGCGCCAGCAGAAAGCATCACGCCAGAAACCACATACTTATTGAATCTCATAATGCGACTCCTTGCAGTCTCGAACGCCGCATTGCGTCGAGGCAGTTGGGTAACAGTAAAGTGTGCTCACACCGCGGGCGGAGCGTTTTCGCGAGTGCAACGAATGCTATCCCGCAGACGGTTTTTCAGTCGTATTGGCCGGGAGAATTGGAAGGCGACTGCCACTGTACTGAATTGTCACAACCGCGATGCATTGCTAGTTGCGCAGTGACACCATTCCGATGAGCCGTCAGGATTAACAGCGACTTACGCCGTGCGCAATCAGAAGCGCTCTGCCCGCCTGCGTTGGGCGGCATCTTTCTGGTAGAAGGCTAACGCCCTGTAGCGAAACGTCATCAGCTGGCCGGAACAACACCGACCCGCAGATGTCCGAGAGTTCAATGATCCACTTTGCGGACGGTGACGTCTGAAGGATCAGGCTGTCATCAAGCCGCGCTCCCACGGTTTGATGTTTGCGACAAGGGCATTCGTGCTCTCTTTTACCGTCTGGACTTCCTGGACACTGCTTCGCCGCGTCATCCTGTTGACGGCAGCAGCACGCAGAGGATTCTGCACTCGCCACTTTCATCGTACAACAGCAGATTGACGGCCCCAAAAGGGTCGCGCCGACCAGCAATATTGAAAGCATACGATGAAACATGAGGATTCCGTCCAATTGAGATTCCGTGGTCATATTCTAACCACACCTTGAACTACATCCAGATCAATTCCCGATACTGCCTCGCGTCATAATCAATGACTGATGCCCACCAGTGCAGCAGCAGCCATTGCAATCATGAGTCCATCTTCGACAAGAGTCACGGTTGACATAGGCAGATTGAAGACAGTTCCCAGACACGCACAACGGATCCTGCGTTTCTGGAGCACACTTTGAATCACGCCAATACTGCTCACCGACATCACCACCAGAGTTGTCAGGTTGACCGCAGTCGGCTGGATTCCTGCGATGTATGCGGCACCAAGCGCCAGTTCAATGAATGGGTAGACGTAACCGTAGGAAGGAAGTCGCATAGCGACAATATCGTACATCCGATAGGAGTCTGCGAAACCGCGTAGATCCAGAAGTTTGAAGAAGGCAAACGCCAAGAAGAATGCCCCCATAAAATTCTGCATGGCTCTCGTTGGATCGAAGCCCCCGAGTCGAAGTTCCACAAGACCGACCACGCCAAACAGAAATGTCCCCAACAGGAGTAGTGGATAATACGTGACGCCTGTCGGGACTTCTGCAGCTGCGATCGCGGCAGGTCGACTCTCGATGGCGCGGGTGTCACCCGTCGCCACAAAACCAGCTTTTGCTACAGCTGCCGTGACAGAGTCGCGTGTGATATTGTCACCTGCAACGGTCAGAAGCTTGTCTGACGTTGTCGTGTCGACTCCCCAATTGCGGATATTCGGGACGTCGTCAAGGAACGGCTTCACAGCCGCCACGCAGCTTTCACAGTTCAGATTCGTCTTAAACTGCAGTGACGATTTCATGTCCAGTCTCCTCGTTTCAAAGTGTTCACGCGGCGACAACCGCAGCGTTCATCTGAGGTGACGGATGGTTTTGAGAATGGATGCAAAGATTCTTAAAAAAACCGTATTCCGGCCAAACGAAGCCTTCAACGTCCGAGTTCCGTCCCTGGAAACTGTTTGGCGGAGTCTGTGGATCAACATTTTCCCGACTTCTTACTGCAGTAGTCGGGCGGCTTACAATCGCAGCCATGACTGACGACACTGCCGTCACTGCCCGTTTTCGGAGTGCAGCAGCTCACGAGAACAGTTCGCAGCTGTTCACGCGCTCTCTGAACACGTGACTTTACGCCTGGCAGCGAAAGGCCAAGTTGATTCGCGAGTTCTGTTTGGGTAAGTTCACCCAGATCCGTCTGCTCAAGTGCCTCGCGAGACGCATCAGGTAACCGCGTCAGCATAGGCCTGATGCAACCACTCAATTCTGAGACGATGACCGTTTCGGATTCTTCCATCGCTGTTTCGTCGTCCAGCTGGGCTGATCTTCGATGTTTTCGGGATCGGTAATGGTCAATGACGACGTTTTTGGCGATTTGAAAGATCCACGCCGAGAGTTTATGCATCGGAGCTGAATGTAGATTCAGCTGAGCCTTCAGAATGACATCCTGAACCAAATCATCTGCAATATGCGAGTCCTCAACGCGGCTGCGGATAAAAAGTCGCAGGCGGTCAGCAATCTCGCTCCAAAAGACGTCGCCCAGATCTGAGACTTCGGAAGTGGACATTGTCATTGACAATTCCCTGGAGAGGTTCTGATTTGTTGTTGCCACATTCAATGACCTATCCCGCGGAATCCGAATGGTTGACGACGGCCATCAGGCTCGCAATTTCCTCGAGGCCACTTACACCGATGGCCGTGACGTATCTCGTACCGAATTTCCACGTAACAGCCAACTGATCGGCCATTTGTGTGCAGTGGCACACCTGACCACAACATCGTGCAGAAATCGTCGGCGAATCCCCGAACCACATTGGCTGCTCTTC
>Ga0209573_1003300_pt1 | contig 18071 bp, 14 predicted proteins | sample TNRBio252014_DNA_FD_185870 | JGI IMG/M metagenome (GOLD analysis project Ga0209573, IMG submission 185870) | Wastewater treatment Type I Accumulibacter community from EBPR Bioreactor in Madison, WI, USA - TNR Reactor_6/25/2014_ DNA (SPAdes)... | ecosystem: Engineered > Bioreactor > EBPR >...
CCCGTTGCCCGCGCCGCCGCCTGGGCTTTGATCGCGGCATTCTCGGAAAACATCGTGCCCGTCTCGTCCGGCTCGGGCAGGCCGAGCTGGCCGGCCGAAACCACCTCGATCCGGTAGGGCGCCAGAAGGTCCTGCATCTCCTTCAGCTTGCCGGCGTTGTGCGTGGCCAGCACCACGCGCCCGCTCAGCCTGCGGCGGTCCGTCATCAGGCCACCGCCATCTTCTGAAGTTCGATCAGCCGCTTGATGCCCCGGTCGGCCAGCCCGAGCATGGCCATCAGGTCGGCTTGAGAGAACGGCGCGCCCTCGGCCGTGCCCTGCACCTCGACAAGCCCGCCCGAGCCGGTCATGACGAAATTGGCGTCGGTTTCAGCGGTCGAATCCTCGGCATAATCGAGATCGAGCACCGGTACGCCCTTGGCGATGCCGCAGGAGATGGCCGCGACATGATCGCGCAGCGGGTTGCTCTTCACCATCTCGCGCGTCCGCATCCATTCGATGCAGTCGCGCAGGGCCAGCCAGCCGCCGGTGATCGAGGCCGTGCGCGTGCCGCCATCGGCCTGAAGCACGTCGCAGTCGATGACGATCTGCTTCTCGCCCAGCGCCGACAGGTCGACCACCGAGCGCAGGGCGCGGCCGATCAGCCGCTGGATTTCCTGGGTGCGGCCCGAGGGTTTGCCCGAGGTGACCTCGCGCCGGGTGCGCTCGTGCGTGGCGCGCGGCAGCATCGAATATTCTGCCGTCACCCAGCCCTTGCCGGTGCCGCGCAGCCACGGCGGGCCGCGCTCTTCCAGCGAGGCGGTGCACAGAACGTGCGTCTCGCCGAACTTGATCAGGCAGGAGCCTTCCGCATAGCGGGCAACGCCGCGTTCCAGCGTCACTTTTCTCAATTCGTCCGGGGCGCGCTTTGAAGGCCGCATGCTTCGATCCTTTGTGTTTGGCGGGCTTTTAGACCATGCGCGCCCGCGAGGGAACGGTTTTTCGGCATGCGGCCGCCGCTTGAAGTGGCGCGATGGTGATGGCACAACGAATGGCGAGCCGGAGGACAGGCCAGACGTGCAGCCCAGACCGACCACCCCTGGAGAGATCGACGAGAGGGCGCGCGAGATTTTCCGTCGCATCGTCGATGGCTATCTCGCCACCGGCGAGCCGGTCGGTTCGCGCAACATCGCGCGCCAGTTGCAGATCCCGCTCTCGCCGGCCTCGGTCCGCAACGTCATGCAGGATCTCGAGGATCTCGGCCTGATCTACGCCCCCCATACCAGCGCCGGGCGCCTGCCCACAGAAATCGGGCTGCGGCTGTTCGTCGATGCGATGCTTGAAATCGGCGATGTCTCCGCCGAGGAAAAGGGGCGCATCGAGGCTCAGGTCAAGGCGGCGGCCGGCACGGCAGAGCGGCAGGGCAAATCGTTTCAGGACGTGCTGGCCGAAGCCTCCAGCCTGCTTTCGGGCGTTTCGCGCGGGGCCGGGCTGGTGGTCACCACCAAGGCCAACAAGCGCTGGAAGCACCTTGAATTCGTCCGGCTCGATCCGGCCCAGGCGCTGATGGTGCTGGTGGGCGAGGATGGCAGCCTCGAAAACCGCCTGTTGCCGCTGCCGCCCGGCCTGCCTGCCTCGGCCCTGCTCGAAGCCTCGAACTATCTCAACGCCCGCCTGCGCGGCCGCTCGCTGGGCGACCTCAGAACCGAGATCGAGACCCATCGCCGGGCGATGGAGGGCGAACTCGATGTGCTGACGGCCCGGCTGGTCGAAAGCGGGCTTGCCAGCGCCACCGAGGGGCTCGACGGGGCGCCCCAGCTCATCGTGCGCGGCCAGGCCAACCTGCTCGATGATGTCAAGGCGGCCGAGGATATCGAGCGCCTCAGGCTGCTGTTCGCCGATCTTGAGACCAAGAAGGATGTCATCGATCTGCTCTCGCGGGCGGAAACCGCCGATGGCGTGCGCATCTTCATCGGGTCGGAAAACAAGCTGTTCTCGCTCTCCGGCTCGTCGCTGATCGCCGCGCCCTTCCGCGACAGCCAGCAGCGCATCGTCGGGGTGCTCGGCGTCATCGGGCCGACACGGCTCAACTACGCCCGCATCGTGCCGATGGTCGATTACACCGCCCGCGTCATCGGCCGCATGCTGGAGGGGCGGGACTGATCAGCGCAGCCGCGCCATCAGCCGCGCGCCGAACACATTGATCGACAGTCCGGCCATGACCAGGGCCGCGCCGGCCAGCACCACCGCGGGCATCGGCTCGTCGAACAGCACGGTCCCGGTTGCCAGCCCGATGATCGGCACCAGAAGGGCGAAGGGGGCCACGCTGGCGGTCGGATACCGCGTCAGAAGGTGGTTCCAGTAGGAAAAGCCGAACAGCGTCGCGCCATAGGCCATGTAGGCCAGCGAGGCCCAGGCCAGCCAGGAGGCGTTGGCAACCGAACTTGCGATGGTCGAGGCTCCCTCAACCACCAGCGAGACCGCCAGCAGCGGCACCGGCACCACCAGGCTGGACCAGATGCTGAAGGCGACCATGTCGACCTTGCCCGCCGCTTTGGCGATCATGTTGGCGACGCCCCAGCACAGTGCGGAAAACAGGATCATCAGAAATGGCAGCAGCGGGGCGTCGGCCGTCTTGCTGAAGGCGATCAGCCCGACGCCGAAAAAGGCCAGTCCAGCCCCGATCAGATGCAGCCGCGTCGGCCGTTCGCGGAAGGCCAGCGCGCCAAGCGCGATGGTGAAGAACACCTGCGTCTGGATCACCAGCGCCGAAAGCCCGGTGGGCATGCCGGCCTTGATCGCCAGGAACATGATCGAGAACTTGATGACGCCCAGAATGATGCCGAAGGCGATGAGCAGGCGCCAGGCCACCGGCGGACGCGGCACGAAGAACACCGCGGGCAGGGCCGCCAGCGTGAAGCGCAGCGCGGTGAGGAACAGCGGCGGAATGTCGTGCACGCCGAACTTGATGGCTGCAAAGCTCAGCCCCCAGCAGATGGCGATCGCCAGGGCGAGCAGAATGTCCTTGGGCTGCATTGAAAATGGCGGCTCGCAAAAGGGGGCCGACGGCAAGCGGCGGCGCATGACAGCCGCCATGGTGATGCGGCGGCGCACAAAAGAAAAGCCCCCGCTTGCGGCGGGGGCCCGATTTTCGGCGCTCAGGCGCGGGTCAGGCGGCCATCTTCGGCGCCGCGGCGATCACCTTGCTGTCGACATGCGCCTCGAAGGTCTTGAAGTTCTTGGCGAACATCTCGACCAGCTTGCGGGCGGTCGCTTCGAACGCGGCCTTGTCGGCCCAGGTCGAGATCGGGTTGAGGATGTCGGCATCGACGCCGGGAACCGCGGCCGGCACGTCGAAGCCGAAGTACGGGTCCTTGCGGAACGGCACCTTGCTGAGCGAGCCGTCGAGCGCCGCAGTCAGCAGGGTGCGGGTGACGCGGATCGGCATGCGCTTGCCCACGCCCGGCTTGCCGCCGGTCCAGCCGGTGTTCACCAGCCAGCAGTTGACGCCGTACTTGTCGATGTAGTCGCGCAAAAGGTTGCCGTAGACGCTCGGATGACGCGGCATGAACGGATGGCCGAAGCAGGTCGAGAAGGTCGCGGTCGGTTCGGTGACGCCGCGCTCGGTGCCGGCGACGGCGGCCGTGTAGCCCGACAGGAAGTGATACATCGCTTCCGAATCGCTGAGCCGGGCGATCGGCGGCATCACGCCGAAGGCATCGCAGGTCAGCATGATGATGTTCTTGGGCTGGCCGGCGCGGCCGCTCTCCGACGAATTCGAGATGAACTCGATCGGATAGGCGCAGCGGGTGTTCTCGGTCTTGGATTCGTCGTCGAAGTCGGCGACGCGGGTCACCGGATCGAATACGACGTTCTCAAGAACGGTGCCGAAGCGCTGGGTGGTGGAATAGATTTCCGGTTCGGCCTCGGCCGACAGGCGGATGGTCTTGGCGTAGCAGCCGCCCTCGAAGTTGAACACGCCCTCCTGGCTCCAGCCATGCTCGTCGTCGCCGATCAGCACGCGGTTGGGGTCCTGCGACAAGGTGGTCTTGCCGGTGCCCGAAAGGCCGAAGAACAGCGCCACATCGCCGGCATCGCCGACATTGGCCGAGCAGTGCATCGGCATGACGGTCTTGGGCGGCAGTATGAAGTTGAGGTAGGTGAAGACGCTCTTCTTCATCTCGCCGGCATAGGCCGAGCCGCCGATCAGCACGATCTTGCGGGTCATGTCCATGGCGATCACGGTCTCGCTCTTGGTGCCGTGGCGCTTGGGGTCGGCCTTGAAGGTCGGGAAGTCGACGATCGTCATCTCCGGCCCGAAATGCGGAATGCTCTTGCGGTCCGGGCGGATCAGCAGGTTGCGGATGAACAGCGAATGCCAGGCCAGTTCGGTGAAGACGCGCACGCGCACTTCATGGGCCGGGTCGGCACCGCCCAGCAGATCCTGGAGGAAGATATCCTTGCCGGCGCCGTGCGCCTGAAAATCCTTGAGCAGCGTGTCGAAATGCTCGGGGCTCATCGGCGCGTTCTGGTCCCACCACACGGTGTCGGCGGTCAGGGCGTCCTTGACGGTGAACTTGTCCTTCGGGCTGCGGCCGGTGTGGGTGCCGGTCTCGGCCACCAGCGCGCCACCGGTCAGGATGTTGCCTTCGCCGCGGCGGATCGCCTCCTCGTACAGCGCCGCCGGTTCCAGATTGCACAGGAACGCGCGCGGGTTGGCAAAACCAAAGGTGTTAGCGCCAAGCCTGGCATTGAATTCGCCGCTGGTGACCATCAAGTCTGTCCCTTTCCAAAAAGCAGGGACAAGGAGCCCTGCCTCCACAGCATCGGCCCGAAAACGCCGGTCCGACGTTCCAAATCGGCGCGATCCGAGGGGAGTGTTTCGTCGGCGCGCGGAATGGCGTTCCCCTAGCAGAATTTGCCTGTTTGCCAACGGGCGCAGCCGGTTCTGCGCCGGGTTGACGCATTCATATTTGGACTAAGCCTTCATTTTCTGTGAATTTTCGGCCGCGCCGCCGTCAGCTTGTATGATGTCATCTGGCATTTCGTGCCGCAGCGGCAAGGTCGGCAAGGATTTTGCGCAAGCTGGCGCCGTCGCTTGCGCGCGAGGGAAACGGGATTCGGGCCGTCCTGTCGCCGGCCAGAAGCGTCATCCCGTCCGGGTCGATGCCGCTGACCCGCCAGGGGCCGTCCTCCTTCTGTGCCAGTTTCGTGGCATAGAGCCGCACCGCATCGAGATGGTCGGCGTTCATGTGGCCAAGGGCGCTTTCCTCGACATCGACAAAAGCCTCGCACCCCGTAAGATCGGTCAGCACCTCGGCCGCCGGTCCGTCCCAGGCGCGGGCAAAGCCGCCGTTGAGATAAAAGTGCCGGGGCTCCAGCCGCCAGAACGAGAAATCGGGGAAATCGGCATAGAGTTCGGCCTTGGGATGGTGCGTGAGGAACCGCCGCCGCACCCGCTCGCCATCCTTGCTGTCGCGTTCGATCCGCCGCGCCGCCGCTGCAACCGTCAGGCGTGGATGGGCCAGCGGGTCGCCCTTGCCGGTCTGGGCCAGCAAAAGCGAGCAGCGCCCGTCGCCCTCCAGATGCCGGGTGTGGTGCGACAGCCCGGAGACGAGGATGATCGGCGTGCCGCAGACATCGGTCGCGACCGACGTCAGCGTCGCGAACGGTGCGCCATCCTGCGCCAGCGTCGCCAGCGTGCCCGATCGGGTCGCCCGCAACAGCTCCCGGGCCAGCGGGATCGGGTCGAAGCCGGGGGCGAGGTGCTTCGCCATTTCCGGGGTCAGGGCCATGTCGGCATCTCCAGCAGCATCATCCTGCGCAAAGATAGGGCTTCCCGTCTGCCAAGAAAGGGATAAATTGCCGCTGCCACAATTCGGCCTGCGTTTGTTCGCAATCAGCTTTGTCTAGTCCCAGGGTGGACGGTGCGCCGCCACCAACCGTGAAAGTCAGAGGCACGACATGCCGACCATTGCCCTTGTCGACGACGACAGGAACATTCTCACCTCGGTGTCCATCGCGCTCGAAGCCGAGGGCTACCGCATCCAGACCTACACGGACGGGGCCAGCGCGCTAGACGGGTTGAAGCAGAACCCGCCGGACATGGCGATCTTCGACATCAAGATGCCGCGCATGGACGGCATGGAGCTTCTGCGCCGCCTGCGCCAGAAGTCGGACATGCCGGTGATCTTTCTGACCTCGAAGGACGAGGAGATCGACGAACTGTTCGGCCTGAAGATGGGCGCCGACGATTTCATCCGCAAGCCGTTCTCCCAGCGTCTGCTGGTCGAGCGCGTCAAGGCCGTGCTGCGCCGGGTGGGCGCCAAGGATGCGCCCGCGCCGTCCAAGGAGGCCGACGCCAAGGCGCTGGAGCGCGGGCATCTGCGCATGGACCCCGAGCGCCACGCCTGCACCTGGAAGGGCGAGCAGGTGACCCTGACGGTGACCGAATTCCTCATCCTTCAGGCGCTGGCCCTGCGTCCGGGCGTGGTGAAAAGCCGCAATGCGCTGATGGATGCAGCCTATGATGATCAGGTCTATGTCGATGACCGCACCATCGACAGCCACATCAAGCGGCTGAGAAAGAAGTTCAAGGTGGTCGACGACGACTTCGAGATGATCGAGACGCTCTATGGCGTCGGCTACCGCTTCAAGGAAGCCTGAGAGAGCGTCGGGGAGACCGCGTGCTCGACCGCAGCCCACTGCTGCCGCATGGCGATGACGCCCCCCATGAGGAGGCGCGCTCCGGCGGGCTGAATGCCCTGCTGCGTCAGGCGCGGCTGGCCCGCAAGCGGCTGGTCCGGCTGATCGGCGCGCGCCTGTCCTCGACGGTGGCGCGGCGCATCGTCCTGCTCAATCTCGGCGGCCTCGTGGCGCTGCTGCTCAGTTTTCTCTGGCTCAACCAGACGCGCGAGAGCGTCATCGATGCCCGCTCGCAGAGCCTGTACACGCAGGCCGAGATCATCGCCGCGGCGGTCGCCGCCTCGGCGACGGTGGAAACCGGCACCATCACCGTCGATCCCGACAAGCTGCTCCAGATGCAGGCCGGGGAATCGCTGTCGGCGACCGACGAGAGCACCCCGTCGATCGAGTTCTCGATCAATCCCGAGAAGGTGGCTCCGGCGCTGCGCCGCCTCGTCTCGCCCACCCGCACCCGTGCCCGGCTGTTCGACCGTGACGGCACGCAACTGCTCGACACCCGCAGCTTCTATTCCGCCGGCGATGTGCTGAAAGCCGACCTGCCGCCGCCCTCGGCCGAGGAGTTCACGCTGTTCGAGCGCAGCTGGAACGCCATCAAGCAGCGCCTCGGCCGCGTCGATGCGCCGCCCTACGAGGACTTTACCAACGGCCGCAACTATCAGGAGGTCATCCGCGCCCTGATGGGGGAAACCGCCAGCGTCGTGCGGGTCAACGGCAAGGGCCAGACCGTCGTCTCGGTGGCGGTGCCGGTCAAGCGCTTCCGCGCCGTTCAGGGTGCGCTGATGCTGATGACGCAGGAAGGCGATGTCGACCGGGTGATCGCCGAGGAGCGGCGCAACATCATCATCGTCTTCGCCATCGCCGCCTCGGTCATGCTGCTGCTGTCGCTGCTTCTGGCCGGCACCATCGCCGAACCGTTGCGCAAGCTGGCCACCGCTGCCGAGCGGGTGCGCCGCGGCGCCCAGACACGGCAGGAAATTCCCGATTTCACCGACCGCAGCGACGAAATCGGCCATCTCTCGGGCGCGCTGCGCGACATGACCCAGGCGCTCTACAGCCGCATCGAGGCGATCGAGAGCTTCGCCGCCGATGTGGCGCATGAGCTGAAGAACCCGCTCACCTCCCTGCGCAGCGCGGTGGAAACGCTGCCGCTCGCCCGCAACGAAGCCTCGCGCGCCCGGCTGTTCGAGGTCATCCAGCACGACGTGCGTCGGCTCGACCGGCTGATCACCGACATTTCCTCGGCCTCGCGCCTCGATGCCGAACTGGCGCGCTCCGAGGCGGCGCCGCTCGACCTCGGCAAACTGGTCGATGCGGTCATCCGCGTGGCCGGCGAGGTGCGCCGCGACGATGACGTGCGGGTCGAACTGCTGGTCGAGCCGCCGGGTGAGGGGGCACCCGCCGAATTTCCGATCCTCGGCCACGATTCGCGCCTCGTGCAGGTGTTCAACAACCTGATCGACAATGCCCGCTCCTTCTCGCCCCGCGGTGGCAGCGTCCGCGTCACCTGTTCGCGGCGCGGGCCGGTGGTTCGCGTCATGGTCGACGATGACGGCCCCGGCATCCCCGAGCACGCGCTGACCAAGGTGTTCGAGCGCTTCTATACCGACAGGCCCAACCAGGGCTTTGGCCAGAACTCCGGCCTCGGCCTGTCGATCTCGCGCCAGATCATCGAGGCCCATCGCGGCACCATCCGTGCCAGCAACCGCATGGATGACAGCGGCAAGGTGCTTGGCGCCCGCTTCATCGTCGAGATTCCGGCCGAGACCGCATGAGCGCGGCGGAAACCATCCACGCCGTCTGTCTCGTCGTCGGGGAAGCCGGCATCCTGATCCGCGGTCCCGCCGGGTCCGGCAAGACCACGCTCGCCGCCCGGCTGGTCGAGGAGGCGCAGCGCCAGGGCCGCTTCGCCTGCTGGGTGGCGGATGATCGGGTGCGTCTGTCCGCCAGCGGCGGGCGGCTGGTGGCCCGGCCCCACCCGCTGATCGCCGGGCGCATGGAACTGCGCCATGCCGGCATCGCGGTGGTCCGTCATGAACCGGCCGCCGTCGTGGCGCTGGTGGTCGATCTGGTCGATGGCCCGGTGGCCCGCCTGCCCGAAGCGCCTGACCAGCGCGTGAGGCTGTGCGGAATGGCCCTGCCGCGGCTGGCCTGCCCGGTCGCTGCGGCGCCGACCCTGAGCCTCGCCGGGCTCGCTGCTGCCCGGGCCTTGGCCGGACAATCGGACGAAAGGCGCGAAATCGTAGCGAATGCCACTTGAAAAGTTTTGTGCACTGAACAAAATAGCCGCCTTTTCCCGGGACCGGGGTACGGCTCGAACGAGCCGACGGTCCCGCAAGGTCTGGACATGATCGGTTTGGTTCTCGTGAGCCACGGCCACCTGGCAAATGAGTTCAAGGCGGCGATGGAGCACGTTGTCGGACGGCAGGAGCAGATCGAGACGATCTGCATCGGGCCGGAGGACGACATGGAAGTCCGCCGCAAGGAAATCGTTGCCGCCATCCACAAGGTGGACACGGGCGACGGCGTGGTCGTTCTCACCGACATGTTCGGCGGTACGCCCTGCAATCTGGCGATTTCGGCGATGAACGGCTCCAAGGTCGAGGTCGTTGCCGGCATCAACCTGCCGATGCTGGTCAAGCTGGCCTCCCTGCGCGAGGGCTGCCCCTTCGATCAGGCCGTGGTGCGCGCCCAGGAAGCGGGCAAGAAATATATCAACATTGCCTCCAAGGTGCTTCAGGGCAAATGAGCGATCTTCTCGAACCCTGCGCCGACGACACCTTTCCCGAGGGCGCGGTGGTGCGCGTCATGCCGATCGTCAACCGCAAGGGCCTGCATGCCCGCGCCTCGGCCAAGTTTGTGCAATGCGCCGAGCAGTTCGAAAGCGCCATCACCGTGCACCGCTGCGGCGAAACCGTGGGCGGAACCTCGATCATGGGCCTGCTGACCCTGGCTGCCGCTCAGGGCACCTCGGTCACCGTCGCCGCCGTCGGCCCGGATGCCGAGCAGGCGATCACGGCCATCGCCGGCTTGCTTGCCAACCGCTTTGGCGAGGATGAATGAGCGGCGCGAGCCGTCTCATGTCGACATAAACATTTCTTTATATCTTTATTGAAGCGGCGTCGCTGACCTGCTATAGGCCTCCCGGATTTCAACAACGGGACGCGCGTCATGGATTACGCAATCAAGGACATCGGCCTCGCCGACTTCGGCCGCAAGGAACTGAACATCGCCGAAACCGAAATGCCGGGGCTGATGGCCATCCGTCAGGAATATGGCCCGAAGCAGCCGCTCAAGGGCGCGCGCATCGCCGGTTCGCTGCACATGACCATCCAGACCGCGGTGCTGATCGAGACCCTTGCGGCTCTCGGCGCCGACATCCGCTGGGCCTCGTGCAACATCTATTCGACCCAGGACCACGCCGCCGCCGCCATTGCCAAGGCCGGCATTCCGGTCTTTGCCATCAAGGGCGAGAGCCTTGTCGACTACTGGGAATATACCCGCAAGATCCTCGAATGGGGCGACGGCGGCACGCCGAACATGATCCTCGATGACGGCGGCGATGCGACCATGCTGGTCCATCTCGGCCTGCGCGCCGAAAAGGGCGATGTCGCCTTCCTCGACAAGGCCGGCTCGGAGGAAGAGGAAATCCTGTTCGCGCTGATCAAGCGCACGCTGACCGAAAAGCCCGGCTGGTTCGCTGAACTGGCCAGGAACATCAAGGGCGTTTCGGAAGAGACGACCACGGGCGTGCATCGCCTCTACATCATGGCCAAGGAAGGCAAGCTGCTGTTCCCCGCCATCAACGTCAACGACAGCGTCACCAAGTCGAAGTTCGACAACCTCTACGGCTGCCGTGAATCGCTGGTCGACGGCATCCGCCGCGGCACGGACGTGATGATGGCCGGCAAGGTCGCCATGGTCGCCGGCTTCGGCGATGTGGGCAAGGGCTCGGCCGCCTCGCTGCGCCAGGCCGGCTGCCGCGTCATGGTCTCGGAGGTCGATCCGATCTGTGCCCTTCAGGCGGCGATGGAAGGCTACGAGGTGACCACGATGGAAGACGCGGTCAAGCGCGCCGACATCTTCGTCACCGCCACCGGCAACAAGGACGTCATCACCGTCGATCACATGCGCGGCATGCGGGATCGGGCGATCGTCTGCAACATCGGCCATTTCGACAACGAAATTCAGATCGCCGGCCTGAAGAACTACAAGTGGCACAACATCAAGCCGCAGGTCGACGAGATCGAGTTCTCGGACGGCAAGCGCATCATCCTGCTGTCGGAAGGCCGTCTGGTGAACCTCGGCAACGCCATGGGCCACCCGTCGTTCGTCATGTCGGCCTCGTTCTCCAACCAGACGCTGGCGCAGATCGAACTCTACTGCAATCCCGGCAAGTACGAGAAGACTGTCTACACCCTGCCCAAGCACCTCGACGAGAAGGTCGCGGCGCTGCATCTGGAGAAGATCGGCGTCAAGCTCACCAAGCTGCGGCCCGATCAGGCCGCCTACATCGGCGTGGCCGAAACCGGCCCGTTCAAGCCTGACCATTACCGTTACTGATCGGCAGGTCTGCGGCATAACTGCGCACAGGCGCGCGTCCCGTTTCGGGACGCGCGTTTTTTGTTTTTTAACCACTTCCTGCCGGACTCTCCGGACGATTAGAGTGGAACTGATTCGGGGGCGCCTTGCGCCCGGCCGGATCGACACGTCATGGGGGCAGGGACATGGCCGGCAGGCCGGGCGACATCCGCGACAAGGCAGGCCGTGCCATCGCTCGCTCGCGGCTGCGTGCGGGCTTTCTGGCCACGGCCGCCGCAATGCTGCCCGGAACCGCCGGCGCCATGGATTTCGGCCTGCGGCTGACCACCGGTGCCTTGCCCGGCGGCATCGACGGCATCCACATGACCTCGAATGGTCCCGTCGGCATCATTCTGGCCGGGCTGGCGGCGCTCTCGGCCACCATTGCCCTGCTGCATGTGCGGGCCCGCCGCATGTGGAACGAACATTTCGAGCGCCAGCGCGCCACCGTGGCGGACCTTCAGATGAAGACCGAACGTGCCGCGCTGTTCATGGCGGCCGAGCCCCAGGTCTTTGTCGACTGGGACAGCCTGACCGGCGGGCCGGACATCGACGGCGATCCGGCCATCCTGGGCGACGGGCTGACCGCCGCCGGTGTGGTCGCGTTCGAGCGCTGGCTGCCGCCGCGCGACGTGGCGGCCTTGCAGCTTGCGGTCAGCCGTCTGCGCGCCGATGGACAGCGCTTCGAGATCAAGCTCCATACGCTGTCGGGCGCCCTGATCGAGGCGGACGGCCGGCCCGTGGCCGGGCGCGCGGTGATGCGCCTGCGCGCGGTGACCGGCGAGCGCCTTCAGGCGGCGCAGCTGCGCGATCAGCTCGACAGGCTGAACGATCTGCTCGAGTCCCTGAAGACCATGCTCGATTCGATCCCCCAGCCGGTCTGGTTGCGCGATCGGGCCGGGCGGCTCGCCTGGGTCAACGCCGCCTATATCCGCGCTGTCGAGGCGCGCGATCTCGATGATGTCACGGGTCGCTCGCTCGACCTTCTGGAGCGCTCGACACGCGACAAGATGGCGGCGGCGCGGGCCCGGGGCGAGGGCTTTTCCGGCCCGACGCAGGCGGTCGTGGCCGGCCAGCGCCGTGCCATGGACATCGTCGAGGTGGTGGCCGGCAACGGTGCCAGCGGCGGCATCGCCACCGACATCACCGAACTGGAAGCGGTGCGTCGCGATCTCGCCCGCCAGAACACCGCCCATGTCCGCACTCTCGACCAGTTGCCGACCGCCGTGGCCTTGTTCGATCAGGCCCAGCGTCTGACCTATTTCAACCGTGCCTTCAACGATCTCTGGCAACTCGACGCCAGGTTCGCCGAATCCGGGCCAACCGACATGGAGATGCTCGACCGGTTGCGCTCTTCGGGCAAGCTGCCGGAGCAGTCCGACTTCAAGGAATGGAAACGCGGCCTGCAACAGAGCCTCAATTCCAACGAGACGCTTGAGGATGTCTGGCTGCTGCCCAACGGACAGGCGCTGCGCGTCGTCGTCAGCCCCTCCACGGGCGGCGGCGTCACCTATCTGTTCGACGACATCACCGAACAGATGCATCTGGCGCAGGATTACAACCGCCTCGCCAGCCTTCAGGGGGAAACACTGGATTCCCTGGCCGAGGGTGTGGCCCTGTTCGGCTCGCACGGCCGTCTGCAACTCTCCAACCCCGCCTTCTCCGCCCACTGGGGCTTCGGCCGCGACGTGCTGAACGACGGCCCGCATGTCGACGACGTGGCACGCCTCTGTCCGCCCGAGACGCAGGCGATCTGGAGCGAAATCCGCGCTGCGGTGTGCAGCCTGCCCGATGAGCGCATCAACCGCGCCTTCCAGGTCCGCACCGCATCGGGCAAGGTGCTTGGCCTCGGCCTGACGCCGCTGCCGGAGGGCGCCTCCCTGCTGACGGTCGAGGATGTCACCTCCGCCGTCAACGAAGCGCGCATCCTTGAGGAGCGCAACGCCGCGCTTGTCTCCGCCGCGCGCTTCAAGTCCGAGTTCATCCACAACGTCTCGTTCGAACTGCGCCTGCCGCTGACCAGCGTCGTCGGCATCGCCCAATTGCTGGCCACCGGTACCGTCGGCCCGCTCAACGAGCGTCAGCGGAGCTATGCCAACGACCTGATGCGGGCCACCGATTCGGTGCTGGCGCTGATCAACGACATTCTCGATCTGGCCAGCATCGAGACCACGGCGCTGGAACTGACGCCCGGCGGTGTCGATCTCCAGCGGTCGATCGGCGAGGCCATGGCCGGGCTCAACGATCGTCTGGGTGGCGCAGGGGTCGATCTGAAACTCGATTTCGCGCCCGATACCGGGGCGATTCGCGGCGACGAGCGGCGGATTCGCCAGATTCTCTACAATCTGATCGCCAACGCCGTGGCCTTTTCCGACAAGGGCGACACGCTGGTGCTCTCCGGCGCGCGCCAGGGCGGGGAGGTGGTGCTGCGCATCGCCGACCGCGGATCGCTGGCGACGCTGGACGATTCCGGTCTCGGCGGCGACGGTGTCCGGCGCTTCGACCGGGGCCAGAGCCTCAGGCTGTCGATCGTCCGCTCGCTGGTCGAACTGCACCACGGCAGCCTGACCGTCGAGGCAAGGCCCGATCAGATGCGCGAGGTGCGCTGTGCCCTGCCGGCCGCCTCGGCCCAGTCGCAGCAGGCGGCGGGGTAGCGGTGCTCAAGGGCGCTGTCAGGACAGGTAGGCATCATGAATTGGCATCTGGACGTCGCGAGCGTCGCTGAAACCGAGCAATTGGCCCGGGACATTGCCGCCATGCTGCGGCCGGGCGATCTGGTGACGCTGGGCGGCGGCCTGGGCGTCGGCAAGACCACCTTTGCCCGTGCGCTGGTTCGTGCGCTTTGCGAGGATGCGGCGCTGGAAGTGCCGAGCCCGACCTACACCCTGATCCAGACCTACGATGCGCCGCGCGGGCCGGTGGTGCACGCCGATCTCTACCGCATCGGCCACCCGGACGAACTCGACAGCCTGGGCTGGAACGAGACCAGCGAAACGGCGATCGTTCTGGTCGAATGGGCTGACCGCATCGCCTCGCCCCTGCCGGCGGACCGGCTCGATGTCACTTTTGCCCTGTCCGATGCGCCCGAGGCGCGCGCGGTCACTATTACAGCACACGGCGCCTTCGCCGCCCGCCTCGGCCAGACCATGGCCATCCAGCGTCTGCTTTCGGGGGCGGGCTACGCCAGCGCCGAGCGTCGCCATCTTCAGGGCGATGCCTCGACGCGCGCTTATGAGCGGCTGTTCCGGCCCTCGGACGGCCGCAACGCCATCCTGATGATCGCGCCCAGACGGCCGGACGGACCGCCCGTGCGCGGCGGCAGGCCCTACAGCCAGATCGCCAAGCTGGCCGAGGATGTCAAACCGTTCGTGGCCCTTGCCCATGGTCTGCGCGCCCGCGGTTTCAGCGCGCCCGAGATTTACGCCGCCGATCTCGATGCCGGCCTGCTGCTGATCGAGGATCTCGGCGGCGAGGGCGTGCTTGTCGAGGGCGAGCCGGTCGAACAGCGCTACATGGAGGCCGTCGCCGTCCTGGCAGACCTGCACCGGATGGCGCTTCCGCCCACCCTTCCGGTCACCGACAGCCTCGTCCATGCCATCCCGCGCTACGATCTCGAAGCGCTGCTGATGGAGACAGAACTGCTGCTCGACTGGTATCTGCCGCATCGCGGCCAGACCGCCCTGCCGGTCACCCAGCGGGTCGCCTTCACCGACATCTGGGCCCGCCTGCTGGAGCCGGTGCTGGCTGCGCCGATCACTTGGACGCTGCGCGACTATCATTCCCCCAATCTCATCTGGATGGAAAATCGTCAGGAAAATCAGCGCGTTGGCATCATCGATTTTCAGGATTGCGTGCTCGGGCCGCCGGCCTACGATGTTGTCTCGCTCACCCAGGATGCCCGCGTCGACGTGCCGGCCGACATGGAACTCCGCCTGCTCAGCCACTACGTGCGCCTGCGCCGTGCCGCCGATCCCGCCTTCGATCCCGCCGCCTTTGCCCTCAGCTACGCCGTGATGGGCGCCCAGCGCGCCACCAAGATCCTCGGCATCTTCGCTCGTCTCGACAAGCGCGATGGCAAGCCGCAGTATCTGAGGCATCTGCCGCGCATCGAGCGCAACGTCCGCCGTTGTCTCGCCCATCCCGCTTTGTCCGAGCTGAAGCACTGGTATGAAACGGCGATTCCCGCCTTGTTCGATGATGCCGGAGCCGCGCCGTGACGGCGCCCTGCCGCATTGACCGGGCCATGGTGCTGGCCGCCGGGCTCGGCACCCGGATGCGCCCGCTCACCGACCATCGGCCGAAACCGCTGGTCGAGGTCGCCGGCAAGGCGCTGATCGATTACAATCTCGACGCGCTCGCTGCGGCGGACGTGAGCCAAGCCGTTGTTAATGTGCATTATTTCGCCGATATGCTGGAGGCGCATCTGCGCCGCCGCTCAACCCCGGCGATTACCATCTCGGATGAACGCGCCGCCATCCTCAATTCCGGCGGCGGGGTGCGCAAGGCCCTGCCGCTGCTGGGCGACGAACCGTTCTTCAGCCTGAATGCCGACACCATCTGGATGGACGGCCCGCGCTCCAACCTTGTTCGCATGCGTGAGGTCTATGATCCTGAAATCATGGATATTCTGCTGCTGCTCGCGCCGACGGTGACCACCATCGGCTGGGGCAACCGGGGCGATTTCGCGCTCGCTCAGGACGGCCGCATCCGCTGGGCCAGACCGGGCGAGGTCGTGCCGTTCGCCTATTGCGGCGTTGCCGTTCTCGCAGCGCATCTCTTTGAAAACACGAACGAAATCTTCTCGCTTGTCGAACTGTTCCGGCGCGCGGGCGACAAGGGCCGCCTCTACGGGCTGCGGCTCGACGGTGTCTTCATGCACGTCGGCACGCCTCAGGCGGTGCGCGAGGCCGAGGACGCCATCGCCAGGAGCAAGGCGTGAGCCGCCCCCGGGTCTTTTCCATTCCCCCCGGTGTTGGCCTAATCCCTTGTTTTGTTGAATCTTTTTTGTCAGGCCGGTTGGTTGGGGCCGCCGCCCCGCTCAGCCCGGACGAGGTGGCCGGGTCGCGCCTGTTCGTGCCAAGCCGCCGCGCGGCGGAGGCGTTGACGGCGGCCTTCGCGGCGATCGGGCCGGGCGCGGCGCGGCTCTTGCCAACCGTGCTGCCGCTTGGCGACGAAGAGGCGCTGGCCGAGGACGGGCCGGGGGCCGGAGAGCCAGCCGCCCTGCCGCCGGCGATCTCCGATCTGGATCGGAAACTGCAATTATTCCAATTGGTTGATGCCTGGCGTGATGCCATCATGCAGGATCGCGGCGCGGCCGGGGATCTGGCTCCGTTTCTGGTTGCCGCCTCGCGTGCCGATGCCTTTGCGTTGGCCGGAGACCTAGCCCGACTGATCGACGACACGATCTTCGAAGATGTGCCGCTGGCCCGGCTGGCCGAGGCGCTGCCGGTCTCCTATGAGCCGGCGCGGCACGATGCCTACTGGTCGCTGACCCAGCGCTTCCTGCAGATCGCCGCCGGTTTCTGGCCCGAAAACCTCGAAAAACAGCGAGTCCTCGACGCGAGCGAGCGTCTGAAACGGCGACTTCGCGATTTGTCGGCGCAGTTGTCGGCCACCTCGCCGATGGGTCCGGTGGTCGTCTTCGGCTCGACCGGGTCGGTCGCCGCCACCGCTGATCTGATGGCAGCCGTGGCCCGCCTGCCGCGCGGCGCGGTCGTCCTGCCGGGGCTCGACCTGACGCTGGACGCGGCAAGCTGGGAGCGCATCGGCCACCCCGAGGCGGAACTGTCGAGCCGCTTCGGCCATCCCCAGGCGCTGCTCAAGCGCACCCTCGGGCGCATCGGCGTGGCGCGCGACGAGGTTGTGTCGCTGCCCTTCGAGGCGCCGCCCGGCCCGCGCGCCCGCCTGCTCTCCGAGGTCTTCCGGCCGGCCGAGACCACCGCCCTCTGGCGCCAGCCTGAAGCGGATGACCCTGACCGGAGCGCGGCGCTCGCCGGCTTTGCGCTGGTCGAGGCGGCGGATGCGGCCGAGGAGGCGCTGGTCATCGCGCTGGCCTTGCGCGAAAGCATCGAGACCGAGGGGGCGACGGCGGCGCTGGTGACGCCGGACCGGCAGCTGGCGCGTGCCGTGCAGGGTGAACTTGACCGCTGGCAGGTCAGCGTCGCCGATTCGGCCGGCGAACCCCTGGCCCGCATGCCGCTGGCCACGCTGGCCCGCCTCGCCCTGCCAGCCGCTTTGGCGGAGGCGGCGGCGGTCGATCTGCTCGCCCTTCTGCGCCACCCCGAGTGCCGGCTGGGGCTGCCTGAGGCCCTGCGCATGCAGGCCGTCGATGCCATCGAGATCGCGGCGCTGCGCGGCCGCCGCCTGTCGGGCGGTGCCGCCGGGCTTGCCGCGGACATGACCAGGGAGGCGGCCCGCGCGCCGGGTCAGCGTGACCCAAGGCCGCGGCGGCGCCTGTCCGCCTCGGCGCTGACGGCGGGCGCCGACCTGAGCGGGCGGCTGGCGCAGGCACTGGCTCCGCTGACGGCACTGTTCGCCGGCCCGCCGCCCAGCCTGCGCGCCGCCGCCGCCGGTCACCGCCGGCTGATCGAGGCGCTGGTCGCCGAAACGCCGGACAGTCCGGTCTGGGAGGGCGAGGCCGGGCGGGCGCTGGTCGCCCTGTTCGATCGGATCGCCGCGGCGGCGGGCGATGGCCCGGCGCTTGAAGCCGGGGACTATGCCGGCATCTTCGACCAGATGCTGGCCGAGGCGGTGGTGCGCTCGCCCCGCCCGGCCCATCCGCGCATCAAGATCTGGGGCCCGCTCGAAGCG
>Ga0209573_1003301_pt1 | contig 18070 bp, 12 predicted proteins | sample TNRBio252014_DNA_FD_185870 | JGI IMG/M metagenome (GOLD analysis project Ga0209573, IMG submission 185870) | Wastewater treatment Type I Accumulibacter community from EBPR Bioreactor in Madison, WI, USA - TNR Reactor_6/25/2014_ DNA (SPAdes)... | ecosystem: Engineered > Bioreactor > EBPR >...
TAGCTATTGGTAAAACTACATTTTAAGCTTCCATACTTTATCTGGAATAGACTGATATCTACCCCAAAACCGGTAAAAAGTCAGTGAGGTAAACTGTATGAGTGTTGCTGCAAATTTGAATTTCAACAGCAGATGTTGTAAGCGGTATAAGACCAATAATAGTATAAAAAACAACAAGTTACTTACTATAAAGCGCAAGAAAGGGTTGAGTACCCAATTGCTTAAAACCATTTGGTGTAAAAAACCGGTTGATAAAGTATATAGAACTGTGGTCAGAATCAGTAATCCATGAGAAGTTTCTATAGCTTTTTGGGGACAGAAATTCATACACCGCATACAACTCTCACAATTCACGGTCCAAAAGGGTTTCCCATCTACCGACTTGATAGCTGAAATGGGACATTTTTTGATGCAAAGACCGCAATCATCGCATTTAGGTGATGCATAAAAAGTTTTGGCTATGATAAACCTACCCATAAAATAGTATAAAAAACTGATGGGTGCCATGAGTATATCCTGTATCAAATCTTTTCTTGAAAGCAATAAACGTTCACCATTCCCAAGCCTTTCCATATGGATTCTCACCCGATCATGCATTTTTTGATGGATGTAAATAACCGAATTAGTATTTAGAGCGGGATGCAATGAAATCCAATTGGATGGCATATCATAGGGGATTTTTCCAATGACTGTATACCCTTTTTGTTTCAACCAAAAAGCACTCAACATAAAAGCAATGCCCGTCAATCCCGGAGTGATCCAATGGCTTATTTTCATTCCGGCACGGGTATTCATGAGAACCACTTTTTGGTTTCCCTTCGGAAAATGTCGGATAAAATCTAAGGTGATTTTGGGATAATTGAAACCATGAATAGGCGAGATAAAGAAAATCAAATCGTCTTGATGTTTGGGAAATTCGATTTGATCAAGCGGTTGGTCTATACGTTGGATAATCCTATAGGTTTCCTTTTCATCAGCCCATAGCGAAATCCAATTGGCAATGCGTTTGGCATTACCTGTTCCGGAAAAATAATAGATATACAACTTTTGCATATTTAAATTCATTCTAACGGACTACTTTGAGTGATTCTCTAATATTTCGAATAAAAATACGACTTTTTAAGATTAAAAAAAATAAAAAGCATCTTCCAAATGCTCGATTTGTTGGTATTTTCCATTGAGTACCACGGCAATGATATCAAATCTCACTTCATCTTGCCATCCTTTTTCCTTGATATAAGCATCTGCTGCTTTGACCAATTGTTGCTGTTTGCCACGAGATACAAATTCTTCCGGCTTCCCGATAAAGGTATTGGTTCTGGTTTTTACTTCGGCTATTACCAAAATACCGGGTTCTATACGAGCGATGATGTCAATCTCCGCTTTGAGGTAAGTCCAATTGGTCTCCAATATTTCATAGCCTTTTTGAACCAGAAATTCACGTGCTAGTTTTTCTCCTAAAATACCTAAGTCGTTGTGATCGGCCATCTTGAAATTAGAAATTAGATCCCGATTGCTATCGGGATAGAAGTTAGAAAAATGTGATTTGGCTTTGTTCGGGGGTAATTTTCATTTGCACTTTTTGACCCAAAATCAAAGCGTGATTATCGGGAAAATGTCCGGCTGGAAAATCGAAGAGTATGGGATACTTTTTGCCTTTGGTTACTTCCAAAATCATTTGGGGGATACTTTTTCCAAATGGGGTATCATTCTCCTTCATGTCGGTAAAACCACCTACAATCAATCCTTTTAATTGTTCAAATACACCTGCCAATTTCATACTGTACAACAATCGGTCTATGCGATACATATATTCTCCTACATCTTCAATAAAGAGAATTTTATCTTTAGTGTCCACTTGATAAGGTGTACCCGTCAAACTCTGTAGCAGCGTTAAATTGCCTCCAGTTAAAAACCCTTCGGCGGTTCCCATGTAATTGTGTTTGTTGGGTGCTAACACATATTCCAATTTTTCACCCAATAGGGCTTTGCGCAAACTTTCCAAACCGGCTACCGTATCGTTGGGATTTTTGGCAAATTGAACCGGCATCATGCCATGAATACTAGGCAATCCCAACAAATGCCATTGGTTGTGAAAAGCGGTGATATCTGAAAACCCAATCAACCACTTGGGATGTTCCTTTAATTTTTTAAAGTTGAGTTGGCTCATAATTCGCATAGCACCATAGCCACCACGAACCGCCCAAATGGCTCTGACTTCCGGGTTATCAATGGCTTCTTGTAAATCAAATAATCTTTCTCGATCCGTACCTGAGAAAACACCTTTTCTACCCAATACATGTGTTCCTCGTATCGCTTTCAAACCCACGGAAGCCAACCATTGCTCAGCAGCCAACACAGGTAATGCATCGGTGATGCAACCGGCAGGTGCTAGGAGCGCTACTAGGTCATTTTTTTTTAATGCTTGCATAAGTTTAATGTGCTAATTTGTCAATGCGATGTGCTGAGCTTGTCGAAGTGTGTTAATGCGATGTACTGAGCTTGTCGAAGTGTGCTAATTAAACCTCCGCTTTTTCCGCCGCAATATCTCTATTGATACTACGCATCAATCCGGTCAGAACTTTTCCGGGACCTACTTCGATAAACAAATCGCCACCATCGGTGATCATTTGTTGGATAGACTGTGTCCAACGAACCGGTGCGGTGAGTTGGGCAATCAAATTTTGTTTGATTTCATCTTTATCGGTAACGGCTTTGGCTACTGCATTTTGATAAATGGGACAAATGGGCGTTTTGAACTCTGTATCCATGATGGCTTTGGCCAATTTTTCTCGAGCCGGTTCCATCAAAGGGGAATGAAAAGCGCCTCCTACCGGTAAAATCAAGGCTCTTTTGGCTCCTTTTTCTTTCAAGGTTTCACAGGCAGTTTGGACCGCATCAACGTCTCCTGAAATCACCAATTGACCGGGACAATTGTAGTTGGCCGCTACCACTATTCCTGGTGTTGCAGCACAAACTTCTTCCACAACAGCATCTTCCAATCCCAACACGGCAGCCATCGTAGATGGTTTGATTTCGCAAGCTTCCTGCATGGCCATGGCACGTTGATACACCAATTTCAATCCGTCTTCAAACGACATCGCTTGAGCCGACACCAATGCCGAAAATTCACCTAGAGAATGACCGGCAACCATTTCAGGTTGAAAAGCCTCTCCCAAAAGTCGCGCACTGATGACCGAGTGCAAAAAAATGGCGGGTTGGGTTACTCGCGTTTGTTTTAAATCTTCAGCCGTTCCACGAAACATGATATCGGTGAGATTAAATCCGAGAATTTCATTGGCTTGATCAAATAATTGTCTGGCTTCGGCTGATTTTTCGTACAAATCGGCTCCCATGCCTTCGCTTTGAGCCCCTTGACCGGGGAATAGGTATGCTTTCATAAATGTTTAGTATGTTGGATTTTAAATGTTAAATAATTATAAAAACAATTTTCTATATACGTCTTCTACTTTGCCTACTGCAACTATTTCAATTTTGTAATTCTTTTGTGCCACTTTGTTGAACTTGGATATATAAATTTGCTCAAATCCCAACTTTTCCGCTTCTGCTATACGTTGTTCGATACGGGTTACCGGTCTGATTTCACCTGCCAAACCTACTTCGGCAGCGAAGCAAGAATTTTGGGAAATTTCAATATTTTCATTAGAGGATAAAATGGCTACAATAACCGATAAATCTATAGCAGGATCATCTACTTGAATGCCTCCGGCAATGTTGAGAAACACGTCTTTAATGGCCAATTTGAATCCGGCTCTTTTTTCCAATACAGCCAGTAACATATGCAACCGTTTGATGTTGTATCCGGTAGCGCTGCGTTGTGGTGTACCATAAACCGCACTACTTACCAAGGCTTGTACTTCTATCATCAACGGTCGCATGCCTTCCAAAGTTGCCGCAATGACCGTTCCACTCAAAGCTTGGTCTTTTTGAGAAATCAATAATTCAGAAGGATTGGTAACCGCTCTCAGTCCGGTTTGTTGCATTTCATAGATCCCAATTTCGGAAGTGGCACCGAAACGATTTTTTTGCGAACGTAGGATTCTATAGATATGGTGTCGGTCGCCTTCAAACTGCAAAACCACATCTACCATGTGTTCCAAAATTTTGGGGCCGGCTATTTGACCGTCTTTGGTGATGTGTCCGATGAGAAAAACCGGTGTTGCCGTTTCTTTGGCAAATTTGAGTAATTCTCCGGCGGTTTCTCTAATCTGTGAAATACTGCCCGGTGAAGCATCAATGGCATCGGTATGCAGGGTTTGGATGGAATCAATGATGACCACATCAGGTTGAATTTCTGTAATGTGTCTAAATATATTTTGAGTATTGGTTTCGGTAAGCAACAGGCAATCTGAGTCTTTTTGATGCAAACGTTCAGCCCTCATTTTGAGCTGCGACTGACTTTCTTCTCCCGAAACATAGAGCACATTTTGCTTCATGTTAAGTGCCACTTGCAATAGCAAAGTCGACTTCCCAATTCCGGGTTCTCCACCTAATAAAACCAGCGAACCCAATACGATACCGCCACCCAAAACATGATCGAGTTCCGTATCGGTTGAACTGATTCGGTTTTCGGCATCCAAGACGATTTCCGATACTTTCAGTGGTTTGTTGATAGGTCTTAGCCCTTGACTTTCCGCTTTCCAAGCCCGTTTTTCTTCCTTTTGTACTATTTCTTCAGCAATGGTATTCCATTCGCCACAAGATTGACATTGTCCCATCCATTTGGCATATTGGGCGCCACAGCTTTGGCAGAAAAAGGTGGTTTTCGTTTTCACTAAGGTGTCTATTATGAGTTTAAAAATCTGTTTAATCTGTTTTCAAGTTCATTTTTATCAGGAAAATACAACTGATATTCACTTACAAATAAATTTTTTGTTAGTTCAGCTGTTGCATATTCAACTAAAATCTCATCTTTTTCTTTTGAAAGAATTATTCCAATAGGTGGATTTTCACCTTCCAACATTTCTTCTTTTTTAAAATAGCCTAAGTACATACTCATTTGACCTATATCCGCATGGTTGATTTTTTTTGTTTTTAAATCAATTAAAACAAAACAGCGTAAAATTCTATGATAAAATACCAAATCAATATAATAATGCGTATTATTGAGTGAAATTCTGTATTGACGACCTACAAATGCAAATCCTTTTCCTAATTCTAAAAGAAATTGTTGGATGTTATCAATTATTTTTTGCTCTAAATCTTTCTCTGAATAGATATGATACTCTGGGATTTCCAAAAATTCTAGCACATACGGATCTTTAATAATATCCATACTTTTCTCTATGATTTGTCCTTTTTCAGATAATGATTTTATTTCGCTTAGATTTTTATTTATAGCTAATCTTTGAAATAAAGAACTGTTTTTTTGTCTTTGCAATTCTCTTGTTGACCAATTTTCTTTGATACATTGATTTTCGTAAAATTTTCTTTCTAAAGTATCTTTTATTCCAATTAACTCTACATAATGACTCCAACTCAATTTGGCAGACACTGTCTGCCAAATTGGAAAATAAATGTAAAACCTTCGCATGTCCAATACATTGCGACGACTAAATCCCTTTCCATATTTGGTTTTCAAATCATGAGATAATTGGTCCAATATTGCAGAACCATATTCAGCTTTATCTTGACCATTTTGTTCAAATTCAATAATATGAAAACCTATTTCCCATTTGGTCTTTAGCAATTCTATGTTGATAGTATGAGCAATATTTGCTCTTCCCGTTTCAAGAGATCTTCCAATTTTTTCAATTAGTTTTGAATAGCTGCTATTTTGATTTTCAAGATTCATTTAAATCACCGATTTAAACTGCTTCAAGAAATTCACGTCATTTTCGTAAAACATACGGATATCCGGAATTTGGTATAACAACATGGCAATGCGTTCTATCCCCATTCCAAAAGCAAAACCACTGTATTCTTCAGGGTCAATGTTGGCATTTTTCAATACATTGGGATCAACCATCCCGCAACCCATGATTTCGAGCCAACCGGTTCCTTTGGTAATGCGATAGTCTGTTTCGGTTTCCAATCCCCAATAGATATCTACCTCGGCACTGGGCTCGGTAAAAGGAAAATAAGAGGGACGCATGCGGATTTTGGATTTACCAAACATCTCGGTTGTAAAATAAATCAACGTTTGCTTCAAATCGGCAAAAGACACGTTTTGATCGATGTACAAACCTTCTACTTGATGAAACAAGCAGTGCGAACGCGCCGATATGTCTTCATTTCGGTAAACTCTACCAGGCGAAATGGTGCGAATCGGTGGACGATGGGTATCCATATAACGGACTTGAACCGAAGAAGTATGGGTTCTCAACAACATATCTTTGGCGACATCTTTAGATTTCTCAATAAAGAAAGTGTCTTGCATATCGCGCGCCGGATGGTATTCGGGAAGATTCAATGCCGTAAAGTTGTGCCAGTCGTCTTCAATTTCAGGACCTTCGGAAACGACATATCCAATGCGGTTGAATATCTCCACAATCTTGTTTTTTACGATGGAAATAGGATGACGGGAACCGATTTCAAATGGATATCCGGGACGTGTTAAATCACCAAATTGACCTTTTTCAGCTTTTTGATTTTCAAGAGATTCTTGAAGTAATTTGACCTTATCTGTCGCTAGGGTTTTGAGTTCGTTCAAAAGTTGGCCTACTTCTTTTTTTTGCTCGGCAGGTACGTTTTTAAAATCGTCAAATAAGTTTTTTAACAAACCCTTGGTTCCTAAAAATTTGATGCGAAACTGTTCAATTTCTTCTGGTTTTACAGATTGAAATTGGTTTATTTCGGCTTGATATTGAGCTATTAATTCTAGCATTTGATAAATTTGATATGATTGACTAATGAATTTAGAGCTTATAAATAGACCTGATTATCTATTTATCCAACATAAATGATACTGTAAAAAGATATTTTTCACCTATTAAATGGATATCTATTTTAATGCGTTTAGATTTTATGCTGTCTCAAAAGGGCAAAATTACATTTTTTTAGGAAAAATGCCTTAGATTTATCCACATCATTTTTCTAACTTTGTAAACTTACTGCTTCGAATCTTAAAACAAAACTCCGACAGTAAGTTCATGAATCATTCACTCAGAAACTATCATGCTTAAAAATCCTTTACCAAATCTCCAATACCACGAATTTCAAGAAGTCCCTTTTAAGGAACTGATGCAAAAACGCGTCTATAATGTCCTGATTGTATGTTCCAATTACGATTACTATTTAATTGAAGAAGACGGACGTATTGACGAACAAATTTTCAATGAATACGCTACATTGAACTTGCGTTATCCACCTAATTTTCTACATGCCTCCTCAGCAAAAAAAGCCATTGATGTTTTGCAAACTGTCAAAATCGATTTGGTAATTACTTTTTTGGATTTGGTAAAAGGTTCTTTTGAAACGGCACAACGCATCAAACTCCATTTTCCCGATGTACCTATCGTAGCCTTAAGTCATTATTCAGATCAATTGCGCCAAAAATTATTAAAAGAAAATGCCAAAATCATAGACGACGTTTTCCATTGGAACGGTGATGTAGATATATTTCTCGCTATCATCAAATTGACCGAAGACCGCATGAATGCAGAAAAAGATATTTTGGGTACCGGTGTAAAAGCCATCTTGTTGGTGGAGGATTCCATGCAATTTTACTCGCGTTATTTGCCATTGATTTACAAGGTTATTTTAAATCAAACGCTGTCATTCATGCAGGAAGAACTCAATGAACACAGTAAAATGATGTCCAAAAGAGGTAGACCTAAAATACTATTGGCCAAATCCTATGAGGAAGCTGTTGAACTATTTGAAAAATACAAAAAGCATTTATTGGGTGTAATCTCTGATGTGAGTTACCCCAAAGATGGAGAAAAAGATGCAATGGCAGGTTTTAAGTTGTTGGAATATGTCAGAAAATACCAACGTTATTTTCCTTTTTTAATCCAATCTTCCAATATCGACAATCAAAAAGTAGCCGATTTACACAAGGCGAAGTTTCTATTCAAACACTCCGAAACCTTAGAACAAGATCTTAAAAGGTATATCACAAAATACCTCTCGTTTGGAGATTTCGAATTTTGGGATCCAACGACTCGTAAAATTGTTGCCGTAGCCAAAGATTTAAGAGAATTACAAAAAGGAATCAGTATTGTCCCTATAGAATCAATCGTTTACCATTCCAAAAGAAATGAGTTTTCCAAATGGTTACAATCCAGAGCCTTATTTCCACTTGCCAATTTGTTTGCTGCCTTCGAATTTGAGGATTTTTCAGAAAATGATCAAGTAAAAGAGTTTTTAGCTAAAGCCGTTAGACAATACCGTCATTCCAAATCTCGTGGTATCATTGCCAAATTTGACAAAGATGAATACGACGAATATCTCGTTTTTTCCCGTATTGGAGATGGTGCATTGGGTGGAAAAGCACGCGGATTGGCCTTTATCAATTCGTTTTTAAAAAGACACAAACGATACAATAAATACAAAGATATCACCATTTCTATACCTCGAACCGTTGTATTGAGTACGCAGGTGTTTGACGAATTTATGGAACAACACAATTTGTTTGCGCTCGTAGCTGAAGGGGAAGACGATGAAACCATCATCAATGAATTTATTTCCAAACCTTTGCCACAGTGGGCAGTTGATGATATTAGTGCCTTTTTGAAAACTACCAAAGTTCCGGTTGCCGTACGATCCTCGAGCGTGTTGGAAGACACTTTATACCAGCCATTTGCAGGAATTTTTTCAACTTATATGGTTCCCAATACCGATCATGATGTATTTCTGGAAATGGTGTTGAATGCTATCAAATCGGTAATGGCATCGGCATTTTACAAAAATTCAAAAGCCTATATCAAAGCTACCAATCACGCCATTGAAGAAAGTAAAATGGCGGTTGTATTACAAGAAGTGGTAGGTGTAAAATACGATGATTTGTATTTTCCCAACATATCGGGTGTAGCACGATCGGTTAACTTTTATCCCATTGGTGATGAAAAACCGGAAGAAGGTATTGCCCAAATTGCTTTGGGATTGGGCGAAATCATTGTAGGCGGCGGACAAACCCTTCGGTTTTCACCCCATCATCCTAAAAAGATTTTACAATGTAGGTTCGGCACAACGCGACACCCAAAAAACCTTTTATGGATTGGAATTAAATCCCGAAAAATACCACACGTCCACAGATGAAGAAGTCAACAAACGCTTGTTGAGTATTCGTTCTGTCAAAAATCATCCGGCATTAAAATTTGTAGCGTCAACTTATGATTTACAAAACAATGTTATCAAACCTGGCGTTTTTGAAGATGGTTTAAGGGTTTTGACATTTGACAACATTTTAAAATACAATAGTTTTCCGCTAGCTGAGATTTTACAAGATTTACTCAAACTCTCTCATGGTCAAATGAGTAGTCCGGTGGAAATGGAATTTGCCGTTAAGTTGGACGTTCCACCTGGAGAACCCAAAGTTTTCAGTTTTCTACAGTTACGCCCGATTGTTGAGGAATTTGATTTGTACCATACCGTTCCCGATGATATTGATCAAGAAGAAACTATCATTTTATCAAATTCAGCATTGGGAAATGGAAAATACGATAGCATTCATGATATCGTTTATATAAAACCCGAATCGTTTAATCCAGCCAAAACCAGAGATATTGCTACAGAAGTAGAAAAAATCAATCGTCAATTTGATGAAAATGGCAAAAACTACGTGTTGATTGGTCCCGGTCGATGGGGCTCAAGTGACCCGTGGTTGGGTATTCCGGTGATGTGGTCTCAAATTTCACATGCCAAGGTAATTATCGAATCCGGTTTGCACAATTTCAGAGTAGATCCCAGCCAAGGAACCCATTTTTTCCAAAATCTGACCTCTTTTAAAGTCGGTTACCTGACATTAAATCCCTATATCAATGACGGTTTTTACGACATTGAATATTTAAACCGACAGGAGGCAATTTTTGAAAATGAGTACATCCGCCACATTCGATTCAATAATGCATTACACATTATCATAGAAGGCGGTAAAAATAAAGCAGTCATTTATAAGGAAAATCACACTATGGAAACTCAAGTTTCTGAAGAAGAATAAAATGTGTTTTTCTTAAATAAAGCGGATTGTTGACGTCCTTTTGACTCTTATACAACTCAAATTTTTTCAATTTCAATCAGCTTAGTTTTTATTTCATTCATAACGAAATCGTTATAGTGGTAAAATAAATTTAATTATTTTGATTTTAGTAGTACTTTTTTTATTAATTTTGTAATCGAAATCAATCCGTTGATTGAGAGTATTATCAAACACTATTTTATTATTAAATACCATCTATATGAACGTTCAAGAAATCATGAATTCTCTGGAAGCTAAACACCCAGGAGAAAAAGAGTATTTGCAAGCTGTACACGAAGTATTAGAATCTGTCAAAGATCTTTACAATGAAAATCCGCAGTATCAAGCTGCCAAAATCATTGAAAGAGTTGTGGAACCCGACCGTATTTTAACTTTCAAAGTATCTTGGTTGGATGACAAAGGTGAAGTACAAGTCAATTTAGGATATCGCATTCAGTTCAATGGTGCCATAGGCCCATACAAAGGAGGCTTGCGTTTTCACCCATCTGTAAACTTATCTATCCTTAAATTTTTAGGATTTGAACAAATTTTTAAAAATGCCTTGACTACTTTGCCAATGGGTGGCGGAAAAGGAGGTTCTGATTTCAATCCAAAAGGAAAATCGGATGCGGAAATCATGCGTTTTTGCCAAGCATTTATGCTTGAATTATGGCAATTAATCGGTCCTGATACTGACGTGCCTGCCGGTGATATTGGTGTAGGTGGTCGTGAAATCGGATACCTTTATGGCATGTACAAAAAATTAGCTAAAGAACACACAGGTGTATTGACCGGAAAAGGAAATGGTTGGGGTGGTTCATTGATGCGTCCTGAAGCTACCGGTTATGGTAATGTGTATTTTGCACAAGAAATGCTAGCAACCAAAGGTGATTCTTTTAAAGGAAAAGTAGTAGCTGTTTCTGGTTTTGGTAACGTAGCTTGGGGTGCTGCTCAAAAAGCAACCGAATTGGGTGCCAAAGTAGTGGCTATTTCAGGTCCCGACGGATACGTTCACATTCCCAATGGAATGACCAATGAAATGATTGATTACATGCTCGAATTGAGAGCTTCCAACAATGACATCGTGGCTCCAATGGCTCAAGAATTCCAAGGCGTTACTTTCCACGCAGGAAAAAAACCATGGGAACTCAAAGTAGATATCGCATTGCCATGTGCTACTCAAAATGAGTTGAATGGTACTGACGCCCAAAAATTGGTTGACAATGGATGTATTTTAGTAGGTGAAGGTGCCAATATGCCTAGCACAGAAGAAGCTATCGATATTTTCTTGAAAAATAAAATATTATTCTCTCCCGGAAAAGCATCCAATGCTGGTGGTGTTGCCACTTCAGGTTTGGAAATGAGTCAAAACTCAGCGCGTTACAACTGGTCAGCAGAAGAAGTGGATGCCAAATTACACCGCATTATGAAAGACATTCACGCAGCTTGTGTCAAATACGGAACACAACCTGACGGATATGTCAATTATGTAAAAGGAGCCAACATTGCCGGTTTCGTAAAAGTAGCCGATGCCATGTTAGATTTGGGTGTAATCTAATTTGAACCCCAATATATAACTCATTTATGTTCATGTAAAACCCTTTGATAATGATTATCAAAGGGTTTTTTTTATTGAACTAAACTACTTAAAAACAAATGTTTATCAATTATTTATCACAATCTTTTTCAAACCAGATAAAATTGTAAAAAATATTTTGCTTATAATAATCTTTAATTTATCTTTGCACCCACTTTTTGACCCATGGTGTAATGGTAACACAGCTGATTTTGGTTCAGTCGTTCTAGGTTCGAGTCCTAGTGGGTCAACAAAATAAAGGCACTTTAGGGTGCCTTTTTTTGTTTACACTAGGGCGAGAAGTTTATCCCGATTTAGAGTTTCTTCATATGAGAAGGCTTCCAGCCTTTAAAGGCTGGAAGCCTTAAAAAATTTCTTAAAAAACAAATCCCAACAACTGAACTTCAAATATTTCCTTAAATTCGCCACTTTAATCGAACTTTTGAAGCAAATCGTTTGAAATAGGATATTAAATGAGTTGAAAATTAATTGATTCAAGTACTTCCTTAAATCCGCAAGGATTTAAGATTAGTGTTTATTATTCAGTAGATTAGCATAAATTTGCATGCACCTATTATAAATTGATAGATTCGTGTACCTGTCAACCACGCCTTGCGTGGCAGAACTGCAAGCATGATTAGTGGCTTTTATATAATACTTGCGGATTTTAGGTACTTTTTAAAACAATTTTTTGCAACCAAAATAATTTCTTCAAATTTCAATCTTAAACGCAACAAGATTTCTTTTCATACTAACAAACAAAATATGAACTTTACATTCAAAAAGTACAATCTGATACTAGGCTGGGTAGCATTTGCTATAGCGCTGGTTACCTACACTTTAACATTAGAACCAACCGTCAGTTTTTGGGATTGTGGGGAGTATATTTCCACTTCTGTAAAACTCGAAGTAGGACATCCGCCAGGGGCGCCATTGTATCAAATGTTGGGTGCCTTTTTCGCTATGTTTGCCAAAGATGCCACTCAGATTGCTTATATGGCCAATTTTATGTCGGCTTTGTCCAGTGCTTTTACTATTTTGTTTTTGTTTTGGACTATCAGTATGCTGGCTCAAAAAGTTTTATTGAAAAAAGATGAGGTATTGAATGATGCCAAAGCTTTTGCTGTTTTAGGTAGTGCTATGGTAGGCGCATTGGCTTATACTTTTTCTGATAGTTTCTGGTTTAGTGCTGTTGAATCGGAAGTGTATGCTATGTCTTCTTTCTTGATGGCACTTCTGTTTTGGTTGGGCTTGAAATGGGAAGCCGAAATGGATGAACCGCATGGGAACCGTTGGTTGTTACTCATCAGTTTAGTAGTCGGACTTTCATTTGGAGTTCACATACTTTCTCTACTCGTAATTCCTCCCATTGTTTTTCTCTATATCTACAAGAAATATAAAATCAAAAATTTGGGTCAGTTTGTACTAGCCAATATTGTAGCAATTTTATTTTTGGCATTTACTTTTAAATTTTTATTCCCATTTACCCTGAAATATTTCAGTGCCATGGAATTGTTCTTTGTAAATACGGTTGGTATGCCCTTCAATTCGGGCTCTATTATTGCCGGTATTTTAATGTTAGTTGCTTTCTATTTGGGATTGCATTTTTCACATAAAAAAAATTGGGTAACCACGCATACTATTATCTTATCGGTATTGTTTATCGTAATCGGATTTTCTTCTTGGTTGATGTTGCCTATTCGAGCCAATGCCAATACGATGATCAACGAAAACAATCCTTCTAGTGCCAGAGAATTACTAGCTTATTACAACCGTGAACAATACGGTGATGCCAATGTGTTTTACGACAAATATTATTCTCATTCCTATAAAGGTGAAAAAGATAAAGATCAACCCTATCGAGATGATATTTTGAAATATGAAAAAGATAAAAAAAGTGGAAAATACATCATTGTCAATCAAGATACTTATAAAGGTGTTTATCCCAATTACAGTAAAAAGCACAAAGGATTTATTCCTCGTATGGTAGGTACATCACCCACCAATATTCATTATTACAAATCCATTACCGGCATTCCTGAAAATTCTACCCGTCGTCCTACTTTTTCAGAAAACTTGCATTTTATGATGAGTTACCAATTTGGATATATGTACGGTCGCTATTTTATGTGGAATTTTGTAGGTCGTCAAAACGACGAACAAGGTCACTTGGATATTCACAACGGCAATTGGCTCAGTGGAATCCCTATGGTTGATAACCTCATTTTAGGTCCTCAATCCGATTTACCAACCGAAGTCAAAACCAACCAAGCTCGAAATACCTATTTCTTTTTACCTTTAATCTTAGGTTTATTTGGAGTGTTTTTCCAACTGAGAAAAGATGCAAACAATTTCTATATACTCTTACTATTCTTCGCTTTTACCGGATTGGCTATTTTATTTTATACCAACCCTAAACCATTTGAACCACGCGAAAGAGATTATGCCGTAGTAGGTTCATTCTACGTTTTTGCTATTTGGATAGGATTGGGTGTAAGCGCTTTATTTAGTTATTTCAAAGAAAAAATGCAGTCCAAAGGTTTGGCAATCGGAATTTCATTGATCGCCTTATTGGCAGTTCCCGTTTTGATGGGATTCCAAAATTGGGATGATCACAACCGTGCCAATAAATACACCGCACATCTCAATGCTCAAGCTTATTTGGAATCATGTGATCCAAATGCCATTTTATTTACCATCGGTGACAATGACACTTTCCCCTTGTGGTACTTACAAGAAGTGGAAAATGTACGCACCGATATCAAAACAGTCAATACCAGCTTGTTTGCTACCGATTGGTACATTGATCAAATGAAACGCAAATCGTATGAAGCCGATCCGATTCCTTCTCAATTGAATCATGAAGAATACAAATACGGAAGTTTGGACGTAGCTTATCACTTCCCCGATTCAACCATCGTACAAGACAGTACCATGTATATCAAAGATTTTATGAACTGGATTCAAAGTGATAAAGACATTACCTATTATGAAATCGAAGATGGCAAAAAACTCAAAACCTATCCGGCTCACATTCTGCGTTTACCGGTCAACAAAGAAGCTGTTTTACGCACCGGATTGGTCGCTCCAAATGAAGCCGACCAAATCGTGCCATTTATTGACATCAGAATTGATGAATACGGCATTACCAAAAACCGCATCATGATGTTGGATATATTGGCCAATTTCAATTGGGAAAGACCTATTTATTTTACGGGTGGAAGTTATGATGATGAAGAATACATCTGGTTGAAAGATTATTTGCAAATGGATGGACTGACCTATAAATTGGTACCAATACTTACACCTTATACCGGAAGTCCGTTTGAAATGGGTAGAATCAATCCCGATAAAATGTACAAAAACATTCAAAAATGGAATTGGGGAACGATAACGGAAGGTATTTATCTGGATTCGGAAACTCGTAAAAACTCAGTCAATTTTAGAAATGCTTTGGTACGTTTGTCCAATGCATTAGCCGAAAAAGGAGATACAATCAAAGCGGTTGAAGTTTTGGATTTGTCGCTTGAAAAAATGCCTGCCAACAAGTTTTACAATCACGGTATGTTGTTGGATTATGTAGATAGTTATTACCGATTGGGTCAAAAACAAAAGGCTCGTGCACTGTCGGATACCATCATAAAAAACACTCAGGAATGGTTGCAGTATTTCAGCACGTTTGACGATGATTATTTCCCAAGCATCTATGACGAATTGGAAAACAACTTGATGTTGTACGGCGAAGTGGTCAAAATGATTACCAAACACGATACGGAAGCCTATGCTCAAAAAGCACAAGACCAATATGTTGAACACCTCGATTTGTTCAAACATCTGATTGACGAATAAACCTATAACTCAAAAACCTGTGTTTTGATTGGGTTTCTCCCGTTTAAAGCTACAGGTTTTTGTTATAATGTATGTCTGTATATACCTTTAAAGCATCGTGGTTTTTTAAATGGCTCTATCCTAAATACCTTTGGAAGAAAAAACCTTCTCAATGTATTTATATAACCTTTGATGATGGTCCAACACCTGGAGTAACCGAAGAAATCTTGCGTATTTTAAAAGTTTACCACGCACAAGCTACTTTTTTCCTCATTGGAAAAAATGCTTTGTTGTATCCCGATTTGATCGAAAAAATTCTTAATGAAGGACACAGCATTGGCAATCACACCCATAACCACTTGAATGGTTGGCAAAATGAAACCAAGGTCTATTTGGAAAATGTCGCCCAAGCCGAAACCGCATTGCCTTTCACCCGATTATTCAGACCAGCCTATGGTAAAATGAAACGCAAACAAGCCCAAGCTCTCTTTCAGAAAGGTTATCAAATAGTCATGTGGGATGTGTTGAGTGGAGATTTTGATCCTGATTTATCGGCGGAAAAATGTTATGCCAAAGTCATGCAACATACAACAGATGGTAGTATTGTCGTTTTTCACGACAGCTTGAAAGCCCGTTCCAAAGTGTTGGATGTATTGCCCAAAGTATTAGATGATTGGACAAAAGCAGGTTTTACTTTTAAAGCATTGAATTAAGTTTTCTAGGGTCAATTTTATTTGAATTAATGACCAATAGTTGCTTTTCCTAAACATGCTTTAACGAAATTATCCATTTTACCGTCGCCAATCCTAATTTGTTTATTATTTTTGCAACTCAGTTTTAAGCTTCAATATGGACGACACTTTTAATGTGTTGAAAACATTTGTAATCGAACAAATTAATCAACGATTATCTACTTCCCAATATTCTGATATTCAATTACGTAAAGCAATTGAGCCAGAAGAATTAAGTCAGAGAATGGACTTAAAGATACCTCATTTGGGAATAGACAGTCCACAAATGCTATATTTAATTAAAGAAGTCTTGGATTATAGCGTCAATACCAACCATCCGTATTTTATGAATCAGATGTTTGGAAAAACACAACCCATCGCTTTTTTAGCCGACATATTGATTTCGGTTCTCAATACGTCTATGTATACCTATGAAGTGGCACCTGTCCTTACCTTAATTGAAAAAGAAACGATTGCGCATCTGACTTCCAAAATTTGGGGAGCTGGAAATGGAGATGGCGTTTTTACTTCAGGTGGTAGCTTGTCCAATATGAAAGCTATGTTTTTGGCGCGACAACACAAATTGAATCACGTCAAGAATTCGGGTTTATTTCAAGAACAACCGGTAGCCATCTTTATATCCGAACAAGCACACTATTCCTTTGTGAAAGGTGTCAATTTTATGGGCTTTGGCACAGATTCACTTGTCAAAATTCCCTCCAAAGCCGATGCACGAATAGATGTTGATGCGTTGGAAAAATCCATTACCAAAGTTCAAAAAGAAGGTAGATTACCCTTAATGCTGGTAGCCATTGCTGGCACAACGATTTCTGGAACGTATGATGATGTAGATGCTTTGGCTCAAATAGCTCAAAAAAACAATATGTGGTTTCATGTGGATGCAGCATTTGGTGGCGCATTACTCTTTTCCGAAAAAGAACGTCACCAATTAAAAGGCATTGAAAAAGCAGATTCCGTTACTTGGAATTTTCACAAAGCCATGGGAATGCCACTTTCGACGAGCTCTTTTTTGACCAGAGAAAAAGGCGATTTGAACGAAGCTTTTCATGTCAATGCCGATTATTTATTTCACCATGATACCGACGATTTTGATTTAGGTCAAAAATCATTACAAGGTGGTCGCCGACCCGAAGCTTTGAAGTTGTGGATGAGTCTAAAATATGAAGGCGAAATAGGCTTCACCCAAAGGATTGAAAAACTGCGGGAAAATGCATTGTATTTTGCAAATGCTATTGAACTACATCCCAAATTCGAATTGTTTCAACAGCCCGATTCCACCATCGTATGTTTTAGATTTATTTCTGAAAAAGGAAGTGTTTCAGACCTTAATGAATTGAATATCAAATTGAGAGAAGCCGTTTTCAACGAAGGTAAAATCATCTTCAATTACGCTCCGATTCATGACAAAATCTATTTGAGATGTGTCTTGTTGGATCCTGATTTTACACATCATCAACTGGATCATATTTTGAAAAGTATTTTGGATAAAGTGTCCTTTATAAAAGCTGGAGCAGAAATATAGCTATTTTAAAATCACATTCAATCTTTTGATAACGTCATCTACTTGCAAATCCTGCATACAAGCAAAAGGTTTGACATGGGTACAATGCGCCGTTCCGAAAACCGAACACGGACGACAAGATAGTACTTCCACCGGAATCTGAATGTGATTTTCCTTGGGTTGATATAATGCCGAAAATCCAATGTCCGGATGTGTTCCACCCCAAATGGATACTACCGGAATACCTGTCAAACTGGCAATATGCATATTGC
>Ga0209573_1003302_pt1 | contig 18057 bp, 6 predicted proteins | sample TNRBio252014_DNA_FD_185870 | JGI IMG/M metagenome (GOLD analysis project Ga0209573, IMG submission 185870) | Wastewater treatment Type I Accumulibacter community from EBPR Bioreactor in Madison, WI, USA - TNR Reactor_6/25/2014_ DNA (SPAdes)... | ecosystem: Engineered > Bioreactor > EBPR >...
CCGAGCATGGCACCGAAGCGCTCCAGGAAGGCCAGATCGTCACGGTTTCCTGCGCGGAGGGCGACACCGGCTTTGTCTATGACGGCAAACTCGCCTTTGACGTGAAGCAGACGAGCCTCAAGGCACTTCAGCGGCCACGCACGAAGGTCATGCTGAACCTCGCCAATCCCGAGGAGGCCTTCGCGCTCTCTTTTCTGCCGAATGACGGCGTCGGGCTCGCGCGCATGGAGTTCATCATCAACACCTACATCAAGGTGCATCCGCTGGCATTGCTCGACTTCGACAAGCTCGCGGATCAAGCCGCCAAGGCCGAGATCGAGAAGCTCACCTGCGGCTACACGGACAAGCCGCAGTTCTTTGTCGATCGGCTCTCCCAAGGCGTGGCCATGCTCGCGGCGGCGTTTTATCCGAAGGATGTCATCCTGCGGCTCAGCGACTTCAAATCCAACGAGTATGCCAATCTCATCGGCGGCAAGGCCTATGAGCCCGTCGAAGAGAATCCCATGATCGGCTTCCGTGGAGCCTCACGCTACTACCATCCGCGTTATCAGGCCGGCTTCGCGCTCGAATGCCAGGCCGTGCGCCGAGCGCGCGAGGACATGGGCCTCACGAACTTGAAGGTGATGATCCCCTTCTGCCGCACCATTGAGGAAGGGATACGCGTGCAGGCCGAGATGGAGAAGCACGGCCTCAAGCGCGGCGTGAACGGCCTGGAGATCTACGTCATGTGCGAGATTCCGAGCAATGTCATCCTCGCCGCCGAGTTCGCCGAGATCTTCGACGGTTTCAGCATCGGCTCGAACGACCTCACCCAGCTCATTCTCGGCGTAGATCGCGACAGCGAGATTGTCGCGCCGATCTTCAACGAACGGAACGCCGCCGTGAAGACCATGATCGCGCAAGTCATCAAGGTCTGCCGTGAGAAGCGCCGCAAGATCGGCATCTGCGGCCAGGCCCCGAGCGATTACCCCGAGTTTGCCCAGTTCCTCGTCGAACAAGGCATCGACAGCATCTCATTGAACCCTGACACGGTCATGAAGACCACGCTGGCGATTGTGGAGAAGGAGCGGGCCTTGGGCGCAGCACCATGAAGCTCCGACCATCACGCGTCCCGGCCGTTGTTTACATGATAAATAGGGGTGAAAGATTTAGGAAATGCCAAGCCTATTCAAGCAGTGCTGATTCAACACAAAATTCAGGCGGGTTTCACGGTGGCGTTGCTATCGTTGCTCCTCGCGGGTGTCAGCGCGTGGTGGAGCGAGCAGCGGAATGTGCAGCTCTTTGGGCGGGTGGATCACACGCGTGAAGTCATCGACCGGCTCGATGGCACGCTGGTGGACATCCTCAACACGGAAACGGGCAGCCGCGGGTTCGCGATCTCCGGCGACGCGGCGTTTTTGCGGCCCTATGAAGCGGGCGTCACGGCGGTGCAGGAGTCTTTCGCGGCGGTGCAGCGGCTGACCGAGGACAATCCCGGCCAGCAGCGGCGGCTGGCAACGCTCGCTCCCATGATTCGAGACAAGCTCAACCTTGCCAATGAGGTGATTCAGTTGCGGCGCGGCGGCGATGCAGACGGGGCGCTCCAGCGCATCAGTTCGGGCGAGGGCGTGCAGATGATGGATGAAATCCGCCAGTTGATAGCGGCGATGAAGGCGGAGCAGAGTCAGCTTCTCCAGGAACGCGCGGCGCAGGCGCAGGCGATGGCCCGCATGACCATGGCCCTGGTCGCTTTCGGCGCGGTGCTGTCCCTCGGCATGATCGGTCTCGCCAGCTTCATCGTGAAGCGTGATTTCGAAGTGCGGCAGCAGGCGGAGGTCGAGCGCGATCTGTTTTTCACCGTGCCGCTGGACCTGCTTTGCATCATCAGTGCAGACGGCTATCTCAAACGCGTTAATCCCGCCTTTACTCAAATCCTGGGGTGGAGCGCCCGGGATTTGACGACGCGCCCCTACCTCGAGTTTGTCCACCCAGATGATCGCGCGGCCACACAGGCCGAAGTCAAACGACAGCTTGCTGTGGGTGAGGGAGTCCTTCAGTTTGAAAACCGCTGTCTGCACAAAGATGGCTCCTCGCGCGTGTTCTGGTGGAAGACGGTGCTGCAACCAGAGGGGCTCATGTTTGCCACCGCACGCGATGTGACGGAGCAAAAAGCCGACGCTGAACTCCTCCGCTTGCGTGAGGAAAAGCTGGCGGTCACGCTGAATTCCATTGGTGACGCCGTGCTGGCCACCGACGCGAAGCGGCGGGTCACGCGGTTGAATCCCATCGCGGAAAGACTCACGGGCTGGACGCATGCGGAGGCACTGGGGCGTCCGGTGGAGGAAGTTTTCCACATCATCAACGAGGAGACCCGTGCGCCGGCCGTCATCCCGGTCGATGAGGTGCTGGCCACGGGGGAAATCCACGGCCTGGCCAATCACACGATGATCATTGCCCGTGACGGCACCGAGCTGCCCATTGCCGACAGCGCCGCCCCCATTCGTGACCTTGCGGGCCGCATCATCGGCGTGGTGCTGGTATTCCGGGATGTGAGGTCGGAACACGCGGCTCAGCGCGCGTTGCGCGACAGCGACGCGCTGAACCGCGCCGTGCTCAATTCCATGATGGCGAACATTGCCGTCGTGGACCGCCACGGCACGATCATCGCCATCAATGATGGTTGGGAACGTTTTGCGCGGGAAAATGGGGCTGATAACATGATGTCCAAGGTGGGCGTGGGCGTCAATTACCTGGAGGTCTGCGAGCGGGCGGCGCAGACACTGGGCGAGGAAGCACAGGAGATATTGGACGGACTGCGAGGCGTGCTGGCGCACTCCAAGATGACTTTTAAGCACGAGTATCCCTGCCACTCGCCCACCCAATACCGCTGGTTCACCATGCATGTCTCCCCCTTGTCGCGCGAGGAAGGCGGGGCGGTCATCGCGCAGATCAACATCACCGAGCGCAAGCGCGCCGAGCAGGTGCTGGCGGATTTCAAGGCCGCGCTAGACGAGCACGCCATCGTGGCCGTCACGGATGCGAAGGGCGTCATCACCTATGTGAACGACAAGTTCTGCGCGATCTCGAAGTATGCGCGCGAGGAGCTGCTCGGCCAGGATCATGGCATCATCAATTCCGGGTATCACTCCAAAAGCATGATTCGCGGGCTGTGGGAGACCATCACCAGCGGGCGGGTGTGGAAAGGTGAGATCAGGAACCGAGCGAAGGATGGCACGTTCTACTGGGTGGACACCACCATCGTGCCCTTCCTCGGGGAGGACGGGAGGCCCGCGCAATACATCGCCATCCGCGCGGACATCACCGACCGCAGGCAGATGGAGGAGGTATTGCGTGAGAATGGGCGTCTGCTCTCCGAATCTCAGCGTATCGCGCATATTGGCGGCTGGTCCTGGGATATGAAAGGTGTCATCCACTGGACGGATGAAACCTATCGTATCTATGGCGTTCCGCCGGAGACATTCACTCCAACCATCGAGTCGCTGATCAACCTGGTTCATCCTGATGACCGGTCGGAGATGCAACGATGGCTGGGGGCTTGTTCGGCGGGAGAAAAACCCGGTGATTTGGAGTTTCGCGCGGTCAGGCCCGATGGCTCGGTCCGTTGGCTCATGGGTTGCGGTGAATTGATTTGTAACACCGAGGGCAGCTCCCGCTGCATGACGGGCATCGTACAGGACATCACTGAACGGAAAAGGGCGGAAGAAGAGATCCGTCAGTTTAACACGGAACTCGAACAACTCGTCATCCAGCGCACCGGCGCTCTCAAAGAGAAGGAGGCTCAGCTCCGCGAGGCCCAGCGCATCGGCCAGATCGGCAGCTGGCATTTTGAGGTGCTCACGAACCGCCTGACGTGGTCGGACGAAATCTTCCGGATCTTTGAGCAGGATCCCCATCAATTTCAAGCGTCCTACGAGGCGTTCATGGCCACGGTTCATCCCGATGACCGCAGCATGATCGACCGCGCCTACAAGGAGTCGGTGAGCAACCACACCCCGTATGAGGTCGAACACCGGCTGCAAATGCGTGATGGCCGCATCAAGTTCGTGCAGGAGCGCGGCGAGACAGTGTATGACGCCGCCGGTCAGGCCTTGCATTCGCTTGGCACCGTGCAGGACATCACCGAGCGCAAGCTGGCCGAGGAGCGGGACGCCGCGCACCTGCGGAAGTTGCAGCGGCTGTCCGAACTGGGCATGCAGTTGTCTGGTGAACCAGGAGCGGTGTTCGAGGAGGTTGTTTCCATGGTGGCCACTCTGTTTGAAGTTCCCGTGGTCTGCCTCTCGGAGATCGTCGGTCAGGAACTGCAGTTCAAGGCGGTACATGCCAACGGGCAGGTTTTCCGGGATGCGGGCGGATGTCCCCTGGCCATCACCCCTTGTGCGACCGTGGAGGTGACCAAGGATTTGCGTACCTACGAGCGCGTTCAGGAGCACTTCCCGCAGGCGGCCTTTCTCCGTGACCACAATGCCGTCGCCTACTGCGGCGTGCCGTCGTTGAACGCCCAGGGTGGCGTGGTCGCCATCACCTGCCTGCTGGACTCCAAGCCGCGCGAGTTCAGCGAGGAGGATCTGGAGATTCTGCGCATCATTGCCCAGCGGGTGGCGATGGAGCTGGAACGTGCGCATAATCTGGCGGAGCGTAACAACATGGAACGCCTCGCCCTGCGTTCGCAGCGCATGGAGGCCATCGGCACCTTGTCGGGTGGTGTGGCGCATGATTTGAACAACGCGCTCGCCCCCATCATGATGGGGGTGGATCTGCTAAGGAGGCGGTATCCCGGCGAATCACAAATCGTGGACATGTTTGAAGCCAGCGCCAAGCGTGGCGCGGACATGGTGCGCCAGTTGTTGACCTTTGCCAAAGGCGCGGAGGGAGAGCGCGTCGTCATTCGAGTCGAGCGTTTGATCAAAGAGTTGGAGAGCTTGATGATGAGCAGCTTCCCCAAGAACATCCGTTTGGCGGTTAAATGCGAGCCGGAACTGCCAACGGTGCTGGGCGATGCCACGCAGTTGCACCAGATCCTCCTGAACCTGTGCGTCAACGCCCGAGACGCCATGCCGCGCGGCGGCACGCTCACCCTGGAGGCGCGGCGCGCAGAGGTGGACGCCGCTTTTGCCAGCTCAGTGCCTGATGCCAGGCCGGGTCAGTATCTGGCACTGCGGGTGCAGGACACCGGCAGCGGCATCCCTCGGGAAATCATCGACCGGATTTTTGACCCGTTCTTCACGACCAAAGACCCGGACAAAGGCACGGGGCTCGGCCTTTCCACCGTCATGGGCCTGGTGAAGAGCCACGGTGGTTTCCTTCAGGTTTCTTCGCCGCCGGAAGGAGGTTCGGTGTTTGTCGCTTATTTGCCTGTCAACGAGGCAGGCAGTGGCTTGGCAGCCAAGGTCAAGGAGACGGTGGAATGTCGCGGCCAAGGTGAGACCATCCTCGTCGTGGATGACGAAGCCCCCGTGCGAGAGATGGCGCGCAGAGTCTTGGAACGGCTGAACTTCCAGCCCTTGACCGCCACCGACGGCGTTGACGGACTGCTGGTGGCGTCGCAGCAAAAAACAAGCTTGCGGGCGGTCATCACGGATCTTCACATGCCTCATATGGACGGCCTTACATTCGTTCGGGTGCTTCGGCGGATGCTGCCAGACATTCCCATCGTGATTGCCAGTGGACGGCTCGATGACGCGCAGGCCAGGGAATTTAAGGCATTGGGCGCGGTGAGCATGCTGGACAAACCCTTTAGCGAAGGGCAGTTGGCAGAAGCGTTGAAGAAGATTCTTGCGCCAACATGAATGACATGGAGACGACCGGCCGTCACCGTCGCTGGCATTCAGTTGGAGGAAAGCGAGACCGCGCCACGGATTGATTATCGCCGCGCCCGCAGCTCCTCGCGGAGCTGTTCCACTTCATTAAGCAGGTCGGTGAGCAGTTTCAGACCGGCGAGGTTCATCTCGCAGCTCTCGCGCAGGTGCTCGATGCGGCGCAGGGCGCGGAGGGTCTCGTCGTCCAGCTCAGGGCGGATGAGACCGTGCTCCTGATACTGCACGATGGTTTGCGTGGAGACACCTGTGATCTCGGCCAGGATGTCCAGCGTGTAAGCGGCTTGAGGCGCGGTGTCGTTCATGTCAGGCACGTGGGTTGAAGGTGGAGGCGCTGCGCAGTTGCTCCCACAACGAGCGCTCGGCATCGCTGAGCGTCGCGGGCAGCACGAGGTTCAGGGTCACGAAGAAATCACCGCGCTCGCTGGTCTTGCCTTTCGGCAGGCCACGGCCTCGCACCCGGAGTTTTTGGTGGTTCTCCGCTCCGGCAGGGATGCGCAGCTTGATGGAGCCGTCGAGCGTCGGCACCACGACCTCCGCGCCGAGGACCGCTTCCCACGGAGCCACCTCCAGCTCGTGATACACATCCGCCTCGCGGGTGGTGAAGTCGGGATGCGCGGCGTGGCGCACGCGCAGGTACAGATCGCCTGCCGCGCCGCCGTTGATGCCGGGTTCACCCTGGCCGGGCACGCGGATGCGGCGGCCGTCGGTCGCACCCGGCGGGATGCGCACCTCAAAGGAGTGCGTTTGCACCGCGCCGGTCTGGCGGTTCGCCGTTTGCAGCGAAAGGGGGCGCTGCGTGCCGTGCATGGCCTCCTCCAGCGTGACGAGGATGTCCCCCTCGATGTCGTGCCCCCGCCGCGCCCGGCCTTTGCCCGCGCCTGCGGGAGCGCCCTCGTCAAAGCCCTGCGGGAAGCCATAGCGGCTGCCACCGCTGAAGTACTGCTCGAAGAAGTCGCTGAACCCCGTGCCGCCGAAGTGGACATCCTGCTCGTGGGCGGCGGATGCGTGAGGCTCCTGCCAGTTCGCGCCGAGCGTGTCGTACTTTTTGCGCTTCTCGGGGTCGCCCAGCACCTCGTTGGCCTCGTTGATCTCCTTGAACTTCTCCTCCGCGCTCTTCTTGTCCTTGGCGGTGTCAGGATGGTACTGGCGGGCGAGTTTGCGAAAGGCTTTTTTGATGTCGTCCGGCGTCGCGTCGCGGGAGACGCCGAGGGTGGTGTAGTAATCCTTGAACTGGGCGGGCATGATGAAGCATGAACGCTGCGGAAGTCCTGTCATTGTCAATCAGACTGCATTCCCTGTGCGAAGAATGAGCGCCATCAAGCCGAGAATGACGGCCCAAACGGGACATGAGTGTCCGATCCGTGGGTTAAAAAGCATTCGTCATTTGTCTTTCAACATTCTGCATCATGTCATCGCCAACATGGAGGAACCCATGCCGCTGCGCATGAACATTGGGAAACGGGCGACGATGGGGCCGTTGCAAAGCGATCTGGTTCTGCGACTGTGGCAAGCAGGCTTGTTTTGAATGACCAAATGGAGCGGGAAAGAGCGTCGCCAGACAGTTGCACACCGCCTCCAATCCCCAGGGGCTTTTTCGTTGGTGTCTGCGTGCATGAAGTTCAGATCATATGGGTTTGGGCATAGTCATCGCGCAGGACATAGCCGCGCGTGCCTGCCACCTTCTTCACGAATCCAGCCTTCTCGATCTTGTTGAAGGTGTTGCGAACCTTTCGGTAAAAGGTGTCGAATTGCTTGATATTCCCTTCCTGGCCGCCTTGCGCATACCACAGCGCAAAACTGGCCTGCTTGGCGCTGACCGGCTGGACCTTGCAGTAGAGGTTGTGTCGGTAAACGATGCCGAGGGTTTCTTTCGTCGTCGCATCCAGCAGATCAAAACCGGGGCCGAAAATGCCACGCAGCTCTTTCACATAGTCGCGCGTCACTAGCACACGGTCCGCAATGTAAACCGGGTAAGCCGCCGTGCTTAGCGCGTGTTTTCTTATCAGTCCTGCTTTTTCCAGTCCCAGCAGGGCCAGGAAGTGATTGTTGTCCGGGGTTAGCAGGATGGTGTACCCCAGCTTCTCATTCGCCCACTCTGACTTGATCAGGTAGCAAAGCACCAGCTTTTGCTCTTCCGTCAGGATGCCGCCATCGAGCTTTGTCTCGATGTGTCGGTCAAATGACGCAAACAGTCTCTCCATCCGCTCGTCCAGCAGTTTCCCCGCGCACAGGTGCAGGCAGACTTCCTCGGTAAAAATGCGGTAATAGGGCAGGTCGATCCGGTTCTCCAGGCACAGGTTCACCAGTGTCGCCATCCCGATGCCGCGTCCCTCCCATTTGCGGTAAACCCGCAACACATCCGCCAGCTTCGGGTTACGTGGCTTTGCCTCCGGTAGGATGCGCCTCACTGGGATGGAGTCGTTGCCGTCTTCAATAATAAGTGTCCGGCGAAAGGCCCCCGGATTTCGGATCGCGATATGCACTCCCGGCTTGATGGCGATGATCACCTGCTTGTTCACCGAGTAGTCACGGTGGGCCAGGGCGTTGTTCACCGTCTCGCGCAGCACTTCCTCCGGGTATTGCGGGCGGGCCATGCCGCCACGCTCCGCCGTGATGCCTACTTGGATGTTCCTCAGCAGATAGCCCAGGCTGGATTCCATGAGCTGCAGCACGTTGTCCACGAAGTCCTGCTTATCTTGAGCGATCTGATGCTCCACATCCACATAGCCATGCACATGGCTGCGGAAGCCGAGACGATCGCCAGGATACTGGCCGCACACCAGCGCACCCAGCACGGTCACCGCCCCATCTTTCAAAAAGCACCGCCGTTGCAGGAAGGCCCGTGCTGAGTCCAGGTCCGGCTTCAGGGTCTCGATGGGCTGCGGCTGGTTCAGATGAAAGATAAACTGGTTCAGCTTGGTCAGATCGAGGTCCGCCTCCGTCATGTCTGGCACGGGTTGCAGTTCCTTCGCGTGCGCCGCCTCTTCCTTGAACTCCTCCTGCGCCTCCACCTCCCGGTCCGTGATTTTGTGGTCACCGGTGAGGATGCGCCGGTAGGCCGTGCTGTTGAGAAAGACAAATTTCCGGTCTGCCGCCAGCTCATCCACATACACGATGGCGATACGTTCTCCCAGCAGCGTGCGCAGCTCCATGGGGGGGAAGCAGTCGTTTAGATCCTGCCTCACGCCCTTTCGGTCGGTGAACAGGCGTGGAAACTCTTTTAAATTCGGCTCCGCATGGTCCTTCCAGCCGCACAGCGCATAGCGTCTGGCGGATCCTGTGCCCTCCTCCTTCACGCCGAGGATCAGGATGCCGCCCCGCGTGTTGAGGAAGGCATTCACGCTCTTGTGCCGCTCTTTCCACTCCCCGCCATCCACTGGCACGGGCTTGATCTCCAGTCCCTCCGTCTCCATCTCCACAAACCGCCCCTGCTGAATCAGGTCAGCCAGTTTGAGCAGGATTTGGTCAATGGGTTTCATGCGTGGGTTCAGTCTAGGAGCACTTGCGTCATCTTGCATCACTCTTCTTCAATCTCGCCTCCCTCAGGGGCGGTTTTTTCCAACACCTTGGCAACACCATCTTCAGCCTCCACCTCTGGCAAAAGGCATCCATCGGGACTTTTTCATGAGGCTACTGCAGTAGAGAGAGGCATGAATCCGAAGGCAAGATGCCAGAGCGTGCAAAGCGGAGAAATCAGACGATGAGAAGAGGGAATCTACAGCGTTAGATACTGCCTTCCCGATACACCCTTGCCCTAGCTTAGGACTTATGAGGGCTGATAAGAACGGAAGAGGTTCAAAAACCAAGCTTTGTTTTTCCGCTGGAGGCTTTTCCCATGCCTCAATCCATGAATGACGGCCTACGGAACCCACGGAAAGTGAGGCTTTGTGTTGCCTCACGCCGCAGCCTCTGGGTCACGGCGCGGGGACGATCCAGACGGGGCGGTTGGTCTGCGGCTGCGCCTTGATGAAGGTGGCGCGGCCGGCGCGGAGGAGGGTGGTGTTGTTTTGGGAGGTCTGCGCCGGGTCGAGCGGGGAGAGCCAGAGGGGGATGGGCTGGCCGGGCATCTGGAAGAGCCAGTAGCCGGTGTAGCCGCTGATGGCGGCGTTGGCATCGCCGGACCAGAGCTGCAACTGGTCTGCGCTGGCGACGGCATTGCTGGCAACGAAGCTGAGGCTGGTCAATCCGGCGGCGGCGGGGGTGGTGTCGAGCGGCCAGGGATTGGCGAAGAGGTTGTAGCCGGGCTGCAGGAGGCGGGCGAGCGCTGTGGTGCGGACGCTGCCGGTGAAGAGCACGGGTTGGGGCGCGGTGGCGGCGATTTTGAGCATCACGCCGGTGCTGGGGGGAAGGATCACGCCGGATTTGTCCGTGAAGGTGCTGTCTCCTTCGAGCAGCCAGCGGCGCTGGGTGCCGTCGTCGTAGAGCCAGTGGGTGAGGTAGAGGCCGTTGCTGTGCAGGAGCACCTGGTCAGCGCTGTTGGCGGTCGTGCCGCCTTGGAAGCGGGTGGAATCGAACACGTCGGAGAGAATGACGTGCGGATGGATGCTGAGGCGTGCTTTGGCCCAGTCGATGGCGGTGGGCGAGATTGTCTGATGAGGTGAATCGAGGGCGAAGAGGCAGGCACTGGGGGTGATGCCCTGCAATTCGACGCGATGACCGGCATGCGGTCCGCCGGTGATCTCGATGTAGTAGGGGAAGGTGGGCTCGGTCGCGCTGGCGAGGGCGCTCTGGACGCTGAGGGCGATGCCGGTGGCGCTGGCGCTTTGCACCGCGCCGGTGAAGATAGGCGCGTGGGTCAGATTGAGGCCGAAGCTTTGAATGCCGGCGCGTGGCGCGAGCTGCTGCCAGCCGAGGGGAGGTGTGGCGGCGGTGGTGCCATCGCTCTGCGTGATGCGCAGGCGCACGATGCCGCGCGTGAGGCTCTGGCCGCTGAGGGCTTGCAGATTGGACCACGTCGCACGCTCGCGGCCATCACCGAGATTCACGATGGCGGGGGCAAGCGCGAGCGGCTGCCAGTTGCGCAGGTCGTGGGTGCTTTCGAGGGTGAAGGTGAGGCCGCTCTGGCCTGCGGGGCGCAGCAGCACGGCATCGACGGCAGTGTGATCCCGCCGCACGAGCTGCAAGCCTTCTTCCGGCTGTGCGACGCCGCCGCTGCTTGAAAGGCCGAGCGCACGGGTGAGCAGGGCGTCATTCGTGATGGGAATGATGTTCTGGGCCAACGTCATGCTGGTGGGCGGGGCGGGGGCGGCGAGCGGACGCAGGGCGCTGGCGGGCACGGCGCTGAAGGGCAGGCCCGGGCCTTCCCAGAACAGTCGGGCCACCGCGCCGCCGGTGTTTTCGTAGTACTCCACTTTGACGGCCACGGGCACGCCGGCCTGGAGCGTGCGCGTGATGGTCTCCCAGTTCTCACCATGATCCATCCAGTCGTCGGTGACGAGCGTGCCATTGAGCCAGAGGCGCATGCCGTCGTCACAGCGGGTGGTGAAATCAAACGCGCCGGTGGCAGGCGGGACGATGCTGCCCTGCCAGCGCACGCTGAAGCCATCGGCGGGAAGCCCGGGCGCGGGTGAGGCGGGCCAGTCGAAGTTGATGTCGGCATCGACGCGGTTGAGGGCGAACTGCTCGAAGTTCTTGCCGATGAAATAATCAGCGGTGACTCCGTTCGTGACCACGGGCGGCGGTGTGTAGGCCACGGTGAGCGTGTTGGAGACCGTGTTGCCATTGCCCGCGGCATCCTGCGCGGTGTTCGCCGGCAGGGTGACGATCACATTGCCAGCGGCCATAGGTGTGATGGTGGCGGCCCACACGGCTCCTGCGGCGGAGAGCGCGGTGACGCTGCCGTTGGTGACGGTGAATTCGGAGGCAAGCAGGCCGCTGACGCTCTCGCTAAACGTGGTGGTGACGACAAAGGGCGCGGCGACACTCGTGGCGGTGGTGCTGAGCGCGACGGTGGGCGGCGTGGTGTCGCTGGAGCCGGAGTTCACGGTCAATACGTTGGAGGCGAGGTTGCCGAGCGAGGTGCTGTCCGTGGCGGCATTGGCAGGCACGCTGACGGTGACGGGACCGGGCGTGGTGGGAGTGACACGGAAGGTGAAGGTCGTGCCGCTGCCAGTGAAGCTGGCCTTGGTGCCGTTCGTCACCGCGACATCACCCAACGCGAAGCCGGAGGCGGATGAGTTGAAGATGGCGGTCACATTGAAGGCCCCGGTGACGGTCGTGGTCGGTGTGCTGAGCGCGAGGGTGAAGGGCAGTGGTGCGGCGGCGGGCGCGTCGTCGATGCTGGAGACGAAGGCGACGAGCTTCGTCATGTCAGCGGCAGACAGAGCGATGCCTTGATGCGCGGTGATGGCCTCGGCCAGCGTGGCGGCGGAGCCATCATGCAAATACGGCGCGGTGGCCCAGACGCCGCGCAGAGACGGCACATCGAGGCCGGTGAGGGGTGCGCCGAGGCGTGTGCCGCTCGATGGCTTGAGTGTGCCGATGTTCGCGAAGACATTGAGGGCGCTGTTGGTGAAATTCGCGCCGCTGTGGCAGGACGCGCAGTTTTGAGAGCGGAAGATCTGCTGACCGGCGGTGGCGTCCGCGCTCAAGCCTCCGCTGCTGGTGCGGCTGGGGCTGGTGCCGTTGGTGGTGAGCGATTTCACATAGGCGGCGAGCGCGTCGAGATCAGCGCTGCGTCCCGTGTTTGGCGTGCCGAGCGGCGCATGCGGTGAGGCACTCGCGATGAGGCCGGTGCCGCCCGCGAGAGCGCGAATCTGCCCTTCAAAGTCCTGCACCTCGTCGAAGTTGCCGGTCCAGTGCAGCATGCCGTGATTGCCATGGCCTTTGAGCGTGAGGGTGTTGCGCAAGCCTTCGCCAAAGCCGGTCAGATCCCACACACGGCCGTCCTGGCCGCCGTCATTGTGGCAGGTGGCGCAGCTCATGTATTCCTGGAGCGCGAGACGCGCGTCCTTGGCGTCATAAAAGAGCTTTTTGCCCTGCAAGACCTGCGCGGTGAGCTTTTCCGTGGTGATGGCGTTCAGCGTGGCCAGTGTGACCGGCGCGGCGGTGCCGCCGCTGAGGATGCCGCGCACGTCATGCACGCTGATGCTGCGGTCCATGAAGTTCTGCACATAGAGCGTGCTGCCATCCGGTGAGAGCGTGAGTCCCTGCGGCGCGCGACCGGTGGGGAAGCGCAGGATTTCCTGCCGCGTCCATGCATCCAGGATGGCCACCTCGCGGCTGGCTTCCAAAGCAGTGAAGACATAGATGCCCCACGGATCGTAAGCGGCGGCGGAAGGCATGCCCGCGTTGTCGATGTCCACGCGTGAGGGCAGATGCTCGGCCTGTGCGGTCAAATCGAGCCGTGAAACGATGGCGCGGATGGAGTTCTCGTGATTGAGCGGCTTGGCATCCCGCAACATGCCGCGCTGGATGTTGTCCTGCTTCGATGGCACCCAGGCAGAGAGTCCATCCGGTGAAATGGCCGCCGCGCCGAGGTAGTTCGGCAAACCACGGGCGGAAGTCTCAGTGTCGGCGGCGGTGCTTGGGTTCAGCAAGATCGTGCGCTGCACGGCAAGCGCGGCGGTGCCGATGACGACGATCTGGCCGCCTGCACCGGTCAAAACAGGCGTGGCGGTCTGTTCACCCGGCACACGCGGCGTGATGAAGCGCGTGGCATACAGGCGTGTGCCGTCGGCGGAGATGGAAAGATGCCGCACGGGGCCGCCGACGTCGATGCTGGCGGTTTGCGAGCCATTCGACGGGTTCAGGCGCAACACCCGCCCAGTGCCTTCCAGCGCGATCCAGCCATTGCCACTGACTGGATCGAACACGAGGCCAAACGGACGTGATCCACGCGCGAGAGTGACGGTGGAGGCCACCTTGCGCGTGCTGGTGTTGATGATGCTGATCGTGCCGCTCTCATGATTCACCACCCAGAGTCTTCCATCCGGCGCAAAAGCCAGCGCACGGGGCGAGGTGCCCACCGTGATCTCGGCATAGCGGGCGCGGGTGACGACATCGAAGGCGGAGACGCTGTTGTTGTCTGGATTCACCGACCAGACGCGGTCGTTGCCGGTGGCGAGGTCTTGAAACGCGATGCTGCTGGAGGTGTTTGGCTTTTTGGCCGTCAGCGGCGCATGGACGGCCTGGTAGAACGCGCTGGAGATGGTGAGGCCGGTGTCGTCCGTGGCGGTGAGTGTCACAAGATAGCGGCCTGGGTTCGCAAAGGTGTGCGAGACGGTGGCGCTGGTGCTCCAGGCGGTTTCCGGGGTGCCATCACCAAAGTTCCACTTGAAGCGCGGGTTCAAGGCGTTCGCGGCCTGCGCGGTGTAGGTTTGTGATGCGCCGGAGGGCTTGGGATTGGATGCGAGCGGCTGGAGCGTGATGCCGTTCGTGACCGTCCACACGAAGGACACGCTGGCAGGCGGACTGAGTGTGTCGGTGGCGGTGAGGGTGACGTTGAACACCCCTGCGGTGCTCACCGAGCCGGAGATGACGCCGGAGCCGGATGAAATCGTCAGTCCCGTGGGCAATCCGCTGGCGGAGAAGGTGAGGGGATTGTTTTCAGGATCGCTGGCGCTGATGGGAAGAGAAACCAAAGCGCCGACGAGCGTGCCCTGTGCGCCTGGATTCACGAGATGCGGTGATTGATTCTGCGGTTCGCCGCCGCCCCCGGTGGCATGTCGCAGATCACGCAGCGCGATGATGTCCATTGGCGCGAGCGGCGCGTGATGCAGCGTGACTTCATCCAGCGCTCCGGCAAAGAAAGCAGCGCCCGTGCTGCCTGCCGCGCCAAAGACGAGCGGTTGCGTGGTGTTGATCTGATAAACGCCGTTGTCTTCAGCGACGAGAACGCCATTCACATACAACCGACGGATGCCGGTGCGTGTGTTGGTGTTCGTTGTGTCAAAGGTGGCCGCGAGGTGCGCCCACTGCCCAGGCGTGACGGAGGGACCGGTCAAGGCGTTCGCGGCGATGCCGGTGCGGAGCTGCCAGCGGCCCGCCGCTGAAATCCACAGGCTGTAACCACGCTCGTTGGTACCGACAATCTCGCGTGAGGACAAAACACAGCGCTCAGTGCCATTCAGCGCGTCACAACGCACCCAGGCGGCGATGGTGAGGTCGGCGGGATTCAACGCGGTGTTGAAGGGAACGATCACGCGCTGTGAGGTGCCGTTGAAAACAGCACTGCGACCCGTGCCGGGATTGCCACTGAGCGCAGGATTGCTCGCGGTGGTTGTCGTGCCATTGCCTGCGGTGCCGTTGAGGCGGTGAATGCCTTGATCGGAGGCTTTGACCTCGCCAGTGGTGCCGTTCCACGCGCTTTCCTCCAGGCTCCAGAAGATCGCAGGATTCTGCACGGGCAGGTAAGGCGTGAGGTAGGTGCCTGCGATGACGCTGATCGCGGAGTCGCCGGGTTTTTGCCAGCCGACGGCGAGATGGTCGTCGCCATTGCCCTCTTTCATGATGGCCTCGATGTAATAACGCGTACCAGCATTGAGCGTGATCAAGGCGGAGGTCTGCTGCGAGTACCACGTCCACGCGCGAGGGTAGGTCCAGTCGGGCTGATTGGCGATCTGCACGGCGTTGGCAGGATTGGCATTGCTGCTGAGCAGGAGAGTCGATTGGTCGTCGCTGCTGATGGCAAAGCGATATTGACCGGTGACAGGCACATGCAGGAAGCCGCGCACGCGCTGCCCGGTGCGGGCATCCCAGTTCTGCGGCACTTCAAACTCGCCGAGAAGATCGCGGCCCTGCGGCGTGCCTGGATAGGATGGATCGGCGGTGAGAGAGGCCACGGTGGTGCCGCTGATTTCCGTCCACCATTCACGCATGATCTGGCCGCTGCCGAGATTGGGCAGCAAAACGATCCAGTTGAACGACAGCGACGTGACCTGGGCGGAGGCGGTGACGAAGACGGTGCAGCGATACGTTCCCGGCGCGGCGGTGACGCTGCCGGAGATCAAGCCGGTGGTGGAGTTAATGACAAGACCGCCAGGCAGGCCGGTGGCGGTGTAACTGAGCGCACCGCCTGAGGCGCTGGCATTGATGGGCAGCGAGACGGCGCTGCCTTGCGTGACGTTTTGCGTTCCAGGATTGGTCACGACCGGCAACGTGGCATTGGTGACCTGCATGATGCGGGAGGTGGACCACACGCCGTTCGCATCGACCGCAAACATCATCCAGTAGCCCGGTGTGAGCACGTTGATGCTGCCGGGCGCGGTCAGCGCGTACTCCCCCGGCGCGGTGACACTGTGGGTGAAGCGCAGGTGTCGCTGGTCGGTGTTCACCGAATGCGTGACCGAGGAGAGCCGGATGAAGCTGAAATACTGCACCCCAGGCGTGGCATTGACCGTGAAGACCGCGCCGGGGCCGATGCGGTCCGGTGTGGCAAGGATCTGCGGGCGTGGCGCGGCGCTGCCGTCGGCATTGAACAACTGTGGTGGCGTGAAGATCTGCGCGTCCTGGTGATCGACGCTGGCGTCGGCATACAAGCCGCCACCGCCGGACCACACGCGGCCATCGGGCAGCAGCAGGGCGATCGAGTGGTAATTGCGCGGCACGCTGGCATCCGCGGCGGCACGCCATTGCCCCGTCGTGGGATTCCAGATTTCCGGGGTGTAAATCGATCCCGCGTCACTGAAAAACGCGCCCACATTCGTGCCGCCGACCACCATGACCTCGCCATTCGGCAGCACGACGGAGTTGGAGAACGAGCGTGCGTTCGCCATCGGAGCCGCAGGCGTCACGACGGGCGTGGGGCCGTTCAAATCGACGGTGAAGGCGTTTTTCACCACGGTGCCGTTGTCGATGGCCTGCAAACCGCCCGCCACGAGCACCTTGCCGATGTCATACATCGCCCACGCGCCCTGTTTGGGGTAATGCGTGCCGGGAAGGTTCGCGCCTGCGGCGGTGAGCGAGCCGGTGCTGCTGTTGGTGATCCAGTTCAGCGCCTTGTGCGGCCCAAAGTGCGCGAGGCGGCCGTCCGGTGCCACGAGCAGGAAAGGATGCCAGTTTGACTCGATGGCGTTCGGGATCGACGCGTTCACCACGCTGGACCAGTTGATGCCGCTCATGCGCCGCCAGCCGGAAATGGCGTTCCATTGGTCGGTGGTGCCCGTTCCTTCGCCGCCGCCTGCTCCGCCTGCGGTAAAAACTTCTCCCCCTGGCAGGGCCACGCTGGTGTTGTACCAGCGGCCTTCCGGCATGGTTTGCGCAGGAATCCATTCATTCGTGCGCCAGTCGAACAAACTGGCCAGCGCCGTGGTGCCGAGGATGCCGTTGCCACCGTTCACCATCACGCGTCCGTCCTGGAGCTGCGACAAGCCGCCGCAGAACATGTCATGGCGTGGGTTGTTCAGCTCGGTGAACACACCCGTGGCCGGATCCCACACCGCCGCGTAAGTGAACTGCGGGCCGTCGGGAAACGAGGTGCGTTGATTCGAGGCGAAGGTCAGCAGCCGCCCGTCCGCCAGCAGCGCCGCTGACACCGGAATGTGCGGGTCCCAGGAAATGATGGTCGTCCAGTTCCCCAAGGTCGAGTACTCCGCCGGGGAAGGCACGGAGATGTTCATCTCCACCGCCTGCGCCGCCGGAGCCAGACGTGCGGCCTCCATGAGCAGGGTGTCATCACCGGCGTGATGATCCACGTCTGCCAGTGCGGCGCATGTGGACGAGAGAACCATCCCGCAGGCCAGGAGAGCCCATGGCCCCGACTTGTGCGAGTAATACGGAAACATTGCACGGGAGCGCTTCATGATTGAGACAATTCTTAAATCCGAAGATGTGTCGTCGCGGCGGGCGCGGCCTCAATTCAGGAGATTGTAAATAAGCTTTCGTGCTCCGAACCATCGGCGCGGGCTGATTGTTGGCCCGGCCGGGTTTCGCGCCCTTGCACTAACCTGCGCACGCTCTATTCTCGCCGCCCTTTCCCCCTTTTCATTTTCCAGCCGTGGCCAAAAAGTCTTCCTCCAAAAACACCGAATCCCACTCGCCCATCCTGCCTTCCGCCGCGCCGGTGGAGCACAAGCCTGTCGATGATCTGTACGGCGACTGGTTCCTGGACTACGCCAGCTACGTCATCCTGGAGCGCGCCGTGCCGCACATGCACGATGGCTTGAAGCCCGTGCAACGCCGCATCCTGCACAGCATGGACGAGCTGGAGGACGGCCGGTACAACAAGGTCGCCAACGTCGTGGGCAACACGATGAAGTATCACCCGCATGGCGACGCCTCGATTGGCGACGCGATGGTGCAG
>Ga0209573_1003304_pt1 | contig 18049 bp, 12 predicted proteins | sample TNRBio252014_DNA_FD_185870 | JGI IMG/M metagenome (GOLD analysis project Ga0209573, IMG submission 185870) | Wastewater treatment Type I Accumulibacter community from EBPR Bioreactor in Madison, WI, USA - TNR Reactor_6/25/2014_ DNA (SPAdes)... | ecosystem: Engineered > Bioreactor > EBPR >...
ATCTCGAATCGCTCGCTATAGCCTGGGCCTGGCCGCAACCATCGGCCTTGTCGCCAGCGCCTGCGGCACGCCGCCGCAGCCGATCATCCAGACGCAGGTCGTCACGCAGATGGTCGAGGGCACGCCTGTCGAACGTGTGATCGAGGTCACGCCGACCCCGGTCCCGGCCGAACAGCGCGACACCGTGATCATCGGCACCTGGCAGCAGCCGCGCAGCTTCTCGCCCTACGCCAACAATCAGTCGATCACGGCCGAGATCGATCTGCTGATCCGGCCGCGGTTCGTGATGCGCAACGACTTCGGGTTCGCGGCCAACCCCGACCTGGTCGACGGCGACCTGCCGTCGCTCGAGCGCAACGACGGCAGCGCTGTCTTCAACACCGTCGACGTCAAGGCCGGTGACCCGATCTTCGACCCCGAGCGCCTGATCGTCGTGCCGTCCGAGACCGACGTCGCCGGCGTGCAGCAGCTGGTGGTCACGGGCAAGCTCAAGCCCGGGCTGAAGTGGTCGGATGGCGAGCCGCTCACGGCCAACGACCTGGTCTTCACCTGGAAGACCAACTGCACCGACGGCTCGGGCGCCCTCGACCTGACCAACTGCCCGCTCGACAGCGCGGTCGGCGCGGTCGGGCAGCTGGTGAACTACGAGGCGCTCGACGACACCACGGTGCGCGCGACCTACGTGCCCGGCGCGGTCGACCCCGTGTACTTCATCACGGTCTTCGCGCCGTATGGCGTGATCCCGGCGCATCAACTCGAGGGCCTGACCCCCGAGGAGATCCTCAACGACGAGCGCCATCTGGGCGGCGAAAACGTGCAGCCCCTCGGCTATGGCCCGTACATGATGACCGAGTGGCTCAAAGGTGATCGCCTGACCGTCGAGCCGAACCCCCATTGGGGTGGGGCTGCGCCTGTCACGCAGAAGGTGATCTACAAGTTCTTCGCCGACGCCACGGCGGTCTCGGCGGCCGTGATCGCGGGCGAGATCGACTCGAGCAGCGGCATCACGGGGATCAACGTCGATCAGGTGCCGTTCATGGAGTCGACGGCCAAACAAGGCGTGATCAACTTCGAGACCGACCCGAACGCTGCCTCGTTCGAGATGCTCTATCTGAACTACTACGACCCGCAGGATCCGACCTTCCAGACCCCGCACCCCGTGCTCGGCGACTACGCGGTGCGCAAGGCGATCGCGCTGGCGCTCGACAGGCAGCAGATGGTCGACACCATCTTCTTTGGCGGGTCGACCGTCGTCGAGCAGCCGCAACTGCCGCAAATGATGTCGTACGACCAGACCGCCGGCGCGCTTGCCTTCGACCCGGATGCCGCGACCACGCTCCTCGAGGAGGCCGGCTGGGTCGACACCGACGGCGACGGGATCCGCGAACGAGATGGCGTCAAGGCGTCGGTCAACTACATCACCACCTCGGGCAGCGCGCCTCGACAGCGCGCGGCGCAGATCATCCAGGCCAGCCTGGGCGCGATCGGCATCGAGGTGACGCTCAACTTCCAGCCCTCGTCGGTGGTGTTCTCGACCGACGTGCTCTACAACCGCAACTTCGACATGATCCAGTTCGCCAACACCTTCACGGTGGTCGATCCCGGCACCTGGTGGTTCGGCATCGCGAACTGTGATCAGATCCCGCTTCCCGATAACAACTTCTCGGGCGCCAACTACGCGGGTTGGTGCGAGCCGGCGACCTCCGACGCCGTGGCGCGCGCGGCCTTCCTGACGCTCGACACCCAGGAACGGCAGGATCTTTATCGACAGGCCGTGCAGCAGTACTTCGCGGCCCCGACCGGCGACGCCTTCGAGAGCGGCGGCTTCCCGCTGATCCCGCTGCACCTGCGCCCGAACTATCTCGGTACGGTGCCAGGGCTCGATGGCGCCACGCTCGACTCGACCGAGCTGTTCACCTGGAACTCCCAGGTCTGGTCGTTGCGGGCGACTGTGGACTGACAACGGGGTGGGGCCCAGGGCGGCGCGTGCCTCCTCGCTCGCGCGCCGCCCTGGGCGGTACAGATCAACATGACCAACTACTTGATCCGTCGGTTGGGCGAGTCGTTCCTGGTGCTTGTGCTGTCGTCGGGCGTGGTCTTCGCCATGCTGTACCTGGCGCCGGGCGGCCCGATGACCGAGATCCTTGAATTCAGGCGCCAGTCCTCGCGGTTTCCGGTGAACCCCGAGGACATCGAACGGCTGAAGCGCCAGTTCGATCTCGATCTGCCGCTCTGGCAGGCCTATACGCGCTGGGCCTTCGGCTGGCCCGTGCTCGACGACCGACCCAACCGGGCCGGCGTGATCCGCGGCGACCTGGGGCTGTCGTGGCGGGTATCGCAGAACGAGCCGACGCTGCAGGTGCTGCTGCGGCCGCTGCCCAACACCCTGATCCTCATGACCACCTCGACCCTGTTGGCGCTGGTCGTGGCTGTGCCGATCGGGGTGTATTCGGCGGTCAACCAATACTCGCGCGTCGATTATCTGGTGACCGCCGGCACGTTCCTGGGGATCTCGATGCCCGTGTTCTGGCTCGGGTCGATGCTGATCCTGCTCTTCAGCTTCCAGTTCAAGCAGTGGGGTCTGCCGTATCTGCCGCCGGGCAGTGCTGTGGCGGCCCGCGACTACGTTTTGCCGTTGCTGGGCGAGATCGAAGCCGGCACGCTGGTCGACCGCGGGCTGCGGCTGATCATGCCCACGCTCACGCTCAGCTTGCTCCAGATGGCGGCCTGGAGTCGGTTCACGCGCGCGAGCATGCTCGAGGTCCTGCGACAGGATTACGTCCGCACCGCGCGCGCCAAGGGTCTGATCGAACGCTTTGTGATCGCCAGACACGCGCTGCGCAACGCCCTGATCCCGCTGATCACGATCGTCACGTTGGCGCTGCCCGGGCTGTATGGCGGCGCGATCATCACAGAGACCATCTTCAACTATCAGGGCATGGGCCTGCTCTTCATCGACGCCCTCACCCAGAGCGACTGGCCCGTGGCGCTCGCCTATCTCATGGTGCTCTCGGTGCTGACGGTCGGCGCGAACGTGCTGGCCGATGTCGTGTACACGCTGGTGGATCCGCGGATCCGGATCGCCTGAGCACGCCGGGCCTCGGGCGCCAGCCATCTGGGTCTGGCGAGCCGAGCCTGGGACCGTTCGGTGGGGCCGCCGATGACTGGCGCCCGAGGCCCGGCGTGCGACAAAGCGAGGTGGTTATGGCCGTTGCCGAGCTCGGGGCCCAGGACATCCTGGCGCGGCCCCGTGAAGTGAGCCAGCTCGAGCTGGTGTGGGGCCGGTTCTCGAAGCACAAACTGGCCGTGGTCGGCGTTTGGGTGTTGATCGGGCTGTTCGTGGCCTCGTTCGCCGGGCCGCTGTTCAGCCCGTACGATCCGGAGGCCCAGTTCGTCGGCCCGATCTTCGGGGATCTGACGGCCGCCAACCCGTTCGGCACCGATGACGTCGGGCGCGACGTGATGACCCGGTTGATGTACGCCGGCCGGATCTCGCTGCTGCTCGCGCTTGTCGTCACGGTCGCCTCTTCGGCCATCGGCGTCGTGGTCGGCGCGGTCTCGGGCTACTTCGGCGGCTGGGTCGATGCGCTGTCCATGCGCCTGGTCGACTTCATGCTCACGCTGCCGATCCTGCCGCTGCTGCTGATCATGTCGGCGATGAGCATCCGCGGCGGACTGCCGATCGCGTTCCCCGAGCCGTTGACGCGGCTGTTTGGCTGGATCTGGGATATGACGCCCGAGCGGGCCGAGGGCGTGCTGATCCTGGCCGTGATCCTGATCGCGTTTCAATGGCAGAGCCTGGCGCGGCTGGTGCGCGGTCAGGTGCTGGCGCTGCGCGCTCAGGCTTATTCTGAGGCCGCCCAGGCGCTCGGGGCATCGTCGCTGCACATCATCGCCAGGCACATGATCCCGAACTCGCTCGCGCCGATCATCGTCGCCACCACGTTCAACTTCGGCGGCGTGATCATCACCGAGGCGGCATTGTCGTTCGTGGGCTTTGGCGTGCAGGCGCCTTCGGCGAGCTGGGGCAGCATGCTCAACGGCGTGCGCGATTTCATCATGCTCCAGCCCTGGCGGGCCTTTGTGCCCGGGCTGGCGATCTTCCTCGCTTCGATGTCGATCAACTTCATCGGCGACGCGCTGCGCGACGCGCTCGACCCGCGGCTCAAGCTGTAGCGTGGCACACCGGGTCGTTTCGCTCAGCGGTCGGCCGCGGTCTCCCGGGCGTAGAGCCAGATCGCCTGGAGCTCCTGATCGGTCAGGGCCGCGAAGTTCGGCGTCGTCATTGCTTCACTGAAGCGCTCGCCGTCGGGCATGACGCCGGTGCGCATCGCGTTGCTGAACTCGTCCTGCGACAGGTCCGCGATGCTGCGATACATGCGCTCGCTGTGGCAGCTCAGGCACATGCTGGAGATGTACCGTCCAAAAGCGGGCGTCAGCGCCCGCGCCGGGGATTCGGGTCGCGGCGCGTCATGATCGATGGTGCTCGCTGCCGGCGAGATCAGGCCGGCGCCGACCACGGCGACATACACCGGGCCGACACTGGGCGACGGCTCCTCGCGATCCACAGCCGGGAGCTGTTCGAGATAGGCGATGACGTCGCCCAGATCGGCGTCGCTCATCGCCCAGGCGCTGTACATCAGAACCGCGCCGCGACCGTCGCGCTTGACCCCATACCGGATCGCCCGCACCCAGTCGGCGTCGGTGTATGCGCCGCCGACCCCGCCGCGGCCCGAGGTCAGGTTCGGGGCCGACACGCTGCCGAGGAGGGTCGTCCCGCTGAGCAGCGGGTTCCCGGCCTGGCCGCCCAGATCGGCGCCGTGGCAGTTCCGACAGCCCCAGATCGTGGCCACGTGTTCTCCACGGCCGATCGCGTCGGCATTTGTCGGGATCGCGATCGACTCGACGGCGAGGTCCGGAACCGCCACCCCCAGCCTGCCCAGCCCGCTGATATAGAGCGCAACGAACGCCACGGCGAACAACCCCGCCAGACCACCCAGCACGATCGCGAACCAACGAATAATCCGACGCATCGGTCCCTCCTGTGCGGCGACGGGCGACTTCCTCGGCCCCGCTGCCCTCTCGCCTAGCCCGCCACAGCCGTGGATAGCTTACGGTGTAAGTACAGTAACACTTACGGCGTAAGTCGTCAATGGGTTGCGCTGGCTTCCACCGGCCCGGCGTGGACGTCCGATCACTCCCGGAATGCTCCTCGGTATGGTATTGATCCTCACAAGCGTGGGTCTTGTGCTTCGTTCGGGGATGCGAAAACAGGTCTGATTCACTCTGGGGTGTGCAAGCACGCGTTGAGGTCATTGGCAGGCCGGCTGAGTTCTTCGCCCCGGCGCACTCCGGGGCCCAGAACCCTTGCAGCCGGACGAGCCGTTGGCCATTGGTTCCCGGCTATAGCTGAGATGACGGGCGACAGCCGGGCGGTCCGACTGACGCATCGAAGGCGTGCGCGCACGACCTGTCAGGGCTTTTTCTGCCGCGGATTGCGCGGATTACGCGGATGTCGGCCGGGTAAACAGCAGAAGGTGTGCCCTTCCGTTCCTTCCGCGTAATCTGCGACATCCGTGGCCCGAATCCGGAGTAACAACTCGCACGTGCACACCGCACGGCGTCTTTTCCCCGCTCGAGGGCGATTGTTCGTATAATTCCGGCATGAACCTGAAAGAGTTGACAAATGCTTTGAAGGAAAGCCGCGCCGGCCTGGATGCCTTTGTGGCCGAGCTGTCGCCCGAGGAGATCGAGCAGCCCGGCGCCTGCGGGCCGGAATGGTCGGTGAAGGACGTGCTCTCGCACCTGACCGCCTGTGAGGCCGAGGTCGTCACGCACCTGGCCAAGGCGCGCTCGGGCAAGCCGCCGACCAAGATCGACTACACCGACGCCGAGATCGACGCGCAAAACGCCGGCTGGTTCGAGGCCTATCGCGATCGTCAACTCGATCGCGTGCTGGCCGACTTCCAGGGTGTGCGCAGGCAGCTGCAGCGCCAGATCGACGGCTACGCCGACGCCGGGTTGAAGAGCCGCCCCGCCTGGCTCAAAGGCAAATCCGTCGCCGAACGCGTGATCAGCGAGGTGATCGAGCATGATCAGGAACACCTCGCGGGCCTGAAGGCCTGGCGCGCGGGCCGTTGAGTGCTGCCGATGGACCTTTATCGATTGGCCACGCAGGGCGCTGTCGTCTTTGACCAGGGCGCTGCCGGCCGCGTTTGGGCGCTCGGCCGTGATCGGCTCGACCTCCTGCACCGCCTCTCTACCCAGGATCTGAAAGCGCTGCCGGTCGGCGCGGTGCGCTCGACGGTGCTCACCACGCCGATCGCGCGGATCGTCGATCGCCTGCAGGTGCTCAATCTGGGCGAAAGGCTGCTCCTGCTGACGGGCGTCGGGCGGTCGACCGCGGTGCGCAAGTGGCTGGCCGGCTACATCTTCTTCCGTGACGAGGTCAAACTCCAGGACGCGGGCGCCGAGATCGGCCAGCTCGCGTTGATCGGGCCCCGAGCGGGCGAGGCGCTGGCGGCGGCCTGGCCGGGCTCGCTGCCGGGCGATGATGCCGTCGTCGAGCGTGACGGCCTGGTCGTCGCGCGCCTCACGTTGCTCGGCGGGCCGGGCTATCTGGTGTTCCCGCCGGCGGCCGAGGCCCCGGCCTGGATCGAGCGGCTGGACGCTTCGGGCGTGGCCCTGGGTGACGCAGCACTCCACGAGCAACTGCGCGTCCGCGCGGGCGAGCCCGGCGCGGGGCACGAGTTGACCGATGCCTACATCCCGCTCGAGCTCGATCTCTGGCCCGCGGTCAGCTTCACCAAGGGCTGCTACATCGGCCAGGAGATCCTGGCGCGGATGGAGAGCCGTGGCAAGCTGGCCCGTCGGCTGCGCGGGTTGCGCGCCGCTGCGCCGTTGACGGTCGGGGCCGAGGTGCGGGCCGAGGGCGCCCTGGTCGGCGCCGTGACGAGCACGGCCGAACTACCCGACCTGGGGTCGATCGGCCTGGCCGTGCTGCGAACCGGGATCGAACCCGGCGCCGTGGTCGACTCTGGCGGCGTGGCGGCAACTGTGGTTGAATTACCGTTCGTCACCTGAACGGCGCCGGCAGCGTGTCCTCCCCGCAAGCGCGGCCAACATCCCCGGAGGTTGTCATGAACTTCATCGCCCAGGTCCCGCCCGCTGAACGCATCCACAGCTGGTTGAAGACCACGCACGTCAGCTTCGTGCCGGCCGCCGGCGTTGAGGACCCCCTGCTCCAGGATGTGCTGGCGCGGCTCCAGACCCGCTTCGCGGCCCAGGGCCACTACGTCCAGGAGCGGCCCAATGCGCAGACCACGCTGTTCGTGACCACGGCGCGCTATGGCGAGCCGGTCAACTGGCGCGAGTCGGTCATGCTCACCGGACGCCGCCGCTTCGGGCTCAACCATACGCCGATGACGTACACGCTGCTCCACGTCACGCCGGCGCAGCTCGACGAGCGGCTGGACTATTTCGATCGTGTGCTGCTGAAGGAGACGCCTGACCCGGCGGACTTCGCCTTTCCGGGCCTGGCCGAGACCGCGTATCGGACGCTGATCGAGCAGGGTCGGCGCGGCGGGCCGATCATGTCGTTCATCCGCCTGGTCCAGGCGCAGGCCAAGTGCATCCGCCTGGTGATCCTGGTCGGCGAGACGACCGTCGAGTCGGCCTACTACTTCGACCTGGTCGGCGGCTACCCGCGGGTGGTGGCCGGCGACGACATCGAGGCCTTCTACGACGACATGGTGCGCCGGATCGTGACCAGCGTGAGCACGGGCGAGGTGACGCAGCACGCGGTCACCGAGCCGATCGTGGCTCAGGCCGAGTGGCAGCGGCTGACGACGCCGGCGGCGATGAAGGCGGCCGGCATCGAACTCGGCGCGCGCAACTTCTTCACCGAGATGGTGCGCGTGGCGGATCTCACCAACGTCCCCGCAGTCGGCGACTCGATCGCCAGCCAGTACAGCGAGGGCTGCTTCGCCACCTGGGACGCGCATCTGCAGGCCCTGATCGCCACGATCACGGGCAGCGCGCGCCCGGTCGAGAAGCAACACCTGACCGATGATGAACTGGCCGTGATCGTCAGCGTGCGGCCGGATGGGCTGGGCGCCGTGGTGCGCCATGTGGAGGGCAAGCGCAACGACTCGCCGTCGTCGGAGGCCGTCGAGCTGCGCGACCTCGATTTCGCGCTCCCGAGCGTCACGCTCGGCAACGTCTGGGGCCCGGATGCCGGCGCGAGCGTGCCTGTGGTGCGCTCGAAGCTCCACGGGCATCGCGGCGTGGCCGCCTTCGACCCGACGATGGTCGAGTTCGTGCCGCTCGATCCGCCGTACTATCACTACCCTGTGTCGTGCGCGACCGATGCGCAGGCGCGCGGCATCAAGAGCGCCTTCTCGCGCGCGGCCTGTCTGCGCAACCCCGACGATCCCCGCCAGGCGGCCTTCACCATCCTGCCGACGCACGGCCTGGTCGTGGTCGAGAAGTGGGTGCCCGGCAAGGCGCCGCTCGAACTCCTGTGGGAGCTGATGGACAGCGGCGGCTTCCAGGTCGACCGGCTTGTGCCGCAGGGCCCGCACGGCTTCGAGCCCGGCGCCGACGGCCGCATGCACCTGGTCGAGTAGGTTCGATCGAAACGAGCGGGTCGTGCGCGAGGCGCAGCCCCAAGCACGACCCGCTCGTTTGCGCAGGCCAGTAACCGAACGGTAACCCCCGCGTGGATCCTGGGTGATCGGCGCCTCCTAGGCTGTGAGCAATCGCTCGATTGTTCATCGCTCAGGGGGATGCCATGCACCCGAACACCAACCAGGCCCTTCGCCTCCCACATCTGCCCGCCCTCGATGGGATCCGGGCGCTCGCCGTCGTCGCCGTCTTTCTGTATCACACCCGTTTCCCCTGGGCGGCCGGTGGCTTCCTGGGCGTCGAGAGCTTCTTCGTCATCTCGGGCTTCCTGATCACGTCCTTACTGGTGCGCGAGTGGTTAGGCGCCGGCCGGATCGACCTCGGCGCGTTCTGGCTGCGGCGCGCGCGACGGCTGTTGCCGGCGATGTGGGCGCTGCTGTTGGCGGCCCCGATCCTGGCGGCGCTGCTGGCGCCGGCGGCACTGCCCCGCCTGGCCGAGGACACCCTGGCGGCGCTGGCTTACGTCACGAACTGGGCCTACATCGTGCGCGAGATCCCGTACTTCGAGCAGTACGCCCAGCCGCCGTTGCTCCAGCACCTGTGGTCGCTGGCGGTCGAGGAGCAGTTCTACCTGGTCTGGCCGCTGGTCATGGTCGTTGCGCTGCGCGGGCTCAAGATCGCGTCGCTGAGCGACGCGCGACGCCTTGTCATGGGCTTTGCGCTGGCGGCGCTGGCCTCGACGTTTTGGATGGCCGCGCTGCAGGATCCGGCAGGCGATGCCAGCCGCGTCTACTTCGGCACCGACACGCGCGCCGCCGGGTTCCTGGTCGGCGCGGTCCTCGCCGCGGCGTGGCAGCCGGGCACGCGCGAACCGCGGGATTGGGAGCGACGGGTCGGCACATGGGGCGGGTGGGCCGCGCTCGCGCTGTTGCTCGTGGCCTACGTTGGGCTCGATGAGTTCCAGCCCTGGCTCTACCGCGGCGGCTTCCTGGCGATCGCGGCCCTGACCGTCGTCGTCATCCGATTGGCCCTGATCCCGCACACGGCCGTGGCGGCGGCGCTCGGCAGCCGACCGGCTGTCTGGCTGGGCGCGCGTAGCTATGGCCTGTATCTCTGGCACTGGCCCGTGATCGTGTTGACGGCGCCGCTGCTGACGGATGCTCCGTGGGGCGTGGCGGTGGGCGTTCAGGCGGTGACGAGCCTGGCCCTGGCTGAGCTGAGCTATCGCCGGGTCGAGGGCCCGATCCGGAGCCGTGGCTTCAAGGCGTGGGGCGCAGACGTGTGGGCGGCCGGCCGCGCGCTCCCGGGCCAGGCGCGTTATGCGCTCGGCGCGGTCGCCATTGGGGCCAGCCTGCTGCCGATTGCGGCGTTCGCGCAACCGGCCGAGGCCGAGCCCGCGCAGGCCGCGGTCGTGGTCGTCGAGGCCTCGCCGACTGCCAGCCCGGTCCCAACGCTGGCCGCCTCCCCGACGCCGACCCGGGTTGCGACCCTTGTCGCCGCCGGCCCGACCCAGGCTGTAGCGGACTTCGAGTTCGCGGCCGTCTCATCGCCGATCGCGCCGACGGAAGTCGCGTCGACCGACGTCACCCCGGCTGAAGTCGAACCGATCCGGGTCGAGCCGACGCTCCCCGAACCCACCTCGCCCGTCGTCGAGCCGACGGTCGCGCCGACGCAACCTGCGGTCGAGCCGACCCTGGCAGCGTCGCTTCCGACCGAGCCGGCGCCGACCGTGGTCGCGCCTTCCGGGATCGCGGTGACCCTGATCGGCGACTCCGTGATGCTGGGCGCCGAGAAGGCGCTGGCGAACCGGCTTGGGGCGGGCGTCGTCATCGACGCGGCTGTGGGGCGCCGGATGGGCGATCTGTTCGCGGTCGTCGACGACCTGGCGGCGCGCGGCAAGCTGGCCCCGATCGTGGTCGTCCACCTCGGATCGAACCAGCCTTACGAGGGGGCCGTGTTCGATGCGGTGATGGCGCACCTGACGACCCACGGCGTGCAACGCGTGATCTTCGTCAACGTCCGCCGGCCGGCGCGCTGGGTCGAAGGGATCAACTGGCGGATGGCTGAAGGCGTCGCCCGCTACCCGCAGGCGCAGCTCATCGACTGGTTCGCGCTGTCGAACGCCAACGACGGCTGGTTCATCCCCGACGGCACGCACCTGACGGGCACCGGCATCGGCTGGTATGTTGACGCCATTGCGACTGCTTTGGAATCCTGAAGCGGTGCTTGACGAGGGCCGGGTCGAAACGGCCCGGCCCTCGTCAAGCACCCTCACATCTCGGTCACGCTGTTTTTCGGCGGCGCCGTCGTGAGGAAATCGACGGCGAAGCGTTCGAGATAGGTGTTGAGCAACGTCTCGACGCGGTCGGCGTCGGGCGAGGCCACGATCAGGCCGGCGTGGTGTTCCTTGTGCAGGCGGAAGACGATCTCGGGATCGGCGTAGGCGCCCAGATCCGGCCACTGTTGACGGGCGAGGCAGACCAGCACGCCGGCGGAGTCGGCGCGGGCTTCTGGCACGGTGTAGGGTCGCCCAGTGAGGAAGGCCTCCTCGATCCGCGCCCATTCGCCCCACAGGTTGACGCCGCTGGCGTGTTCGACCATCTCGGCGATGTTGGCGCCGCCGACGCGGGCCGCGCACTCGAGAAAGTACAGCTCGCCGTCGGCGTGGCCGCGGATGAACTCGGCGTGGTTGGCGCCTCGCACCATGCCCAGGGCCGAGAGTGTGCGGGTGTTGATCTCGAGCAGGCCCTGGGTCAGTGCGGCGTCGTTGGCGAGCGTGCGCGAGCCAAAGACGCCGCCCTCGTGATAGACGTTCATGGGTGGGCGGGCGTAGGCGCTCGCGCGGGCGAAGACCGGCCGGCCATGATCGACCAGCGAGTCGACGTGAAAGACGTCGCCGGGCACGAACTGCTCGAGCACGAAGTACGACTGCGTGTCGCCGAGTTGATCGAGCGCGCGCCAGAGCTGCTCGGCCTCATGCAGCTTGCGGATGCCCATGGCGCTCGCCTCGGAGCGCGGCTTGAGCACCCAGGGCGCGGGCACGCGCGCCATGAAATCGCGCAGCTCGTCGTAGTTGACTACGCGCGTGTACGCGGGCACGCGCACGCCGGCTTCGCGGGCCCATTCGCGCATCGTCAGCTTGTCGCGGAAGGCGCGCGCGGCGGTCTCGCCCTGGCCGGGCAGCCGCAGATGAGCGCGCAACAGCCCGGCCGTCTCGACGTCGAAGTCGTCGAGTGCGACCAGCGTGTCGACCTTTCGCCCGCGCATCAGCCAGGCGATGGTGTAGAGCACGTCCGGCATCTTCTGCAGCGAGGGCAGCACGAAGAGCTCGTCGATCACGTCGCGCGGCCAGGGGTCATCCTTGTGTCGCTCGGGCACCAACAGAATCACGTGATGGCCCATGGCCTTGACGGCTTTCATGAAGTCGACGCCCTTGAAGTAACTGGCCATGCACAAAAAGGTGAGACGCTCGCTCATGGTTCATCGACCTCCGGTCGAAGGATCCCGAGGGAAGGGGCAGGGCTCCGGGCGCGGGGCAAAGCCCCGCGCCCGGAGCCCTGCCCCTTCCCTCGGCGAATCGTGGTTCGGTTGGCGCTTACAGCACGCCCTCTTCCGTCTCGCGGATGAGCTGATCGACCACCGCGCGCAGCGAGCCCGTCTCGTGGTAGGTGCGCAGCTGGCGCTCGGCGCTCGTGCCCTCATCGAGGATGCGGTAGGCGTACTCGACTTCGTTGCGGGTGCCCAGCTCGTCGAGGACGTCGTCGAGAAACCAGGCGATCATCTCGCGGATCAGGTCGCGGGCGGGCATCTCCTCGCCCTTGCCGAAATCGATCAGCTTGCCCTCGATGCCGTAGCGCACCGCGCGCCACTTGTTCTCGTCGATCAGCGATGACGAGTACACGCGGAAGGTCATGTTCTGCTGGCGGAGCTTCCAGAGTTTATAGATCAGGGCCTGGAAGATCGCGGCGATGCACACGGCCTCGTCGACGCGCGTGCACACGTCGCACACGCGGAACTCGAGCGTCGGGTAGTTGAAGTTCGGCCGCGCATCCCACCAGATCTTTGTGCCGTCGGGGATCGAGCGGGTGTGCACCAGCGTGTCGCGGTAGGCCTCGAACTCGGCCCAGGACGACAGCCGCGGCGGCGTTCCGGTGCGCGGGAAGTTGCGGAAGACGATGCTGCGGTAGCTCTTCAGCCCGGTCTCCTGGCCGACCCAGAACGGCGAGCTTGTGCTGAGGGCGAGCACATGCGGCATGAAATAGCGCACGACGTTGAGCGCGTCGATCATGAAATCCTTGTCCTCGATGCCGATGTGCACATGGGTGCCGAAGATCAGGAGCTGCTGGGCCAGCATCTTCATGTCGTTCTTGACGCCGGCGTAGCGCTCGAAGGGCGTGATCTCCTGGGTTTGCCAGTTCGAGAACGGGTGGGTGCCGGCGGCCGCGATCTTGAGCCCTTTGGCCGCGGCCAATTCCATCACGCCGCGCCGCAGCCGGACCAGCTCGGCGCGCGCCTCGGCCGGGGTGTTGCACACACTCGTGCCGATCTCGACGATCGACTGGTGCAGTTCGGCCTTGATCTGCTCGGCCAGCACCATCTTGCCGGCCTCGAGCATCTCTGTGATGTAGCTCTTCAGCTCACGCGTCTCAGGGTCGATGATCTGATACTCTTCTTCGATGCCGATGTTGAAGGAGGGGATAGGGGTCATGGGTTTCGCTTCTCCACCACAAACGTCGGTACGGTGCTCCCGCCGCCGGCCGTGACGTTGAGCAGCGAGGCCGTCGAGAGCCGGGTGAGACAGCCTGAGACGTACTGGCCGTACCAGAGATACGGGTTAGTGTCGAGCATCCGGTCGTAAATGTGCACGTCGCCATCCACCCAACTGGCGTATGGGAATTTGGGCAGGTTGACCCGCTTCTGGACGATGCTCGGCTCGGCCAGTGCCGTGCGCAGCGCGCGCTCCCAATGGGCCTGATCGACCTCCCAGCCGAGCACGATGCCCTTGCCGCCGTACTCGTCGTTGGGCTTGAGGACGTAGTCGTTCTTGTGCTTGGCGAGGTGATTGAGCAAATCGACCGTCCGACCGTCGACCTCGGTCGTGCGCTCGGCCACAACCCGTGTCCAGGGGATGTGCGCCGCGATCGCGCGCCGCTCGCGGGCGCTGAACAGCCCGGCGTTGGCCTCGTCGCTGAGCACGGCCAGGCTGGCCTTCTTGTGCAGGATCTTGCACGCGAACGGGTTGACCATGCACACCGCACGGTCGCGCACGGCCTTGAACACGGGGTGGTTGCGCCCGCCGCGGGCCGCCAGCTCGCTGATCAGCACGCGCTTGTAGATGATGTGCACCGGCCGGCCCTCGGCGTACAGGCGGCCGTTTTGATACGCCACATCGCGCGGGTCGGCGATCACACACTCATAGCCGTGCGACTCGAAGTAATCGCGAAAGAGCACGAACTCGCTGTAGGTCGGCACCTCGCGCCAATCGAGGATGGCGATGCGCGGCTTCTCGTGACCGCCCCAGGCTCGATAGCTATCGATCAACGCGTGGAGCAGGCTGTGACGACCCGGCAGCGGACGCAGGTCGTAGCGCTTCTCGAACTCGCGCACCACAGGCAGGCCCAGGAAGACCTCGGTCAGCACGTCGTTGTACGCGATCGCGGCCGGGGTCTCGGCGTTGTACTCCGTGATCCAGAGCTCATCCTTCTCGTCGAAGAACGTGTCCATCCGCGCCGTCGGGCTTGGCGACGGGAACCCCGGGTCGAGATGGACCAGATCCTCCTCCCAGTCATCCAACCGGAACTGGTAGCGGAAATCGGCGTCGGCCAGCGCCGCCTGATGCGCTTTGGCAAAGGCCGGCATGATCGCCTGGATCGAATCCTGGAGGGTGCGGAATTGCCGTGGGTGGAGGAAGCGCGGCCGGAGGACCGTGCACAGCGGCCTGTCGCCAAAGAATAGCCCGCGTTGTTGCTGCTGCGCGAGCAGCTGGTCGTGGCTCTCGCCGGCCGTGCGCGGGTCGAGGAGCGAATGGTAGAACTCGATGGCGTCGCGCGTGTCGAGCATGGCCCCTCCGGTAGGCCGAGTAGGTGGTGATGCGGGCGCAGACGCGCCCGCATCACCACCTACTCGGTTAGAACAAAACGTTCCAGCGTGTCTCGGTCACCGGCGGTTTGTCGCTGAGCGCCAGCTCGATGCACAGATCCGCCATTTTCTCGACGCACCAGCGGTGATAGTCGAAGCCGGTCGAGTTGACATCCATGTCGGGCGCCGGGTTCATGAAGTCGATGGCGTAGGGCACGCCGTCGCGCACGGCCCACTCGATGGTGTTCATGTCGTAGCCGAGCGCGCGCACCAGCTTGAGGCTATCGGCCACGATCCGGTCGAGCAGCTCCTGGCTGAGCCCGTCGGTCGGCAGGTACTGGCGCGTGTTTGGATCGTAGCGCTTGACCAGCACATCGCGTTGGCCGAGGCACATGCAGCGCACGTAGTGATCCCAGGTGATGAACTCCTGGAGCACCATCGTCAGCAGGCCCGACTGGTTGTAGGCGTTCCACAGGTCCTCGAGCGAGCGGCAGACATGCACCTGCTTCCAGCCGCCGCCGTGCGCGTCTTTGAGAATCACGGGGAAGCCGCCGACGCTTTCGACAAGCGTTTGCCAGTTGAGCGGGTACTCGAGGTTGCGCAGGCTCTCGTTGTGGATGATGCCGGGCACGTACTCCTTATTCGGGAGCACGACCGTGCGCGGGCTGGCGACGCCGATCCTGTCGGCCAGCGAGGCGCCGAAGAACTTGTCGTCGGCCGTCCACATAAACGGATTGTTGATCACGTGAACGCCCTGGAGCATGGCGTTCTTGAGGTACGACCTGTAGTAGGGCACCTCGTGCGAGATCCGGTCGACGATCACGGCATACGGGCAGGGCTCGTTCATGCGGGTGCCGCCGAGTTTGGCGTACTCGGCCGTCACGCCGGCGCCGCGCTTGTTCACCTCCTCGATGAACGCCGGCGGCCAACTCCACTCGCGTCCGACGATCACGGCGATCTTCTTCATGTGTCCTCCAGACGAGGCCGCGAGTGCGTTGGGGCAGGCCCTGGGGTCGGGGCGAAGCCCCGACCCCAGGGCCTGCCCCAACGCATTCGCGGCTGCTCATGTGTGGCCTGGTCGCCCCTCACAAAAGGGGCTCCTAATCGTGTCCTCCGATGTACTGGCGAATCATCTGGGTCCAGTAGGGCCAGTCGTGCGACCAGCCGTCCCAGAGCCGCAGGGCGTTGCCGATGCCGCGGTTCCAGAGCACGCCTGACAGCCGCTCGGATTGCTCGCGCAGCCGGTCGTCGCGCCCGACGGCCAGGATGATATCCATGCGCTGCAGGGCGGCGAGCCGGCCGGGATCCGACTCGTTGGCCATGTAGGCCACCGGGTTCTGGTAGTACACGTCGCCGCCGGCGAAATCGCTTGCCCAATAGCTGATGTCGTAGACGCCGCTCAGCCCGATCGCGCGCCCGACCAGCTCGGGATGGCGCAAGGCGAAGTTCAGGGCGTGATAGGCGCCAAAGCTCGCCCCAAGCGTGATCAGGGTCATATCCGGGTTCTTGGCCCGCGTCATCGGCAGGACCTCGTCGCACAGATACCGGTCGTACTCGGTCTGGCGCCAGGCCCGCGAGCCCGGATGCTTCCACCAGGCGTACCAACTCTCTTCGTCGACGCTGTCGACGCAGTACACCTGAAGTTGTCCGGCTTCGATCTGATCGGCCAGCACGCCGATCATGCCGCGATCTTCCCACTCGTAAAAACGTCCTTTCGAGGTCGGGAAGATCAGCAGCCGCGCGCCGGCGTGACCGAAGACGAGCAGATCCATCTCGCGTTGCAGCGTCGGGCTGAACCAGCGGTGAAATTCACGATTCATCGGTGTGTCTCAGATCTCCAGCAGCGAGAAGAAACCGTCTGTGCCGTCGGGCAGCCGATCCGGGTTTTCAGGATCCGCCGTCCAGCGGGTGCGGTCGATCAGGAATTTGTAAGCGTGTCGTCCGGGCGCGAAGGCCGGCACGGTCAGGCGCCAGGCGCCCGGCGCGTACGGATCGAGCTCGTAGCCGTAGGGCAGCCAGCGATTGAAGGTGCCGACCACGGCCACCTGTTTGGCCTCGCGGTCGTAGTAGTGAAACGTGATCGAGCGCTGCGGCGAGCGGGGCGTGCCGTCGTGAAGCGCCGCCAGACGCAGCGCTGCCGCGACGGCGCGCGCGCCGTTCACAAGGCCCGCGCCCTGCCGCTCGGCCGGCACGTCGGGCACCGGCGAGGCGGTGGCCGTGATCAAGGCCTTGAGCTGCGCGGGCGTCAACGCCGGGTTGGCCTCGAGCATCTGCGCCGCGATCGCCGAGACGATCGGGGCCGCCATCGAGGTCCCGTCGACATGTTGATAGTGCGGGTGGATGTACTTGTGCTCGACCATCCGTGTCCGGATCGCCAGACGCGCCTGATCGATCGACAGCTCGGCCACGCGCTTGCCGAGGCGTTTGAGCGCGTGGGCGGTCTCGAGCGCGGTGCGCAGCTGGTCGTCGGGCAGGTCGAGCAACTTGAACAGAAACAGCGCGTCGTGATGCGTGGTGGTCTTGGGCAGCATCGGGGCCGCCAGCCAGATCGCGGGCGCGATCACATCCGGCTTAGAGACGCCGTGGGCGCCGTGCCCGTAGCTCGACCAGTATGGGCGCCAGTTGGCCGGGTTGAACGAGTTGTGATCGTCGATCCCGCCGACGGTGAGCGCCGACGGCGCGCTGGCCGGCGGCATCACGCCGCGCTGACCGCTGTTGCCGCCGGCCGCGACCACAAGCAGCCCGGTTGCCGTGGCTTCCTCGACGCGCTCGTCGAGCTCGGTCAGACGCCCCGTGCTGACGTGGTCGCCGCCGAGCGAGATGTTGACGATCTTGATGTCATGCTCAGCGCGGTGGGCGATCACCCACTTGAGCGCGCGGCCGATGTCGCGTTCGGTGATCGACTTGTTGCGTTGGTTACCGGTCTTGACCAGCACGGCCCTGGCGCGTGGCGCGACCCCGCGATAGCGGCCCTCGGACATCCAGCCGTTGCCGATCGCGATCGCGCTGACCATCAGGCCGTGCCAGCTGGTGGCCTGGATCTTGCCGAACGAGGGTCTCACGCTGGGTGTTGGCAGGGTGGCATCGGCGTAGACGACGATGCGGTTGCTCGGCCGGGTGAGGTCGGAGTGCGGGAAGAACCCGGAATCCAGGAAGGCCAGGGTCACGCCACGGCCTGTGAATTGCGTGTTGAGCGGGATGCGCTGCGGTGTCGGGATCAGGCCGGCCAGGTCTGGGTCATCGGCCGGGAAGGGCAGCCCGAGCGCGGCCTGGACGTCGAGCCCGTCCTCGGCGCGCAGGAGGTTGGCGGTGTCGACGAGCACGATCGCGTTGTTGACCGAGATGC